>Ga0067045_1027919_pt1 | contig 50904 bp, 47 predicted proteins | sample TerdegcTABiofilm_FD_59184 | JGI IMG/M metagenome (GOLD analysis project Ga0067045, IMG submission 59184) | Combined Assembly of (Gp0054472, Gp0054536) Wastewater bioreactor microbial communities from Singapore -Terephthalate degrading...
TGGATCGAAGGCTGGTACAACCGCCAGCGCTTGCACTCGGCCAACGGCTTCCTGCCCCCAGTGATCTGGGAGAGCACCCGCTTGGCTGCATGACTTGATGTACGTGGAAACGAGGCAGGGTCAGTTCCGGTGACCCGCGTCGTGCAGGATGTTACCCAGTGCCCTTTGCCGAATGGAGATCACCAGCACGGACAACGGCACAAGCACTGCATCGAGCCACACGACAGCAGCAACGGCTCCCAGGATCAGCGCCCAATCGAATGCAATGTCGAGCAGCACTTGCCCAGGTCGCAGCTTGAACAACTCGCTGTACGCACTACCCTGCTGACTCAGCTGACTGCGAAGATCGGCCATGTCCGCGAGGACTTCGGAAGTCGGTGCCATGTGGACACTCCTTCTCACTGTGCTTTGCCGTGTGGTGCCCGGCGGTCAAAGCAATAGATGGCGAGAGTCTGTTCCGGGCTGCGCCAGACGGTAGCAGCAGATCCCGGTTGAGTGCCTATGTTTAGGAACTTTGGCGTCGCGTCAATTCAGCTAAACCGACCCATTCAGCGTCGTGCCTGCGCACTTGTGCACGCGCCGGACGAACGCCAGCCGCCCATAATCAACGCCGAAAGCCAACACCATTGCCCTGTGCAGGAGGACATCGGATGAGCGGAGAAAAAGACCAACTTCGGCTGCAGCAATTGATGGCCCCTGACCTTCGGCCAGAGACCTACGTTTACTGCACCTTCGAGGATCACAGCCTCCCCGTCGACCTCTCCCCCATCTGCACCTTCAGGGAGTCAGAAGGTTTGACAGCCATCGTAGAGCGCTCTCAAGCCGTTCGAGCCAAAGTGCCCTACATCTTCGAAGCCAAACTCATCACGCTAACCGTGCACTCGTCGTTGGAGGCCATCGGGTTCCTAGCCATGATCTCCTCGGCATTGGCCAACGCGGGCATCCCCTGCAACGCGGTCGCAGCCTTCCACCACGACCACCTGTTCATCCCGGTGGACCGAGCCGATGATGCGTTTTCTTTGCTTGAGGCTTTGAGCCAAAGCAGCGCACCAGCGGTGATTTGACGATCAGCGTGCGATATGTCTTTCGTCGTTTAGCGCGACTGACCCAGCTGCAGATTTGGTCGCCCTGACCGGATTTCCTTTGACATCGCGCGTTGCGCTTGTCTACCCTCCCCTCTATCCAGTCAGTTGAGACTTGATGCGTGGGTCACGCGGTGCCTGCACTGCGTGGCCTGTCGGTCAACCCGACCTGTAGGAGTGGGGATGAGCAAGCTTCAGACTCCCGTGGTGATCCAGTCAGCACGCGCCGTGTTGGCTCGACCCTCGGTCAAACGCCGCATAGACCCCATCGACGAGCCTGCTCGCCCTTTGGGCTCAAAGCGTTCGGCGCTTGTAGTCAAACGCGCTGACTCGGCTGCGTTGACTGCTGGTCACAAAACTGCACTTGCTGCGACGGGCGACTCGTTGCTGGTCTCAGCCGATGGCGCTGTGACTTTCCTGCTGCGCACTACAAACTTCGGTCTGCTGATGGAGCGCACCCAACGTCAAGGTGCGGGTATGCGACTGGTACAGACGATGGTGTTTCGTGACGTGAAGAGCTTCGAGTTCTGGTGTGCGGTTGAGCCCCTGCGGTTTGGAGATGGGCTGCTGTTCAGCAAGCTGGTGCGCGAAGGCCATGAAGCATTTACTGCCAGGTGCTGAATCCAACAGGCACGCTTCGCAAAGGTGCGACAGCATGGACGATGTGCGCGTTTTACAGCTGCTACCTCTGATCGCAGACGTCAGCTCTTCTGGCGAAGTGCTATTGCTCTTTCACGAGGTTGTTGCCGGCCTGGGTGCCGACGAGGGCGTCTTCTTGAGCTGCCTCCGGGATGATGCAACCCGAACCTCCTTTCGGTCTATGTGGGCGTGCGACCCGGCATGGGCGGCGGAATACGCGTCGAACCGTTGGTTCGAACACGACCCCTGGTTACGGTATGCATCGAGCAATGCGGAACCCATCCGTTCCAGCGAATTGGCCTGCTCATCGAATGAGGAAGTCAATTTCACCCACGCAGCGGCACAGCATGGCTTCACCTCAGCCCTGATTGCACCTGCTCCCAGCCCCGTTGGCCTCTCCCGGGTGGGCGTCCTGTGCCTGGGATCAGCGGACCCCAGTAGGTTTGACGGCGAAAATTTCTCCATGATGCGCGTGCTGGCAAGCGCGCTCGCCATGGAATTGCATCATTGGATCGCGAAATCTATGCGCGAAGAAATGCTTCAAGGGGTGCGCCTCACAGACGCCGACCTGCAACTCCTGCACCACGAGGCCGCCGGTCACAGCAGCAAGGTCATCGGCGCGGCCATGAATCTGGAAGCCAAAACCATCGACTGCCGCTTCCAGCGGCTCAATGCCAAGTTGGGGGCGCCTGATCGGCGCACTGCGGTGCGCGTCGCACGCCTCTATGGACTCCTTTAGGCTGGGTGCAGTCGCATAGATTTCCAAGTTGACTGGTCGCGATCGATGTGACCGGTCATTCCAAGCACCGGTCAATCTGCAACGAGCCGGGGAAGACGAGGCAGAAGGTGGTGATGCCGTTGCTGGAACTGGCTGTCACAGAGCCGCCATGGGCGGCCATGATGGCCCGGGTGATTGACAGGCCCAGACCAGCACCATCGGAATCTGGGTGGCTGCGCGATTTGTCCACCCGGAAGAAGCGGTCGAATAGCCGGGGCAGAACCTCAGGGGAAATGGTTGTCCCCGTGTTGGTGAGGCAAAGCGTAACGGCCGCGCCCTTCTTTTTAATCGCAACCTTCACATCGGCTTCGTCCGGTGAGTGCCGCAGGGCGTTGGACAGCAGGTTGCCGATGGCGCGCCGAACCATCAGACGGTCACCCATGATCACTGCCTGTCCTGCAAGCGAAAGACAAATTCGTTTCTCGTCGGCCACAGCCTCGTAGAAGTCGAACAGTGCCTGCGTTTCCTGGTCCAGCGCAATCGCCTCCGGGTCGGGCAGTTCAATGCCGTGTTCCGTCTTGGCCAGAAACAGCATGTCAGACACCATACGGGCCAGCCGCTGGAACTCCTCAGCGTTGGAGGCGAGGATGTCTTGGTAGGCGCTCGCATCCCGCTTCTGGGCCAGCGACACCTGGGTCTGGGTCAGCAGGTTGTTGATGGGGGTACGCAGTTCGTGCGCCAGGTCGCTGGAAAACTCCTGCAGCCGCGCGAAATCGGATTGCAGGCGCTCCAGCATGGTGTTCAGGCTCTGCGCCAGGTCGGCGAACTCCGCCGGTACCGCTTCCACGGGCATGCGCTGGTCCAGCTTGTGGGCCGTGACCGTCATGGCACGCGCTCTCATGACACGCAAGGGCTCCAGGCCCCGGCGGGCGGCCCACCAGCCCAGCAGACCGCTGATCAGGATCGCGCCCATCAGGTACAACGTAAGTGTGAGGCGCAACCCCTGCATGAAGTGTGCGTGGTGGGCCGTGTCCATAGCTATCTTCAGTTGCAAATCGGTTGTCGTGGCGATGGCGGGCGAGGTATGAATTTCCAGACGGGTCGAGAAGCCTCTGAGCGTCTGAAAGCCCTCGGTCCAGTCAACAGGATCTGCTCCTGCATGCGCTGCGGGCAGACCGGAGGGAAACGCTGGTGCAGGCCGTCCATACACCTGCGCATCCCCTTGCCGCAGATCGATGAAGAGTCCATGGTGACTGCCCAGCAATTCATCCAGGCGGTCAGACAGAATGTCTTGCGAGGGCGATTCAAGGACGATCTTCTGGATCAGTTCGATCTTGTCGTGCAGGTAGTCCCGGTCCAGTTCGACGAAGTGCCGCGCGGTGGCCTGAGACACCAGGACGCCCATGCCAACCAGCACTGCCGCCGCCACCAGCGTGTAGAACGCGGTCAGCCGCGCGGTGAGGGAGAGGCGCCCCAGCATCAGCGTGCGCCCTCGGGCGCTTCCAGCACGTAACCCATGCCCCGCACGGTCTGGATCAGCCGCGGCTCAAAGGGGTCGTCCACCTTGGCCCGCAGGCGCCGCATGGCCACCTCGATCACATTGGTGTCGCTGTCGAAGTTCATGTCCCACACCTGGGACGCAATCAGGGACCGCGGCAGCACCTCGCCCTGGCGGCGCATCAGCAGCTCCAGCAGACCAAACTCTTTGGCGGTCAGGTCGATGCGCTTGCCGGACCGACTCACGCGCCGGCGCAGCAAGTCCAGTTCCAGATCGGCCACCTGCAGGGTGGTCGCTTCCATGCCGGAGCGGCCCCGCCGCAGGATGGTGCGCACTCGCGCCAGCAGTTCGGCGAAAGAGAACGGTTTGACGAGGTAATCATCGGCTCCCAGCTCCAGCCCTTTGACACGGTCCTCGACCTGGTCTCGGGCGGTGAGGAAGAGCACGGGCATCTGGCGGCCCTGGGCGCGCAGATTGCGCAGCACTTGCCAGCCGTCCATGCCCGGCAGCATGACATCCAGGATCACCAGATCGTGGTCGCCTTCGAGTCCATGGTGCAGTCCGTCGACTCCGTTGGTGACGAGGTCCACCGCATAACCCGCTTCGCGCAAGCCCTGTCTGAGGTAATCCCCCGCTTTGGGTTCGTCTTCAACGATCAAAATTTTCACGTGCATTCTCCTGACCGCGAGTGTGCCTGCCTTGAAACGCGTCGGCTCAAACATGACATTTTTGTAATCTGACCGACAGGGAAGTGTCGGCCCAGCACCTCCAGAATCCGCTCCGCTTGATCCACATCAATACGGAGCGACACCAGTGACAACTTCATTTCTCAATCGGGCCGGCCACCATCTGCTGGCTGCGAGCCTCTTGAGTCTCCCCTTCGCGCTTGCAGCGCAGACCACCGGCCCGTCACAGGAAGCCGACTGGCGCCGCGCCAACGACGCGGTGGGGGTGCTCAAACGGGGCCATGTCGACGTGCTCAAATGGGAGCAGGCCAACCTGCCCCCCATCACACCTGCGGCAGCGCCGGCTGGTGCCGCCGTCCCCACCGCAGAGGTGGCGGTTCGCATGGCCTGGACGGTGCATCGCGATCTGGCCCGTGCGTTGGCGCGGCTGGGTCCGAAGAACGAACAACTGATCGCAGGGGGCCGATGGACAGAACTCGACCCCAGCCTGCAACGCCGCGTCGAGGATGCTGGCGAGGTGCTGGAAGTGGCTGCGGCGGGGCGTAAAGCCTGGATCGAAGCCGTGGCAGCCCAACAGGTCCTGAAGCACCAGCGTGACATGCTGGAAGCCGCGCAGGCGGCCTATGAACTGGGTCAGCGCATGGTGACGGTGGGCAACTGGAGCAAGCTGCAACTGTCTCCCGTTCAACTGGCTGCGTCCAATGCACGCATGAATCTGAGGCGAGCGCAGCAAGCCGCTGCCCAAGCCCAGACCAATCTGGTCAAGACCATGGGACAAACGGGTCTTCAGGACGGTTTTGTTCTGCCTGACCAGTTGCCTGCCATCCCGGCGCAACCCATGACAGCCGCGGACTTGCAAAAGCGCGGTGAAGCAGTTCGCAACCAGTTGCCAGATGCGGAAGGCCTGCGCAACCGTGCGCTGTCCAAGTCGGCCATGAACGTCTACTGGGCTGCCCATGCCTTGGCGCTGGACAGCCAGGGAGACATTCTGAAAACCCGTGAGTTCATCACCGAAGAGACGGTGCTGCACTACAACGGCATGCTCAAGAGCGTATGGGACTTGCTGGACGAGGTGCGCAACCAGTCCCAGGCTACCGTGGACGCCATCGGTGCGCAGCGCGACTTCTGGATCGCTGAGACCGATCTTCAGTGGGTCCTGCAAGGCGGAGAACCCGACAGCTTCGTCTCGCTGGGTGGTGCCGGTGGAGATGCCCCGGCAGCAGCAGCGCATTGAAAGGACACAGAACATGACCAATACCAATACCAATTCCAGACGCCAGTTTTTCGCCGGTGCAGCCGCCTCCGTGGCCGGCCTGGCCGTGGCCCGTTCCGCCCTGGCGGGTTTGCCGGAGCCCGTCATCCAAACGTCGGTCGACACCGCACCGCCGCTGATTCCGCAGACCGGCCGGCCCTACAACCCAGTGGTCACACTCAACGGCTGGACCTTGCCCTGGCGCATGAACAACGGCGTCAAGGAATTCCATCTGGTGGCCGAACCCGTGGTGCGTGAGGTCTCGCCAGGCTTCAAGGTCAACATGTGGGGTTACAACGGCCAGAGCCCGGGGCCGACCATCGAGGTCGTCGAGGGCGACCGGGTGCGCATCTTCGTGACCAACAAGCTGCCCGAGCACACCACCATCCACTGGCACGGCCAGCGGCTGCCCAGCGGCATGGACGGCGTGGGTGGCTTGAATCAGCGCGCCATTCCCGTGGGCAAGACCTATGTGTACGAGTTCGAGGCACGGCGCCCCGGCACTTTCATGTACCACCCGCATGCGGACGAAATGGTGCAGATGGCCATGGGCATGATGGGCATGTGGGTGACCCACCCCAAGGCAAAGCACCCGCACATCAGCGAGGTGGACCGCGACTTCTGCTTCCTGCTCAACGCCTTCGATGTCGAGCCCGGCAGCAAGACTCCCAAGGTCAACACCATGACCGACTTCAACATCTGGTGCTGGAACAGCCGGGTGTTCCCGGCCATCGACACGCTCAACGTTCGCCTGAACGACCGCGTGCGCATCCGGGTGGGCAACCTCACCATGACCAACCACCCGATCCACCTGCACGGCCATGAATTTCTGGTCACGGGTACGGACGGCGGGCCGACGCCACCCAGCACCCGCTGGTACGAGGTCACCACCGATGTGGCCGTGGGACAGATGCGCCAGATCGAGCTGATCGCCGACGAAGAAGGCGACTGGGCCATGCACTGCCACAAGAGCCACCACACCATGAACGCCATGGGGCACGACGTGCCCACCCTGATCGGTGTGGACCATCGCGGTCTGGTCGGCAAGATCCAGAAGGTCGCGCCCGACTACATGCTGATGGGCGAGCGCGGCATGGCCGACATGGGCGAGATGCAGATGCCCATTCCCGACAACACGGCGCCCATGATGACCGGCACTGGCCAGTTCGGCCCGCTGGAAATGGGCGGCATGTTCACTGTCTTCAAGGTGCGCAAGGACCAGAAACCGGGCGACTACAAGGACCCGGGGCCGTACAAGTTCCCCGAGGGAACCGTGGCCTACGAATGGAACGGCGCACTTCCCCCGACACCACGCCCAGCGGCCAGCGCTGACACGACACCGGCCGCCGCCACGGCGATCAAACCCACCGCCAAAGGCATGTCCCACTGAAATGGCCCATTGCCCGTCTCACCACTGTTTTTCCTCAACCTTTTCCCCAACCAAAACCCAAAGGACAACCATGAAATCCGTCAAGTTCAACTTCGCTTCCCGCGCTGGCTTAGTTTTCGCTTCTGCAGCATTGGCCGCATCGGCTGCTTTCGCTGGTGGTACCCATGGCGGTGGGCACGATGAATCGCCTATCGGCGAACCGGGTGTCGCAGCCAACGTCACGCGCACGATCGAGGTGGACGCTGCAGACAGCATGCGGTTCACGCCGTCGAACGTGTCGGTGAAGAAGGGCGAGACTATCCGTTTTGTTATCAAGAATTCCGGCAAGGTGCCGCACGAGTTCAGCCTCGGCACGGAGAAGGAACTCAAGGAGCACTATGAAGTGATGAAGAAGTTTCCGACCATGGAGCACGAAGAAGCCAACAAGATCTCACTCAAGCCCGGCAAGCAGGGTGAGGTGATCTGGCGCTTCACCAAGCCTGGTGTGGTGAATTTCGCCTGTCTGCATGTGGGCCACTACGAGGCCGGCATGAAGGGCCAGGTCAAGGTGGCCGCAAAGTAAGCCGCTTCCAATCGGCGTCAAAGCAACTCAACGACAAGGATTCACGATGAAACTGCGACTGTTACTGAGCACAACCGCACTGGCCTTCTCGGCCTTTGCCATCAACCCCGTGTTCGCCCAGATGAACATGGACCACGGAAAAATGGGTATGGCGACGGCGCCCGGTATGACCGACGGCGAGGTCCGCAAGATCGACAAGGACGCCGGCAAGATCACTATCAAGCACGGTGACATCAAGCACATGGACATGCCCGGCATGACCATGGTGTTCGTGGCCAAGGACAAGGCCTTGCTGGACAAGACCAGCGTCGGTGCCAAGATTCAGTTCATGGCCACGAACGAGAACGGCCAGATGATGGTGACCGACATCCAGCCAGCGAAGTGATTCTTCAGCGCGCATGTTTCCTCCGTTCAGCTGCGGTCGTTCTGGCTCTCGCCGGGGCTTCCGCAGCCTTTTTCTGGTGGCGATCTGCGGACAGCTTCCGGCCAGATCCTGTCGGGATGCTGCGCACGGATGACGCTGCGATGCTCAAACGGGGGGCGCTGATTTATCAGGCCCGCTGCGCAAGCTGCCACGGCGTCCACCTGGAGGGGCAAGCCAACTGGCGCGAACGAGGCGCCGATGGGCGATTGCCTGCACCTCCCCACGACGGAAGCGGCCACACCTGGCACCACCCGGACGATGTGCTGATCCGCATCACCAAGGAAGGGGTGGCGAAGGCCGTTGGCATGCCCGACTACGCCACCAACATGCCTGCCTTTGGCAGTTCGCTCAGCGATGCCGACATCGTGGCCGTGCTGTCCTGGATCAAGTCGCAATGGACGCCAGAGACCCGACGTCACCACGACGACATCAACCGCCAGGCTCTGCAGCGGCTGCCACGCTGAATCTGACTTTTTTGTCATCTTCGGGTCATCTTGGCGACCCGGGCCGATTCCTACAGTGACCCCATGGCATCCCGCCATGCGTTCCGTCACGAAAGGAAATCGACATGTCCGCCTTGATCCGAACCCTCCTGTCCGTGGCTGTCGCCGGTGCGGCGTTCTCCGCCGCAGCGCAGCAAACAGCCGACCACACCCAGCACCACCCGTCCACCTCGGCGGCCAGCACCGCAACCCAGCAGGCCACACCACAGACTGGCATGCCCATGGGCATGTCGTCGATGCCGCAGATGCGGCAGCACATGCAAGAGCACATGGCCACGATGCAGTCGCTGCACACCAAGATGGCGGCCGCCAAGACACCGGCCGAACGCGAAGCCCTGATGGCCGACCACATTAAGGCCATGCAAGAGGGCATGGACATGATGAAAGCCATGAAGCCCATGGGCGGTATGTCTGGCATGTCGGGCATGCAGGGGATGGGTGCCCCGGGCGCGGCCACGCCGGACCTGACGCAGCGCCATCAAATGATGGAGATGCGCATGGACATGATGCAGAACATGATGGAAATGATGATGCAGCGCATGCCGCCATCGCCCGCCAAAGCCGGCGCCCAGTGACCGCGTCGACGTTCTGAAGCAGTTCCTGTTTTCCTATCCAGTTCAGGAGATTGTGTGATGTCGATGTATTCACGGCGGCAGTTTCTGGGCAGCATGGGCGCACTGGGGGCCGCAGCAGCCTACCCGGGCGCCTGGGCCGCTTCAGCCACGCCGTCAAGCCTTTCCACCGACGCGGTCCTGCGCCTTGAAGCGCAGGCGACGGGCTTTTCCAACCCCTTGCGCCTGCCGAGTACCAGTGGCCTCTTCGGGGTGCTCCCCGCGACGGACTTCAAGGAAGTCCATGTGGTCCGCAGCGAGATCGAAGTGTTGCCGGGGCAGCGCACACCCATCCTGGCCTACGCCGTGGAATCGGGTGGCAAGAAGTTCCTCAACCCGGCGCTTCTGGCCCGCCGTGGCGACGAGATGCGGGTGAAGCTGATCAACCGCATCGATCAGCCCACCGTCATTCACTGGCACGGCCTGAGCGTGGATTCGCGCAACGATGGCAACGGGCTCCACGTGGTGGCGCCGGGCCAGCAGATGGACTACGCCTTCACCGTGCAGGACCGGTCGTCGATGTACTGGTACCACCCCCATGCGCACGGCTTCATTCCCCAGCAGGCCTACCACGGGCTTGCCAGCCTGTTCTTTGTCGAGGACGACGACGAAACCGCCCTGCGCAAGGAACTGGCGCTGGCGCTGGGTGAATCCGAGATCCCGCTGGTGCTGCAGGACAAGGAATTCGACGCACAGGGACGCCTCCAGTACGCACCCAGCGCCGCACAGTCTTTTGGCGGCTGGGTGGGCAGCCGGCTGATGATCAACCTGACCGAGCGCCCGGTGCTTCAGGCGGGGCGCCGCATCGTGCGCTTTCGCCTGCTCAACGGCAGCAACGCGCGCAGCTACCGGCTGGCGTTCCTGCAGCAGGGCCGCGCCCTGGGCTTCTATTTGACGGGCACGGACGGTGGGTTGCTGGCCCAGCCCGTGCGCATCGAGCAGACCTTCCTTTCACCCGGTCAGAGGCTGGACGTGCTGGTGGATTTCCGGGAAGCCGAGGCCGGGCGGCCGGTGACCCTGGCCTCGCTGCCCTTCGACCCGATGCACCAGGAGGGTGGGCACGACATGGCCGCGATGGACCACAGCCAACACGGCGCGACCCAGAGCGCCTTTGCGCCCGCACCCATGGTCATGGAAGGCGACGCGCTTGCACTGATGCGCATCGACCTGACGGCGTCCGGTACGCCCTACGACCGGCGCATACCGCCCCGGCTGTCCAGCCTCGCCGTACCGGCCGAACCGGTGGGCATCCCGCGCCGCATGCGGCTGGGCCACGACGGCCAGGGCCGCTGGACCATCAATGGTGGCGTGTTCGACCACGCCACAGCGGCATTGACCGTGCAGCGCGGCGCGCGCGAGACTTGGCTGATCGAGAACGCCGAACGCAGCATGCCGCATCCCATGCACCTGCACGGCTTCTCGTTCCGGGTGCTCGAACGCCTGGGCAGCCCGGACCAGATCCGTCCCCTGGCAGGGGCACGCGGCCTGCTGCCGCAGGACCTGGGCGTGGTGGACACCCTGCAGGTCTGGCCAGGCGAGTCGGTGAAGGTTGCCATCGACTTCTCGCACCCGCACTCCGGCGATCAGGACTACGTCTTTCACTGCCACACGCTGGAACATGCCGAGGCGGGAATGATGATGCGATACCAGGTCAAGGCCTGAGGAACTCACCATGAACATTCGAACCATAAGCAAACGTCTCGCCGTGATCCCCACCTGTCTCGCCCTGGGCTGGATGTCCGCCGCCCTGGCCGCACCCAAGGTCTACGTCGCCAATGAAACCGATGGCACGGTCAGCGTGATCGCGACTGACACCCGCCAGACCGTCCGCACCATCACCGTCGGTGCGGGCGCGCACAACGTCCAAGCCAGCGTCGACGGGCAGCGGGTCTGGGTGACCAACAACGGAACGCCACCGGCCGACGCCGGCCACCAGGGGATGTCGGGCGCCGCACACGCCGCCATGACCACTCCGGGGGAAGTCTGGGCCATCGACACCGCCACCGACACGGTGGTGGGTAAGGTGCCGGTCGGCAACCATCCCGCGCACGTGGTGGTGTCCCCGGACGGCCGCTGGGTCTACGTGACCAACGGCGGCGACAACACCGTCAGCGTGGTGGACGCCGCGGCGATGAAGGTGGTGGCCACCATTGCCACCGGGGCGTTCCCGCACGGCATCCGGCTGAGCCCGGACGGGCGGCAGGCCTATGTGGCCAACCTCAAGGGCGGCACCGTCTCCGTCATCGACACGGCCAGCCGCAAGGAGGTCGCGAGCATTCCCGTGGGCCGGGGGCCCGCCCAGGTGGGGTTCACCGACGACGGGCGTCTGGCCTTCGTGTCGCTGTCGCAAGAGGACCGGGTGGCCGTCATCGACCCGAAGACCCGCGAAGTGGTGCGCAAGGTCCCCGTCGGAGACGGTCCCATCCAACTCTTCGCGACCCCGGACAGCCAGCGTCTGCTGGTGGCGAACCAGGGCAGCCGCCAGAACCCGGGACACACGGTGAGCGTGATCGACTTGACCTCCTTCAAGGTCACCGCCAGCATCCGCACTGGACGGGGTGCGCACGGGGTCGTGGTCGATGCGGACGCTCGGCAAGCCTACGTGAGCAACCTCTACGACAACACGGTCACAGTGATCGATCTGGTTTTACACAAGCCGGTCGCCACCGTGCCGGTGGGGGCTGGCCCCAACGGCATCAGCGTGACCCCTTAGGAGCAAGCCCATGCACGCGCCGCACCACCACCCAGCCGGCCATTCGCACGCGGCAGCGTCTGCGGCACCCTTGCCGGCGGGCGCGGTCTACACCTGCCCCATGCACCCCGAAATCCGCCAGCCGCACCCGGGCAACTGCCCCAAGTGCGGCATGACGCTGGAGCCGGTGATGCCGGAGGCCGAGGAACAGGATAACCCGGAACTCGCGGATTTCCAGCGCCGGTTCTGGGCGACTTTGCCACTCACGGTGGTGGTCACGGTGCTGGCGATGGCCGGGCACCGCCTAGGCTGGTTCGACATGGCCGTGCAGAGCTGGGTCGAACTGGCACTGTCGGTGCCCATCGTCCTGTGGGCGGGCTGGCCGTTCTTCGTGCGGGCCTGGCAGTCGGTGCTACACCGCAGCCCCAACATGTGGACCCTGATCGGCCTGGGCACCGGGGCCGCGTTCGTCTATAGCGTCGCGGCCACGGTCGCACCGCAGGCCTTTCCCGCCTCGTTCCAGTCCATGGGGCGGGTGGCGGTGTACTTCGAGGCCGCGGCGGTGATCATCTCGCTCACGCTGCTGGGTCAGGTGCTGGAGCTCAAGGCGCGCTCCCAGACCTCGGCCGCCATCCGTTCCCTGCTTGGGCTGGCGCCCAAGACGGCGCGGCGGATCGGCTCCGACGGGAAGGAAGAGGACGTGCCGCTGGCGCATGTGCACGTCGGCGACCTGCTGCGGGTGCGCCCAGGCGAGAAGGTGCCGGTGGACGGCGTGGTGGTGGAGGGCCAGAGCGCGGTGGACGAATCCATGCTCACCGGCGAGCCGCTGCCGGTCAGCAAACAGGTGGGCTCCCCGCTGATCGGCGCCACGCTCAACACCAGCGGGGCGCTGGTGATGCGTTCGGAGCGCGTGGGATCGGCCACCGTGCTGTCCCAGATCGTGCAGATGGTGGCCCTGGCTCAGCGCTCCAAGGCGCCGATGCAGCGCATGGCCGACCAGGTGGCGGGCACCTTCGTGCTGGCCGTGGTGGGCATCGCGGCGCTCACCTTCCTGGGCTGGGGCTGGCTGGGACCGGAGCCCAGTTGGGTCTATGCGCTGATCAATGCGGTCGCGGTACTCATCATCGCCTGTCCCTGTGCGCTGGGCCTTGCCACGCCCATGTCGATCATGGTAGCCACCGGCCGCGGCGCCGGCCACGGCGTGCTGTTCCGCGACGCGGCGGCCATCGAGAACCTGCGCAAGGTCGACACCCTGATCGTTGACAAGACCGGCACCCTCACGGAAGGGCGGCCCATGTTCGAACGCGCCATGGGCGTGGCGGGCCACACGGACGCGGAGGTGCTGCGGCTGGCGGCCAGCCTGGACCAGGGCAGCGAACATCCGCTGGCGGCGGCCATCGTCGCGGCGGCCAGGCAGGAAGGGCTGGTGCTTGAAGCACCCCGTCAGTTCGACTCGGCGTCGGGCATCGGCGTGCACGGCATGGTGGGCGAACGGGCGCTGGCATTGGGCAATACTGCCCTCATGGACCAGCTGGGGGTGGACACCTCGTTGGTGACGCCAGAGGCCGAGTCGCTGCGCGGCCAGGGCGCCAGTGTCATGTACCTGGCAGTGGACCAACAACTGGCTGGCCTGCTGGCGGTGTCGGACCCGATCAAGCCGACCACCGCCGAGGCCCTGGTCTCGCTGCGCAAAGCAGGTATCCGCGTCGTGATGGCCACGGGCGACGGCCTGACCACGGCGCACGCGGTAGGCCAGCGCCTGGGCATCGACGAGGTGCACGGCGAGGTCCAGCCAGCCGACAAGCTCCGGCTTGTGGAACGGCTGCAGACCGAGGGCCGCGTGGTGGCCATGGCGGGTGATGGCATCAACGACGCACCGGCATTGGCCCGTGCCGACGTCGGCATCGCTATGGGCACCGGCACCGATGTCGCCATGAACAGCGCGCAGCTCACCCTGGTGAAGGGCGACTTGCGTGGCATCGCCACCGCGCGCGAACTCTCGGTGGCCACCGTGGCCAACATGAAACAGAACCTGGGGTTCGCCTTCGTCTACAACGCGCTGGGCATTCCGCTGGCCGCCGGGCTGCTGTATCCGATCACGGGCTGGCTGTTGTCGCCGATGATCGCCGCGCTGGCCATGAGCCTGAGCTCGGTGTCCGTTATCGGCAACGCGCTGCGCCTGCGCAACCGATAACGGACAGATTTACTGGACAGGAGGGCCAGCGCCATGGACATCCTTGCGCACGGACTGTGGGTGGGCCTGGGCGCTGCGGCTTGGCACCGGCGTCGTCCGCTGGACCGCCGCACCGTCGGGTTGGCGGTGGGCCTGGCGGTGCTGCCCGATCTGGCCCAGCTTGCGCCGCTGGTCGCGATGACGCTGTCGTCGTCTGAGGGCTGGCGTGTGCTGCTGGCCTACGCCAATGCGCTGCCCGGGTACGAGCCCCCGCTTACACCGCTGCTCGCCGGCCTGACACACCACCTGCACTGCGTGATGCACAGCGCGCTGGTGGCGGGCGCGGTCACAGGGGGGCTCTGGCTCTGGCTGGGCCGCTTCTGGCTGCCGCTGTGGGGCTGGTGGTCCCATGTGCTGATCGACGTGTTCACGCACTCGGCCGATTTCTATCCATCCCCGGTTTTCTATCCTGTGACCTACTGGGGGTTTAATGGGGTCGCGTGGAACACCCCTTGGTTCATGGTCACCAACTACCTCGCCATCACCGTTGCAGCCGTGGTTGTTTTCCATCGGTGGTCACGGGCGAGATAAACCATCTTCAAAGTCATCAGCCGCTCTGGCTTGGTTTTGTGTCAAGCGTGCAGCGGTGATGGACTTCGGCACGCGGTAAGTCTGCAAGGCGGGTCCCGCATGGAAAAAGGAACCCGGCCCAACCAGACCGCCATTTGCACGTCTAGAGGTCGACGCCCAGTGTCCGCGGCAGTGGTGCCGTCGACACCAGCGTCAAATTTCTGTCTGCTCGGATATTTCAAGGGCGTCATCGACTTCGATACCCAGATACCTCACGGTGGACTCCAGCTTGGCGTGCCCAAGCAGCAACTGCACAGCTCGAAGATTCTTGGTGCGCCGATAGATCAGTGTCACCTTCGTCCTTCGCATGGAGTGCGTCCCGTAGTCGGCTCGGTCGAGTCCCAGTTCGTCAACCCAGTGCACCAGAATTCGCGCGTACTGCCGCGTGCCCAAATGAGGCGACTCATGAAGTCTGCTGGGAAACAGAAAGTCATCCGATTTCAATGAGGCCAGCTTGATCCACTTCTGCAGGGCATCACGGGTTCCTGCCGTGATTTCGAACTGCACCGGTCGTTGTGTTTTGTGTTGCATCACGATGGCTCGGGCGGCCATCTGATCGCCGTGGCACACATCACGAACCTTCAGTGCGACCAAGTCGCAACCACGCAACTTGCTGTCAATACCGAGGTTAAAGAGTGCCAGCTCGCGAACCCTGCCCTCAAGCTGAAGGCGTACACGCAACGCCCAGATATCTTTCAGCTTGAAGGGCGCCTTCTGGCCAACGATCTTCCCCTTGTTCCACGGCGCATGGTGAACAACGGTGCCTGAGGTTTCCATGATGGACTCCCATCAAGTTGAGGGCCACACAGCATGCGCCGGCTCAAGTTCAGGGTGTTGCGTTAGGTCAAGTTCGAACTCGTCTGTCCACTCATGGTTCTGGGACTGTGTACGGCATTTGTGTCGGAGTGAATGACTGTTCTACGGACAACAGCGGGTATTCGGATCAGTGCAGCGAGGGACGGCAATCGCTGCACAGCTCCCTTCATAAATTTGCCCCACCTTCCGGGCTTTCTTTTTTTGGGCTTGCCTCACGAAACCCATGATGCAACCAACGCGAAAGCGCTGGAAAACAGCCCAAATCCAGCAGCAGAACAGGCTTCTCCCAGTCCTACATTGACCTCACAGCACCCAGCGAGATGAAGTGACCTTCACCTCCAGCGGATGCAGGAACTGTGAGGTGTCTGGTGGACTTCATCCTTTCAAGAATTCGGCACTTGGTCTCGCGCTCCGGAGCAACGCGCGCAGCAGCCACCAGCCGGAAGTCACGCGCTGCGGTGGCGTCTGCCGCGGTGCTTTCGACGAGCTTTCTCGCCCCCACGGCCGCGCATGCCGTAGACGGTTGCCTGGTGTTGCTGTGCTTCGCGGCACCCAGCTGGAAGTCGATCCCTCAATGTGTGCCGCCGATTCGGCAGGTACTTCGGGACCTGGCCCGGGGTAAGGCATTCCCCACTTGCGGGATGTCCGGCGCTGGCAATTCGGCCAGGCATGCGTGGGCCCGAGCACCGGGCAACTGCCCGCCCCAGTACACCCGTGTGCACGAGGCCGAAAGCGGTCCGATTTACACCTGTGACTACACCGGTGCGATCACGGTCACCATCGACGGAAAGCAGTTCACGCGCACTTGGTGGGACATGGGTGGCGACACGGTGACGGATTTCAGTCCGGTCGCGAAGTCCCAGCTCGGCACCTGGGACACCCAGTACGACGACGACCGGGCGGCCTGGCTTCGCTCTCGTCCTTGAGGCCAGCGCCATGGAAGCCTCCACCTTTGCGGCACTGGCACTGGCCTGTGCACCACAAGTCCATCTTTCCACGGCTCAAGCGCTCGTCTCCGTCGAAAGCGCCTTCAACCCCTGGGCCATCGGCGTGGTGGGTGGTGCATTGCGCCGCCAGCCCGACAACCGGGATGAAGCACTGGCCACTGCCAATCAGTTGCTCACCGCCGGGCGCAACTTCAGCGTCGGCCTGGGACAAATCAACGTGAGCAACTTTCAGCGCCTGGGTTTGAACACCAGCAGTGCCTTCGACCCCTGCCAGAACCTGTCGGCCATGCAGTCCGTGTTGACGGAATGCTTCGACCGAGCAGGCCTGACACAAAGTGGGGCGGCCCCCCTTCAGTCCGCCCTGCGCAAAGCCCTCTCTTGCTACTACAGCGGCAACTTCTCAACCGGCTTTCGCCATGGCTATGTGCAGAAGGTTGTCGCCGCTGCCCGCTCACTGCCCCACCCTCGTTCCAACCCCTCATCCAAGGAGCCGTCATGAATCGCCAGAAACTGTCTCAAGGCCAGGTCCGTGCCCTCAGCCTGTTGATGTTGCTGCCACCCCAGGTCTGGGCGCAAGGCTTCGACAAGGTGAACACGACGGTCACCAACGTCAACGCGATCCTGGTGACGATCTCTGTAGCCGTGGTGACGATCGCCATCATCTGGGCCGGTTTCAAGATGATCTTTCAGGGCGCCCGGCTGGCGGATGTGGCCAACATTCTGATCGGTGGAACCTTGGTCGGTGGTGCTGCGGCGTTCGCCAGCTACATCGTCAGCTGACCTCAGCAGGCACCCGCCATGCAAGCCGAAACCATCTACAAGGGCGCGACCCGCCCGGCCATGAAGCTGGGCATTCCGCTGGTGCCACTGGTGGTGCTTTTCGGTAGCGGGATGCTGCTGATGATGTGGGGCGGCATCCTCGTGAGCTGGTGGATCGCAGTGGGCGTGCTGGTGTCCTTCGTGCCCACCCTGTTCTGGATGCGCTGGGTGACATCCCGAGACGACCAGCGGTTTCGGCAAATCTTCATCGCACTCAAGCTGCGATTGCACGACCGCAACCGGCGGTTCTGGTGCGCGCGCAGCTACTCACCCACCCTTTTTCGGGGAGCGTCCGATGACTGGCATCTTTGACCGCTCGGGGAAGGCCGCACGCCGCACAACGCGACGCCCTGTGGCAGGTGGCCCGCAGCCTCGCCACTGGTCGCAGGCACTGGCGGAGAACCCATTGACCAGGTTCGTACCCTTCTCTTCGCTGCTGAGCGACCACGATGTCATCACCCGTGGTGGCGATTTCCTGCGGGTGTGGCGGCTCGACGGTGTGGCCTTCGAGTGCGCCGACGACTACCTGGTTACGGAACGACACGAAGCACTTTGCAGCCTGCTGCGCAACCTCTCGGGTGGCCAGTGGGCCATCTGGACCCACCGGCTGCACCGCAAGATTCAGGATGCTCTGAGCGACCCAGCGGAAGATGGGTTTGCCAAAGACCTGTCACAGGCCTATCAGGCGCACCTGAACCAGCGGGCGATGATGAGCAACGAGCTGTACCTGACCCTGGTCTACCGGCCCACCGCCTCCCGCATCAGCCGGGCGCTGCAGTCGCCGCAGCGGTCCAAGGCTGCCATAGCGGAGGCCCATGCCGAAGCGCTGCGGGTGATGGAAGAGCGCACCGCGTTCGTTCACAGGGTGCTGCGCGGGTTTGGCCCGCAGCTCCTGGGCGTGCGTGAAAAACGGGGCCGCCTCTATTCGGAAGTCGCCGAGTTTCTGGGTTACCTGGTCAACGGGTACTGGAAGCCCGTGCCATTTACTGCCGGACCACTGCACCGCACCCTGCCCTCGACCCGCCTTTCATTTGGCGGCGACAAGCTGGAGCTGAGAAATGGGGATCAGCGGCGCTGCGCAGCCCTGGTGGACATCAAGGAATACGCCGATGCTGTTGAACCCGGCATCCTCAACGCCTTGCTGTACGAAGACAGCGAGTTCATCGAGACCCAGAGTTTTTCGATCCTGCCGCGCCGCGAGGCCACCCGTGCCCTTGAGCTGCAACGCGATCAGCTGATCGCCAGCGACGATGTGGTTTCCAGCCAGATCGCGGACATGGACGAGGCATTGAACGAGCTGGGCGATGGCCAGTTCTGCATGGGCGAGTACCACTACAGCCTGGTGGTCTTCGGCAACCCGGGGGAAGACAGCCTGGCCGATGCCGGACGACGGGCGGCTCAGGCCATTGGCGCCGTGGGTGAGTCGTCCAGCCTGCAGATGTCGCCGGTGGACCTGGTGGCCGATGCCGCCTGGTTTGCCCAGATGCCCGGTAACTGGCAGTGGCGCCCGCGCGATGCCAAGTTGTCTTCTCGCGCTTTCGCCGCCCTGGCCAGCGGGCACAACTTCGCCCGTGGCAAACGAGACGGCAACCCCTGGGGTGAAGCCTTGGCGCTGCTGAGAACGCCGTCTGGCCAACCGTTCTATCTGAACTTCCACAGCAGCCCCGACGGTGAAGACTCGGCCGACAAGAAGCTACCGGGCAACACCATCATCATCGGGTCCACCGGGGTCGGCAAAACCACGCTGGAAATGTTCCTGCTGACACTGACCCGCAAGTGGAACCCCGCTCCCCGACTGGTGCTGTTTGATCTGGACCGCGGGTGCGAGATTGCCATCCGGGCCATGAACGGCCGGTACTTCACGCTCGAAGCGGGCAAGCCAACGCACCTCAACCCGCTGCAGCGCGATCCCACACCGGCCCGCATCCAGTTCTGGGAACAGCTGGTGCGCACCTGCATCGCCACACCCGCCCTGCCCCTGCTGCCGGCCGATGAGCGCGCCATCGCTGACGCCGTGAAGACGGTGGCGATGATGCCGACCGCCTTGCGCCGCTTCTCGACCATTCGCCAGAACCTGCCCAAGTCTGGCGAAAACAGTCTGTACGAGCGCCTGGGCCGCTGGTGCGAGGGCGGCGCCTTGGGCTGGGTGTTTGATCAAGCCAACGACCAGCTGATGAACCTGCAGTCCGCATCGGTCATCGCTTTCGACACCACCGAGTTACTGGACCTGCCCGAGGTCCGCACGCCGGTCATGCTGTACCTGCTCCAGGTGATGGAGGAGCTTGTCAACGGCGAGCGGATGATCTATGTGATCTCGGAGTTCTGGAAAGCGCTGGACCACGACATCTTCAGCGACTTCGCCAAACAGAAGCAGAAGACGATCCGCAAGCAGAACGGCCTGGGCATCTTCGATACACAGAGCCCATCTGACGTGCTGCGCCACCCCATCGGCCGCACGATGGTGGAACAGAGCGTCACCAAGATCTTTCTGGCCAACCCCGAAGCGGTGCGCGAGGAATACGTGGAGGGCTTCGGTCTCAGCGAGGCCGAATTCGGCATCGTGCGTAGCCTGGGCGCGCAAGGCGGCAGGCGCTTCCTGGTCAAACAAGGGCACAGCAGCGCGATCTGCGAGTTAGACCTCAGCGGTTTACAGGACTTCGTGACCGTACTGTCGGCCACCACCGACAACGTCGCCCTGCTGGACACCGTTCGTGAACAACACGGTAACGATCCGTTTCTCTGGCTTCCCGTGCTGCTGCGCGAGGTTCAGGATCGCAAATCCCGCAACTCCAGGAGAGCGACATGAACCGGTTTCACACCCTTCCCATTGTGTTGACGCTTGTCGTTGTCAGCACGAGCGCCAGCGCCCAATTCGTGAAAGGCAACGAGGCGGTTCGCGACTCAACCACCGGTGAACGGTTGGTCGAGTTGGCGCCACTGCCCAGCTCCGGTCCCATCCGAAAGACCAAGTCCTGCCTGGCTCAAGCAGGATGCCATGCAGGCCCTTGGCACATGGTGGAAACACGAGAAGGTCTGATGGAGTGCACTGAGGTCTATGCACGTGAAGGCACCTGCAGACCCTCCAGCTACGGCACCACCAAACTCTCGCGCATCTGGGTGCTCAAGACCAGCGGTCAGTGGCTGCAGTGCCAGTACCCCGATCTGGGCAGCAAGTGCGTCAAGGTCTTCGCACCGCCACCGACCAACCTGCCCTACCCGGCCGTGCAATAAGGGAGCGATGTCATGTTCGCCTGGGTCGGTTCCAACTTCGACGCGATTCTGAGCACCTACGTGCTCGGCGTGGTGTCCTCCCTCATGTCGGCGATCACGCCCATTGCGCTGTCGGCGATGACGCTGTGGGTGGCCCTCTACGGCTGGGCCGTGCTGCGCAACGAGGTGTCTGAAACCGTGCCCACTTTCGTCTGGAAGGTGTTCAAGATCGGGCTGGTGCTGGCCTTTGCCTTGCAGTCAGGCTTCTACATCAGCAACGTGTCGGACACCGCCAACGCGTTGGCCATGGGCGTGGCCAGTACCTTTCTGCCTTCTGGCGTTGACCCCGCCACGATCAGCTCGCCCTACGCCCTTCTCGACAAGTTCAACGACGACGCCAGCGCTCAAGTCGCCGACATTATGAAAGAGGCCAGCGTGCTTCGGCTGGACCTGCTGCTGGCGGGCGGCATCTTCTCCATCGGAACCGTCTTCTTCCTCTGCATCGCCCTCTTCGTCGTCACGCTCGCCAAGCTGTTCCTGACATTCGTGATCGCCATCGGTCCGCTGTTCATCCTGTGCCTGGCCTGGCGCCCCACCGCCCGGTTCTTCGACAGCTGGTTGTCGATGGTGCTGAACGCCGTGGTGCTCACCTGGTTCGCCTTCTTCGCGCTGGGCCTGAGCGCCTACATGGGCGCCGCCATGTTCAAGGCCATCAACGACGGTGGCGGCTTCCTCGGCAGCACCTTCAACGTGCTGGGTGAAGCCACCCGCTACTGCGTGCTCATGATCCTCATGGCCATCCTCTGCTTCCAGGCGCCCAGCCTCGCCTCGGCCCTGACAGGGGGCGCAGCGATTCAACAAGGCATTCAGATGATCCAGAACGCCATGATGGTCTCGGGCCTGCGCTCAGCATCCTCCGCCCGATCAGCAGGCGGTACAGGCGCGGGGGGCATGATCCGCTCAGGCGCTGGTGCGGGTGCCACGACGGGTGCCGCCGTAGCAGCCACAGGTCGTTACGCCGGAAACATGGCCCGCAGGGGCTACGGAGCCGCACGGTCTGCGGCATACCGACTCGCCGCCCTGCGCGGCCGGTCTTGATCTCCCACTTGCCAAGGAGCACACCATGAACTACCGCCTCAAGGTCGCCGCCGCCGTTTTGATTTCTCTGGGTGCCAGCCACGCGCGGGCCGGTGGCATTCCCGTGATCGATGTTGCCAACCTGTTTCAGGCGGTGCAGCAGGTGGTCAACGACATCACGCAGATCAACAACCAGATCCAGCAGATCAAACATCTGCAGACCCAGATCGACAGCATCAACGGCATGCGGAGCCTGGGCGACGTATTCAACAACCCGCTGCTCAAGAACTACATCCCGGCCGAGGCCTACACCTACCTCAACGCCATCAACACCTCGGGCTACAGCGGCCTCAACGCCACGGCCAAGGTGCTGCGCGATGTTGGGATGCTCTACAACTGCATGGACCGAACCGGCGATGCGCGTACCGAGTGCCAGGCCACCCTGGCGCAGCCTTACCAGCAAAAGGGGCTGTTGCAGGACGCCATGAAGTCGGCCGCCCAGCGGCTGGACCAGATCCAGTCGCTGATGACCCAGATTAACGCCACCACCGACCAGAAGTCAGTGCAAGAGATTCAGGCCCGTATTGGCGCTGAAAACGCCCTGTTGGCACACGAGTCCTCGCAAATCCAGATGCTGCAAGGCATGGCCGACAGCGAGGAGCGCATCGCCCGATCCCGTGAGCGCGAGCGCCAGTACCAGATGCTGGGCCGGACCGGCAAGGTCTCCGACTTCCTGCCGTAACCACCACCCCACCGGAGTCCCCCATGAGTGCCATCCTGATGTCAGGTGAGGCCGCCGCATGGCCGAAACGGCCCAAAACGCCCCCTCCGGCGCCCGAAGCAACATCGCTTCAAGCCAACCGGGACTGGGAAATCGACCGCGCCTTGATGCTGGAGCGCTCCGAGCGCCGGGCCTGGGCGGCTGCTGCTGCCGGTCTGGCGATTGGCCTGATCGGCATCGCCGCCGTTTTCGTTCAGGGGCCGCTTCGCAAGGTGGTGGAGATCCCCATCGTGGTGGACCGGGTCACCGGTGAAACGACCATCCAGCAGCGCCTGAGCGAAGAAACCATTCCCGCCATGGAGGCGCTGGACAAGCACAACCTGGCCACCTTTGTGCGTTCCCGCGAGGCCTACAGCTGGATGTTCCTGCAGCGGGACTTTGACCAGGTGGCCCGCATGGCGGTGCCCGCCGTCTTCGCGGAATACAACCGGCAGTTCGAGGGCGATGTGGCACTGCAGAAGAAAGTGGGCTCCACCGAAGAGTGGCGGATCAACATCGTTGGTGTGAGGCTGCGCGCATCGGGCCGCAGCGGTAACCAGAGCGACGCCACCGTCACCTACGACAAGGCCGTCCGCATGACCGACCGCAACCTGCCGGACGTGACCACCCGGCACGTGGCCAGTGTGGTCTACCAGTACCAGCCCAAGGTGCTGGCCAAAGAGTCGGACCGGTTGGAGAACCCGTTTGGCTTCGTGGTCACGGCCTACCGCTCAGACCCCGAGATCAACACACAAACCACGGGAGTGAAGCCATGAACCTTCTGGTACTTCCCATGGTGCTGGTCTCATTGACCCTGACTCCTCTGCATGCCTCGGCGGCGCAGCCCACAGACAAATCCGATCCGCGCCTGCGCGAGGTCGTCTATGACGCCGACGCGGTGATTACCGTTCCGGTCAAACGCGGCATGGTGACACTGGTGGAGTTCGACAAGGGCGAGGTCATCACCGAAGTGGCCGTGGGCCAGGGCGGTGATTGCAGCAAGCCCGATGCCGCGTGGTGCGTGGCCGCCCAGCCGGGCGGGCGCCACCTGTACGTCAAGGCCAAGAGCGCGGCCGATGCACCCAACAACCTCGCGGTCATCACCGACCGACGCTCACACACGCTGCGCTTCGTGGTCCTTTCGGACAGTGACCGACAGACACCTGTCTATCGCCTGTCCATCCGGTCCCCCAAACCCGCCGCCGCCTCGCCCAGTCCGGCGCAGAGGGAACTAGCCGCGCTGGCGAGCCTGCCGCCGATCCCGCCCCCACCGACGGCCCAGCAGATCGTGGCGGAGCGTCTGGCGGCCAAGCCCGCCGTGCTCAACACCCAGTACGCGCTGGCCGAAGGTGCCGGTTCGGTAGACATCGTTCCCACACTGGTCTACGACGACGGTCGGTTCACCTACCTGCGCTTCCCAGGCAACCGCGAGGTGCCCGCCGTCTTCCATGTGCTGGGCGACGGCAGCGAGACCCTGGTCAACGCCCGCATGGAGGACGACATGCTGGTGGTGGACCGTGTCAGCCGCCGCCTGATGCTGCGGGCGGGGTTGGCCGTGGTGGGCATCTGGAACGAAGCATTTGATCTGGAGGGATCGCCGGCCAAAGGTTCCACCACCGTGCCCGGTGTGCAGCGGTTGTTGAAGACCGATCCCTCCCATTCACCCTCCAGCACGGGAGCAAAGCCATGACTGAACTACCCATGGGTTCGTCGGCGCCAAACGACGATCCATCGCCGCAGGACAGCGGCAACACCATCAGCCCCCTGCCTGGCGAAGCGGGTATTCCCAACGTGGCCCGCCGCCAGCCCCTCAACCTGTCCTGGAAGAACATCTCGGTCATCGGCCTGGTGGTGACCATGGTCGCAGGCATGAGCGGCCTGTATTTGTACCGCTTCATCGACCACAACAGCGATGCAGACAAAGACAAGTCGTTGCTGAGAGACCGCCCCTCGGCCGCGGGCACTGGCACCCGCCAGCTGGACATGACACAGCCTGTGACGCCTCGTGTGCCTGCGTTGATTCCAACACCCGCAGAAGCGGCCGACCCCATCGGGTTGCGGAACACAGGCACGGCCACACCGTCGGGACCAAAGGCCCTTTCGCCGGACGACGCACCAGTGCTGGTGGTGTCGTCCCGCCCGGGCGGCGTCGCTGGCGCCAACGGTGACACCACGCAATCGTCCAACGATCCAGCGGCGACCACGTCCAAGCAACTGCAGGACTACCAGCGCCGACTGCAAGGGCTTCTGGACAACCTGACCCAGGGCAATACCGTTCCAGGAGGTCTGGGAAGCTCAGGTGCGGAATCAACGCCGTCACCTGACACCGGACCTAGCCTTCGTACTGCGGCGGCCAGCCTGTTCGGCGGCGACTTGCAGGGCTCCGCCACACCCCGGGTGAAAGCCACCACGCTGGGCGACCGCAGCCTCACCCTGCCCAAGGGCACAGCTTTCACCTGTGCACTCAAGACCCGAGTCATTAGCGCCACCTCCGGCCTGGTCGGCTGCCAGGTGCAGCGCGACGTGTACAGCGACAACGGCAGGGTGCTGCTGATCGAGCGCGGATCGCACCTGGACGGCGAATACCGCATCGCGTCGGTACGGCCCGGCACGGTTCGCATTCCTGTGTTGTGGACCCGCATCCGTACGCCGAATGGCGTCACGGTGGACGTTGAGTCGCCCGGCACGGGGCAATTGGGCGAGTCGGGCATCGACGGCCATGTGGACAACCGATGGGGCGATCGCATTGGCGCCGCCATGCTGCTTTCCCTGATCGACGACGCGGTCAAGCTGGTCATCCAGAACCAGATGCAGGACCGCGACGCAGACACCATCGTCCTGCCCTCCACCACCGAGAACACCAGCAAGCTGGCCGAGAAGGTGCTGGACAGCACCATCAACATCCCGCCGCTGATCTACCAGAACCAGGGCGGCATCGTCGGCATCTACGTGGCCCGCGACGTGGACTTCTCATCGGTCTACGCACTGCAGCCGGTCGAACGATGAACGCCCTGCTCTTCACCGAAGACGCCCAGCCAGACGGCTGGTGTGGCGACGCGACCTCGGTGGTCGAGTTCCTGCGGCCGCTGCGCGAACAGCTGGATGCTCCGGGTGTGCTGGAGGTCTGCGTGAACCGCCCCTGCGTGCTGCAGGTGGAAACCGTGCAGGGCTGGCAGCAGGTAGACGCGCCCAACATGACGCAAGAACGCTGCCTGTCGCTGGCCACAGCCGTGGCCACCTACTGCGACCAGCAGATCAACCAGGAACGCCCCCTGCTGTCGGCCACGCTGCCCAGCGGGGAGCGCATCCAGTTCGTCATTCCTCCAGCCGTGACGCGCGGCACTGTGTCCATCACGGTGCGCAAGCCATCGGAGCTGATCAAGCGGTTGGACGACTTCGAAAGCGACGGCCTCTTCAATCGAATCGATGAACGCGCTGAAATGGGTGACGATGACGACGGCCTTCAGCCTTTTGAAAAGCAGCTGCTCGCGTTGAAATCGGCTGGTCGTTATGCGGAGTTTCTGCGGCTCGCAGTGCAGAAGCACCAGACCATCGTGGTCAGCGGCAAGACCGGATCTGGCAAGACCACCTTCATGAAAGGCCTGGTGGAGGAAGTGCCGCACCACGAGCGCCTGATCACCATCCAGGACACGGCAGAACTCACCCTGCCCAACCACCCGAACGTGGTGCACCTGTATTACAGCAAGGACGCACAGGGCACAGCACGCGTCACGGCCAAGTCGCTGCTGGAAGCCTGCCTGCGCATGAAGCCCGATCGCATCTTCCTGGCCGAGTTGCGCGGCGAAGAGTGCTTCTCTTTCATCCGCCTGGCCGCTTCCGGTCACCCCGGCAGCATCACCAGCGTGCACGCCGGCAGCTGTGCTCTGGCACTGGAACAGATGTCGCTCATGATCCGCGAGAGCAGCGCCGGCGGTGGTCTGCGCCTGGACGAGATCAAAGGCCTACTGGGCATCGTGATCGACGTCATCGTGCAGTTCGGGCGCGACGAACGTGGGCGCTTCATCTCCGAGATCGCCTACGAGCCGCGCCGCAGGCGTTTCGCCTCCGACGACAACCATTCTGGCAACGCACCCGATGCTCAAGCCAGCCTGTTTGACGGGGCGCAGACATGAGCGCGTCCTTGGCCCTGCCCATGGCGTCCTGGCCAACTGCTCGGAAGGTGGCGGCCAGCGTGTTCATGCTCTTCGGGTTCGCTGCACTGGTGTTCGCGGCCCTGTACCTGTCGGCCGTGCTGTTCCTGGTCTTCAGCAAGGCAAACCCCAAGCTTGCGGGCTGGGACAGCATCCTGGGCTATTGGCAGCTGTATGCCGATGTGCCAGTGCTTCGGCGGCGGATGGTCACGGCCATCGGCATGGCTGGCTTTGTCACGCTGATCGTTTTTCCGGGCGCCATGTACGCCGCCAGCCGCCCGCGCCGCGCCTTGCATGGCGATGCCCGCTTCGCCTCCACCGCTGAAGTCAAGCGCGCCGGACTGCTGCTGACCGATCAGCAAACCAACACCCCGAGCATCCTGGTCGGCCGCTTCCATGGTCACTTCCTGGCTCTGCCCGGTCAGCTCTCCGTAATGCTGTCCGCCCCCACCCGCAGTGGCAAGGGCGTCGGTGTGGTGGTGCCCAACCTGCTGAACTGGCCGGATTCGGTGGTCGTGCTCGACATCAAAGGCGAGAACCACGCGATCACCGCAGGCTACAGGGCGAAGCACCATCAGGCGGTCTACGCCTTCTCACCTTTCGACGAAGAAGCCCGCAGCCACCGCTGGAACCCGCTCACCGCGGTTCGCACCAGCCCCCTGCACCGCGTCGGTGACCTGTTGGGCATCGGCCAGGTCTTCTACCCCAACGACGGCAGCGGCACCTCGTCCGAAGCCTTCTTCAACGACCAAGCCCGCAACCTCTTCCTCGGTCTGGGCCTGCTGTTGCTGGAAACGCCTGAGTTGCCCCGCACGGTGGGCGAAATGCTGCGGCAGTCTTCTGGGCAAGGGCGCCCCTTGAAAGAACATCTCAGCGGCCTGATCGAGCAGCGCAAGGAAGCCGGCAAGCCGTTCACTGATGAATGCCTGGATGCCCTGCAGCGCCTGCTGTGCAATTCGGAAAACACCTTGTCCAGCGTGGTGGCTACGTTCCATGCACCACTGACGATCTTTGCGGATGCGGTGGTCGATGCCGCCACCAGCGCCGACGACTTCGACCTGAGCCAGTTGCGCCGCCAGCGCATGTCGGTCTATGTGCGCATCCCGCCTCACCGCCTGGCCAATGCCCGGCCGCTGCTCACCCTGTTCTTTTCCCAGCTCGTCAGCCTCAACACGCAGCACCTACCGGAGCACGACCCGTCGCTCAAGTACCAGTGCCTACTGGTCAACGACGAGTTCACCGCCATGGGCCGGGTCGGGATCATCACCCACTCCGCAGCCTTCCTGGCCGGCTACAACCTGCGCCTGCTGACCGTGGTGCAGGCCATGTCGCAGCTGGACGCGGTCTATGGCGACAAGGAAGCCCGCACCTTCGCCACCAACCACGGCCTGCAGATCCTGTTCGCCCCGCGCGAGCAGCGCGATGCCGACGAATACAGCGCCATGCTGGGCCACTTCACGGAGCGCGTCATGTCCCGGGGGCGCAGCCGCTCCTTCAGCGGACAAGGTCACAGCACCATCAGCCGCAACGAAAGCGAGCAGCGACGATCTCTGCTGTTGCCGCAAGAGTTCAAGGAACTGGGTACCGAGCGGCTGGTGGTGATCTGCGAGAACTGCAAACCCATCCTCGGCGAAAAGATCCGCTACTTCCAGGACCGGGCGTTCACCTCACGCCTCCTGCCTGCACCAGAGGTAGCCGTCATGAAGATGGACCTCCACCAAGCCAAGGTGCAGCAGCGTTGGAGATATGCAGACGAAGAACTCGACGAAGAAAGCAGCACCCTCGATGTCGATGCACTGGTTCACGACATTCATCTGCCCAAAGAAGTTCTGAACGGTTCCATCGACAAAGCGGCCGACGCCTGCCTCAATGCCTTCAAGGTAGAGCCAAACACCCCATCCGCTGGTGGATTCATCGAGCCCGCAAGCGATGAATCAGCTCTCGGCCCGATCACTGAAACACCACCGGATGAAACACGCGAATTGACCAACATGGGAGAACGCTCATGACCGCCCAGATGCCCCGCCTCGTCCTGTTCGCCATGTACTCCGCAGTGCTCGGCGCCTGCACATCGCCACCGAAGCCGCCCACAGTGGACGAATCACAGAAGCGTCCAGCGAACGCACAGATGGCCGTTGAACTGCAGGTCTGCAAGAACGACCTGCAAAACACCCGCATACAGGCCAACGAATCCGACCGCCTCGCCGAAACCACAAGCGCTACGCTGGTCCACATGGCCGCGCGCCAGCAGTTGATGGCGGCGACCCTGGAGAAAGCGCAAGCCAACAGCGTTCGCATCGTCCACTTCGGATTCAACAGCACCAGGGTTTCGATCCCTTCCGAAGAGGCATCGGCACTGGTGGAGGAAGCCAAGGCCGCGCCACTCGTGGTGCTGAGGGGCCGCACCGATGGCACCAGCGACTCATCGGCCGAAAGCCGCATCGCACAAGCGCGGGCCAACGCCGTGCGTGACTACCTGGTCGCAGCCGGCGTGGACCCCGCTCGCATCCGCACCACCCACCAGCCCAGCGGCGACCACCTTGCCGACAACGGTAACCCGCGCGGCAGGAATCTCAACCGACGCGTCGAGATCGAGGTGTACCGGGCGCCACCGGTCTCCGTCCAGGCCTCCGCCACACCCAAACCCTGACACCCCCCTCGTGCTGAAAAAAACCACCCAAGGAGACCACCATGGAAGACGGAACTACACCGGCCCGGCGCGCGGATCCACCCACGGCAGATACAAGTGCCACAGTGGGCGGCACAGTGGAGCCCGCAGATCGAGCCGCCATCGCCATCCGGACGTTTCAGACACCCGAGCCTGAGCCGGCCGAACGGTACGAGCTGCGTGACCCGTTCGCCGAACTCACCTATCGCACCGACCGCTATCAGGACATGGTGGCCAAAGCCGATCAGCTCGGCGCCAACCGGTTCGTCGTCGTGGATGTGCGCGGGCAAAAGTCCTTCGTTCACAAGGTCGAGGGCCAATGGAAGCGGGATGGAGCCCGTGATATCCAGCCGCCGGCAACTGGCCCGCAAGCAAAACCGGCGAAGACAGATCAAACACGCCAGACAGCAGATTCGAACGTCATCCCCCTGCCCACCAAAGACAAAGAGATCGCCCCCGAAGCATCCGACCCGCAAGCCAGCACCCGCATGGACACCCAGGTCGAGCGTGAAGCCCTCGTCGCCCGGCTGGAGGCGGCGCTGATGGACCGGTACATCATCAAACGCGCCCCGGTCACCCTGGGCGATGTGAGCATTGGCCTGACCGAATACCGATTCAGGGGAGACACCTCACGCGTCGCGTTCACCGAATCCACCTTCCGGTTGGCCACCGACACGAACAGCCCCTCTGTGGCCCGTTCCATGGTTGATGTCGCTGAGACCCGCAACTGGCACTCCCTGCGCATCACGGGCAGTGAGGATTTCAGGCGCCTCGTCTGGCTGGAAGCCGCAGCACGCGGCGTCAAAACCCTGGGCTACGAGCCCAACCCAGCCGACCTGGAACGGCTCAAGGTGGAACGGGAACAACGCCTGAGCAACCGCATAGAACCCGCCCGCGATGCCTCCACCGCACAAGGCGCCAACACCTCAGACAAGCCCTCTGGCCGCGGCAGCGGCGGACGTAAGACCGTTCTGGCAGCCATTGAGGCCATCCTGGTTGCCAATCGGGTGCCCGAGAAAAGACGTGAGGCCATCATGGTGGCGGCAGCCGAGAAGCTTGCCCAGCGCACACGCGACGGTCTGGTGCACAGGGTCAAGGTCTACGACAAGAACGCCCCCTCTCAGCGTCCTGTCGTGGCACCTCAGCAGGTACCACAACGCTCGCGTGACCGGGCGGCTCCCACACGCTGAGGCTTGCGCGGTGGACGATGCCCCCGAATCAACGGCCACCTATTGGATAGGTGATCGCCGCTGGGCAATGCATGCGTCCGGCTTCGCCGATGCCATTGCCGAGGCCTACGCGAACCACCAGCGCCCCCGCTGTTTGTGTCGTCCAGCCGGCGATGGCATCGAGATGTACGTGGCCCGCTTGATGAACGGGTACATCGTCAAGCGCATGCCCAATACCGGGAGTCAGCATGCCACCTCGTGCCCATCCTATGAACTGCCTGCGGATCTGTCTGGCCTGGGCCAACTGGTCGGCACTGCTATTGTGGAGAATCCCGCCACGGGTGAAACGGCATTGAAGCTCGATTTCCCCCTGTCCAAACTGCCCGGCAGATCGTCCCAACCTCCCGCCGCCAGCACCTCGCCCAACATCGCATCCCAAGGCCAGAAGCTCAGTCTGCGCGCCCTGCTCCACTACCTGTGGGACCAGGCCGAACTGACCCACTGGCACCAGGGCTTCACGGGCAAGCGAAACTGGGCCATCGTCCGCCGGCACCTGCATTCAGCCGCAACGCACAAGTTTGCACGTGGCAGCGCACTGCAGAACCGCCTGTATGTGCCCGAAGTGTTCTCTGTGGAGCATCGCGACCCCATCAACGCGCGCCGCCTTGCCAAATGGACCAGCGCCTTGGCGCATCCAGGAAAGCCCAGCCAGCTCATGCTCCTGATCGGCGAAGTCAAAGAGATCGTGCCGTCACGGTACGGTTTCAGAGCGGTCATCAAACATGTCCCCGATCAAGCCTTCGCCATCGACGAGCGCTTGTTCCGCCAGCTGGAGCGCCGATTTTCAGGAGAACTGGCACTTTGGGGGGCCTTCGATTCCATCCATCTGGTCATGATCGGAACCTTCTGCGTCAGCTATTCGGGCCTTCCCACCATCGATTCCCTGTCGTTGGTCACTTTCACCCAGGAGTGGATTCCGGTGGACAGCCCCCATGAGGCCCACCTTGTCCGGTCCCTGGTCAACTGCCGGCGAAGCTTTTTGAAGACCCTTCGCTACAACCTGTGCGCAGGCACCAGCATGGCCAGCGCCGTGCTCACCGATCTGGGCGATCCGTTCGAGTTGCACATCGCAACGGAAAGCGACACTCTCGAAGAAAACCCGCTGGAGGGATCCAACACCCGCAACCAGCCAGCCCACCACTGGGTATGGCACCCATCCCAGCAGCCTCTTCCCCCGTTCCCAACCGTCAGAACGGAAGCCCTCGCCTGATTGGACGCAGCGCAATCGAATTGCGCTGGATTGCTCCCGCGCATCTCAGAAGCCGCCTGCAATCTGGGCGAATTCACCCCACGCCCGCCAACCCATTACGCCCATGCCGAGTCCACTAAACTCAGAGGCAATCTGTTTTGCAACGTCTGCAGAAATCACCAACAAAACGACGGCTGAACATGCAAGGGAGCAAGCGTTCCAATTTCGATCTGCTCAAACCCTATGAGCAGCAGCTCTGGCGTCTCGGCGCCCTGGCGGAGCGCTACTTTTCAGACGACCCGAACACCAGTCTGCTGAAGCTTCGCCAGCTCGCCGAACTGCTGACCCAGACGGTCGCAGCGCGGATCGGTCTGTACACCTCGGCTGATGAGTCCCAATACGACCTGATCCGGCGTCTTCAGGCCGATGGTTTCCTGCCTCGGGAAATCAAACAGCTGCTGGACCAGATTCGTGTGGCGGGCAACGCCGCCAACCACGCGCTCGAAGGCAACCACGCCAAAGCGCTGACTTCCCTTCGGTTCGCCTGGCAATTGGTGCTCTGGTTTCACCGCACGTTCAAAGATCCCGAATACCGCTCCGGCCCGTTCCTACCGCCGACACCGCCCGCTGACGAGGGCTCCGAACTTAAAAGCCAGCTGGATGAGCTTCGCCAGGCGGTGGTCGAATACCAGTCCAGGCACGAGCAGGTTCAGAACCAGCTGACCCAGGTCCAGTCGCAACTTTCCACTCTGGCTGAAGAGCGCACGGTGTGGGAGCAGGTCGCCACCGAGGCCGAAGAAGCCAAAGCACAACTCGGCCAGCGCCTTGAAGCCCTGCAGACGGAAGTCAAGGCGGCTCCGCAATTCAACAAGACCCAGCTGCTCTCGTTCGCCACCGCAGCCGCCACGCAGGTGGTGCTGGACGAATCCCAGACCCGGCGCCTGATCGACGAACAGCTGCGCCAGGCTGGCTGGGAAGCCGACACCGAAGTCTTGCGCTACAGCAAAGGCACACGCCCGGAGCGAGGCCGCAACATCGCCATCGCCGAATGGCCCTGTGAGGGCTACTCCGCCGACTACGTGCTGTTCCAAGGCCTCACCCCTCTGGCTGTGGTCGAAGCCAAACGCGAGGCCAAAGACGTGTCGGCCGCCTTGCAGCAAAGCAAGCGCTACAGCCGCACCTTCGGCGCCAGCTCAGAGACCTTTCTCCACGAAGAAAACTGGGGCGAACGCGGCGAGTTCCGCATCCCCTTTGTGTTCGCCACCAACGGGCGCCCCTACCTTCGCCAGCTGGCCACCAAGAGCGGCATCTGGTTCTGTGACCTTCGCCGCCCAGAAAACCTCGCCCATGCGCTGGACGGCTGGTACTCGCCCCAGGGTCTGCAGGTTCTGCTCGCCCGTGACGAAGCCCGCGCGGACCAGGAACTGAGCAACACCGCCTTCAACTACGGTTTCTCGCTGCGCCATTACCAACAAACCGCCATCCAGGAAACCGAGCGCCGTATCAGCCAGGGCCAGCGCGAAATTTTGTTGGCTATGGCCACCGGTACCGGAAAAACCAAAACCTGCGTCGCGCTCATCTACCGCCTGCTCAAGGCCAAGCGTTTCCGTCGCATCCTGTTTCTCGTGGACCGTTCAGCACTGGGCATCCAGGCCGCCAACGCCTTCAAAGACACGCGCATGGAACGCCTGCAGACCTTTGCGGACGTGTTTGGCATCAAGGAACTGGACGAACAGATGCCCGACGAGGACACGGGCGTCCAGGTGGCCACCGTGCAAGGCATGATGAAACGGGTGCTGTTTCCGGCCGATGGCGTGGCGCCGCCCACCGTGGACCAGTTCGACTGCATCGTCATCGACGAATGCCACCGCGGCTACACGCTGGACCGCGAAATGTCCGACACCGAAATGGCCTTTCGCGGGTTTGACGACTACATCTCCAAATACCGCCGGGTGCTCGACTACTTCGACGCCACCAAGATCGGCCTGACCGCCACCCCGGCGCTGCACACCACCGAAATCTTTGGCGCCCCGGTGTATTCGTACACCTACCGCGAGGCCGTGGTCGATGGCTTCCTGGTGGACTACGAGCCCCCCATTCAGCTTTACACCGAGCTGTCCACCCACGGCATGACCTGGCATGTGGGCGAAGACGTCAAGGTCTACGACGTCAACAAGAACCAGATCGACCTGTTCAAGGCACCCGACGAAATCAAGCTCCAGGTCGAAGACTTCAACCGCAAAGTCATCACCCGCCCGTTCAACGAAGCGGTGTGCCAGTACCTGGCCCAGGAGCTGGACCCCAGCGGGCGCCGCAAGACGCTGATCTTCTGCGTCAGCAGCAGCCACGCCGATCTGGTGGTCGAAGTCCTCAAAAAAGCCTTCGAGACCCAATACGGTTCGGTGGAAGACGACGCGGTCATCAAGATCACGGGCGACGCCGACAAGCCTCTGGAACTCATCCGCCGCTACAAAAACGAGCGCCTGCCCAACGTGGCGGTCACGGTGGACCTGCTCACCACCGGCATCGATGTGCCGGAAATCTGCAACCTGGTCTTCCTGCGCCAGGTCAACAGCCGCATCCTGTTTGACCAGATGCTCGGCCGCGCCACCCGCCTCTGCGACTTTGACGGCGAAGCCAAAGACAACTTCCGGGTCATCGACGCCGTCCGCGTGTTCGAGAACATCGGGAACATGACCGCCATGAAACCCGTGGTGGTCAACCCCAAGCTCAGCTTTTCGCAGCTTGAAGGCGAACTGCTCACCGTGGCCGACGACGCGGCCCGCGAACTCGTGCGCGACCAGTTTCTCGCCAAGTTCCAGGTCAAAAAGCGCCACCTCAAAGGCAAAGACGCTCAGGACTTCGAGACCAAGGCCGGCATGTCGCCCGACGACTTCGTCAAAAAGGTCCGGGCGCTCCCCTTGAACGAACTGGCCAAGTGGTTTGCCCAGCACCCCGACCTGGGCGAAATCCTCGACCGCAAGCACGAAGGCAATGGCCAGGGCATGTACGTCTCGGACCACCCGGATCAGCTGAAAACCGTCGAACGCGGCTACGGCAAGGCCACCCGCCCCGAGGACTACCTCAAGGAATTCAAAGCTTTCATCGAAAGCCACGGCAACGAACTGCCCGCGCTGCTCACCGTGCTCACACGCCCGCGCGACCTCACCCGCCAGCAGCTCAAAGAACTGGTGCTGGCGCTGGACAAGGCCGGCTACACCGAGGCCCGCCTCGCCACCGCCTGGCGCGAACTCAGCAACCAGGACATTGCCGCCCGCATCATTGGCTATATTCGCCAGGCCGCCGTGGGGGATGCCCTGCTCCCCTACGCCGAGCGTGTGGACCACGCCCTGCAAAACCTGCTGGCCAAACCGCCCGGCGGCATTGCCTGGACCAATCCGCAGCGCGACTGGCTCAAACGCATCGCCGCCCAGACCAAAGCCAACCTGCTGGTGGACCGCGCCGCGCTCGACGACCCCGACCTCATCTTCAAACGCGAAGGCGGCGGCTTCAACCGCCTCGACAAAATCTTCAATGGCCAGCTCCAGCCCGTGCTGGAAGCATTTAACGATGCGCTGTGGGCACCGCCGCCCCAGTCTGCACAACGCTGAACCCGAACCCCATGTCCAACCCCAATGCTGCGCTCGACATCGGCGCCAAGCTCTGGTCGCTCTGCAACGTGCTGCGCGACGACGGTGTCACCTACCACCAGTACCTGAGCGAACTCACCTACCTGCTGTTCCTGAAAATGATGCAGGAGACCGGGCAGGAAGAACGCCTGACGGTGTTCAAGTCGCCCAAGAAGGGCGAGCCCAAGTTGTTGCAACCCGGCGTGCGCTGGGCCGACCTGATCAACGCCTCCGCGCCCGACCGGCTCGACACCTACAAGGAAATGCTGCTGGATTACGGCCTGCACGGCCAGGGCGCTGTGCAAGCCATCTACGCCAACGCCAACACCTTCATCACCAAGCCCGCCACGCTGAGCAAGCTGGTCACTGAAATCGACGCGCTCGACTGGTACAGCGTGCAGCGCGACGACCTGGGCGACCTGTACGAAAACCTGCTGGAACGCAACGCAACCGAAAAGAAAAGCGGCGCCGGCCAGTACTTCACGCCCCGCCACCTGATCGACAGCATCGTCACCGTGCTCAACCCCAAGCTGGGCGACGTCATCCAGGATCCAGCGGCCGGCACATGCGGTTTCCTGATTGCGGCCAACAACCACCTGCGCAGACACAACGACTTCGACAGCCTCAAGGAAGAAGCCCAGCGCCGCTACCGCCACGACACCTTCTACGGCATGGAACTGGTGCAAGACACCCACCGCCTGGCACTGATGAACATGCTGCTGCACGGCATCGAAGGTGGCGTGGACTACGGCGACACCCTGAGCGAGGACTACCGCAAGCTCCCACCCGCCACGCTGATCCTCTCGAACCCTCCCTTTGGCACCAAAAAAGGCGGCGGCCTGCCCACCCGCACCGACCTCACCTACCTCACCAGCAACAAGCAGTTCGCCTTCCTGCAGCACATCTACCGCAGCCTCAAGCCGGGTGGCCGTGCCGCCGTGGTGCTGCCCGACAACGTGCTCTTTGAAAGCAACGTGGGCACCGACATCCGCCGCGATTTGATGGAGAAGTGCAACCTCCACACCATCCTGCGCCTGCCCACGGGCATCTTTTACGCGCAGGGCGTCAAGACCAACGTGCTCTTTTTCACCAAGGGCAAAAAGGACAAGGGCAACACCAAAGAAGTCTGGGTGTACGACATGCGCGCCAACATGCCCCAGTTTGGCAAGCGCACCCCGTTCACGCGCGACTACTTCCGCACCCCGGCAGACGCCCCCGCCAGCCAGCCCCGCGACAAGTTTGAAGACGTGTTCGGCGACGACCCGAAAGGTGGCCCCGCCGCGCTGGCCAAACGCATTGACACGGGTGAGACGGGCCGCTGGCGCAAATTCACCCGCGAACAGATCGCCGCCCGTGGCGACAACCTCGACATCACCTGGCTCAAGGATGACAGCGCCGAAACCGCCGAAGCCCAGCGCGACGACCCCGCCCTGGTAGCCCGGCTGCTGCAGCGCGAGCTGGGCGGCGCCATGACCGAACTGCGCTCCCTGCTCGAAGAACTGGGCGAAGACCCCGACGCCGCGCTGGACGACCTGTTGATCGACGAAACCGGACAAGAGGCCCAGGCATGAGCGCCGCGCCGGGCCGCTCCCAAGCAAGCTCGCACCGTAGCCCGCAGGGCGAAGGTTCGGCAGTGAACCAGCTCACGCCCACCCCGGCCGACAGCCTGCACGCAGAGCTGCGCGCGCTCATCGCCAGCAGCCGCCAGCGCCTGGCCAGCGCTGTCAACGCCGAACTCACCCGCCTTTACTGGAGCGTCGGCCACCGCCTGAACGCAGAAGTGTTGGGCGGGGAACGTGCCAGCTACGGCGCCCAGCTGCTCGACCAGCTGGGCAAGCAACTGTCCAGTGAATTCGGTCGCGGCTTCGAATCCCGCAACCTGCGCCGCATGGTGAAGTTTGCCGAGGCGTTCCCCAACGCCGAGATTGTGTCGACACTGTCGGCAAAATTGAGCTGGAGCCACCTGGTGGCCATCGTAGCCCTCAAAACCCCGGAAGCCCGCCAGTTCTACGCCCACCATGCCGCGCAAGACGGCTGGAGCGTGCGCGAGCTGAGCCACCAGATCGAGCGCAAAGCCTTCGAACGCGCGGAGATCGCCAGCACCCAGGCGCCCGCGCTCGCGGCCACACCGCTCCAGGTTTTCAAAGACCCCTACTTCCTGGACTTTCTGGGCCTGCGCCAGGGCCACGACGAGGCCGACCTCGAAGCTGCCATCCTGCGCCAGCTCGAAGCCTTCATCCTGGAACTGGGCCGGGGATTTGCCTTTGTCGAACGGCAAAAGCGCATGGTCATCGACGGCGAAGACTTCTACCTGGACCTGCTGTTCTTCCACCGCCGCCTGCGCCGGCTGGTGGCCATCGAACTGAAGCTTGGCCGCTTCAAGGCCGCACACAAAGGCCAGATGGAGCTGTACCTGAAATGGCTGGACAAGCACGAACGCCAGACAGGGGAAGAAGCGCCCATCGGCCTCATCCTCTGCGCCGAATCCAGCCGCGAACAGGTGGAGCTGCTGCAAATGCACAAAGACGGCATCACCGTGGCCGAGTACTGGACCGAACTGCCGCCCAAGGCCGAATTGGAACAGCGGTTGCACGAGGCGCTGGTGGAAGCACGTGAGCGGCTGGCGCGGCGTGGACTGCTGTTGGAAGGTGGCAGTGATGAATGATCTTCCTGAAAGTTGGACCACCGCACCGCTGTCTGCCATTTCAACCGATGTACCCCAGCGCGTCCCTGGTGAGACTGAGAAATTCACCTACATCGACATCGGGTCTGTAGATCGGGACACGAAAGCCATCACGACACCACAGGTGTTGCTCGGCAAAGATGCACCGAGCAGGGCCAGAAAACAGGTCGCAAAGGGCGACACCCTGGTATCGATGACACGGCCCAACTTGAATGCTGTGGCTTTGGTGCCGCCCTCGTTGGACGGACAAATCGCATCAACGGGCTTCGACGTTTTGAGGCCGCTCGAAGGTGTCGACCCTCGGTGGCTGGCATATCTGGTTCGGACAGAACAATTTGTGTCAGCCATGTCAGAACTGGTGCAGGGTGCTCTCTACCCTGCTGTTCGAACCAAGGATGTCCGCGCCTATGTTGCACCTGTAGCACCGCCTGCAGAACAGACCCGTATTGCCGACCATCTCGACGCATTGCTCACTCGCATCAATGCCTGCAACTCCCGCCTCGACTCGATCCCCTCGTTGCTCAAGAGATTCCGGCTGGCAGCCTTGAACGCTGCTGTTTCTGGTGATTTGACATCTGACTGGCGCGCCCTGAACGAGGTGCAACCATGGACTCAGACCACTATCGGGGAAATGACCCTAAGCTCCTACTACGGGCCAAGATTTGGCAAGGATGAATACACACAAAGCGCTGCTGGTATCCCGACCATTCGCACTACAGACATGGATCGCGTCGGCCGGATACATGTTTCGGCTGAGACCCCTCGCGTGGTTGTGCCCAAAGACAAGATTGAGCAGTTTCGCGTCAAACCCGGCGATCTGCTGGTAACACGCACAGGATCAATCGGCGTTATGGCCGTGTTTGATGGGAACTACTTGGCGATTCCAAGCGCGTACTTGATTCGGTTTCGTTTCAACAACTCTTTGCGAACAAGGTTCGCTTACTACCGCTTGGCGTCACCCAAGGGACAAGCAGAGCTTGGTTTGTCCGTGACAGCTGTGACACAGCCGAACGTCAACGCGGAGGCCATTAAGCGAATACAGCTCGAACTCCCAACAGTTGAGGAACAAGACGAGATCATTCAAAGAGTCGAGCGGTTGTATTCATTTGCCGACCGTATCGAGTCAATCTATAGGACCGTAGCCGCCCAAGCCCGGCGCCTCACCCCCCTGACACTGGCCAGAGCCTTCCGTGGTGAGTTGGTACAGCAGAACCCGCAAGATGAGCCAGCCGCCATCCTGCTGCAGCGCATCGCCGGAAAACAACCTGCGGAAGTGAAAACCACGCGTGGTCGGCCACGGCTCAAGAAGCCGGAAGCCGTGGAAGTCACGCAGGTCGCCCTGCCCGACTGGTCCGTATTGCCCACTGGTGCATGGGCCGCGCAGGTGCCCGCCGACGAACACACGGCCACCGCGCAACTAACGGCAGTACTGAAGGCCTGGAACAAGCCCATGCCCCAGGACACCGCACGCCTGGCCACCCTGTTGTGTCTGCAGCCACGGCTCTTGACGGCCGCATTGCCGGCAGAGCACGCCACGCAATGGCGCCGGCTGGTGGGCGATGCTGCGGCCCCCTTGCCGGCGCAGGTGGTCACCTTGCAACCGGCCTTCAACACCCCCTGGCGCAATGCCATCAGCAAGATGCGGGCGCGTGGGGACCTGGTCGAATCCGGTGCCGGCGCGCAGGGCACCTGGGCGCTGGGACCTGATGCCGCGCGGGTGGACACAGCGGGTTGGCCCGAGGGCCGTGCAGGCTGGGTGGTGCACTACTTGCAAACGCACGGTGTGGAGGCGGTGTTGCCGACGCTGGCCACCGAAGTTCAGGAGTTTGTTCATGCGCGTGCAGCCTGAGCTGTTTGAGCCTGTGCCCCTGTCCGTCCCGTTGCCCCCCGGCGGTGAAGAACCAGCCCTCTGGGTGCGTCGGCTCACGATCTGGAAAGAACCCGGCCAACCGGTGCGCAGCATTGAACTGCGGCCCGGCCTGAACTTCATCTGGTCGCCCGATCCGGCCGACATGGGGAACCAGAGCGAAGCGGGTGAACTGGGCCACGGGGCCGGCAAGACCCTGTTTTGCAGGTTGCTGCGCTACTGCCTGGGTGAGGACCGTTTTGCGCCAGAAGACCAGAGGCTGAGCATCGGCACGGCCTTTCTGAACGGTTGGGTGTCGGCCGAAGTGGTGCTGAAGGGCTCGCCTTGGGCGGTGCTGCGACCACTGGGCGTGGGGCGCGGCCACTTTGCGGTGCAAGGCGTGTTGCCAGAGCAACTGTTTGAGCGCTTGAACGAACCCACCGGCCTGGCACCGCTGATCGATGCCATCGAACAGCAGGTGATCACGAAGAAGGTCACCGCCTCGATGCCGGTGGACCAGTTGCACGATGCCTGGCGTGTGGCGCTGGCTTGGCTGACGCGGGACCAGGAATGCCGGTTCGACCATGTGCTGGACTGGCGTGCGGCGGAATCGAACTCGGAGTCGCCCACCCGGTCCATGTCGCGCGGCCGTTTGCAGGACGCGATGCGGGCGCTGATTGCCGCCATCTCGCCGGAAGAAATGCAACTGCAGGCCGAAGCCAATGCGCAGGGCGAAGAACTCAAGACCCGACAGAACGAGGCCGCCCGCTGGCAATGGTCCTGTGAGCACCTGCGCGCCGATGTGCTGCGGTCATTGGGACTGACGTCAACGGCGGTGCCCGAAGGTCGCCTGGGCTTGGAAACACTCCGACTGGTCGCCCGCCAGAAGCTGGCGCAAGCGGCGAAAACGGACGATTCCGTGGACGTGTCCAACCTGGATGCCTTGCGGCAACGTGCACGCGAAGCGGCCAAGGTGGTGACGGATCTGGAGCAGCAACTGGCCGTGGCAAACAGCAGCCTGCCACTGCACGAGAGGCTGCTGAAAACGCTGCAAGCGGAACTGCCGGCCAGTTCGGTTCGTGTGCGGGACGCCGAGGTACCCACCTGTCAGATCTGTGAAGTCCCGATTGACCGCGCATTGGCCGAGGGGTGCAAGCTTTCGCACAAACTGCCAGACCTCGACGGGTTGCGCCAACGGTACGAGGCGTTGCAGAAGCAGATCGATGAAAAAAAGACCGAGGTTGAATCAACCCGGACGGTCGTGATCACGGTAAACCGACAGCTGCCCACTGCACGAACAGAGCGCGACACGCTGCAACAGGCATTGAAGAAGGCAGAGCGGCTGAGCGACAGCCGATCGACAGCCTGGAGCCAGGGGAAAAAGAACCTGGACGACATCCAGCGCCTGGAGCGCGACTGGGCATCGTGGGAGCTGGCGCTGGAAAAGGTCGCGAAGCTTCAGGAACAGATCGAAACGAAGCGCGAGCGCCTGGGGGCTTACCGTGACCAGCAGGTCGAGGTGTTCACCCGTCTGTCCATCTACTTCAACGCGATCATCAGGGCTGCGGTGGGGCCTACCGCCTCCGGCAAGGTCACGCTCGACGGCAATGGCATGAAGCTGGCGGTTCAGCTGGGCGGTGAGCGTTCCACCGCCGCGATTGAGTCGCTGAAGGTGATTGCCTTTGACCTGGCGGTGATGTGCATGAGCATGCAGGGGACCACCCGCCTGCCGGCGTTTCTGCTGCACGACAGCCCCCGCGAAGCCGATCTGGGCCTGAGCGTCTACCACCGCCTGTTCGATGTGGTGAACGGGCTGGAGGGCACCTCGACCTCGGCTTTTCAGTACATCGTCACAACCACCACGCAACCTCCACCCGCGTTCCAGCAGCCGCCGTGGCTGCGTGAGGTGCTGCGCGGCGCGCCCCCGCAAGAGCGCCTTCTGCGCTGCGATCTGCCTTGAGCGACTCCTGAGCGTCGACCACGCTTCGTGTTTCAGCGAGTCGGATGGATGTCCGGCGACGGGGTGGGCTGTTGGCGTGTCGGCTGTTGATCGGTTTGTGGCGCTGGGTGCGGCCCGGCCTCTTGCGGCCGCTCGGGCCTCTTCTGTGAATCGGCACCCTTGTTCGAGTCGGTGACACCCCTCACGAAGCTGGCGATGTGTTTCGCCAGTTGCCTGTCTGTCGCCTGTCCCGATCCAGCCAGCGCCAACCCGATCTGCACCCAGGCATCGACCGCAGCAGCCCGGGAGGCACGCAGCTTCGGCCCATCGGACTGGCTGGATCGGACCTTGCGCAATCGTCCATCTTGTTGTGCCTTCAGTCGCCACAGTTGGTCCGGTTGGTGGAACTTGGCGCGGGTGACTTGTCTTGTGGCCTCCGCTTCCACCCCATAGCCTCGCAACTTCTCAGCGAAGGTTTCGCGCCAGCGGTGCAGGTCGTTTTTGCGCGGGTTGAGGCGCTTGCCCACGCGGGACACTGCACGCACGCTGATGTGCACGTGCGGGTTGGCTTGGTGGTCGTGCAGCACCATGACGTATTTGTGGTCGGCCAGCTCGGCCTGCGCAAACTCCCGCGCGGCGCGCTGCACGATCAGCGGATCGGTGCCGCGCGGCATCGACAGCATGATGTTGAAGGCCTCGCGCCGCTGGCCTGGCTCTGCGTCGTCTGGGATGCGCGCACCGCCCATGCGCCACTCATCGGCCAGGTGGTGCAGGCTGTCTTTGCCTTGCATGGTCTCCCCGCGCTGGTCTTCGATCTCCAGTCGTCCGTTTTTGCTGATGTAGCGAAAGTGCGCCGCAATGGCCGCCATGCTCCGCCCTCCCCCGGTGACCTTGACCATGACCTGAGGTGCGCGCCGCACGACGGTGGCTTCGATGCGCTGGCGGATGGCGTTGGCACGCTGGTGAGCGCCCGAAGCGCCCAGCTTGGGCTGGGGCCGAACCTGGACGATGCGGTTGCCTGGATAGAACAGGCGGTCGCCCCAGGTGATGAGGATGCCGTCGAGGTTGGCTGTGTGGGAAGGGCTGGGCAGGGTCGAAGGCACTGACGAATTGCCAGACGATGCAGCGCGTCGGCCGCCGGTAGACGTTTTCATGGTCGGCTCCTTCGGGGGCCCGCATGGGTTCTTCTGGCAGGTGGCGAAACGCTGGGCCGGCGTGGTTGCAGGTCGGCCAGGGCGTTTGAGACATGGTCCAGGTGGCGGCGCACGTCACGGGCCAGCGTTTCGAGCATGCTGACGTAGGGGCGGATGGGCTCCACATCGCCGCGCCGCAACAGCGCATTCAGCTGGTAGAGGCGATGACCGAAGTGGGCCAACTCGTCCGTGGATGCGATCAGCGCCTGCAAGGTCTGCGCGTGCCCTCCTCCGTCCCGCACCACCGGCACGCCAGCCACCAGGGCGGCCACGTAGTCACCGGTGGCCATGCTCGCCCGCTGCGCGGCCTGCAACGTGGCCGCGGCGTCATCCGATCGCATCCGCAGGCACAGGCGTGTGCGGGAAGCTGGATCGGTCTGGACAGGTGTGCGGCAGGCCTCGGCGTTCTGCAGCGCTGGATGCCCCAGCGCATCGGCCAGCACCTGGCGCACCAGTTGGGAAGGCGAGAGGCCAACGGCCTGCGCTCGCTCCATCAGCGGGGCCTTGAGGCCATGTAGGTCCACGCTGATGCGGTCACGTGACGAGGGTTCCATACCGAGTCTCCTGACGACGATTCACCCATGGGTGAGCGTGTCAGACAACCGGCGCCACCGCGCCTATCTCTGCACTCACCTTGAACACAGTATTGGCCCGAACCAAGGCTCTTGAGCTGCTGGATTTGGGCCCAAATCCAGCGCGTGAAAGGGCTGTTGGAGGGTCGAAGATGGGTGTCAACGCAAGGTACCCATCACACGACTGAACAGAAAGTGCGCAGTAAATGCACAGGTTGAACAGCCAGCGCACAGGCACTGCACAAACTGAACAGCAACCGATCAACTGCTGCACAAAAAATGAATAGAAATGACGCGATAAAGCTGGTCCCGAGCGAACCGCCCGGCCGAAGCTCACGCAAAGCGCGGCGCTTTGCGCCCGAGATGCGAGCGCTGCGTGCCCAGGGCTACACCTTCGAGGCCATTCGTCTGGCGCTGGCGTCCTCTGGCGTGCACGTCAGCAACGCGACCGTGCAGCGCGAAGTGGCCAGGGCATCCGAAGCAGCTTCCGTCGGACAGGGCTTGGGCTCCGGCGCGCGTCCAGATGAGGTGCCATCTGCCCCCACCCAGCCACAGGTATCCGTATCCCCACCTACAACCACCGCGCCCCAGTCACCTCAAGTCGTTTCCGTGCAAACGGACATGCGCAGTGGCAAAGAGATTGCCGAAGCGTTCGCCAGCAGCCGAATCACCAACCCCCTGGCGCTCGCCAGGCTCAACGCAAAGGACCCGTCATGAAAATCGCCGTCATCAATTTCTCGGGAAACGTGGGCAAAACCACCATCGCCAGGCACCTGCTGCTGCCGCGTATCGACGGCGCGGAGCTGTTTTCCGTGGAGAGCCTGAACGCGGCCGACGGCGAAGGCCATGCGATGCGAGGCCGGCAGTTCGGCGAGCTGCAGGAACTCCTGCAGACCATGGACAGCGCGGTGGTGGACATCGGGGCCAGCAACGTGGAGGAATTGCTCGACCTGATGCAGAAGTACCAAGGCAGTCATGAGGACTTCGATGCGTTCGTGGTTCCCACGGTACCAGCCCTCAAGCAGCAGCAGGACACCATCGCCACCCTGGTCGAGCTGGCGCGGCTGGGCGTGCCCCGTTCGAGGGTGCGGCTGGTGTTCAACATGGTCAGCAGCGCCGCAGATGTCCCGGCGCACTTCGATCTGTTGCGGGCATTCCTCAAAGCGCAACCTATCGCCACAGAAAACGCAGCCTGCCATCTGGGGCCCAACGAGGTGTACGGACGCATCCGGGGCAGCAACGCCGACCTCGCCACCCTGGCCCGTGACGACATCGACTACAAAGCCTTGATCGTCAAGGCCAGCGACACCGCAGAAAAGCTCACACTGGCTCAGAAGCTGGCCACCCGGCGGCTGGCGGTTGGTGTGTTGCCGCAGCTGGATGCCTGCTTTGCGGCGCTCGGTCTGGCGGAGAGCGCCGCCAGCAACGTGGTGCCGCTGGCACGGCAGGCACAGTGAGCGACCTGATCACGGTCCGCGAGGAGCTGATGGCCGTGGCCATCGGTGATCTGGGCACGTTGCTGGATCGGGTCGAGAAACTGGCACCCCAACTGGAAGCGAGCCGCATGGAGTTGTTGAGTACCAGCACCGATCTGGCAGAGAAGGTCGAAGCGTATTCAAAGCGCATGGACGAAATCACCGAGAACGCGAAGGTTCAGACGGTGAAGCATATTGCCCGCCGCGCCGACGAAATGGCTCGGGGGACTGTGGAGACACAGACCCGGGCCATGGAGGAAGCGGCGCGCGTGGTGTTCCGCAATGAAGTCGGCCCGACCCTGCAGCGGGTGACGTTGCCGCTGCAGGACGTGGCGGCCCTGGCCCGCAAGGGTGCGCGTCCCTGGGAAGGGTGGCTGCTGCATGCCGCGACAGCGGTGCTTTCTTCGGCCATCAGCTGGGCGATGGCCGCCTGGCTGTGGCTTCGGTAGAAGCCGCAGCCTGGATCGCGCGAGCCGGCGACAGCCGGCGAGCGCTTCAGAATTTCTGGTGAACCACACCGCCCAGCGTTGGGGCGGTGTGATGTTGGCCCCGTTCAGGCCTTGAGCTTGCGCATCTCTTCGGCCAGAACCCACAGCGCGCGGTTCAGGCTCACGCTGCGGTCGATGCTGGCCACCGGGCGGGTGTGCAGGCGCCGACCCTTGGCTCCGCGCCCAAGCTGACCACCACGCAGTGCGTTCTCCTGCACCCGCTGAAACGTGTTCCACAGGCTGTTGCCGTAATCCTCCGGTCGGCGGGCTTCGATCAGCTGCGCGGCAGTCACCGGGGCCGGCGGTTCGCCCTCCCCGCGTTCGCCGTAGCGCAGCGCCAGGGCGGCGGTGGCAAAGGCCTGCTGTTCCTCGCGCTGCAACGGCAGGGCCTTCATGCGGTCGGTGGACGCGTCCACCACCTCGAAGTCCTCCAGCACCCGGAACGCGCCTTCGATCACCTCGTCCTGGATGTTGCCCTTGTGGGGAATGCGGATGTCGTTGGTCACGTCGCCCACCACCAGACCGTTGCAGCAGACAAACCTGAACACGCCTGCGAGCATCTGATAGCTGCTGGCCCCATCGTGGCTGTTGATCAGGATGATCTCGTTGGCCTCGGGTCGGGTGTTCACCTGGCCCGCATGGCGCATGCGGATCATGTGCTTGGTGAACTCGGTCTTGCCTTCGATGCGGCTTTTGCTCTGGGCCACCATGAAAGGCTCAAAGCCCTCATGCCGCAGACCGCGCAGCACATCGATGGTGGGAATGTAGGTGTAGCGCTCGGAACGGCTACCGTGTTTGCCTTCGGCAAAGATGGACGGGGCAGCCCGGCGCATCTGGTCTTCGGCCAGCGGGGTCTCGCTGCGGATGACGAAGGTGTTCTGGCCAAAGCGGGTGGCCAGGGGGCGGGAAGCTTGGACGGTGTTCATAGTGATGCTCCAGAAATCAGACTTGAAATGGGTTGGCATGGATAGCCGGGCTGCTGGGTCCCGCCCGGTGTGCTGTGTCAGGCGTGTGCCGCTTGGCGCTCGTTGCGGGCCTTGCGGTTGGGGGTGGGTGTACTGGGAGCGACTGCGGGTGGATCACCAGCACCCTCACGCGCGCGGCGGGCCTCGCCTTCGGCCTTGCTGTCGAGGTAGTCGATTTCGTCCACGGTGAACGCCAGCCCGTAGACCTCCACCCCGTCGTTGTCCTGGTAGTGGTTGTTGCGCACCCGGCCGACGATGTTCACGTGCGAGCCTTTGCCCAGGTACTCGGCGGCGTGTTCGGCCTGCTTGGCCCACAGCGTCCACTGGATCGCGGTGGCTTCCTCGGAGCGTTCTTCGCCGCTGCCCCGGCGGCTGTTGCTGATGGCGGTCAACACCGCCTTGGCGACCTTGCCTTCGCGCCCGTTGACGAATTCGAGCTTGACGGCACCGGCCAGGTGCGCGTGGCGCTGGATGACTTGAACGTTGGCCATGGTGGAACTCCTTGCAAGAGCGACCAGCCGGACCCCGATCCGGGCTCCTCAAAGCTGATCCTCTCGCTCGGACTCCCTCGCTCCCGCCCACGGGCGGGCGGGGGGTGGGCAAGGCCCCTTCCCTCGGGAAGGGGTGGGGGATGGGGACACCTTGCAGCACGAAACAGTGAGCCAGTCACCTGGCCCACCGCTGAAAGATCCCCCCACAAGTCCCCCTCACCTGTGGATGGGGGCGCCGTGGGGGGAGTGCGGTGGGCCCATTGGCGCACGCGCTGCCCGCGCCTCTTCGGGCGACCAGCGCAGCGCAGGCGACCGCACTACTTGAGCAGCGGCGTCTCTGCGGACGGCGTGACACCAAGCGCAGCGACTGGCGCGGCGTTCGAGCCGATGCGATCACCTCAGGGGTTTGCTGTCTCAGGCAATCCAAGCGGCCCGGCTTCGGGCGTGGCGGGTGACCGGGGGGACGATCTGGCGGGTGGGACGGGACCTGAGCGCAGCGGCGGGAGCGAACCGAACGTCAGTTCGTCCAGCGGGATCGTTCCCGCGCAGCGGGAAGGAAACCAGACCGCGATCCCTGGGCACGGGTCAAGGCCGCGGCCCCCATGCTGCCGGTGAACACCGGCCATGCTCCGCCCTCCCCTGTGCCCGCGCACCGCGCGCTGATCAACAACAAGAAATTGGGGCCGTATGGCCCCAGGGGTTACACGAGGCCAAGCTCGGCCATCGAGTTCACGGAGTCGCCCGCCACGACGAAGTGGTCGAGCACCCGCACATCGACCAGCGCCGCCGCCTGCTTGATCGTCTGCGTCAGGACTTCGTCGGCACGCGATGGACGGGCAGCGCCACTGGGATGGTTGTGCACCAGGACCAGGGCGCAACTGTTCCGAAGCAGCGCATCGCGCACCACCTCGCGCGGGTACACCGATGTCTGGCTCACCGTGCCCCGGAACATCTCAACGTAGTCCAGCACGCGGTTCTGCGAATCCAGGTGCACCACGGCAAACACCTCGTGTGGCAGGGTGCCCAGCCGGGCGCGCAGGAAGTCCTTCACCACAGCGGGTGAGTCCATCAGGTCGCTGCCGCGCACCTGGGCGGCCAGCAACTGCTGCGCCGCCAGCAGCACCTCGTCGGCCTCAGCCGGACGGTACTGACCGGCAACGTCGCGAATGAGCAAACCGCCCGAACCAGCGGGCACCGACAGGAAGGAATCGAGGGAAGAAAACAGATCGTGCTGCATGACCAACTCCGGTGATCGGGCGGGATTGCCCGAGACCGGAACCGGCACGCCGCAGCGCAGCAGTCACAGGTTCGAAGACGGCCGAGAGGCCGCCAGCGCATGCAATGCGCGCAGACCTTGACGGCGAGAACGGTGTGCAAGGATGAAGGGAACAGCAAGCCAGCCCCACCACACAAGCAGGTGTTAAGCAGGCAAGCGAAGCGCGCAGGCCGGGACGGCCGGAGGCGTCAGCGATCGGCGCCCGACAGGGTCGAGACGCCAGGACACCTGTGGCCTGGTGGCTCGATGCGCAGCACCAGAGCGCGGTCCGGCGGCGCCGGAGACGCACAAAAATCCCGGCCGAAGCCGGGATGAACTGGAGCGGTTCGGACGCTTGTCGCTGTTTCAAGCGACCTGATGATCTTCCGGCTCGCCCTCTTCCAGCGCTTCACTGGTCTGCACTGGCTCGGTCAGCATTTGCGGCAACCAACCCGAACCAGCGGCCAGCCGCTCGGCTTCGCTGGCGATCTGCGCCTTCTTGAGTTTCGCCAACCGCTGCACCTCAACCGGCGCGAAAACCTGGACAGCCTCCAGCGCCTTCGCCTTGGACACGTGGTCGAAGTAGCCTGCCGCCGTGGGCTTCCACCAGCTGTGCATGTCCAACCCCACCGCCTTCGCCAGCAGCGCCGCGGGGGCCTCGTTTTCGCGCTGGGCAATGGCCGAAACCGTCAGACCGACACACAGGGCCAACAGCGACAGCAGTTCTTCGTGCTCCATCGCCAGCAGTTCGGCAAAAAGGGCTTTCGGGTCTTCCGGCAATCGCGATATCCATGCCTCGCGCACGGCTCGCAGGCCCTGCGCAGCCGGTGCCTCCGCCACGTCTGGCGCATGTTGCTCCAGACGGTCCTGCGGCGTGGCGCTGATGTTGACCGGCGACACACCGTAGCCACCCAGAATCAATCGCAGTGCCAACTGGTGCACCAGCGCCACCAGAGCGATGCGGGGATGGCGGGCCACCTCGGCCTGGAGGGCTGCGGTGCGGTGCGCGCTCAGACGCCGCACCAGCTTCTCGGACAGCCCTGCCCGGCTGGTGGGCGCTTCTGCTGGGTCCCCCTCGCCTCTTGCTTGTGCGTCCGGCGTCGGCTGCGCCTGCGCCCGCAGCGCCTTGACCTGTTCCTCGCGCAGCAGCCCACGATGCACCACCACGGCCCCCATGGGGTCCACCGACACCAGAGCCCCGGCCATGGCGACGACGCCGGGGTCGTAGACCACCAGGGTCTGTTCAATGGCGTCCAGTTGATCGCCCAGCCGGTCCAGTTCCTCGTGCAGGGCTTGTGCACCGTCATCACTCAGATCGTCGTCCTCGTCGTCGAGCTTGTCTTGAAGCCGCGCCTGCTCCGCCTCCAGCTTCTCGATGTGTTTGGCCTCGGCTTTGGTGGGTTCCCGGCGTGAGCGCCGCGCCCGCTGGAAGATGTGCAGTTCGGCCGACGACACGCGCGGTGTGACTTCCACCCAGCCCCAGCCCTCGGCCCGCACCGATTCGGCCGCATCGGCCAGCCGGTCGCGGGCCAGCTTCTCCAGCAGTCCGGCATCGGTGAGAAACACGCCTTTCTGCTCGTCCGCGAACAGGTCGCGCCGGATGCCACCACCCGCCGCTTCATAGGCCTCCAGGCCCACAAAGCGCGCCAGCGCATCGCTGCTGGCGTCCACCTCGTCGCGGGTCAGGTGGTCCCGCAGGGACTCCGGGTGGCGCTGCCACTGTGGCACCTCGTAGAACGCGGCTTCCTGCGCACCATGGTCGTCGGTGATCGCCAGGGCCATCAACTGCTCCAGAGACACCGCGCCCTGCTGGTAGTCCGCCAGCAGCTTGGGCGAGACGTTCGCCAGCCGCAGCCGCCGCTTGACCACCAGCGGTGTGACGCCGAAGTCCGCGGCGATGTCTTCCAGCGACCGGCCTTCGGCCACCAGCGCCTTCCAGGCGAACAGTTCATCCACCGGGGTCATGGCCTCCCGCTGCACGTTCTCGCTCAGGCTCACGGTGCGGGCCGAAGTGTCGGGCACCAGCAGACAAGGCACCGGGTGGTCCTTCGCCAGTTTGTGGCGCTTGACCAGCAGCTTCAAGGCGGCCAGCCGCCGACGCCCGGCCACCACCTCGAACCACTGTCCATCGGGCGAAGTGATGACGGTCAGGTTCTGCAGCAAACCCACGCGGGCGATGGACGCAGCAAGTTCGGGAATGGCCGTGCCGCCGCTCTGGCGCACGTTGCGGCTGGAAGGCCGCAGCCGCGACAAGGGGATCAGGTGCAGCTCATAGGGAGCCACTTCCGGCACGGTGACGGATTCGCTGGTAGTGGCCGCTGCGCTAAGGGCAGCCGCAGCAGCCACGGCGCTCAAGGCCAGGGTTTCGATTTGGGTAACGGTGTTCATGTGAAATCTCCTGTCCCACACGGGGACCTTGTTCAAACAATGGAAGACATCGAGAAAAGGTTGGGAAGTCAGTCGGTGCTGTGCATGGGCGCTCTCCTTGGGTGCTGGGCTCCGCAGGGGCCGCGAAGCCCTTCGCGGCCTTGGGCAGCAGCTGGGGCCGGCGCGGGTGCGCCGTCAAGGGAGGAAGCGAAGGCGCTGGCGCGGCCCGCAGGCGCAGCCGAGGACACGGGCGCCGCAGCGGCCCTTGACGGGGG
>Ga0067045_1002727_pt1 | contig 50886 bp, 54 predicted proteins | sample TerdegcTABiofilm_FD_59184 | JGI IMG/M metagenome (GOLD analysis project Ga0067045, IMG submission 59184) | Combined Assembly of (Gp0054472, Gp0054536) Wastewater bioreactor microbial communities from Singapore -Terephthalate degrading...
GGTCGGGTCTTGCATTTCAACATGACTGACCAGTTACATTTGAAGCGTTGGTGACTGATGTTGAAATGCAAGACCCGACCCCACTTTTCCCCGACCCCACTTTTCCCGACCCCACTTTTCCGGTCACGGGACTGCGGAGGTGAACGGTCTTCCCAGGGCGGCCCGGATCGCGGCCTCCGCTCTCCGCACCACCTCCTCCGCGCCGAGGGCCCCGGGCTCGATGGGGGCAAGGACGGTGAACCGGACCCTGGCCCCGAAGGCCATGGGGTAGAGGCCCCTTTTCGTCAGCTCGTACGTGCCGTCGATGGCCACCGGGACGACGACCGCGGACGGGGCGGCCTTCAGGAGGGCATCGATGCCCGCGGGCAGGAAGGGCTGCAGGTTGCCGTCCCTGGTCCTGGTGCCCTCGGGGAAGATGACGACGGCATGCCTGTTCTCCTCGATGGATCTTCCCAGCTTGGCGATCTCCCGGACCGACTGCAGGGGCTTGGTGCGGTCGATCAGCGCCGACCCGCCGTGCCGCAGGTTGTACGAGACGCTCGGGATGCCCTTCCCCAGCTCGATCTTCGCGATGAACTTCGGGTGGTGCGCGCGGAACCCCCAGAGGAGGGGCGGGATGTCGAACAGGCTCTGATGGTTCGCAACGACGATGAGGGGCCTGCCCCGGGGAACCCGCCCGGCCCCCCGGAAGGAGATGTCCGTCCCCAGGATGAGCAGGCCCCGGATGATCAGGTAATTCAGGATGTCAACCGATTTCTTGTGCGCGCCGTACCCGCCCAGGCGCCTGCAGAGCACCTGCACGGGGTGGAACAGGACGAGCAGAAGCCCGAAGTAAAGAAGGTAGACGGGCGTCAGCAGGCAGGCGAGCATCGATGGTAAGGGCTTGTTCATGGGTTGTCCGGCGCAGGGGAATCGGGATGGAAGTATACGGGGAAGGCGCCGGCCCGTCAATCGCGGCGAAACGGGAAGGATGGGCCGGGGCGCATTGCAATTTGCCGTTCAGGGGTGTAGACTCCGGCGTGTGACGTCCCTGTGACGAAATGGCGTGAGACGAGGGGGTACGCAGGCGTGGCCGTTGACTTCATGGACATCGCGGGACAGGCGGAGACGGCGGACAAGGTGCAGGAGATGCTCGCGCTGCAGAGCTCCATCCTCGACGCGCTCCCGATCGCGGTGATGGGCATGCAGGAGCGACGCATCGTCCTGGCCAACCATGCCGTGGAAGACGTCTTCGGGTGGACCCCGGAGGAACTGATCGGCCGGAGCAGCCGGGTCCTGTACCGAAGCGAGGAGGACGATGCGAGAATCGCGAAGACGGTCTACGGCGCACTGAGGCGTCAGCGGACCTGCAGGCTGGAGTTCCCCTGCCGGCGCAAGGGCGGCAAGAACATCGTCTGCCTGGTGAGCGTGGCCAGGGTCGGCGAGGACCTGCAGGACCGGAGGATCATCGCCACCTACACGGACATCACGGAGCAGAAGCGCACCGAGCAGGCCCTCGAGGAGAGCGAGCGGACGCTGAGGGCCCTCCTCCGGCTGTACCGGAAACCCGGCGAGACGGCCTAGGCGGGCGCCGGGGAGAATGCTACGGGCCGGTTGCAACGACAGGCTGCCCCGGTTTTTGGCGAGGAGTGCATGATGAGAAAAGATCTCATGGACAGGACCACCGGCAAGGAAGTCGCAAAATCGCCCCGGCGCGAGGCGGAAGTCCTCGAGCCCGAGCGGCGGACGTCCCCCTTCATTCAGTTTCACTACTCGTACAGGGAGATCTCTTCCGTCAACGGCAGGACCCGCATCCGTGCGAAGGAGAAGCGGTTTGCCGACGGCAAGCTGGAATCGGAGGCGTTCGAGGGCACCCTCGACGGGCACGTCTACGCAAACATGGTTGCCGGCATGCAGAGGCAGTTCCTGGGCCGAATGGAAACGCTGATGAAATCCTTTTCGATGTTTCTCCCCTTCGGTCCCCGGGACCGTCGCAAGTGACGGGCCGCGGGTGTGACCCTCCGGCCCCTGCCGCGCATGATCGCTCGAGAGATCACCGCCAGGTCCATCCTCTCCAGATCCCGGGTCCATGATTACGCCGTGAACCCCTACGTGCGGCGCGGCCCCCGCTGCCGTGTTGCACCGGATGCGTGGCGGACATCAAGCAAGGGCCCATGGGAAAAACGTCTCGCACGCTCGAGCAGAGAGGGGTCCAGCCGGATCCTCGTGCTGCGCGGGGTGCGACACAAGCAGCCGCCCCCGGCCGCGCCCGCCCGCCGGTGCGTGACGCCTTTCTTCCGCCCCGCAGTCCGGGCGATGCCCCTGCGCCCGGAAAAAAACAGGCAGGCCGTTTCGCCTGCCTGTCGGAGAGCCCCTGCCCCGTTGTTTCTACGATTCGATGTTGGCGCTGACCACGGAGGCCATCTGCATCATGTCGATCGTCTGCCCCTCCTTGAGCCCGGAGAGGTCGACGACCTTGCCCGACTTGGTCTTCACGCGGGTGTTGTTGAAGATCCTGATCAGCTTCGCGTCGGCGACGATGTACTTTCCCGCGTTCTCCGGCTTGCCGTCGACGGTGCTCGTCTGCAGCCCGTTGGCCTTGATGTAGTCCCAGAGCCTCTTGGTGATCTCGGTGCGGGGAAGGGCGGCGGCGCCCAGGAAGGCCGCCAGGTCGGCCTTCAGTCTCACCGGTTTGTTCAGTCCCTTGTCCTCAGCCATGTTTGTGCCTCCGTTTTTCAAAGGGTTCGTTTCGTTCGGTCCGATATGGGGGCAAGTATACGGCCTTGCGGCCTGCATGTCCAGCCCCGGTTGAGGCGCCGCCGCGTGCAGGTCCCGCCGGCCCCGCTGCCCGTCTTCGGGCACGGAAGTTGAATGATGCATTCAGCGGGGCGTGCCGCCCTGCGGAAACGCCCGAATGCCTGTGAGAGCCCCCGCGGACGGGGGACAAGGAGAGCGCAGATGGTGAAAAGGATTATCCTGGTGTTGGCGGCTGCGGTGATCGGGTGGGCGGTGTCCGCCCCGCCCGCCGCGGCGAAGATGTATCTCGTCACGATCCCGGACGTGAGAAACACGCCCAAGGCGGAGGCGGAAAAAGTCCTCAGGGCCAAGGGCTTCCAGGTCGCCTTCGTCGACGGCCCGGCCCGGATGTCCACACAGATCGGCAAGGTGATCGACCAGAAACCGGCCGGCGGGGGGTACTTCTACGCCGAGATCCCGAAGACGCTGCTCGTGACTCTGACCATAGCGACCCAGGGGTCCTTCGTGCCCATGGTCCTGCTGATGAAGGAGGCCGAAGCCGCCGCCGCGGTGAGGAAGGCGGGCTACGCCCCGAAGGTCGAGTACGTACCGGAGGACAACGCGGCGATGATCGGGAAGGTCAAGGGCACCGTCCCGGCCCCGCACCTGCAGCTGGCCCCGGGCGGGACGGTGACCCTGCAGGTGGGCTCGGCGGCCCACGCCATGCCGAACTACATCGGCCACTCCGTGCAGGGGGCCAGGCAGAGCATCGATCAGCTCAACAGCGTCAAGCCCATGGGCTTGAAAACCACGGTGGTGCAGGGCAAAACCACGACGGTTGCGCAGGACGACCAGAAGATCTACGAGCAGTCGCCCCCGGCGGGCACGACGCTGAAGGCAGGNACCGAGATCAGGCTCACGGCGTACAGGTACGTGGCNCCCCCGCCCGCCGCCGGTNCCGCGGTGACGATGCCGAACCTCGTGGGCAAGNCCGAGAAGGAGGCCGTGGAGNCCCTTCAGAGGGCGGGACTGAAGGTCACCGTCCGGTACTTCTCGAACCCGCGGCTCCGCGCCCCCGGGCGCGTCCTCGCGCAGTCCGTGGCAGCGGGCACGCAGACGGCGGGCCCCGTCGTCCTGACCGTCGGGGGGAGGTAGGGCGCGGCCGGCTCCGGGGTCGACCGGGTGCGTCGGCAAAACCGTTGCGTGCCGCTTATGCCGCTTGACAAAGCCGCTTCGCTCCGATAACGATTGGAATGAATGCATCATGCAGACGGTTGCACCGAGGGGGAGACCCATGAAACGCAGCAGCGATGTCCGCGCAGATTGCTCCATGCTGATTCCCGAGCTGAAAGCCGCGGTGCCGCCCGAGGGCTCCTACGACAGCGTCTACGTCGTGCAGAACGGGAAGTTCCGGTTCGTCAACCCCCAGTTTGCGGCGGCGGGCGGGTTCACGGAAAAGGAGATGCTCGGGATGGAGTCGGCCCGCATCATCCACCCGGACGACCGAAAGGAGGCCCGGGAAAACGCCGTGAAGATGCTCCACGGGGAGAGCACCCTGCCCTACACGTTCCGGATCATCGCGAAGGACGGCTCGGTGAAGTGGATCCAGGAGACCGTGCACCCGATCACCTACAAGGGCAAGCGGGCCGTGCTGGGCCACTCCATGGACGTCACGGCGCACCGGGAGGCCATGGAAAAGCTCCGGGATCTCCAGGCGCTCCAGAACTCCATCCTCGACGCCCTGCCCATCGCGGTGCTCGGAATGCAGGACCGGCGCATCATGCTCGCCAACAACGCCGTGGAGGCCGTCTTCGGGTGGAAGCCCGAGGAGCTGATCGGCCGCAACTCCCGGCTGCTGTACCGAAACGACAAGGACTACCAGGAGATCGGCCGGAGCGTCTACAAGGCCCTGCAGAGAAAGCGGACCCACACCCTGGAGTTCCCCTGCCGCCGCAAGGACGGCGAGAACATCATCTGCCTGCTGAGCGTGGCGCGGATCGGCGAGTACCTGAAGGACCGCCGGATTATCGCGACCTACGAGGACATCACGGAGCGCAAGCGCGCCGAGCAGGCCCTCGAGGAGAGCGAGAGGACGCTCAAGGAACTCCTCAAGAGCTACCAGAAGAGGGGCTGACGGGGCCCCGGGCTCCCGGCGCCCGATCGGCCCGGGGATCGCCGCCTTCCGGCACCGGGCTTGCATGGATATGCGGGACCAGATTCAAAGGAGGTATTCATGAAGGTATACGTCAACGTGCTGGCGATCCTGCTGACCCTCGGCATCCTGTCCCTCCCGTTCGCCGATGCATCGGCGCAGGTCGCCCCCCAGGCTCCCGCGGCGGTCAAGGGGATCCCCAAGACCCCGCCCGTGGTAGACAACCCGCTCATCCAGTCCTTCAACATCACCCCGGCAGTGGTCCTTCAGGGGGACCCCGTCACCGCCAGCTGGCACGTCGTCCGCGGCCCCGGAGGAAGCCCTGTCGCCTCGGCGGTCCTCACCGTGAACGGAGCCACGTGGGCCGGCAGCGGCGCCGAGGTCTACAACAGTGCTCCCCGCGCGTTCCCCTGGGCCGGTGAGAAGACGTTCACGCTGACCGTGCGCAACGCGGCGGGCAAGACGGTGACCCAGACCCGGACGGTCCGCGGCGTTTCCCTGGTCGAGGCCCTGAGCAAGGTCAACATCACGAACATGGAAGCCAATCCCCAGCGGTTCAGCGCCGGCCAGCCGATCGACTTCCAGGTCATGATCAGCAACATGAACTCGGGGCTCGTCCTGAAGCCCGTGAATCTCTTCGTCACCCAGGGCTCCCGGGTGGTGGGCAACAGGACCAATCTCAACCTCGCCCCCGGCAATCAGGTGATCACCCTGCAGGACAGCGGTTTCACGGCGACGGGCGGGGTCTACACGGTGGACCTCGAGTTCAAGGGGCAGCACAAGATGCGCAGGTTCACGACCAAGCAGGTGCCGATGTACACGCTCGACCCGATACCCAATCAGTGATGCCGCAGACGCCGATGCGGCTTGCGGTTCGAGAGGCGCTGTGAACGAAAAGACGGGGACAGGCCCCGGGTGGGTCTGTCCCCGTCTTTCTATGCACCATAAGGCTCTCTAACTCCGGGCCGCTTTCGGGGTTCGCTTCGCCCTGGCCGGCGCGGCTTTCTTCTTCGCCTTTCCGGCCCCGCCCGCCTTCTTCACCATCGGCACGTCGCAGCAGACAAGCCCGCAGGCATCGCAGGCGCAGGCCTCCTCGATCGTGACGGCCATGCCGCACACCTCACACGCGTAAAGATCCCCCGCTTTCGCTCGTACCATGTCGCAAACCTCCTCGCATCGTCCAATGGTTTGATCGGTTGAACCCGGCCCGTCCGCCCCGTCATGCAGGGGCCCCGAGCCATTCCGCGTATTATTATTGTCGCTTGAAAGGAAAATGGCAAGGGTCGAATGCCCGTTTTGGGGGGACAGTTCCCTTTTTTCAGCCGGCGGGGCTCAGGGAGAACTGGATCTCCACGCGGCGGTTCTTCATCCGGTTCTCTTCGCTGTCGTTGGCCAGGAGGGGACGGTCTTCCCCGAAGCCCCGGATGGAGAGCCGCGAGGGCTCGATTCCCCTGCCCGCGAGGGCCCGCGCGACGCGGGTGGCCCGGTCGACGGAGAGCTCCCAGTTGGAGGCGTATCGCCGCCCGTGGACGGGGCGGTCGTCCGTGTGGCCGTGGATCGCGACCGCCAGGGCGGGGCGGCTCAGGATGACGGAGGCCACCTGCTCGAGCAGGGGATCGGCCTCGCCCCTCACCTCGGCCTGCCCGGAGTCGAACAGGATGCGCTCGGGGAGGGTCAGGACGATCTGCGTGGCGCGCCTCTCCACCGTCACGTCCCGGCCCGCGGCGGCGATCAGATCCCTCTCCAGGGCGTCGGTGTCCTGCGGCGCCTGACGCAGGGGCGCCGCGACGGGGGCGGGAGGGGCCGCAGCGGTCTCTTTCTGCTTCTGGAGGCTCAACCCGAAGAGCAGCACGAAGCAGACCATGAGCAGCATGAAGACGTCCGTGAGCGTCAGCAGCCAGATCTCGTTGCCCGCGTCGGCCGACGCGGGGTGCTTGCGGACGCGCGGAGCGCCGGCCGCCCTCTTCAGCGGCAGGCGCTCGACGGCCTCGTCGCCCGCGGTACGGATGGGGGTCGCGTTCGGCATCGTTCTCACTCGGCACGCTCAGGGGCGGTCACCAGCGCCAGGCCGGCCCGGCGGGGCGCCCCCTCGGGGAGGCCCAGGCTCGCCGAGAGGGTCTCGAGCTTGTAGCGGATCGCGCGCGGGTGTTCCTGGTCGCAGAGGTCGAGGATCCCCTCCTGGATGATTTCCATCTGCAGCTCGTTGAGGTCCATGTACTCCCGGAGCTTGTTGGAGAGGGGTACGAAGCAGACGTTGGCGAGCACGACGCCGTAGAAGGTGCTCAGGAGCGCCACGGCCATGTGCCCGATCAGGTTCTGGGGGTCGCTGATGTGCCCGAAGATGCGGATGAGGCTGATGATGGTCCCGGCCAGCCCCAGGGCGGGGGCCAGGCGGGCCATGGTGTGGAGGATCTTGTGGGCGGCCTCGCAGCGGTTGTGCGTGCAGAGGGCCTCCTTGAGCAGGATCTGCTCGATCCTGTCCCGCGAGCAGTGGTAGGCGATGAGCTCCACGCCCGTCTTCAGCAGGCCGGGCGGAAGGCCCGCCGCCGCCTGCTCGAGGGGCCGGATGCCTCGGCTGCGGTAGATGTGCGCCAGGCGGACGATGCCCTCGATCGCGGCGTTCATCTCCTCGCGGGCCGTGAAGGACTTCCGGACGAGCCGGGCCGTCCAGGCGAGCTTCGTCAGGGGGCACGCGATCAGGGTGGCCGAGAGGGTCCCTCCCAGCACGACGAGCAGGGCAAAGAGGTTGGAGGCGAGCCCCATCTCCCGGACCTCGAGGTTGAAGGTGACGGCGAAGATGATCGTCAGCAGGGCGAGCGAACAGGCGGCTTGTCGGATCATGGGAAGGCTCCTTTTGCGTTCTTGCGTCGAACCCCGGAAAACGCACGACGCGTGCCAAGGGGTCCCGGGGGGCGGGGATTTTTTCAAGAGCTTGAAATGCCTCCGGTTTTTCTTTCCGGGTCCCCGGGCTGCGGCTGCGGGCGGTCCCTTTCGGCCCCCGGGCGGGAAATTTTTTCCCCTGCCGTCGTCCCCGGCGGTGAATCGACCTCGACGGCAGCCTGTCAACGGGATCCGGGCCGGGGCGTTTGAACCGGTGGGATTTTCAGCGGCGAAGGCCGGCACTGCCCCTGGAATATGGGAGTGGCGATCGCCGGCGAATCGGTGTAGGATGTTTCCCCGCGGGGCCCGGGAGGGTCCCCGACGGATCGATGAAGGCACAGTCCGAGAGGCAGACATGAAACTCAACGGCACGTGGCAGCGGGCACTGATAGGGCTCCTGGTCGTCCTGACGGCCGTCCCGGCCCCGATCTTCGCACAGAACAACATCCCTGTCTTCCGGCAGGAGGAGCTCGACCAGATGCTGGCGCCCATCGCGCTGTATCCCGATTCGCTCCTGGCGCAGATCCTCATGGCGGCGACGTACCCGCTGGAGGTCGTGCAGGCGGACCGGTGGGTCCGGGCCAACAAGCACCTGTCGCCCGAGGCGCGCAACGACGCCCTGGACCGGCAGAGCTGGGACCCCAGCGTCAAGGCCCTGGTCCCCTTTCCCGACGTGCTGGCCATGATGAGCGAGAAGCTCGAATGGACCCAGCGGGTGGGCGATGCCTTCCTGGCCCAGGAGGCGGACGTGATGGCCACGATCCAGGAGCTGCGGGCCAAGGCCTACGCGGCGGGCAACCTGCGGACCACCAACGAGCAGCTCGTGAAGCGGGAAGACACGATCATCGTCATCGAGCCGGCCAACCCCCAGGTGGTCTACGTCCCCGTGTACAGCCCGACGGTGGTCTACGGCCCCTGGTGGTACCCGGCCTACCCCCCCTACGTCGTCTACCCGTACCGGTACTACGCGCCCGGCGCGGTGATCGCCACGGGCGTCATCGTGTTCGGCACCGCCGTCGCCGTGGCCGTCGCCTGGAATCACTGGTGGGGCTACTGGGACTGGAGACACCGGAACGTCTACGTCAACGTGAACCGGACGGTCAACATCCACAAGACGACCGTGATCCACACGCGGCAGATCCAGACGACCGCCTGGCGCCATGACCCCGTGCACCGCAAGGGGGTGGCGTACCGCGACCCCCGCACGCGCGAGAAGTTCGCGCCGGCGAGCCGCCAGGCCATAGACAGCCGGCGCGACTACCGGGGCTACGATCAGCGAGGCCCGGCCCGCCCCGACGCGCCGGCCGTTGCGCGGCCCGCACCCGGCAAGCCGCAGGCCCCGGCCGTGGTGAAAGCCTCGCCGGACACGCGGCCCGGCGCGGTCCAGCACCCTCCCGCACAGGAGCGGCGGACCCCCGCCGTCGCGCAGCCGGCACCGGAACGGAAGCAGGCCCCGGCCGTGGCGCAGCCGCAAGGACCGACTCGACAGGCACCGCACGTCACGCGGCCCGCGGCGCCGAACAAGGTCTACAGGGTGGAGCAGGGCAGCAAGGTTCGCCGGGAGAGCGCCCGCGGGCGCGAGAGCCTCTCGTTGCCGCGGGAAAGCCAGGGCCAGGCGCCCGGGGCCTCCCAGGGAGGTCAGCGGCCCGCCCCGGCCGAGAAGGGCGCGCCCGCCCAGAGGGGCGGGGGCCCGAGGCAGGACGGGGGCGGCCCCGGCCGAAGGTAGGGTAGGGACGCGACGGGAAATCGTCGGTCGATCGCAACGGACACGCTCTTTTCGATGGAGGACCCTCATGGTTTCAACCTGGAGTCACGGCGGAACGAGGCCGGCGCCCCGGTTCGTCCTTGCCGCCCTCGCTGCCGTCCTGATCGTGATCGGCGGGGCCGAGGCCCAAGCGGCCGCCCCGCAGCAAAAGACCTTCAAATCGCCCGAGGCGGCCGTCAAGGCCCTGGTCGACGCCGCGGGGGCACAGGATGTCAAGGCGCTGGCGGCCCTCTTCGGGCCCGGCTCGGAGGACCTCGTCTCGTCGGGGGACGACGCGGCCGACGCCCGCGACCGCTCCCTGTTCGTCAAGGCCTACGGCGAGGCGCACCGGCTGGAAAGGACCGGCTACGGGAGGCGGATCCTCATCATCGGCAAGGACGACTGGCCCATGCCGGTGCCGATCGTGAAGACGGGAACGCGGTGGCGCTTCCTCACCGACGAGGGCCGGCAGGAGATCCTCAGCCGCCGTGTGGGCGAGAATGAGCTCGGCGCGATCCAGACCTGCCTGGCCATCGCCGACGCCCAGAGGGAGTACGCCGTTATGGACCGCGACGGCGACAAGCTCCTGGAGTACGCCCAGAAGTTCGAAAGCGACGAGGGCAAGCGCGACGGCCTGTACTGGAAGGCGGCGCCCGGCGAACCCCTGAGCCCGCTGGGGCCGCTCGTGGCCCGCGCGACGGCAGAGGGGTACAAGAACCCCGAGCAGATGTCCCCCTACCACGGCTACTACTTCAAGATCCTCACGGCCCAGGGCGAGAACGCCGACGGCGGGGCCTACAGCTACATCGTCAACGGCAGCATGATCGGCGGGTTCGCCGTCGCGGCCTGGCCGGCCCTGTACCGGTCCTCGGGCGTGAAGACCTTCATCGTGAACCACGAGGGCACGGTTTACGAGAAAGACCTGGGTCCCGAGACGGCCCGGATCGCCGCGGCCATGACCGTCTTTGACCCGGACAAGACCTGGAAAAAGGTCGAGGTCAAGTAGCGGTCCCCGGGAGGGGGTCATTCCGGATCATGCGTGATAGCAACCGATTCGGGCACGGGGCGTGCCGAGGAAGGGTGAAAGGGATCCTGCCGGCGATTCTCCTATGGGCCGTCGTGGTTTCTTGCGGCCCGATGGTGTCGCCCCCGGAACCGCGGGCCGGGGGGGGCGCGCTCCGCGCAGACCCGGTCGCGGCCGACGGGACGTCCCCGTCGGTCCTGCCCGCGAAGGGTGTCCGGCTGGCGCAGTCCTCCAGGCCGGGCGCTGCGCAGGGAAGCGGCGAGACCTGGACGCGCAGGGAGGAGCGGGTGATCGCCGGGGGCGAGGAGCCCACGAAGGTGCGGATCCGGGGCAATGCCGTCCTGGTGCCCGTGACGGTCGTGTGCGGCGGCCGGGAGGCCGACGTGGAGCTGCTCCTGGACACCGGCGCCTCCGCGACGACCCTCCACGCGGCCGTTGCGGATCGGCTGGCCGTGGACCTCGACCGGGCGAACAAGGCACGGGTGCAGGTCGTCGGGGGGGAGATCCTCGAGGCCCGCGTGATCCGGGTGGACAGGCTGACGGTGGGGCCCCACACCAAGCGCAACGTGCGTGCCGTCGTCGTGCCCCACAGGGGTCCGGCCTCGGGGTACGACGGGCTGCTGGGCATGGACGTGCTGCGGGGCCTCGAGTACCGGGTCGACTTCAAGAAGGAACTCCTCGTCTGGGAGTAGGCGGGGCTCCGCGGCGGGAAACCCTGGCGGAGGCCGTGGTGTTTCACGAGGGGTTCCGCGCGGCGGGCTGAGCCTGCAGGGACGGTTTCCTTCGGGCCGGATTCGCGGCGCGCTTCAGGGGCCTTACGTCTTCAGAGTCCGTCCGAGTTTCGCCTCCACCGAGCGGACCTTCTCCGTGATGCGGTCGGGCTTGCCCGGCCTGTCGTCGATCGTGATCGTCGTCAGCACCCGGGGTGCGCCCCTCAGGGCCTCCCGGTGGCACGTCCCGACCAGGGCCATCACCTCGTCCCACTCCCCCTCGACGATCGTCCCCATGGGCGTGAGCCGGTAGGGAAGGCCGCTGCCGTCGACGAGATCCAGGATCGTCGCCACCTGCGCGCTGATACTCTCCCCCTTTCCGAGGGGGACGACGCTGAACTGCACCAGCATGGGACACCTCCTTGTTGTTTCCCGGGCGCCGGCCGGGGCGCGGGCGGGAATTGCGGCCACAGTCTACCACAAATCCCCAGTTCGAACGTCCCTCGCGGGTCTCCCCGAAATGGGGTGGAAATTCCGCGCGATCCCTGATAGAGATAAACCCGTCGTTCATCGGGTCTGCACGCCGGGGAACCCCCCCCTCGGCCTGTTCCGCCCGGCGCAATCCAGCAAAAGGAGAGGACGTGACCGTATGGCATCGAAGCTCAAGCAGACGCAACTGCGGAGGAAGGAGCAGTACGAACGAAAGCTGAAAGACCGCCTGGCGCTCCTGGCCGGGAGGAAGATGGAGCCGGCCCGGATGGAGAAGGACCCGATCGTCAAGAGCCTGCGCGCGCAGATCGCGGCCACCGATGCCCGGCTGAAGGCGATTGCCGCCATCGAGAAGAGGACGTCGGAGCTGGCGAAGGCCAAGGCCGACAAGGCCGCGGCGGAAAAGGCGGCCGTGGAGGCCCCCGCGAAGGCCGAGGAGGGCGGCAGGGAAAAGAAGGAAAAGAAGGAGAAGGGGGCGAAGGCCCCGGCGGAAGGCCAGGAGAAGAAAGAGAAGAAGGAAAAGAAAAAGAAGGAAGAGAAGCCGGAGTAGGCTGGGGCGCTCCCTGCCGCCCGGGCAGAACATCGAAGGGCCGTCCTCCCCCGGGGGGACGGCCTTTTTTTTGCGGACCGGATTTCGTCGGGGCGGCCGCCGCTCAGGGATCGCCCGATCGGGACGAAGGCATCGAGCATCGAAATCCCGTTTTCCCCCGATGGGAATCGAACCGGGAAGGCTTATGATGGAGATATCGTTTCATCGGCGAGGCGTGGAGCCGTCCATGAACATCATCGTTTGCATCAAGCAGGTGCCCGACACGGCGGAGGTGAAGATCGACCCCGAAAAAGGGACGCTCATCCGCGAGGGCGTTCCGAGCATCGTGAACCCCTTCGACGAGTTCGCCGTCGAGGAGGCCCTGTGCCTGCGGGCCAAGTTCGGGGGGGAGGTGACGGCGATCACCATGGGGCCTCCGCAGGCCGTCAGTGCCCTTCGGCAGGCCGTGGCCATGGGGGTCGACGAGGCCGTCCTGCTCTCCGACCGGGCGTTTGCCGGCGCCGACACGTGGGCCACCTCCTACACGCTGGCCGCGGCCGTCCGGAAGACCGGTCCCGTGGACATCATCCTCTGCGGCAAGCAGGCCACCGACGGCGACACGGGGCAGGTCGGGCCCGGCATCGCCTTCCAGCTGGGGATCAACACTCTGACGTACGTCAGCCGGATCAACCGGGTGGAACCGGAGCCCGCGCCCGGGGTGATCGAGGTGGAACGTTCCCTGGACGAGGGCCGCGAGACCGCCGAGTCGCGCCTGCCCGTCCTGCTGACGGTCGCAAAGGACATCAATATCCCGCGGCTGGCCGCGATCGCCGACGTCCGCCGCGCCGCCCGCATGGCGATTCCGACGTGGGGCGCAGCCGACCTGCCCGGGGTGCAGACGCGGTTCCTCGGCCTGGAGGGAAGCCCCACGCGCGTCGTCGAGATCGCAAGCCCCCCGGCCGTGCCGCGGCGGCGGAGATCATCCGGGCCGAGAGCCCCGATCAGGCCGTGTCGCAGCTTTTCGAGAGGCTCCTGGACGCAAAGGTTCTCTAGGAGGCGACCATGGCCGCCATCGTGATCGACCGGGAAAAATGCATCGGGTGCGGCGCCTGCGTCATGTGAAATCCTTCCGGGAAAAGGATGCCCTGAAAACGAGCACGAGCCTGCCGGGCGGAATGTTCCGCGCCCTGAGGGGCCGGCGATTCGAGCCGTGTCCTGAGGCACGGGGAAAAAGAAACGGCCGCCTCGTGGGGGTGACGGCCGGTTGAGTCCCGGGGGTTCGTGGGCTCAATGCCTGCGCGAAGCGCTGCTCGAAGTGCCGGGCGACGGCGGCAGCGCTGCGGGGCGTTCAGTTCCCGTCCCGGATCAGCATCGTTGCGGGGTCCAGCCGCAGGTCTCCGACGGCCGCCGTGCCCCGCAGGGGTTCGATGGCGATGTCGGCGCCCCTGGGCTCGAGCTTCAGGATCACGTCGAACAGGTCGCCGGCCTCCGCCAGGGCGGACGGCAGCCCCTCGGGCGTGGGCGTCTCGTGCCGGTGGGTGTGCACCGTGAACCAGGCGCAGACCCCGAGCCTCCCCGCGAGCAGTTTCAGGGCCATCAGGCGCTCCCGGGAGGCCTCCCCGAAGGGGAACCCGTCGATGAGGACCATCTCGGGGTGGAAGATGTTCTGTGCCGTCAGGTCCGTGAGCCGCTCCTCGAGCTTGGGGACGGTGAACCCCTCCACCTTGAAGGTCATGATGAAGCGGTGGGGCAGCAGGTCCTCGAGCACCCCGTCGAGTTTCGACCACTTGGATCGACCGGTCAGGTCCTGGAAGAGCTTCTCGTACCAGAGGCTCACCTTGGTGACGGGCTCGTCGAGGCTGATGTGCAGCACGTTTTTCTCCTGCAGCATGGCGTTGAGGGCGAGCTGCACGATGAAGGCGGTCTTGCCGACTCCGGCAGGGGCCAGCACGGCGCCGAAGCGTCCCGCCGCGAGGATCTCTTCTCCCTCCCGGCCCAGGGTGCGCAGCGGGTTGCGGAGGATCAGATCTTTCTTGAACATGACGGTATTCCTGTCCCTGAGACGAATGACGTTTTCAATGGGTTGCGTCTGCATGGGGTGCGGGCTAGGCCGCGTTCTTCTTCCGCGCCGCCACTTCCTCGGCGATCTTCTCGGCGATGGATTGCGGCACGAGCTTGTACATGGCGAACTCCATGGTGAACTGCGCCTTGCCCTGCGTGGCGGACCGCAGCGCCGTGGAGAAGCCGAACATCTCCGCCAGCGGAACGTGGGCCTCGACGACGGACAGGACGCCCTCGTCCTGGGCGCCCACGATCATGCCGCGGCGCTGGTTCAGCAGGCCGATGACCGGTCCCTGGAACTCGGTCGGCGTCTCGACGACGACCTTCATGACGGGCTCGTGGATGACGGGCTTTGCCTTGGCGTAGCCCTCCCGGAAGGCGCCCCGGGCCGCCTGCTGGAAGGCGATGTCCGAGGAGTCCACCGAATGGGAGGCCCCGTCGTTGATGACGACCTTCACGCCGGTGACGGGGAACTCCATCTTGGGGCCCTTGGCGAGGCACGACCGGAAGCCCTTCTCGCAGGCCGCGATGAACTGGGTCGGGATGGCGCCGCCGACCACCCTGTTCTCGAAGACGAACTCCTCGTCGGCGACGGGTTCCATCCAGCCGGCGACGCGGCCGTACTGCCCGGAGCCGCCCGTCTGCTTCTTGTGGGTGTAGTTGAACTCGGCGCGCTGCGTGATGGTCTCGCGGTAGGCGACCCGCGGGTTGCCGGTGGTCACCTCGGCCCCGTACTCGCGCCGCATGCGCTCCACGTAGACCTCGAGGTGCAGCTCGCCCATGCCCTCGATGATCGTCTCGTTGGTCTCGGCATCCACGTGGCAGCGGAACGTCGGGTCCTCCTTCGTGAAGCGGTTGAGGGCCTTGGACATGTTGATCTGGGACTTGTTGTCCTTCGGCACAATCGCCAGCGAGATGACCGGCTCGGGGACGTGCATGGAGGTCATGGTGAGGTTGACGCCCGGGGAGACGAAGGTGTCGCCCGAGGCGCACTCGATGCCGAACAGGGCGCCGATGTAGCCCGCCGGGACGGCCTCGATGTCCTCCATCTGGTCGGCGTGCATGCGCACCACGCGGCCCACCTTGACCTTCTTGCCCGTGCGGACGTTGACGATGGTGGATCCCTTGGCGATCGCGCCCTGGTAGACGCGGATGTAGGTGAGCTGCCCGTAGGGGCCGTCCTCGAGCTTGAACGCGAGCGCCACGACGGGCTTGCCGGGGTCGCTGGCCAGCGTCACGGGCGTCTCGCCGTTGTCCATGTCCAGGGCCGTGTTCTCCACGTCCGAGGGGCAGGGCAGCAGGTCGCAGACGCAGTCGAGCAGGGGCTGGACGGCCTTGTTCTTGTAGGCGGAGCCCATGAGCACCGGCGTCAGCTCGCGGCGGATCGTCCCCGCGCGCAGGGCCGCGATCAGCAGCTCCCGCGGGATCTCGCGCTCCTCGAGGGCCGCCTCCATGAGTTCGTCGGAGAACATGGACGCCGCCTCGATCATCTCCGCCCTCTTTGCCGCCGCTTCCTCGCGAAGCTCTGCGGGGATGTCCCCGGCGCGCACCACCTCGCCGTTCTCCCCGTCGAAGTACAGGGCCTTCATGTCGACAAGGTCGACGACGCCCTGGAAGTTCATCTCCAGGCCGATGGGGATCTGCAGGGCCACGGCGTTGTGGCCGAGCTTCGACTTCAGCTGGGCGATCACGCGGTACGGGTCGGCCCCGCTGCGGTCGCACTTGTTGATGAATGCGATGCCGGGAACCTTGTATCGCTTCATCTGCTGGTCCACGGTGATGGACTGGGACTGCACGCCGCCCACGGAGCACAGCACGAGGACCGCCCCGTCGAGCACCCGCAGGGAGCGCTCCACCTCGATGGTGAAGTCCACGTGCCCGGGGGTGTCGATGATGTTGATCTCGTGGCCGCGCCACTCGCAGAAGGTGGCCGCCGAGGCGATCGTGATTCCTCGCTCCTTCTCGAGCTCCATGGAGTCCATCGTGGCGCCGACGCCGTCCTTTCCCTTGACGTCGTGGATCGCGTGGATGCGCTTGGTGTAGAAGAGGATACGCTCCGTCAGTGTCGTCTTGCCGGAATCGATGTGGGCGCTGATGCCGATGTTCCGGACCTTTTGGATGTCGGTTTTCATGGTTCCCTGTCCTGTTGAGGTGTCCCGTCTCCCCTTTGCGGAAAAGAAAACTCCCCGCATCTGACAGCTTCATCAAACGGGGGAGCCATCGAACCCAATCATGCGATCGATATGGGGAACTCCATCGTAAGGGGTGCCGTAATTTTTGGATAATATATATGCGATTATTATTTGTCAATCATTTTTTTTGCAAAATGATGCGGCAGGGGACGGCCGCCCCGGCGGGCGAGACGGGGGCTCGAGGGGCGGGGGGCGGACGCGGCGGGTTTTTGTTGCCCGGCCCGCCGGTTTGCTGGTAGAACCATCGTCAACGAAACCGAACGCAGGGGGCCGGCATGGGCAAGATCTACGAATACCGCTCGACGGTGACGATCGGGGACACGAACCTGCTGCAGCACATGTATTTCGTGCAGTTCTTCACGCTCATGGGGGTCACCCGGGACCTCTGGGTGAAGGAGTGCGTGCCGGGCGGGCTCGAGTCCATCCGCGACGGTCTGGTCCTGATCACGAAGAACGCCATGTGCGAGTACAGGAAGGACTTCTTCCTCTACGACCGGGTGCTCGTCCAGATGCAGATCCGGAACCTGCGGGGCGCCAGCACGGAGCTCGTCTTCCGGTTCTACAACGAGGCGACGATGGAGCTGCACGCCGAGGGCACCAACGAGATCGTGTTCGCCAACAGCAGCCACCGGGTGTGCCGGATCCCGCCGAACTTCCGCAACGCGGGGATCGAGTATTCCGTCGATCCCTGACGGAGACCCTGCCCGGCCGGTGCCGCCTCCGTTTCGCGGTCCCCGGGTTGGTGCATCACCGGGGGCGGGCTTGAAACCGGCGGGACCGCCGCCGCGGGGTCGCCGGGACGATCGTACCGGGACGGGGCGCGCGGGCGACGCGCAGCCGGTGGCGCGCCGTCCGACAGACCCGCACGGGGGAAAGGCATGAAGAGAGCCTGGGTTGCCGCCGCCGCCGCGCTTGTTCTCGCCGTGCTGGCGCTCGTGGCGAGCTTTCCCGGGGGTCGGGCCGACCTCTCCTCGCCGGAGGATACCGCCTTTCTGTGGGACGGCCTCTACCTCGGCAAACAGACCTTCGCCGACGTGCCCTACGTGTCGACGCCCTACGAGGTCGTGCACGAGATGATCCGGATGGCCGACGTGAGGGCGGACGACGTGGTCTACGACCTGGGCTGCGGCGACGGCAGGCTCGTGATCGAGGCGGCGAGGCTCACGGGCTGCCGCGGCGTGGGGGTCGACATCGACGGCGAGCTCATCGCGCTGTGCAGATCGCGCGCGAAGGCGGCCGGGGTCGACGAGCGGACCCGCTTCGTGACGCAGGATTTTTTCGAGACCGACGTCCGCGAGGCGACGGTGATGCTGATCTATCTGCTGCCCGAGATCAACCTCCGTCTGCGGCCCAAGTTTCTCAGGGAGATGAAACCGGGGTCACGGGTCGTGTCCCACGTCTTCGACATGGGGGACTGGAGGCCGGATGCGCGGTCCCTGGTCGGGTGGCGAAGTGTGTATCTCTGGGTGATCCCGGCCAATGTGACGGGGGACTGGTCTTGGGCCCCGGCGGAGGAGCCCGGGCAATCCCACACGCTTCGGATTCGGCAGGACTTCCAGAGAATCCGCGGGGAACTGATCCGGGCGGGCGGGAGGATCGGCATTTCCGCCCCGCGGCTCTCCGGTGACAGGATTACCTTTCACGTCGTGCAGGATGTCGGCGGTGTTCCGGTCCGGACGCAATACGAGGGAGTGGTCGAGGGGAACACGATCACGGGAACGGTTGTCTCCGGAAGCGGGGTGAGGGCCGTCCGATGGCATGCCGTTCGCGACCCTTCGACCGCCGGTCGGATCGATGAGGGTCCGCGGATCTCGGAGCTCTCCCGGGATTGACGCCGGCGGGAAAAGGGGGCCGACGGCACGAACCGGGGGGCACTCCCGAGAGGGGCCGCGTTTTTCCGGGCAAAACCCTCCGGTTTATGCGCCGGGCAGTCGAATTCCCGTGTTCGCCGAGGGGAAACGTCCCCGGCGGTTTCCCGTTCAGTTTTCGACGGGGTCGCCGGTCGGGTGGTGCCGGGGAGGCGGAGCGGGGCCGGGCCGTTGAGGTACTCGCCGAGCTCCGGCATCATGATGCGCGACAGATCCTCCCCGTAGACCGCAATCGCAATATGCGCAAGGGCCATCTTCCCCATCTCCGACATCGACCGGATGACCATGAGAAGCCTCCTTTCCGACGGTTGGTGAAGTTGCAATCGTTGCACGGGAGATGCCGGGCGACCGGATCGCCCGGAAAGGTGATAAGCCGAATTATTTCGAAGTCTTCCGGCTTCTCCGGAGGAGTTGCGGCACGGGCGGGGCGTGAAACAAAAAGGTCGCCTGCGTCCGGCCCCCTTCTGGCACCTCGGTTGCATGCTCTTGCGGTTCAGGGAAAACCGCCGGGCCTGCGCCCGGTTCAACGCTCACAGAGACGGGAACGTCCATGGACGTCAACTACATCAACCCCTTCCTGGCCGGGACGCTGGAGGTTCTGAAAAAGATGGCGCACATCGACGCCGCCCCGGGCAAGCCCCGTGTCAAGACGGACGATGCGGCCTCCGGGGATGTCTCGGGCATCATCGGCATCACGGGCGATGCCCTGGGGTCCCTGGCGCTGAGCTTTTCGGAGGCCTGCATCTGCAGGATCGTGGCCAACATGCTGGGCGAGCAGTTCGACGGGGTGACCCAGGAGATCATCGACGCCACGGGGGAGCTCACGAACATGATCTCCGGCGCGTCGCGGACGCAGATGGAGAAGATGGGGATGCGCGTCTACGCGGCGATCCCCACCGTTGTGCACGGCCGTCGGCACACCATCAGCCACATCCTGAAGAGCCCGAGCATCGTGATCCCCTTCTCGACGGCGGCCGGGCCCTTTTTCGTCGACGTCTGCATCAAGACGACGGATGCAACCGAACGAAGCGCCGTCCACTACGGCGTGGCCAACGTCCCGACCCCCGTGGGCCGCAGGGCCGAAGCCGCAGCGCCGACCCCGGAAAAACCGCGGCGCGCGGCGGCCGCGATCGATATCCGGCCCGTGGAGCAGGGGGGGCACGGCATGCCCGTTGATTTCAACCGGGTGAAGGAGGGGGCGCAGGGCAAGCTGGAAGCCCTGCGGTCGCGGCTCAAGGACGTAAGCGCCAAGCGCAACGCCCTCCAGGACGAGCTCAACGGCAAGCCCTTCATGGAGATCGCGAAGCGCAAGCGGTTCAAGAGCGACATCGAGTTCTACGACAGGCAGATCAAGTCGCTCAAGCTCGAGATCCGGGGGCTCGAGATGGTGGCCGGGATGTCGCAGGAAGACCTCGACAACCCGAAGATCACCGCGCACTACCAGAACTACGACAATCGGAAGAGGCGCTGATCTCCCTCGAGGCACGGCGCAGGCCGCGCTCGGGATCCCGGCCCGCCGCCGGGAAAGAGGCCGTCCGCTGCCGGGGCGGCCCCCGGAGGCCCGTTTCCGCGAGGCGGAAAGCGGCGTCCCCCTACTTCGTTTTTTCCGCCCCCCACAGGGAAAGCAGCGGGCCCTTCACCTTCATCGCCCTGCACTTCTCCTCGGCTTCCTTCCGCATCAGCTCGTCGTAGCGGTCGATGACGACGAACTCGGCGTAGTCGAACATGAGGATCATCCGGCTCTGGCTCTCCAGCGCGTGCCGCTGGTCCACGGCCGTCTCGAACACGGCCTGGTACTCGGCGAAGAGCCACATGTGGCGCCGCATCAGGATGAGGGCGTAGACGGCCTGGGGCAGGGGGATGCGCTCCCGGTAGCTCGCGTCGGCATACTTGGAGAACAGGGTGTAGGCGTCCTCGAAGGGCTTGTCGGTGGCGAAGAGCTTCAGGAAGCTGCTGTAGAAATACATCGCCTGGTCCATGGCCTTCTCTTCCGACAGCGCGTGGTAGGCGGGCGTCTTGGGGTTGATCCTGACGTTCTTGTACCACTGCTGGGCGATGGCCCGGGCGTTCTGTTCGACGGTTTCGATGAGCTTTGTGGCGTGCGGTCTCATGGCCTGACCTCCTTCCTTTCAGTCCGTGCGGGATCCCGGCCGACGGATCTCCCGGCCTGCCGCGGGGCCGGCTAGGACGATTTTCCGCTCTTGCGGTCCGTGCTCTTCTTCAGGGCGTTCTCGGCCACCTTCTGCTCCGTGATGTCCTCCAGGGTCTCGACGGCCCCGACGAGCTCGCCCCGCGAATCGCGGATGACCGCGGCGGTGAACCGCAGCCAGCGTCCGCCCTTGCCGAGGTCGGGGAAGAAATCGGTCGCCTCGTAGGCCTCCTCGATGAGATCGGATTTGCGGTATTTCCCCGAGTACCACTTGGACACCTTGTCCGCGGCGCGGTCCACGAGCAGGTCGGCCATGCACGGCCTCTCCTTGCCGTAAAAGGCCCGCCAGTGCTGGTCGGTCCCGACCATGTCCTTCGCCTTCAGGTTGGTCAGCTTCTCCAGGGCCCGGTTCCAGTAGAGGATCCGGTGGTCTTTGCCGATCACGAAGGCGGGGATGGAAAACCCCTGGACGATGCTGTGGAGCCTCTTCTCGCTTTCGATGACCTGCTGCTCCGTCTCCTTGCGCTCCGTGATGTCCTCGAGGGTCTCGATGGCGCCCACCAGGGCCCCCCGGGAGCTCCGGATGGGGGAGACGGTGAACCTCAGCCACCGGCCCTTCTCCCCGAGATCGGGGAAGAAGCCCTCGGCCTCGTAGGTGTCCTCGAGCAGCTTCGACTTCGCGACGCCTCCGTACCACTCGGGGATCGTCTCGAGGGACTGGTCGACGAGCAGGTCCGCCATGCAGGGGCGCTCCTTGGCGTAGAAAGCCCTCCAGTGCCGGTTGGTGCCGATCATCTCCTCGGCCGGGATCCGGCTGAGCTTCTCCAGGGCGCGGTTCCAGTAGAGGACCTTGTGGTCCAGCCCGATTACGAAGGTCGGGATGGGGGAGCCCTCGATGATGCTGAAGAGCTGCTGCTCGCTCTCCCGCTGCGTCAGCTCCGCGACCTTGCGCTCCGTGATGTCCTCGAGGGTCTCGATGGCGCCGATGATCTCGCCGCGGGTGTCCCGGATCGCCGCGGCCGTGAAGCGCAGCCAGACGCCTTTCTCTCCCAGGGCGGGGAAGAAATCGGTCGCCTCGTAGGCCTCCTCCAGCAGGTCGGACTTCTTGTATTTGCCCTCGTACCACTTCGGGACCCGGTCGGCCGTGCCGTCGACCAGGAGGTCGGCCATGCAGGGCCTCGGCTCGGCGTAGAAGGCCCTCCAGTGCTGTTTCGTCCCCACCACCTCGCTCATCGGGATCTTGCTCAGCTGCTCGAGGGCCCGGTTCCAGTAGAGGATCCGGTGATCCTTCCCGATGACGAAGGCAGGGATGGAAAATCCCTGCACAATGCTGTGCAGCAGGTACGCGGACTCACGGGGGTCGCTCGGGAGAACCCCCTTGCCCATCGGGTCCCTGCCGCCCCGTCCGGCGTCCTTTTTCCGAACTGTTTTCTTGCTCATGATCAAGCCCTCCTTTCCTGAAAAGCCCGCCCGGCCGCCTGCGCACCCGGCCGGGGCCGGATCCTGCGCGTTAGGGGCTCGCTGACGCGTTACCGATCGCCTCGACGTGCCTGCCGCGACAGGGCCCCGGTGTCTCTCCCGGCTTCGACGGCCGATACGGCGCGACGGCCGCGAACCGGGCGGGAGCGCCCGGGGAATCCCTGGTTGAAGGATGCGCGAAATCCGGGGGAAAGACAATAGGAGTAGATTATTAGTAAATCAATAGGTACTTCCTCATCCTCGCCGCGCCCCGCGCCTTCAAGAAATGACCGCGTCCTGCCGATAAAACCGGTACGAGCCGCCGGGTTCCCGCCCGGCCCCGCCCGAGGCGGGGCCGGGCAAAACACTCCGCCGGCGAGCCGGCCGTCGACGATGCAGATCCTTCCCCCCGCGGACAACCTGCTGCGCACCGCCGTCCATATCCTGATCGGCTCGGGGCCGGGCCCTTCCGATCCGGGCATCGCGGAGTGCCTGCGGGAGATCTTCCCGGACACCTGCTGGCGGCTGGCCCTCCACGAGGCCGTCACCGCGCACGCGGCCGTGTCGCTCGTGAGGAGCGTCCCCGTTCACCTTGCGATTCTCCTGCTCGACCGCGTGGACTGCACGCCGCCGGATGCGCGCGCCTTCGCGCCGGCCTCGCCTCTCGGGCTCCTCCGGATTCTCCGGTCGGCCTGGAACGTCCCCGTCGTGGCCGTGGCCGGCCGCCTGGTTGAAGCGGGCCGGGAAAAGGATGTCCTGGATAGCGGGGCCGACTGCGTCCTGCGGCACGCCCGGGGGCTGCGGTCGATCCGGTACCGGATCGAGGCGATGACGTCGGTCTTCTACTCGCGGAACCGCCTGGAGATTGCGGCGGATGTCCCGGCGTACGTGAAGAACCAGCTCCGGCGGTGGGACTCCGTCGCGGCCGTCGCCTTCGAGAGTTTCAGGAGATACGGCCGGGTCGTCATGGGGATCGAAGCCGACGCGGCCGACCCCGGGGGCGCGAAGTTCACCGCGATCAGCGCCAACCCCTTCGGCGGGTGGCCCGACCGTGTCACCCGGCAGATGGCGCTCTCCTACGACCCCGAGTGCGAGGTCCTCGTCCGGTTCACCGACCTCGGCGGCCGGGTGCGCACGGAGAGGCTGCGCACCGGTCCCGAGGGCAACACCCCCAGGAAGGCGCACAAGATCGGCCTCCTCAACGACACGCTGCGCGCCGTCAGGGTCGAGCGCAGAATGGCGCCCGTCGGGTGAGAAGGATGGGGCACAGGGTACAGGACCTTCCTCTCCATGAAAAGAGAAAGGGCGGAGTGCGGTGGAAGAAAAAGACAGAAGAGGGCGGCCCCGCCGGGACGGCCTCTTTGCGATTGTGCAGAGGAGGCCCGTCTAGCCGTGGAAGCACGTCACGTCGAAGAAGTAACGCAGCCGGGCCCCGTCGCTCGTCCGGATGACGAAGATCTCGTAGCTGCGCTTGCCCGCGTGCCGGATCTCCTGGGACTCGATGAACCAGTCGCAGCTGCGCAGGCCGTGAAGGCTCGAGATGTAGGCGTACTGATCGGCCAGGCCCTTGCGCCGGTCGCGGGCGTGGATCACGACGGCGTGCTCCATGTCGATGCCGTCCCCGCCCGACCAGTCCTCGGCCATTTCCAGGGCCACGGCCTTGCTGATGCCCCGGCGGGGCTTTTTCTGCCTGAACGCATCCAGAAGACCCATGGCGCACCACCCCCCGAACAGACGGAATGCAGGTATATCTGCAAGACACGTGCCTTCCGGGAACGCGCGCGGCGTCGCTTACCGGATGACGATCTTCTTGTCCTGTAGGTAAAGGATCAGGAGGACCAGCAGGATGATGATGAGCACCGCGACGACCGCGCCGCCGCCGTCACCCCCCGCCAGGACCCGGTCCGAGACCCCGGCCATGAGATGGACCTGTTCGTCCGTCATCGCCTGCAGCCGCTCGCGGGCTTCCCGCGTCGTGAGTCCGTGGGCCTCGAGCGCCGAGCGCACGATCTCCGTCTCGAGGGCCCGCTGCACCCGGCCGAGTTCTTCGCCGCGGATCGTGCCCGGATCGGGCGCCGAGGCCAGTCCCCCCATGATCCCCGCCGCGGCGGGGGACGTGAGGAAGGCCGTCAGGCAGCAGGCAAGCGCGGCGGCAAGCAGCGGGTTTCTCAGCTTCGAAAGCGTCATGACACCTCCTCACCCCGCAGGACGCCCGGGCGCCGGGGGTCTTTGTTTCCGGAACGTCGCACGGATCGTGTGGTCCTCCGTGACGTTGGTGAACATGTACATGCTCACGGGACCGATCGAGACGCCGTCCACCTCGATGTCGCAGATCGCGTAGCCTTCCCAGGGCCGGATGACGAACATCTTGCTCAGGCCGAAGCCGACGGACAGGCGTGAGGAGGGGGTGATGACCCCCCCGTGCCCGGAGGTGGCCGTGATGGTCACCACGGACCGCATGCGCTCCGTGGAAGGGGTGGACTCGTTACGCGGCATGGTCATGGGTTGATGAATCTCCTTGCCCCGCAGCCGGAAAAAATCCCCCCCGGGGAACAGAGGGGGCATAAAACTGAAATTCCCCGGGGAGGGATCCTCTCGCTGACGACCCGTCACTTCCTCTTGAACGTCGCGCTGATCGTCTGGTTGCTCTTCACGCCGGAAAACGTGTAGGACTTGACGGCGCCGACGGAGACGCCGTTCACCTTGACGTCGTAGATCTTGTAGAACCACCGCGGCGAGACGGTGAACGTCTTGCTCGACCCCGCGGCGACCGTGACCGTTCCGGAGGGCGAGATCGAGCCGCCCGTCCCGGCCGATGCCGTGATGGTCACGGTGCTCGCCGCCGCGCCCTGCTGGCTGACCGTGAAGGTGCTGCCGGCGACGGTCATGGTTGCCGACCTGGACGACGGGCTCGTGTTGGCGGCCACGGAGTACCCGACCGTCCCCGGCCCGGTGCCGCCCGAGCCCGACGTGATCGTGACCCACGAGGCACCGCTTGAGGCGCTCCACGTGCAGGCGGACGGGGCGTTCACCGTCACGCTTCCCTTGCCCCCCGCGGAGACGAAGGACTGGCTCGCCGGGGAGATCGAATAGGTGCACACCGCGGCGGGCGGCGTGTAGGAGATCTCCCTGGAATAGGCGCTTTCCCGGCCCGTCGAGTCGTAGGCCCTGCAGGCGAAATAGTACGTCCGGCCCGTTTCGAGGCCGCTGATGTTGACGCCCGTCCAGTTGCCCACGTCGACCGTGCTGGAATAGTTCCCGCTTGCCGTCCCGTAACCGACCCTGTAGCCCGCCACGGTCGGCTCCGTGTTGGCGTCCCAGGCCAGCGTAACGGCCGCCGCCCCCGCCTGCCGGGCCGGCAGCGTCAGGATCAGCATCACGAGGATCGCAATCCGGGGGCCGGGGAGTGTCTTTCGAGAAAAGGATCTTCCTGTCGCTGCCATTCGGGGCTCCTGCGTTCCGGACAGAGGCCGGGAGACGCCGCGCGGTGCATATAGGCAACGAGCATACCATCGAGGGGGGAGAGGAATGCAGATAATCGATTTTATTGATGAAATTGAATTGAAGGAAGCGGCGGGCCGTACGGGAGAGACGGGCCTCAATGGAGGGTTTCCCCTTCATTAAGAGGGGGTACGTTTTTAAAACATCAGCGATTCAAGGGACTTGTTTCGTATGTTTTTCCCTTCACCCATCACTGCATCGCCGCGGGGGAGTCGGTGCTGCAGAGGAAACGGATCGCCTTGAGAAGCTCCTGGAAGGGGACCGGCTTGTAGAAGCATGCGTGGGCGCCCGATTTCTCGAAATCGTTCACGTTGACATGACCGGTCATCCCGATGATCCGGATGTGGGGGTACTTTTCCCGAACCGCCCGGCAGAGCTCGAAGCCCGTCATTTCCGGCATGACCGCATCGGTGATGACGACGTCGAACGGGGCGCTCTCCAGCAGTCGAAGCGCCTTCAGGCCGTTCTCGGCCGCCTCCGCTTCGTAACCCGCCCGCACGAGGTAGAGTTTCAGGATCTCCGTCATGAACGGATCGTCGTCTACGACCAGGACTCTCATACGCCGTCACCGCTTTTCTTGGTGGGGGGTGATACAGCAAGGCCCGTACCACGTGCCCCGGCTGTTGCAACCCCTTGATTCCTCTCGCTCCGTTCCCCGTGCCGCCGCCGATGCCGCCCGCGAACCCTCCGTTTGTGAAGGGTTTTCCCTTCGAGCGGCCCGGAAACGCCCTTCGCCCTCAGCCTTTCCTGAAGTCGAGCGGGTTGATGGCGTACTTTTCCAGCAGCTCGTAGAGGTCCGCCCGGTACTTGCCCGCGAGCTTGGCGGCCTGGCTGACGTTGCCCCGGCTGATCTGCATGAGCTGGACCAGGTAGTTCCGCTCGAAGTCCTGCTTGCTCTCCTTGAGGGGCTTGAAGGAAATCCTGTCGTCCGACCGGCCCGGGACGATGATCAGGTCCTCGTGGATCACGTTTTCCGTCGACATGACGACGGCGCACTCGATCATGTTCTCCAGCTCCCGGACGTTGCCCGGCCAGGAGTAGATCATGAGCTTCTGCATGGCGCCGGGCGAGAGGGTCTTGACGGGCTTCTCGAGCTTCTGCGCCACCTTCGCCAGGAAGTGCTCCGCCAGCACCGGGATGTCTTCCTTGCGCTCCCTCAGCGGGGGCACCTTGATCGGCACGACGTGGACGCGGTAGAACAGGTCGCTGCGGAACGCCCCCGACTCGACCTCCCGGGCGATCTCCTTGTTCGACGCCGAAACGATCCGGACGTCGACCTTCACGGTCCGGTGCGAGCCCAGGGGGTAGAATTCCTTTTCCTCGAGGGCCTTGAGGAGCTTGCCCTGCATGGGCAGGGGGATCTCGGAGATCTCGTCGAGGAAGATGATGCCCCTGTCGGCCTGGACGAAGAGGCCCTTCTTGCTCGCCACGGCGCCCGTGAAGGCCCCCTTCTCGAACCCGAAGAGCTCGCTCTCCAGCAGGGTGGCGGGGATGGCCGCACAGTTGATGCCGACGAAGGGGTGCTCCCGGCGCTTACTCAGCCGGTGCAGGGCGCGGGCCACCATCCCCTTGCCCGTGCCGCTCTCGCCGCTGATGAAGACGTTGGAGTCCGTCTCCGCGGCGAGGGCCACGGCGTCGAGGACGCGCTTCATGGCCTCGCTGTGGGCGATGATGTCCGAGCCTTCCAGGTCGGCCCGGACCATTCGCCTCAGGCGCTTCACCTCCCGGGACAGGCCGGATTTCTCGATCGCGTTGCGGATCTGGACGAGCAGCTCGCGGTAGTCGAAGGGCTTGGTCAGGTAGCTGTACGCCCCCTCCTTCATGGCCTCCACGGCGCTCTCGATCGTCCCGTAGGCCGTCAGGATGATCACCGGCAGGTCGGGGTCGATGTCGCGTATGCTCTTCATCAGCTCGATGCCGCTGCCCTCGGCGAGCCGCAGGTCGAACAGGGCGATGTCGAACGTCTCCTCCTCGAGCCGCTTCTTCGCCTCGCGAGCCCCGGAGGCCGCCGTGACGGCGTAGTGCTCCGATTCCAGGCGCATCTGCAGCACCTTGAGAACGCTCACGTCATCGTCGACGATCAGGATCCGCTGTTGCATGGCTCACCCTCACTTGCGGGGCGGCATCGCCCGCCGCTTCTCCTCGAGACTCCGGTCGATCTCCTTCATCTGCTCGATCTGCTTCTGCAGCGCGTCGACCTGCCGCTCGAGCGCGTCGACCTGCCGCTTCAGGGCCGGGGCGCCCCTGTCCCGGTTCGCCAGCTCCCTCTCCCGGCCCGCCAGATCCGAGAGAACCGCGATGAAGGCGTCCGTCTGCGTGCGATAGGAGCTGCTGGGATGCTCGGCGACGAGCTGCCGGAAGGTCTCCAGGGCCGTCGCGTAGTTCTTCTTCGGGTTGCGGGGGTGGGCCTGGATGCAGCCGATCTTGAAGAGCCCCTCGTCGGCCGTCCTCGGGTAGAGGCGGTTGATCTCGCGATACCGGGCGACGGCGTCGTCGAAATTCCCGGCCGCCATCTGCTGGTCCGCCTGCCAGTAGTCGGGCTTCGAGATCACCCCCTGGATCCCGGTGCACCCGAAGGCGCCGGCCAGGATCACGCAGGCAAGGAAAAGGTGAAGGTGCTTCCCCTGCCGAGTTCGCTGTCGGCCCATACCCTACCTCCGTGTGCCTTGATGATGTGTTTCACGATGGCCAGCCCCAGCCCCGTCCCCCGCACGGCGCCCCTGCCGTCATCGATGCGCTTGAACTTTTCGAACACTTCCTTGAGCCCCGACTCGGGGATCCCCCGGCCCGTGTCGGTAACGGCCACCTCGACGAGCTTCCCGTCATCGCGGGGCCGGGCGGAGATCGTGATGAGCCCGCCGTCGTCGGTGAACTTCAGGGCGTTGCTCAGCAGGTTCTCGACGACCACCTCGATCTTCTCGGCGTCCATCCGGACCGGGGGCAGATCGGGGGGGATGTCGACCCGCATGTCGATCCGCTTGCGCTGCGCGACGGCGGAGAAGCGCTGCAGATTTCGCTCCACGAGCGGACGCAGGGGCGCTTCCTGCACCGTCAGGTGCATGATGCCAGACTCCATCATCGAGAAGTCGAGAAGCCGGGTCACGGAGCGGATCAGGCGCTCGCAGTCCTCGCGGATGAGGGTCTGCAGCTCCCGCTGCTTCTCCGGCATCTCGTTGAACAGGCCCTCCTCGAGCATGCTCGACGCCTCCCGGATCGCGGTCAGCGGCGTGCGAAGCTCGTGGGAGAGGTGGCTGATGTAGTCGATCTTCATCTGGTCGAGCTCCCGGAGCCGGTCGCACATCGCGTTGAACGCCGAGGCCAGCTCCCGGATCTCCGGGGGCGACCCGATGTCCAGCGGGTCGCCGAAATCGCCCCGGGCGACGGCCTTCGTCTTCTCCCGCAGCCGCGAAATGGGGACGTTGATGGACTGCGTGTTCAGGACGGAGATCGCGATCATGAGGATCACCGCCACGACGAGCGAGATCAGGATCGCGTCGGCGCTGCGGACCGAGTTGGCCTCGATTTCCCGCAGCTTGTCGTCGCGCTCGTCGGAGGAGATCCGCGTCAACTCGCGCAGGGTCTGCCCCGTGTCGGCGACGATGAGGTCCTGCTCGATCCGGTACCGGGCGACCTCGTCGGCGGGCACCCGCCGGCTGCCCGTCTGGGCCGCCATGTCCTCGAACAGGGCGGCGTAACGGCCGCAGGCCCCGCGCACGCTCTCCAGCAGCTCCCGTTTCTTCTCCGTGTCGACGAGCGCCGCCAGCTCGTTGAGCTTGCCGGTCAGCGCGGCCTCGAGGTCCCTGAACTGCCGGAGATACGTCTCGTCGCCCGAGACGAAGTACTTCCGCTCCGACGCGTTGGCGCTGATGAGGATGTCCTGGCACTCCTGCGAAAGCTCGATCATCCGCGTGTCGTGGGAGGTCACGACCCGGATGAGGCGGTTGAACTCGCTCAGGTTCCAGATGGTGTACAGGCCGGACAGCAGGACGACGACGATGATCAGGAGATAGCTGCTGATCAGCCTGGAGAGGATCGAAACGTTGGACGCCACCGGATTCCTTTCCTCGCAAGGGGCAACGGCGGCTCCCTGCCGTCCGCCTTGGCTCTAGTTATCAGAAAAACGGCTTTTTTCCAACCCCATCTTCCCGGGCCCCGGGTCGGCGCCGGGGCGGTCTGCAGCCCGGGGCCCGAGATTGCCGTTGACATCCGATTTTTTTTGCCCTATCAAGAAATCAGGCGGGCCGCTTGCTTCCCCGGCCGTCTCTTTCCCCTCGTCCCCCTCCCGGCGTCCCGTCGCGCGACCCGGTTTGAAACCCTTCACCTGAACCGTACCGCCATGAAGCGGGGACCCGCCGCGGACGGATGCCTGCCGCGGCATGCACCCGCCCGGCGGAGCCGGCCCCGCAGTTCAAGCAGGTTGTCCCGGCGTCACTGAGGCCGCCTGCCGTCCCGAAGGAAGAACGCGATACAGTCTCTCGGCAAGGAGGTGCTGACATGATCCGAAAAGCGGCGTTGACGAAACAGATCTACGTGACGGTGGACGACGAGATCGGCGTGCTGAACCGGATGGCCGACTCCCTCGCCGACCGGGGCATCAACATCGAGGCCGTGGCGGGCTACGAGATGGCGGGGACCGGGAAGGCCCGTGTCATGCTGGTCGTGGACGACACCCGCAGGGCCTGCGACCTGCTCAAGCAGAAGGGGTTCACGGCTCTCGAGGAGAGGGAGGAGATCCAGGTGGAGCTCGACAACAAGCCGGGCGCCCTGAAGGGCGTGACGAGCCTTCTGGCGGCCAAGGGGATCAACATCAGGCAGCTCTACGGGACCATGAGCTCGGAGAAGGCCCCCGTCCGGGTGGTGCTCGCAACAAGCGACAACCAGACGGCCATCGTGACCCTGAAGAAAGCCGTGGCCCGGTAGACGCGGGGCCGCCCGCCCCGACTCGGGAACGGCCGGGAAGGAGGCAGGTCATGGAAGGGATCCATCGCATCCTCGTCGTGAGCAGGCTGACACGCTACTGCCGCAAGGCGGTGCGCTTCGGCGTCTCCCTCGCCCAGGCGTACGGCGCCGAGCTCGCCGTGCTGCACGTTGTGGAAAACCCCTTCAAGAAGGGGTGGAACCTGCCCACGATCCACTACGAGGACCAGTACGAGAAGGAAATGGCGCGGGTCAAGGCGGAGCTGGATGACATCGTCGCCTCGGAGAAAAAGAAGGGCATGGCGATCCGGGAGTTCGTCGAGGAAGGCGATCCGAAGGAGGAAATCCTCCGGGTCATCGACCGCGAGAGGATCGATCTGCTGATCCTCACGGCCCACGAGGAGGGCCGCCTCGAACACTTCCTCTACGGGCGCGGCATCGACGGTATCATCCGCAGGATGCCCTGCTCGATCCTGCTGGTCAGGGAATAGGAGCCGGGCGGAGGGGATTCCCGAGGCCCCCTGCGCAGGGACGACGGCGCCCTTTTTCTTGCGTTGCGCCCCGCGGCGCGCTATCCTGAGCAAAACCAAAGGAGGATCCCCATGCAGGATTTCATCAAGAAAGCGCGGATGCTCGGGATCGGTCTGTTCTACCTGGGCAAGGAGAAGCTCGAGGAGACCGTGGCGGAGCTGATCAGGAAGGGCGAGCTGACCGAGAAGGAGGGCAGGGCGCTCATGATCGAGCTTCTCGCGAAGTCGAAGGCCGCCACGAAGGACCTGGAGGGGCGCATCCAGCAGATGATGGCCGACGCCCAGGCCAGGCTCCACGCGCCGCTGGTCAAGGAGATCGACGGGCTCAAGAAACGGATCGCGAAACTCGAGAAGGAAGCGGCCGCCGCGAAGGCGAGGAGCCGGAAGAAACCCGCCGGGCCGTCGGCGAAACCCGGCAGGTAGGTCGCCGAGGCCGTGTCCCCCGTAAAAAGCCCCGCCGCGCGGCGGGGCTTTTTCGTCTGGAGAGGACTTCTCGCGGCACGTCCCGATGTCGGGGCCGTTCTCAGCGGTGTCCGCCCCGAAAGAGCCCGCCGCCCACGCCCCCGCCGCCCTGCGGGAAGCCCCGAACGGCATCGCCGACTCGTGCCCCACCCTGCGGGAGACTCCGGACGGCTGCGCCCCCTGCCGCCCCGGCGTGCGGGAAGCCCCGGGAGATGCCGCCCTGCGGGACGCCGCGGGTGACCTCGCCCGCCCTTGCGCCGCCTGTTCGTGCCGTGTTGAGACTCTCACGGCCCCAGGTGCTCTGCCGGCGGACCTCGCCGCCCCGGCCGATCCCCTCGAAGGCGCGCCCCGAGAGGCCGCGTTCCAAGGCGGACCTGTCCGGGGTTCGCCGCTCGCGGCCCGACGGCGTGAATGCGGCCTCGCGCCTCCCGTCCCGGTCCGGCCTGCCCGTCCGGGAGGTCATCGTGTCGGGCCGGGCTGCACGGTGGGAGCCCTCCCCGCCGCGGACCGCCGCATCGGCCCGCCCTGCTGCCCGGTCGAAGCGTCCCGCGGCCGCGACCGAGGTATCTGTTCTGACCTGTCGCGCCGACAGCGCGTCGCGTACCGCCGAGGGGTCGGGTCTCGAGCTCCCGCGGGAGGCCGCCGCGGCGCTCTGCACTCCGGCCGCACGCCCGCCGCCGCGCTCGATCCCTCCGCCCTCGAAGCCGCGGAAGCCCCGCCGGCTTTCGACGGCCGCCCGGTCCGTCCCGCCGAAGCGATCGCGCGTTGCCGGGTCGCGGTACGCAACCCCTCTTCGATGGGCGGGGTTGTGCTGCCAGGGCTGCGCCGCTGCGGTCCCTACCGCCGCTGCGCCTGTGCCCGGTGCGCCCTGCCGCCCCGTGGCCCATGCCCCGCCGACGGCCCCGCTGCCGTGGCCTCCGTGTCCGTCCCGGTGATAGTAGGAGGGGTAGACGTAGCAGGTGCGGTTGTGCCAGCCCCAGTACCCCCAGCTGCCCCAGTAGGCCCCCACGAAGAAGCCGACGCCGAACCAGATGAACCCGGGGGCGATGGCGACACCCGCGGGATAGGGGTAGACCACGTACGGGGGATAGGCCGGCCACCACCAGGGCCCGTAGACCCACCAGGGGTCATAGGCCGGCACGTAGACGATCGAGGGGTTCGCCGGCTCGACCCGGATGATCTCCCGCTCCACGATCACCTTCTGCTGCTCCGTGGACTTGAGGTTGCCCGCGTCATGGGCCCGCTTGCGGAGTTTCTGCACCGTATCCATCACGTCGGCCTGCTGGGCGAGGAAGGCGTCCCCGACCCTCTGGGTCCAGTCCAGTTTCCGGCTCATCATCTCCAGGACGTCGGGGAAGGGCACGAGGGCCTTGACGCTGGCATCCCAGGGCTGCCGGCCCAGGGCGGCGCTGAACTGATCGGCGGGGAGGTTGCGGTTGTCCCGGGCCCATCTCTCCGCCATCACCACCTCCAGGGGGTAGGTCGCGGCGATGAAGATGTGGGCGAGGAGCGAGTCGGGGTAGAGCGCGATGGGGGCAAGCAGCTGGTCCAGCTCGGCCTGGGAGAAGGTCCTGGAGGGCGCCTTGGCAACCGGCGTTGCGCCCGGCTCCTGTGCAAGGACCGGCGGCGGCACGGCGATCAGCAGAACGAGGCACCAGGCGACGGCATACCGGAAGGCGTTGCTTGTTTTCATGTTCGTCTCCTGCCGGGCACCGGGGGAACCCCCATGCCTGCACGCTGCGGCGCGGGGGATCCGGTTGCCGGTGTGAAAAGACGGTTCCTGATGGGAGAAACGCTCCCGCGGGGATCCGGTTTACCGCGGAGGGAGGTTTTTTCCGTCGGCCGCCGGTGCGGAGGCGGCGAATCCGTCGGACGGGACGAACGTCGGGAAGGAAGAAGGGCAGACGCGCAACCCCGCAACGTGACGAGGAGTTACTTGCTTTCGACCCGGTGGATGCCGTCCCAGTCCTCGGGCGGCGGGGTCTCCCGGTAACGCAGGCAGCGCTCCATCAGGATCCGGGCGGGCTCGTCCCCGTGGTTGAGTTCCAGGATCTTCCGGCAGCACTCCGCGGCCTCGTCCCAGCGGCGGCCGAGGTATGAATCCAGGGCGTCCCCGGCAAGCCGGGCGATCGAGCGCGTGCGCTCGTCCGCCGTTGCAGCCTCGGCCATCAGCTCGTAGATCCGGACACCCCGGGCGCTTCCCTTGACGGAGACGAAATCGAGGGGCCGCGCGACAAACTCGTCCTTCACGAGCGCCCGCGTGCTCTCGCCGATGATGATCCGGGTGCCGTAGAGCTTGTTGAGGCCCTCGAAGCGGCTCGCGGTGTTCACCGTGTCGCCCACCACGGTGTAGTTCAAGCGGCTTGCGCTTCCCATGTTGCCCACGATCACCTCGCCCGAGTTGATGCCGATGCGCTGGTGGAACAGGGGCTTTCCCCGGCGCTTCCAACTCTCCTGCAGGACCTTCAGCTCCTCCTGGCAGGCGAGCGCGGCGCGGCAGGCCGCCGCGGCGTGATCGGCGTTGGGCGTGGGGGCCCCCCAGAAGGCCATGATGCTGTCGCCGATGAACTTGTCGAGCGTCCCCGGGGGCTGCCGCCGCAGGGCGGCGCTCATGGCCTCGAAGTACTCGCCGAGCTGCTCGACGAGGGCCTCGGGTTCGAGGCGCTCCGAGATCGACGTGAAGTCGGCGATGTCGGAGAAGAAGACCGTGAGGTGGGCCTTGCGGCCGCCGAGCTCCGCCTCCCCGCCCGAGGCAAGGATCTCGCGGACCAGATCGGCCGGCACGTACTTGCCGAAGGAGCGCAGGCCCCTCTTCATGTCGTGGGTGGCCACCATCAGCTGGTCCACCTCCTTGATCTGCGAGCGCTCCAGGGGCCGGGGCTCCAGCTCGAAGCGGCCGATGGCCTCGGAATCCAGGGCGATCCGGCGCAGGGGCTTCGCGACGAGGCCCGAAATCCATGCGCTCGAGATCAGGATCAGGAAGAAGACGGCGATCCCGATCCCCAGGGTCTCCAGGTTGTTGCGGTCCACGGCCCCCATGATCTCGCCGTAGGGGATGACCAGGGCGATGACCCAGCCGGGCACGTTGCTGCCCGCCATCCGCCGGTAGCTGCCGAAGTAGTCCCGGCCGCCGGCGCTGAACCGGAACGTCCGGAGATCGTGGCCCAGGTAGCTGCCGTCCTGCATGAATTTCTCCATGAAACGGACGACCCGTTCGTCGCCGAGCTTCTGCCAGGGTGTGAACTCGAACTGCGTGCGCCCCCTCTCGTCCTGGAATTCGCGGGTGAGGATCTCGGGCTGCGGGTGGGCGAGAACCCGGAACGTGCCGTCCTTCGCCCTCTCGACGATGAAGGCGAACCCGTCCCTGCCGATCGGGTTGGAGTTGAGGAATCGGGAGACGGCGCTGATGTCGATGTCGACCGTCGTGACGCCGATGAACTGCCGGTTCTTGTCGTAGATCGGCGTGGCGAGGCTGATTCCCGGCACCGCCCTGGCGCCGCTGCGAAGCGTGCGTCCCTCGGTCCAGACCGGCCCCCCGGCGTCGCGCGCAGCGGCGTACCACTCCGGCAGCCGTCTCTCTCCGGTCAGCGGGAACTCCCGTCGGTCGTAGGCCTTCCGCAGGGGGTAATTCTCGGGCTCGAAGTCCAGGATCGTCGCCTTACCGGCCTTGCGGTCGTAGCGCGCCTCGCGGATGCTGAACCTGCCGTCCTCGAGACGCTCGACGGAGAGCATGAGGCCGCTCTCGAAGCCGGCCGACAGGAACGTGAAGTGGCCCTGAGCCTCCATCACCCGCTGGAGGTGGCGGGTCAGCCAGTTCAGCGTCTCCGGCTTGATCTGGACGGTGCCCAGGAGCTGGCGGTTCATCTCGCCCTGGTCCCGGGCGCGCGTCAGGAGCGTACCGACCCAGTGCCGGATCCGCAGGGAGCTCTCGTCGAGCACCTGCGCCGAGAGGGTGTCGGCGTTGCGCTTCAGGTTGTAGTAGGAGAGGCACCCGAGGAGGCCGACCGTGCCGATGAGCATGACGGCCAGAAGCGTGGACAGGGCCGTGCGGAAGGTCACGCGGGCCGATGCCAGTTTCTGCGCAATGCGGGTTTTCATCTCCCATCCCCGGGAAGAAACTCTTGGTCTTGCGGGCCGTCGGATCGCCGACGCCGTATTGTAGTACAAATCGCGGCGGCATGCCCCAAAAAAAACGGCCCCGCCCGGGGGCGGGCCGGCCCGTTTCCTGCATTGATCGTACGGAATGCCGACCCAAGGTACTGAAATGGAAGGACAAACCGACGACCGACGGCATGGTGCTTGCTTTTTCGCCGTGCCTTGTTTATGTTACCGCCTACCATGAACGAGATGAGCCCCGGCGTTGCCTGCTCGCCGGTCACCCTGGAACTGATCTCCTCGGCCTACCGCGTCCTGGTTCTGGCCCTTGCCGTCCTGGCCCAGATCTACCTGTTCGTCCGTTTCCGCGAAGCCATCCGGTCCGCCCGCCTCTCGCGGCGCGCCGCCTCCTGGGCCGTCGGCGCGGCGGGACTGGCCATCGTGACCCTGTTTTCCCTCAGCGGCGTCGCCCTCGCAAGACCCACGGCGTGGCTCGACCCGCCCCCCGCCCTGCAGGCCGTTCTGTTCTACCTGCCCTCCCTGTGGAGCGTGGGGTCCCTGACCTGCGCCCTCATTCTCCTGACATGCCGGTGCGCAGGAGAACTGGGCCGCCGGGCGGCGCGGCTCTGGCGCGGCATAACCGGCCGGGTGCCGTACGCCCCCGTCGACACGGGCCGGCGCCGCTTCGTGAAGGCCGGCGTGGGCGCTCTGGCCGCCGCCCCCTTCGTCCTGTCGGGCTACGGGGCGGCCTATGCCGGCCGGGCCTACGAGGTGGAGGAGCTCTCGGTCCCCTTCGGCCTGCCGCTGAGGGTGGTCCAGCTCACGGACATCCACGCGGGGCTCACCATGACCCGCCGGGAGATGCGGCGCTACGCCGACGAGGTGATCGCCCTCGAGCCGGACCTGTTCGTCCTGACCGGCGATTACGTGACCAACACGAGCGCCTTCCTGCCGGACTGCCTCGAGGAGATGGCGCGTGTCCGCGCCCGGTACGGGACATTCGCCGTGCCGGGCAACCACGACCACTGGTACGTGCGGAACGCCGAGCTCGACACGCTCTTCCGGCAGGGCGGGATCCCCCTGCTGCGGAACGCCAACCGCGTGATCCGGACGGCACAGGGCCCCTTCGCCGTCGCCGGCATCGACGACCTCAACGCGGGCCGGCCCGACCTGCGGGCCGCCCTGCAGGGGCTCGGCCCCGCGGTCCCGACGATCCTGCTGTCCCACCGCCCGGAGGTCTTCCCCGAGGCCGCGGCCCGGGGCGTGGCGCTCACCCTGGCGGGCCACTACCACGGGGGCCAGATCAAGCTCACCCTCCCGGGCCGGCAGATCAGCGTCGCCCATATGCGGACCCCGTACCCCGAGGGCCTCTTCCGCATCGGGGAGAGCCGACTCTACGTGAGCCGCGGCATCGGCACCTCCCTCACCCCCGTGCGCCTCAACGCCCGGCCGGAGATCACCCTGCTGAACCTTTCCTGATCGGGCGAAACCCGCCTTCCCTGCGAACGGAGCGCCGCCGCCGCAAAAAGGAAGAGCCCCGCACGTCCGATGCGGGGCTCTTGCCGCGCGGGGCCCGTCACTTGCAGCCCGCGAAGAGCGCCGGGTTCCAGGTTTTATCCGACAGCGTTTTCTGCCCGAAGGCGGAGGGATGGAAGCAGTCGATATCGGAGACGTGCCGCTCATCGAAGCGGTACTCGAACGCGGCAGGCGTGTAGACGTAGTGGTGGTTCGAATCTCCCACGTCATACTCCTGGGTCACGCGTTCGAGGATTGCGTTGAACGCCAGAATGCGTGCCCGCGTGTACTGGCGGCCCGCCTCCCCGATGAGCGGGTTGAGCATGGTCCCGCAGGGGAAGAGCTTCAGCAGCGTCGTGGCCCAGAGGACCTCGCAGTCCACGATCCCCAGGGCCTTCTTGTCCCGGGCGACCTCCCAGAGCCGGTAGATGTCGACGATCCCGACGACGTAGACCGTGGCGCCCGCCGGCAGCTCATTTTTCAGCGTTTCCATCCCCTCCCTGAACTTGGCCTCGAAGACCTCATCGGACGGGATGTCGATGAAGCGGTCCTGGCATACGTCGTTGTGTCCCATGAGGACCGTCACGTACGTGGCCCTGCGGCTTGCGGCCTGTAAGGCCTGGGCCGGGAAGTCGAACATGTCGGCCCCGCTCCTGGCCTCCATGTAGTTGGCGCGGCCGAGGCTCCCGAAGGCCTTCGTGATGCGCTGGTTGTGGCTGTTGACGTTGGTGAGCCCCAGCAGCCACTCCCAGAAGCCGTGGTAACCGTTGGCCCAGCTGGCCCAGTGGTTGGCCGCCGGCAGCTCCGCGTCGATGGCCTCGGTCATGCTGTCGCCCGTGCTGGAGAGGCGCTTGGGGCAGAGAGGCTGCGCCTTGGTGTCCGCCGCCGCCTGCGGGGCGCCCAGAACAAGCAAGACGATGACAAGAGCCGGGATGATGAAACGGATGGGCCTTTTCATGGTCTGCCTCCTTTCCGGTTGGGGGTGTTGCCTGATGATTTCTCCTGACCCGTCGTTTTGCCTCCTTTTTCCGTCCTTTCGATCTCCTCGAGGACCAGGGCCCTCAATTCCTCGTAGGGGAAGGTCCCGCTGGCGTAAATCCCGTTGACGAAGAGAACGGGCGCGGCCTGCACCCCGAGACGCACCCCTCGTCCGATGTCCTGACGGACCCTCTCAAGCAGGGACCCGTTCCTCTGCTCCTCGTCGAGACGCTGCAGGTCGAGGCCCGCCTCCCGGGCCGCCTCACGAACCGCCTCGGCCGGGGTGCTTCCCCCGCGGGCGAGGATCGCGTCGTGGTACTCCCAGAACTTCCCCTGCCGGAAGGCCGCCTCGCCCGTCTCGGCGGCCCGCAGGGCGTCGGCATCCTGGATGCCGAGGAAGCTGCGGTGCACCCAGCGGATCTTCCCGGGGAACTCCTCCAGGAGCCTGCGGATCTTCCCCGCGCTCCCGGCGCAGAGTTTCGAGGAGAAGTGGGCGAAGTGGACGATCGTGACGGGCGCTGCGGCCGCCCCCCGCCACGGCGCCCCCTCGGTGTCCGGGCGGACCCGCGGCCGCTCCGGCGGCGCCGCGAGGAACCGGTAGTCCGAGGTCTCCCGCAGCGAGGCCACGTAGTCGAGGCGCCGCTGGATCCGGGCGCGCTGTTCGAGGTAAACCTTGAGGCGGGCCCGTCCCTCGGCGCCCCCGCCCGCCTCCTCCGGGTGCTCGGCCAGGTAGGCCTCCACGTCGCTCTCCTTCAGGGGGGCGACCCTGGCGTCCACCTCCTCCTTGAGCAGGGCCTCGACGCTCAGCCCCCGGCGGGCCGCCTCCCGCTCGAGCAGGAGCCGGTCTGCGATCTCCCGGGCCTCGCGTTGCAGGAGGCTGTGGATGCTGCCGCGGAGCCGGTAGATCTGGAAGGCCGCGTTCTCCTCGATCTCCGAGAGGGTGATGGGCCTGCCGTCGAGCACGGCGATCACCTCGTCGGCCGCCGCGGCGGACGGCCCGGCGGTCATCGCGCAGAGCGCCAGGCTAACGGCCAGTGCTTCCGGGAGGCTCCGCAGCCCCCCGGCCTTCTTCGCGCCTGTCATTGTCGATCCCTTCCGTCGTCATGCGCCGCAGGAAGTCGTTGATGCTCATGCCCGTGGTCCTCTCGATCCGGAGCCGGTTCTCCTCGATGCGCGCCGTCAGCTCGCGGATCTTGTCCGCGTTCTCCGGTGTCCGCTCCGTTTCCCGGAGGTCCCGCATCGAATCCCGGAAGGTCCGGATGGTCTCCGCCAGCTCCCGGAGGTCCTCCTCCGTGAAAGAGGCCTCGGGGAGCTTGTCGCGAAGGGCGGGGGCGATGACGGACTCCGGGTTCGGCGCCGCCTCCCCGGACCCTTCCGGGGTTGCCGGGGGCTCGCTTCGCACCGGGGGGGCGACCTTCTCTTCGGGCGGCGGTGCCGGGGCCGGTGCGGCCGCAACGGGCGCTGAGACGGGGAGATCCCGGGTGATGCGGCTCGCGGGGGCCGGTTCGGGAAAGCGCAGCTCGGGGGGGAATGCCCAGAACGCAGCCGTGACGACGATCGCCGCGACGGCGAGGACGGCAAGAAATCTCTCGAGGCGCGGGTACATGGCTGCGGCCTCTGGAGCTGGAAAGAAGGGGATAACGCCGGGGACACCCGTGGAACCGATCCACTGCTGTTTTTATAGCAGAACGGAGCAACCGGGGTCAAGCGGTCCGCCCCGGCTGCCGCTCCCCTGAGGGGCGGCCCGGGGGCCGGGCCCCTCAGCGGCCGCGCTCGATGACCTTGAGCAGCGTGTTCGGGGGGACGGGCTCTTCCGGCACGCCGCCGTTGAGCAATGCCGTTTCCCGGATCCGGCTCTCGGGGACGCCGAGCGAGCGCAGCGCGTTGCCGAGCGAGTCGGCCCGCGCGGTGCGGCGCAGGCGCACCCGGTCGGGCTGCACGTGGATCCTCCGCTCGTCGGTGAGCTCCGCGAACCCGGTCAGGGTACTCTCGAAGAGCGTCTCGTGCTGCGGGAAATTGCGCTGCGCGCTGAACCCCGTGAAGGAGTAGATGCCGCCGCCCTTCTGGACAAAGTAGGTGAGGGTGCGGATCGTGCTGCCGCTGGACGGCACGTCGGCCAGGAGCCGATAGGCCGGGAAAACGCTCACCCGGGCCGACCGGCCCTGGAGGACACGGGCCTTGGTCTTCGAGACAAAGGTGCGGGCCGCCTCCTCCGGGGACCTGCCCTGCGCCCCCGTGAAGAGGATCACGGCGCTCTTCTCCCTGTTGGCCATCTGCACCGCCGTCGGCGTGTCGTTGACCTTCCAGTCCGCGGGCACGGGGAACTGGATGCGCATGGCCGGGTGGTAGTACATGCCGCCCTCCACGTAGCCCTCGCGGGGGTCCCGGCCGTAGACGATGCCGTCGATGGCCCGGAGGTAGGCCTCCCGCTCGATCCGGGGGCGCGTCATCCCCGTTTGCCGCTGCAGCCGCTGCGCCTGGGCCCTGATGGCCTGCTCCCGGTCCTCGGGGCTGGGATGCGTGGAGAACCAGGCCGGCAGGCCGCTCTTGTCAGACTGCGGGCTCATGCGCTGCAGCGTCTCGAAGAACCCCGCCAGCCGCGAGGCATCGTAGCCCGCCTTCGTGGCGTATTCCACGGAGAGGGCGTCGGCCTCCCGCTCGTTGTCCCGGCTGTATTTCATGAAGAACAGGCCCATGCCGACCTGGGCCAGGCTCGACAGCAGCGGCACGCCGAGCACCTGGGGGATGATAAGCCCGATCTGCGCCGCCTGCGCCTTGCTGAGCTGCTGGGCCGAGTGGCGCGCCGTGACGTGGCCGATCTCGTGCCCCATCACGCCCGCGAGCTCCGCCTCGCTGTTCAGGGTGGCGAGGATGCCCCGCGTGAAGAAGAGGTACCCCCCGGGGGCGGCGAAGGCGTTCACGACGGGGGAGTCGAGGACCCTGACGCTGTACTCGAGGTGCGGGCGGTGGGAGAGCTTCCCGAGACGGCGCCCCATGTCGGCGACGTAGGCCGTCAGGCGCGGGTCGTCGTAGAGCCCGTACTCCCGGGTCACCGACGCGTCGACCTTCCGCCCCATCTCGATCTCTTCGGATTCGCTGATCAGCATGAAATCCTGCCTGCCGGTGACGGGGTTGGCTGCGCAGGACGCGATCAGGACGGCGGCGCCGATCAGGAAGGCGGCCGCCCGCGGGCATCGGGGTTTGGGGTTCATCGGCTGTGCGTCCTTTTCGAGGGGGTTTGCCCCGAGCATAGCACAGCGCGGACGGATGTCAACGGCGGGTCGCCGCCTCGCGGCGGCGGGCCGCGAACAGGAAGGCCCCCGGCGGGTTCAGCCGGGGGCCTTCAACACGGGAACCGGGTCAGCGGGTCGTCTGTTCCGGCATCGGCCGGTCTTGCTACTTCCTGTTGAACGGGGGGAAGCACATGGGGTCCGCCCAGAGCCTGCGGTCCTTGCGGATCTCTTTCGTCGTTTTCTTCATGGTCTCAGCCCTCCTTGACGGCTGTCGGGTTACGGGTCGGTCTTCCGGGTTTTTCTACCTGCCGCGCTTCGGCGTGAAGACGGGGAAGCTCATCGGGTCGCTCCAGAATTTCCGGTCGGTCTTCACGTTCTTGGCCTTCTCCTTCATGGCGATGTCTCCTTGGGGTTCTCCGGTGCCCGGTCCTCAGCGGGCGGTCTCCCTGCGGGGGGTGAGGATGGGGTCCGCCCACACCCTGTCCACCCGCTCGCCCATCAGGTTGATCCGGGGGTCGGGGGTGATCCGGGTTGCGCCGGTTTTGTGGATTCGGGTCATCATGGCGTTGCGCCTCGCTTCCTTGTTCCCTTTCGTTGAACTCATTATCGACATTCCCCCCGAAAACGAAATCAGCGGCCGTCTGAATGTTTTCTAGGACGGAGCGGCGCCGCTGCGGCAGACCCCGTCTGAGGGATTCATCAGATGGACGCTGATGCTGGCCGCGCAGGAGATCTGCGAGAAGGACCGCGGGAAAGACCGGCGAAGCCGCCCCGCCTCCGGGCTTGCGGGAGCGCCGATTCTGTGGCAAAGTTTTCCAAACGCACATGGCACCGTCATTGACCTTCGGCACCCTCCGGATCATCGTCGTCAGTCTCGCGGTCTTCGCACAGATGTACCTGTTCCTGCGCGTTCGGCAGGCCGTCGTCACCTCGGGGAGGCCGCAAGGCGTCAAGTCCGCGGCCGTCCTGCTGGCGGGGTCGGTCATGGCGCTGCTGTTCGCCGCGAACCTCTTCATCCTGGTCCGGCCCGTCCCCTGGGCGGACCCCCCGGCCCCCTTGCAGGCCCTCCTGTTCTACCTGCCCGCCGTCTGGGTGTTCGGCTCGATCCTGTCGGCCCTGCTGCTCGCCGCCGTGCAGGCCGCGGGAGGTCTCGCGCGGGCGGTCGCCGGGCGCATCGGCGTTCCGGCCCCCCGCGAAGCGGAGTCGCCGCCGGACCCCGGCCGCCGCCTCTTCCTGCAGGGCGGGGTGGGGGCCGTCGCGGCGGCGCCCTTCCTCCTGTCGGGCTACGGGGCCGCCTGGGCCGCGCGGTCTCACGAGGTGTGCGAACTGACGCTCCCCTTCGGCGTGCCGCTGCGGGTGGTCCAGCTCACCGATCACCACGCCGGCGTCTACATGACGAGGAACGACCTGCGGCGCTACGCCGGGGCGGCGGCGGCCCTCGAACCCGATCTCTTCGTCCTCACCGGGGACTATGTCTCCAATTCGATCACCTTTCTGCCGGTCTGCCTGGAGGAGATGTCCCGTGTCAAGGCCCGGTACGGCACCTTTGCCGTCCTGGGGAATCACGAGCACTGGGTGGCGAGCCCCGACCGGCTGAGGTCGATGTTCCGGCAGCACGGGGTCCCGCTGCTGTACAACGCGCACCGGGTGGTCCGGACCGCGCGGGGGGCGTTTGCCCTTGCCGGGATCGACGACATGCGGATCGGCAACGACGACCTCGACGCGGCCCTGAAGGGGCTCGACCCGTCGACGCCGACGATCCTGCTCTCCCACCGGCCGGAAATCTTTCCCGAAGCGGCCGCCCGGGGGATCGCCCTGACGCTCTCGGGCCATTACCACGGGGGCCAGATCCAGCTGCGCCTCCCCGGGGGGACGAAGACGAGCCCGGCTCACCTGCGGACCCCCTATCCCGAGGGCCTCTACCGCATCGGGGGATCCCGTCTCTACGTGAGCCGCGGGATCGGCACGACTTTCACCCCCGTGCGGCTCGGCGCGCGGCCGGAGATCACCGTGTTCAACCTGACCTGAAGCGGGCCCCGGGGCGGCGCACTTTTTTCTTTCCCTTCCGCCCGCGATCCTGAATAATCACGATACGGTTTTCGCGCCGCCCGTCCGCACGAACCGGACTGCAGGGAAAAGGAGGAGGCCATGGTAGAGGACTGGCTCGCAAATGCCTATGACGGACTGTCGCGCCGGGAGTTTCTCGCAAAGGCCGGGGTCGCGGGGGTCGGCCTGGCCGGCTTTGCCCTTGCCGCAACCCCGGTGGCGGGGAAGGTCGTTTCAACCGCCGCGGATGGCCTCTCCGCGGCCGACGGCACGGTGCTTTCCGGGGGCTTTGCCGTGCCGGTTTACGAGGTGCGCCCCGCGGCGCCCGGGACCTGCCCCGTCGTCATCGTCATCCCCGAGGTCTTCGGCATGCACGAGCACATCCGGGACGTGACGCGGCGGTTTGCCCGGGAGGGGTTCCTCGCGGTCACCTTCGAGCCCTACGCGAGGGAAGGGGGTGTGCTGCACCTGCCCGACCTCGAGGCGGTCCGCAGGGTGGCGGATCCCGTTCCCGATGCCCGGGTCATGGCCGACCTGGATGCCGTCGTCGCCTGGGCGAAGCAGCACCCCTCCGCGAAGCCCGGCCGGATCGGCACGACGGGGTTCTGCCGCGGCGGGATGTACACGTTGCTCTACGCGGCCCGGAGCGCGGAGCTGAAAGCCGCCGTCTCCTGGTACGGCCAGCTGCGGCCGGCCCTGACACCCGGCGTGCGAACCGAAGGGCCTCTCGACGTGGCGGCCCGGATCGGCGCCCCCGTCCTGGGCCTCTACGGGGCCGAGGACCTGGGCATCCCCGTGGCAGACGTCAGGGAGCTCGAGACGAAGATGAAGGCGGCAGGCAGGACGGCCGAGTTCGTGGTCTACCCCGGCGCCCCGCACGCCTTCTTCGCGGACTACCGGCCGAGCTACCGCGCCGAGGCCGCGAAGGACGCATGGGGCCGCTGCATCGCCTGGTTCAACCGGTACCTCAAGGGATGAAGGGCCCCGTCCGGGACGGCGGCGAAGAACGATCGATGACCGCAGGAGGTGTGAGATGGAACTGGAAGCGGCCGTGAGAGGCAGGAGGAGCATCCGCAAGTTCACCGACAGGAAGGTGCCCGGCGTCCTGGTCGAGGAGATCCTCGACGCCGCCCGGTGGGCGCCCTCGTGGGGGAACACGCAGCCCTGGGAGCTCGACGTGATCACGGGCGCCCCCCTGGAGGCCTTCAGGGCGGCCAACGAGCGGATGTTCGCCGCGGGGCTCGCCGCCGCGCCGGATGTGCCCATGCCGGAGAGCTGGCCCGCCGAGCTCAAGGCCCGCTACGGCGACCTGGGCAGGACCATGCTGGACCTCATGGGGATCGACCGGGCGGACAAGGATGCCCGCAATCAGCTCTACGCGCGCATGGCCGGCCTCTTCGGGGCGCCCTGCCTGATCGTGGTCTCCATCCCCCGCGAGGTGTCCCTCGAGTACGCCATGCTCGATGCGGGACTCGTCGTGCAGACGATCTGCCTGCTGGCGCACGCGAAGGGCCTCGGCACCTGCATCATGGCCGCCGCGGTGCGATACCCGGACCTGCTTCGCCGGATCGCCTTGATCCCCGAGAACCGGCGCATCGTCGCAGCGATCGCCGCGGGGTACCCCGACCCGGAGTACCCGCTGAACCGCTTCGCCCGGAATCGGGCCGACCTGCGGGAGATCGTCCGCTGGGTCGATTGAGCCCGCCGGGGCGCTTCGCGCCATCCGCAGCACGGGGGCGGACCCCGTCCTGTTCACCCCCCGGCGAGGGAGGCGGCCCGGCACGTCACGGAGCGGGGGACCGGGCCGACCGGATACGCCGTACGGGGGAGCCGGGATCGGTAGAATGTCGTAGGGCAAATCATGCCGCCGTCGTATTGACTTCCCGGGGGAAAGAAACGAAACTGCAGCCGACGAATACGACAGGGAACCGCGGTTCCCGGGAGGTGTTCCATGAAGAAGACAGCGATTGCGTTTCTGGTTGTCTGCGCCCTGATCGCGGGGGCGGCGCAGGCCTTCGCCGAACCGCCCAAGGACGGCATGGCGATCGTGGCCGACGTGCTGATCGTCCGGCCCGTGGGGCTCGTGGCGGGCGTGTTCGGGTCGGTGATGTTCATCGTTTCCCTGCCCTTTTCGATCCCCAGCGACAGCGTAGGCACGGCCGGGAAACTCCTCGTCGCGGATCCCTTCGAGTTCACGTTCCAGCGGCCTCTGGGGGATTTCGACTACAAGGTGGGGCAGGCGCAGATGCCCGGGGCGCAGTAACCGCCGGGCGTTTCACGGCTTTTCCAGCAGTTCCCGCAGGGCGGGGCGGACGTAGACGCCGCTGAGATCGAAGGTCTTCAGGGCCTGCACGAGGGTCCGGACGCGGTCCTTCGCCGGTGCCCGCGCGTCGACGACGATGACGCTCTTCCCCTTGAGCCGGACCAGCCCCCCGGAGATCGTGACGTCGTCCTGCGGGATCCTCTCGGTGCGGACCTCGACGCCGAGGCTCCAGGCCAGGGCCTCGAGCTGGGCCAGGGCGATGTGGTCGTCCACCGCTCCCCTCCCGGGCATTGCGGCGCGCCGCTGCGCGCCTTCATCCTTCGATCCTCTCGATCTCGATCTCCTGCCGGAAGAGTTCCTCCGCGTGCCCGCCGATCTTTTCCGTCATCCGCTTGGAGAGCCAGGCGAAGACCGGGGCCGTGGCCAGGCAGATCCAGCGGCCGGCGCTCCTCTGGACGAAGCCCGACCCGATCCGCGCGCCGACGGCCGCTGCGATTTTCTGCGCCGCCTGCGTGCTCAGGGCCTTGACGACGAGACGGGTGCCCGCCCTCTGCACGAGCAGGCGCCCTGCCGTCACCCCCAGCGCGCAGCCGAAGACGTAGAGCACGAGCGTGCGGTTCACCTTGTCGAGCTTGCCGTGGTATTTGGCGATCTTGTAGAGCAGGTCCATCTGGATCTTCGTGACCGCGGCGAGCTCGGGCAGGATCGTCGCCATGCCGAAGGGGCCGGGCATCATCCCCGAGGCAAAGCTCACCGAGAAGGCCTTGTTGGAGGCGAAGTCCGTCATGTCGCGGGGAGTGCCGTCCACCTGGATCTTCTCCGGGTCGGGCGCCAGCCCCATCATCGTCTCCACGAACCACCGCTCGAAGCCGTACCCCTCCGACGCCATCCGCCCCTTCCTCCGTCAACCGGCCGTTGCCGGTAGCTTCCGGCCCAGTTCCCGGGCCTCCTTCATCAACGCCCTGTTCTCCTTGATGGCGCCCGCCTCCATGGCGCTGCCGTAGACCATCCCGGCGATCTCCGCCCCCGCGTACCGGTAGGCGTCCTGGAAGGTGCGCAGGGCGTTCACGCACCCCGAGTCGAAGGGGTCCTCGCCCCCGTAGGCCAGGGCCAGGGCGATCCGCCTGCCCGCGAAGGGATCCTTCCCGTAGGCGGGAAGGGCGAAGCAGCGGTCCATCCAGAGCTTGAGCTGGGCGGACAGGGTGAACCAGTACACGGGGCTGGCGAGCACCCAGGCGTCGGCCTTGAGCATCTTGCGGTAGATGGGCTGCATGTCGTCGTCGATCGAGCAGCCCTTGCTCCTGGGCTTCCGGCAGGCCATGCACGCCTTGCAGGGGGCGATGGTGAGCCCGTGGAGGTAGAGGGTCTCCACGGCGGCCCCGGCCGCCCTTGCGCCCGCGGCAATCGCCCCGGCGAGCACGGCGCTGTTTCCCTTCCGGCGGGGGCTCCCCAGCAGGACAAGGACCTTCTTGGATTTTTTCATGCGGCGACCCCCTTCCGTTCGGTTTCCAGGCGGCGGTGATTTTTCCACAACGCCGGGTCAAATGCAACGCCCTTTGCACGGCCGCGCGCCGCCGGCGGACAAAAAAAGCCCCGCAGCGCTTGCGGGGCTCTCTAGCGGGAGGGGCGGGTCGGAGGGGGTGCCCGGCCTTCGGCATCCGGTCACTGGAATTTCGGGCTTGCCTTCCTGCCCCCGTCGGCCGGTTTCGCCTCGCCGGCGGGTTTCACCCTCCGCGATGCGGCCTGGGACCTGAGGCTGTTGAAGATGGCCCCGGCCTTCCGCTCCGCTTCCAGAAGCACGGCGTTGCACTGCTCGACGGCATCGGACTTCCGTCGCACGGCGAATTGCTCCGCCTCCTCGCGGGCGGCCTTGACGATCTCCTCGGACTTGTGGACGGCGTTCTGCACGGCGGCAAGAAGCCTCTCGTGCTCCTTGTTGAGCTCTCCCAGGGTGCGCCCGATGAGACTGCTGGTGACCATTTCCGCTTCCGCCCGTGTGCTCTGGATGATCGCCTCGGCCTTGACCCGGGCTTCGGCGATGAGGGTGTCGAAGTTCTGCAGGGCCTCTTCGCTCCCCATCTCCTCCCCGTCATCCGGGTCGCCGGGGCCGGCGACCGAGAGGGGCCGCTCGAAATCGGATGCCGCCGCCTCTGCCGATGCCAGCGCCTCCCTGGCCTCGGCCTCGATCTTCTCGGCCTTCTGCTTGGCGTTCAGGAGGACCTCGTCGGCCATCACCTTCGCCTGCTGGAGCATCAGCGCCGTTTCCCTGCGGGCCTTCTCGTGGGCCTCGCGCTCGGCCCTGCGCCTCAGCTCCGCGACCTCCCGCTCGGCGTCGCGGCGGATCTCGTCGGCCTCCTCTTTCGCCCGGGCGATGATCTCGCCCGCGGCCTTGTCGGCCTCCTCGAGGGTCTGACGGTGCTTCTCGGCCTCCTTCTTCGTGCCGAGGGTGGACCGGACCGTCTGCTCGGTGAGCCTCTTCTCGAGCTGGGCGTTCTGGGTGAGGATCCTGTCGAACTCGGCCGCGACGATCTTGAGGAAGCCCTTCACCTCGTCGGCGTCCACGCCCATCAGGCTCTGCTTGAATTTCCGGTTCTTGATCTCGCGCGGTGTAAAGGTCGTCATCGATCCGCCTCGCTTCGTCCGGGCCCGTGCCCCGGCTTTCGCCGGGCACGTCCCCGGGGGAGTTTGCCTTACCCCTACTTCGGCCGCCGCGGGCGAATTCTTTAGCGGATTCGAGGGGAGCCGGCGCGTCCGAAAATGCCCTTGACACGACGGGGGAACCGTGGTTAACTGCGTGCAATTTTCCGGAAGGAAAGTGCGACGATGTCGGGTCAGATGCGCATTCGTTCCATGGGCTGGTGGTGGCGGATCAACGGAAGCGTACGGGTCTGCCCATCGTAAAGGCGAAAGCCGCAAGGTCACTGAAACAGAAAGCCATGGGTGGATCGGAAACCGCCCATGGCTTTTTCATTGAGGCCGCAGGGGCGGGACACCCGGCGGCCTTTTTTCATGTAAAATCCCATGAAGGAGGAGACAGCAGTATGAAGAAGCGGCATTCATTCAGGCAATGGTTCGTCGTGCTGGTTGCGGCGGTGGCGCTGGCGGGGCCGTCCGTGCTCGCGGGGCCGGCCCTGGCCACCGAGGGTGGCGGCGGGGCGTACCCGAACGGCGCGGAGAGTTTCATGGCGGGGGCCTTGCCGCCTCCGGGGGCTTATTTCGTGAACTACCTGACCTACTACACGGCCTCGAAGTTCAAGGACAACAACGGAAACGACCTCATCCCCGACTTCAAGCTCAAGGTCGCGGCCGACGTGCTCCGATTCATCTACGTGACCGACTACAAGGTCTTCGGGGCCAACTGGGCCGTCCACGCCTTCATCCCGCTTGCCTACCAGGATGTGACGCTCGGCGGCCGTGACGATGACCGGTTCGGCCTGGGCGACATCATCGTCGACCCGATCATCCTCGGCTGGCACTCCAAAAATTTCCACGTCACGGCGGGCCTCGACATCTACATCCCCACGGGGAGCTACAACCAGGACCGTCTGGCCAACATCGGCCGCAATTACTGGACCTTCGAGCCCGTCCTCGGGTTAACCTACCTGAGCGACGGCGGCTTCGAGATCTCGGCCAAGTTCATGTACGACTACAACACGGAAAACGACGACACGAAATACCAGTCGGGCCAGGAATTCCACGTGGACTACACCATCGGCTACCACATCGGCAAGGAGTGGGCCGTCGGCATCGGGGGCTATTACTACCACCAGGTGACCGAGGACGAGCTCAACGGCAACAAGGTCGGCTCCGACGGGTTCGAGGGCCGGGTCTTCGCCATCGGCCCCGTTGCGCAGTACAACTACAAGAACATGAGCTTCACGGCGAAATGGCAGCCCGAGTTCGAGGCGCGCAACAAGCCCGAGGGCAACAAGTTCTGGTTCAACTTCGTCTACGCATTCTAGCGCGGCAGGGGGCCGCCCGCGGCGGGCGGCCCCCGCTGCGCCGAAAACCGCTTGAAATCCCGTATCGATTCGTTTAGGGTGCGGCAAACGGCAGGCGCCGTCCCGGCCCGGCATGCCATGGCCCGAGGGCCCCGGCCGATTCGGATTTGCGAGTCGGGGACGCCTTCATCTTCTCCCGTCAGGGGAGGGGACACGGAAGGGCCGTTTCTCAGGAGAGGCGCCTTTTTCCCCCGGCGCGGGCATCGGCCGCGCCGAAACGGGGCAGCGGGGTTTCCAGCGGGTGACACCGGCAAGAAAAGTTCTCGGCCCGGCCATTCTCGCCGCCGCAGCGCTCTCGCTGCTTGCGGCCCTCGTCTTTCTCGGCTCCTCCCCGGGGCCCGATTCTGCAGGGCCCCCCGAGAACCCGCAGGGCAGCAACCTGCTGCGCGTCAGCGGCGCGGTGCAGAGGGGTCAGTCGCTCTACGAGATCTTCAAGCGACACGACCTCGACCCGCGGGAGCTTTTCCCCATGAAGGAGGCCCTGGCGGGCGTACACAGCCCCCGGGAGTTGCGGGCGGGCCGGCCCTACGAGATCCAGGTGGACCCGGAGAAGCGCCCGCACACCTTCGTCTACTGGGTCAGCGACGATTCGTTGGTCCGCGTCACCCGGGCCGGCGAAGGCTACCAGGCCGAGAGGCTCAACCTCGAGTACGAGCGGAAGGTGCTCTGCCTCGAGGGCGCCATCGAGGACAACCTGATCGCCTCCATGGGCGGCGGCCCGCAGAACCTGCTGCTCGCGCTTAACCTCTCCGACATCTTCGCCTGGGACATCGACTTCACCACGGCCCTGCGCAGGGGCGACACGTTCCGCCTTCTCGTCGAGGGGCTCTACCGCGACGGCGAGTTCCGCAAGTACGGGACCATCCTGGCCGCCGAGTTCGTCAACGACGGCGTGGCGTACCGGGCCTACCGCTTCGAGGTCGACGGCAAGGCCGACTACTACGACGCCGAGGGCCGCTCGCTCCGCAAGGCCTTCCTCAAGGCGCCGCTGAGTTTCCGCAGGATCAGCTCGGGCTTCTCGAAGTCGAGACTCCACCCGGTCCTCAAGATCCGCAGGGCCCACAACGGCACGGACTACGTGGCGCCGAAGGGGACGCCCGTCTCGGCCATGGCGGGCGGCCAGGTCCTTTCGGCCGGCTGGCAGGGCGGGTACGGCAAGCTCGTCGTCATCCGCCACCCCAACGGCTACAAGACCTTCTACGGCCACCTGTCGGGCTTTGCAAAAGGGATCCGGAAAGGGGCAAGCGTGACCCAGGGGCAGCTCGTCGGGTACGTGGGCGCCACGGGACTCGCCACGGGGCCGCACCTGCACTTCGAGATGCGCGTCAACGACCGTCCCGTCAACCCCCGCAAGGTCGCCATCCCCCCCGGCGA
>Ga0067045_1027920_pt1 | contig 50869 bp, 32 predicted proteins | sample TerdegcTABiofilm_FD_59184 | JGI IMG/M metagenome (GOLD analysis project Ga0067045, IMG submission 59184) | Combined Assembly of (Gp0054472, Gp0054536) Wastewater bioreactor microbial communities from Singapore -Terephthalate degrading...
TATCGCCCACGCCGGCCTGGTCGGTGACGTCGGTAAAGGTGCCGTCGCCGTTGTTGTGGTAGAGGGCGTTGCGGGGGGGCTGATCGACGACCGTGCCGGGCAGCGGGGCGCCGTTGAGCAGATAAATATCCTCGTCGCCGTCGTTGTCGTAGTCGAAGATCGCCAGTCCGGCGCTCATCGCCTCCATGATGTAGTGTCGGCCGCTCGATCCGTCCGTGTGAACGAAAGTGATACCGCTGGATGCGCTCGCATCCGTGAATACCACGGGGCAGCGCAGGCCCGCATCGAGGGGGGAAGCGTCGCCCGACCGCACATCACGACGCGGCGAGGTCTTGTCATCCTCCGAGCGTTGGACCGGACAGCCGGCGACGAGCAAGATCGCGATCAGCAATGCTGGCGGCGCGAAACGAAGGGGGGCGGATGGATTCATACGCGAAGGACGAGGCCGACCGTTCGGAATGGCTCCCCTAGGACGGGCCGCATGCCCGCGGGTCTTTCCATTGTGGAAGCACTCAAGGGGCCGGTCAAGCTGCATGGTCGAAGCCGCCGTGCGGCGAGCGTGGTTGCCGGTTGCCTGCGGTATAATGAATTGCTCCAGGTCGCGTCTTTGTCTATGTCGGTTCCATGGCCCTTGTTCGCGCAGGTGCGGGGTCGATGCGGCTGTGAATGCTCGCCTGCCGGTCGGGTATCGAACTTGAATACGTATTGGCGAAGATGAGCGAATCTCTCGACTCGATTCAATCCGAAGCCCCCATAGCGGATACGTTCGCCAAGGTCGGACCTTCATCCATGGGGTTGCGGCGTCTGGGAGCGGCGATACTTTGTCTCGCTTTCTTGGCGGGACCGGGGCTCGGGGTGTGGCGAACTTCGCTGCGGTACCGGACGGCTCCGGAGCGGGCTTTTCGCGAGGCCCAGACGGCGATGCGCGACGGCGATGCGGCGGCCGTCCTCGCGGCCGCCGAAATCCTTCCGCCAGACCCGGGGTGGGTACCGCATCGAGCGCTGTTGAACGGCTATCTCCTGCTCCGTCGCGGAAGACCCGGCCCGGCGCTGGACGTCCTGACCGCGGCGCGAGATCATCCGGACACGAGGGCTTGGGCGCTGTGCGCGGCGGGCGAGGCCCTTTATCAATTGGATCGCTTGGGCGAGGCCGTGCAAGTGTTGCGGCAGGCCCTGGACATGAAGCCTGATCTGACGGAGGCGCACCGCTGGATCGCCGCCTGTTACTACGATTTGGGGGCCATGAACCAGGCCACGCATCATCTGCAAATCGTCGCTGAACAAGACCCTACCGATGCCCGATCGCTGCGTTTGTTGGGGCTGATGTTTCACGATTTCGAAGAGTGGCCGCGCGCGGTGGCGGCCTATCGCGAGTCGTTGCTCCGCGACCCGCGGCAGGCGGCAGCTCCGGAGATTCAATTCGAATTAGCGGAATGCCTGGTGCGGCAGCGCGAATTCGAAGAGGCGTTGAAGATATTGGAGACCCTGTCGCCGTCCGCGGAGGTTTGCGCACTCAAGGCGGAATGCTACGACGGCTTGCGGAATTCCGCCGCGGCGGAGGAGCAGATCACCGCGGCCCTGCAAATGGATTCGGGCAATATCCGTGCCTTGCAGCTCAAGGCCCAACGCCGATTGAACGAGGCCCGTTATACGGAAGCCGTGGAGGTCCTGGAATCAGCCGTACAAAATCATCCGGCCCATTGGCGGTTCCGCTTCTTTTTGGTGCAGGCATACGAACGCCTGGGTGATCGCGAGTCCGCTCAACGGGAATTGCAGCAGATGCAGGCGTGGCGCAAGCTGCACGACCGCTTCGCCGAACTGCACATGGAGGCCATCAAAAAGCCGTTCGATGCGGCCGTGCGCCTTGAACTGGCGCAGATCGCGGAGAAAATCGATCGTCCCTTGTTAGCACTTTCGTGGTATCGGGCAACCCTCGGGCTGGATCCCGCCAATGAATCCGCTTATCAATCCATTTTGAGGTTGGAGGCCGCGGCCAATCGGGGCGACGTTTCTCCCGCGTCGGGGTCTTCGAAGGTGCAGACCCCGAAAGACGGCGACGGAACTCGCTCGCTGCCTTGAACGCGAGTCGAGCTCGTACCCATGTGCCATCGTGGGACGGTCGCTCTTCCCTTTGGCTGAAGCGTCAAGGCTTGGCTAAAGCGTTAAGGTGTCAATGCGATGTCGATCGTGTTGCTGCCGGCTTTGACGGTAAACTCCAATCCGGAGGTGGCAGGGTTTCCATATTTGGCCGGTATGCCGCCGGAGGACGAAGCCTGGCCGGCCGGCGGCTGACCTGAAGCGGCCGCCGCCATGGCTTGACCGTACGCTGCCGAGGGATCCGCCGCGTTGATGCTCGACAATTGCTCGGCGCCTTGCTGCACGGTCACCGAGACGCGATGAGTACCGATGATCGCGCCTTTTTCGGTGCCGGTCATCAGCGTGTAGCGGCCGTTCGAATCGGTGGTACCGATGGCATTTTGCCCTCCCTCCTTGGGTTGGAACACCACCTGAGCGTTGGCAACAGGCTGACCGTTAAAGGTGACCGTCCCGCTCACGCTGCCGGTCTTCAGGCCGCTACCCTTCGAGCAACCGGTCACGAAAATCGCCCCTACCGCCACGGCGCTGATCAGGGCCGATGCCGAGACTCGAATTTGCATAGAGACCTCCCGCTCGTACCTTGGATAGACACTGTGCCGAAATTACCTGCGGCTGGCAACAAATGGCCATGCCGCGGCGCCTCATTTCACCACGGATCGAACGTTCGTTATTGGGCGTCAGAAGTTCCCGACGGGCAGGTTATCCCAACGGTCGCCCAGTCGCTGGTAAGTTTCGTAATCGATGGTCTGCGATAGGAACCGAGCCGAACCGTCGGCGAACAGGAATTGGGCACCGCCCGGGTGCTTGGACTTGAACCCTTGCGACGTTTGCCAGTTCCCGTACGCGTTGCAACCGTCCGTGCCGCCGTTGCCCGGTGCTTCGTCCGGGCAGGTGGGATAATTGATGGGCGACGTGGTCGCCGTCCACAAGGCGTTGGGATTCATCCATCCGCCGCGGTGATGATCGCCGCACCAAGGACGGATCTCGCCCATCAGAATCGTGTTCGACGTACCATCGGTGATTTGGGCCATGGTGGCGGCAAAGGAGAAACGGGAAAAACAACCCGACGTTTGATTCGCGCTCTCCGTGCTTCCATGCCCGGTAAGACCGCTGTGGAAATAATTCAGGACATTAGGGGGTTCATAAGCGGTGCAAGACCGGCCGGGCATGGGCTGGAAACCAAGGGACGGCGCGTAATTCGATTGGCCGGTAGTGCTCGCATCACGCCAGGGATCGCTGGGGCAGCGGAATCCCGGAATCTCCCTGGTGCCGTAGCCCAACGAGCTCAGTCGGGCCACGACGTCGCCGCGGAAGTCGAGCTGCTCGTACAGCGGCCGTTGTTCGACGTAGGGGAGCATTTTTACCAACAGGCTACCCTTGCGGTGCGCGCCGGCCTCCCATATGTTGCCGTAGCCGCCCGTGCAGGAACCGGTCCCCGGATTGGCCGGATCACAATTACGGTTGCCGGGCGCGAACTGGAGATTGACGTCATGATAATTGTGCATTCCCAGGCCGAGCTGCTTGAGGTTATTCAAGCATTGACTGCGCCGGGCCGCTTCCCGAGCCGCCTGGACGGCAGGCAACAGCAGGGCGATTAAGATGCCGATGATGGCGATCACCACCAGCAGCTCCACCAAAGTGAAGCCTTTCCATCGGGGCGTAAAACGTAACATAAGGCACCCTCCTTCCGGTAACAACTGACGAAGGACAAAGATCGGTCAACGCCGAAACACCGCCCGGTACCGTGCTACTTGTATCAGCGCCCCGGTGAAACCAAATCGCTTTCACGCGAGTTGGAGGAGCCGTAGTAAGCCTAAACCATCGCAATCTGAAAAGCGACTTTCTATGAGTATCGCAGGTCGGTTGGGCGCCCGATCGCGAACTTCTTCCAGCCGCCAAGCAACGGCCGAGCGCGCCAACTACTTACTGCGTCGCGCAGTATGTTAACGTTGATCGAAAACACTGTCAAGCTTTTTGTGCAAGTCGTTTCATTTCATAAATTAGGCATTCTCGCAGCAATTTACTTCTTTTCGTGTAGATCGATTCAGGCGGGTTTCCACGGATGTTGGTTCTTGCCTGGCGGATCCGAAGTGAGCCTGCGTGGTGGTTTCCGCTATTCGGATATGGGCTTCGGTGTCACATCGTACCGGCCCAGCATCTCCGCCAGCAATTCCATCGGCAAACCGACCACATTCGACTCGCTCCCCTCGATCAGCGTTAACCAATCCAAGCGATCTTGATAGCCGAAGGCGCCGGCTTTGCCTTCCCATTGACCGGTTTCCAGGTATTCCTCGACGGCGTCGTCCGGAATAGGGTGCATCTGCAACACCGAAACGGCGGAGCCTAGCCGAAGCTCGCCGCCGGGATAGTCCCAAACGCATAGCCCGCTGATCACTTCGTGCCGTTGTCCGCGGAGGAGTTGCAAGATGTGCCGGGCGTGATCGCGATCTTGCGGCTTGCCGAGCAACTGCCCGCGGCAAACCACGATGGTATCGCAGGCGAGTATCAGCCCGTTTTCCACCCTCCGGGCCACGTTTTCGGCCTTCTGCCGCGCAAGCCGCACAGCCGTGCGCATGGGCGGTTCGCCGCTGCATACACCTTCTTCGGCCGAGGGATCGGGCGGAATGACGCGAAAGGCGTAGCCCGCCGCCGCCAAAAGTTCACGCCTTCGGGGCGAGTTGCTCGCGAGAATCAGTTCACGCCCGGCTGCACTCTCGGGGCTTTGCCGCATGCCGCCGTCTCCCGTATGCTGAACCCCTAAGGGCGTTTCCGCATTCCGACGTGTCACGTTCCGCGCGAACAGGGTCCAAGGGATGACCCGGTCCGGGTTCCTCAATGGAAATCCTATTTGAAGATCGACAAGTGCTGGTCGTCAATAAGCCGGCGGGGCTGGCCACGATGGGACTTCCCGCGGGTAAGCCCACGCTCCTGACGGCATTGAGGGACTTCATCAAGAGACGGGACGGCAAGCCGGGCAACGTCTATCTGGGAATCGTCAGCCGCCTGGATGTGCCGGTCAGCGGGGCGGTTCTGGTCGCCAAGACCTCGAAGGCCGCCGCTCGGTTGGCCGAGCAATTCCGCCTGCGCTCCGTCGAGAAGACCTACTGGGCGGTCGTGGAAGATGGGCCGAAGGTTCGCGAAGGGCGATTGCGGCACTGGCTTCGCGGCGATTCCCGATTCCGTCGCGTGCACGTCACCCACCGCGGCGATCCCGACGCTCAAGAGGCGTCGCTTCTGATCCGTCGCCTGGCCGCACAACAAGGCTTGGTGTTGCTGGAGATCGAGCTGGAGACCGGCCGCAAGCACCAAATCCGCGTCCAGTTGTCGGCGGAGGGAATGCCGATCGTGGGCGACCGAAAGTACGGCAGCCGTCGCGACTTCGGCGGAGGGATCGCCTTGCACGCACGGCGACTGGCGTTCATCCACCCGAAGGACGACCGGCTGATGACGGTCACGGCGCCGCTGCCCCGTTCGTGGCAGGCATTCGGATTTACGACGGACACCTTCCAGGAAGGCTCTTAGTGCAAATCACGGCTCGCGGAGGTCGCGAAGGGCGAATTAACGATTGGCATCGCGGGTCTCGATATAGCCGTCCGCGAGGCGAACTCGGCCGGCTGGGAGGCGGGATCGTCGGGGGAGGTCTGTTGCGCTTTCCGCGGCTTGTTCAGGGACATCGTCGGGGCTAAGATGATGCCGCGGCTTTGCGGGATGACGTTGCATCGCGAGGTGCCCGATAACCGGTAGTGCCATACCGTGCGACCGGCGAAGTTGCGGAGTCGCGAGCTTGCGCCGACCACGCAACCGCGAGGCCTATTGCTCTAAAGAGGGCATGGTGATTTGCAACACAAAAGAAATATCTGCGAGTAGAACCTTTCATGGAAACTCTTTTGCGATGGCTCCTACCGACAATGGCGGCGGTGCTGGGTTGCCTGCCGATGATCGCGCTCGAGGGGCCTTTGGGGCCGATCGGCAGTGCCACCGGCTTGCTGCCGCGGGCAACCCGCGCCGGGGAGACGGAAGCGGCGAACAAGCCTCCCGAGGCATCTCAACGGAGTTGGGAGCTGGCAACGTTTGAAGCGGATATCACCATACCCGTCGGTCACGCCTGCATGGGCGGCGGGGTAGCCGACGCGAAGGAGATCTTGGATCCCCTCTGGGCCAAGGGCTTCGTGCTGCGGCCCACGAATGCCGGAAAGCAAGATGCCGAGGATCCGCGGTCCGTTTCCCTGAAGGCCGCGGACTTCCCCTTGGTTGTGGTCGCCTTGGATTGGTGTCAGTGCAATAACGACTCGTACGATCGCTGGCGAGAGGTTTTGGCGGAGGCTGCGGGGACGACGCGGCAGCGGGTGTTGTTGGCTACGGTTCATCAGCACGACGCTCCGATTTGCGACCTTCGCGCACAAGAGTTGCTGGACCAAGTCGGGCGGAAAGGGTGGAACTGCGACCCCGAATTTCACGAGCAGGCGGTGCAGCGCGCGGCTAAAGCTCTGCGAGAGGGGTTGAGCAAGCCGCGCCGCGTGACGCACATCGGCCTGGGGCAAGCGAAGGTGGAGAGAATCGCCTCCAACCGCCGCATTCAAGGCCCCGACGGGCGCGTCCATTGGGGGCGAAGCAGTGCCAGCGGGGACCAATACGGCGAAGCGCCGGAAGGCGAAATCGATCCGTGGTTGAAAACCCTGAGTCTATGGGACGGAGATCAACCGCTGGCAGCCTGGAGTTGCTACGCGGTTCACCCGATGAGCTATTACGGACGCGGGCAGGTCTCGGCGGATTTTCCCGGCATGGCCCGCGATCGCCGACAGCGAGATGACCCCGACGTGCTGCAAATCTATTTTACGGGTTGCGCGGGCGATACCACGGCCGGCAAGTACAATAACGGCGATCCGGCCAATCGGCCTGTGCTGGCCGATCGACTTTACCAGGCGATGGTATCGGCTTGGCGAGATACTCGGCGGTTTCCGCTGGAGTCCGTCACGTTCCGCTCTTCGCCCCTCTATTTCGCACCGAGAGATGACGGCAAGTTCACCGTTGCAAGGATGCGGGAGATTCTGGCTGATGAGAACGCTTCTCGTTGGGAGCGGATCTCCGCGGCCTTGGGGCTAAGCTGGCGAGAGCGCGTAGCCGCCGGGCAACCGATCGACGTGCCGTGTTTGGACTTCAACGGCGGCCTAGCTCTATTCACAGTCTTGCCCGCCGAGAGCTTCGTCGGCTATCAACTGGCCGCCGAGCGGCTGCGGCCCGATTCTTTCGTCATGGTGGCCGGTTTCGGCGACGGAGCACCCGGCTACATTCCCACCGATCAATGCTGGAAGGACGGTTACGATGACGACTACTGCTGGGTGGCGCCGATGACCGATCTTCCGATCTTGGAGGTGCTCCGCCAAGTTTTGGCCGTGCCGGCCGATGACGATCGGCCTCCGCCCTCGCCGCTGCTAGCTGAGAAGAGCCCCTGGAACTCCCGGCCCCCGGAAATCCGCGTTGAACAGATTCACCAGGAGCTTAGCCCGGAATTCTTGTGGTTCCATCCCCGGGCTGCGGCCGTGCCGGGTGCCGGTTGGAACGGTGCGACCGCCGTCATTTTGACCCTGCAACGGCATTTGGTCGTCTCGGATTACTATTCGGGCCTTTATTACATGCGGACCGATGACTTGGGTAAGACTTGGAGAGGACCGATCGAAGTTCCGGAGTTGGCGTGGCGACCTCAGCCGGATGGTAGCAACTTCGCGGTGGCGGATGTCACGCCGGGCTATCATGCGCCGACCGGCAAAGTACTCGCCGTTGGTTGTTATGTCTACTACAGCCGGCAAGGCGGCCAACTTCAGGATCGGCCGCGCTATTCGGGAACGGCGTACGCAGTCTACGACCCCGGTACCGATCGCTGGAGTTCTTGGCAGATCCTGGAACCCCCGGAAGAAGAGAGATTCAATGCGGTCCGGAACGCCTGCTCGCAATGGCTGGTGGAAGAAGACGGCAGTCTTTTGATCCCCGTTTACTTCCAAGCCCGGCCGGAGGATCCCTATGCGGTTACCGTGTTCCGTTGTCGATTCGACGGCCGGAAGCTGACCTATCAAGAGCACGGCGATGAGTTGCAACTCAACGAGGCACGCGGCCTGTGCGAACCGTCGATCATCAAGTGCGGCGAATACTATTACCTGACCATTCGGCATGACCTCCGCGGCTATGTTACCCGCAGCAAAGACGGCCTCCGCTGGGAACCGATCCGGCCGTGGACCTTTGACGACGGAAGCGAGCTGGGCAGTTACAACACGCAGCAGCACTGGGCGGCCCGCGGTGAGGAGTTGTATCTGATCTATACCCGGCGAGGGGCGAAAAACGATCACATCGCGCGGCATCGTGCCCCGCTGTTCATCGCCCGGGTGGATACGGATAGGCTTTGCGTCTTGCGGAATACGGAAAAAACGGTGCTGCCGGAGCGAGGCGCCCAGATGGGCAACTTCGGCGCAGCCCGAATATCGGATCGCGAATGGTGGGTCACCGTGGGCGAGTACGTCTACGCGAACCGAACCGCCGATCGCAGCAAACCCGATCCCCGCGGCGGCGACGGCAGCGTGCTGTTGGGGCGACTCCGCTGGCCGGAGGAATAGGGACGCGGTAATATGGCGGCAGTAATGGTCCGCCGCCCCATGCGATAGGATGCCGCGGCGATTGTCTTTAGAATAGGGACATTCGCCGGAATAGGGACATTCGCCGTGGCCGTGATGCAAGGGGTTGGTGATATCTCGCCTTGAGCGCCCGGATGCGGTCCCGGGGCCGCATCGGGGTTGGAACGGCTTTCGGCGCAGAGAGACGAGGAGCAAGCTATGTCGGTACTGCGATACGGCATCGTCGGTGGCGGTTTCTACGCGAAGTTTCAGCTTCGTGCCCTGACCCAGGTCCGCGGCGTCGAGGTGGCCGGGCTGGTATCGCGACGTCCGCCGGAAGCGGCTGCGAGTTACGTGCGCGATGTGCGACTGGGCGAAGGACGCATTTTCCCGAGCGTTCGCGAAATGGCGCATCATGTAGACGTCGTGGCCATTTTCTCGCCCAACTTCACGCGCGTTGCGGTCTGCGAGGAGATTGCGGCCGCCTTGAGCGAGGGAGCCAAGCTGCGGGCGGTGATCTGCGATAAGCCGCTTGCACGAAACCTCATCGAGGCGCGACGGATGATCGACCTCCTGCAACCCTTCGGCGTGCCGCTGGTCTATTACGAGAATCAGCTCCACATGAAGGCCGTCAAGGCCGTTCGCGCACAACTGGAGCCGGTGATGGGAGCGATGGGGCCGCTGATGCTGGTCCGAGCCTCGGAGGAACATGCCGGGCCGCATAGCGCGTGGTTTTGGGATCCCACGCAACAGGGCGGCGGCGTGATGGAAGATATGGGATGCCACAGCCTGGCGGTGGCCTGGTATCTATTGACGCCGCCCGGCAAGCCGCTGCGATACCTTCGCCCGGTTTCCGTACAAGCCGACCTGGCGTTACTCAAATGGGGAAGGCCGAAGTGGCGGGCGGAACTGCTCGAGCGATTCGGCGTCGATTATGCGAAGACGCCCGCCGACGACTTCGCCACCGGCTTGGTCACGTTTCAAGATCCCGAGACCGGCTTTCTCAGCAAAGCCCAATTCACGGTCTCGTGGATGTACGACAAGCAGGGGCTGAGGGTAATGATGGACGGTTTGGGGCCGGGCTATGCCTTCGAACTGAACAGCCTGCGGTCGCCGGTCGAGGTCTTCGTCGGCGACGCCGCCGCGCAAGGCCTGGCCGACGCCGAAACGGCCTTGGAAAAGCAGCAGGCCACGCGCGGACTGTTGACCATTCAGCCCAACGAGCCGGACTTGTACGGCTACGTTGATGAGAATCTCGATCTGGTCGATGCGTTGAATACGGGTCGGCCGCCGCTGATGGATTGGGAATACGGGCGAGAAATCGTTCGGCTGACGATCGCGGCCTACCTCTCCGCGGAACGCAAGGCCGCGGTGGACCTTACCGATCCGTCCACGCAACAATGGTTGGAAGAATACGTGCCGCTGATCCAACAGGGGCGCGGCGCCGAAGTCTTGCATGTGCCGCATTGATCGTCGAGATCAGCCGGTGAATTGCAAGCTACCGGCTGTGACGTTGATTACGATACGGGATGAGTGTGGGCCACCGTCGAAACGGGGCGCCGGTTCGTCTTAAACCCGGAATGCGCAACGCTGAGGAAGAACCATGTCAGGAACAATGACGCGATTGGGGATGGCGGCGGCGGTCGCCGTGTTTTCGCTTGCCGTCCAGGGACCGCAGTTGCGAGCCGAAGACCCGTGGGTTACCTATGAGGGCGGGGATGGCCCGGGAAAGGGTAAGCACATCGTGTTGGTCTCGGGCGATGAGGAATACCGATCCGAGGAAGCGATGCCCATGCTTGGCAAGATTCTGGCCAAGCGTCACGGGTTCCGCTGCACGGTCTTGTTCGCAATCAATCCCGAGACCGGGCAGATCGATCCGGTCCATGTCACCAACATTCCAGGCTTGGAGTTGTTGGACACGGCCGACTTGATGATCGTCTTTACGCGATTTCGCAATCTGCCGGACGAGCAAATGGCGTCGATCGATCGCTATGTCAAGTCGGGCAAGCCGATCATCGGGTTGCGGACGGCGACGCACGCCTTCAATATTCCGGCCGATCGTGCTTTCGCCCGCTACAGCTTCAATAGTAAGGAATGGGACGGCGGGTTCGGGCGGCAGATCCTGGGCGAAACCTGGATCAGCCATCACGGCTCCCACAATAAGGAGAGTACGCGCGGCGTGATTGCGCCGGGGATGGAGCATCATCCCATCGTCCGCGGTTGCGAAGACATCTGGGGGCCGACCGACGTTTATACCGTCCGGTTGCCGCTTCCCGGCGATTCTCAGCCGCTCGTGCTGGGTCAAGTTTTGACGGGGATGTCGCCTCAGGATCCGCCGCTCGACGGTCCCAAAAACGATCCGATGATGCCTATCGCCTGGACCAAGACCTATCGGGGCGAGAATGGCGTAATCGGTCGCGTGTTTACCACCACGATGGGAGCCGCCGTGGATCTGAAGAGCGAAGGGTTGCGACGGCTGTTGGTGAACGCCGCCTATTGGTGCCTGGGCATGGAGGATAAGATTCCGCCGCGAGCCGATGTGGAAACGGTTGGGCCGTACGAACCGAGCTACTTCGGTTTCGGCGCGTTCCGCAAGGGGATGCGTCCCAAGGATTACGCGATGGAGTGAATCGGGCTTCATTGTTGCCGTGATGCAAGGCGTGCGGCAACGGCGGATGGCGATAAGGGGACGACGGCACGGCGGCGGTCGATCAGAGAAACGCTTTGTTTTTCGCTTTTTTCGCTGGGTTTTGAAAGATAGGGAGGTAATGTGATGATGCGAATGAAGGAGGCCCTTTCACGGCGCGCGTTGCTGTCACGGGCGACGAAAGCCGCAGCGATTGCGACCGTGCCGTACTTTGTCCCGGGAACCGCGCTGGGGATGAGCAGTACCTTTGCGCCCAGCAACCGGATCGTCATGGGCGGATTGGGGATCGGTCCCCGCGGCCGAGAAGATCTTCGGCATTTCTTGGAGAATCCGGACGTGCAGTTCGTCGCCGTTTGCGACGCCCAGGCCGAACGTCGCAACATGGTCAAGCAAATGGTCGATGAACACTACGGCAATACCGATTGCCGCACTTATCAAAACATGTTCGAATTCCTTGCCCGGGACGACATCGACGCCGTGCTGATCGCGACGGGCGACCGTTGGCACACAATGGCGTCGATCATCGCCGCCAAGGCCGGCAAGGACATCTACTGCGAAAAGCCGTGTTCGATGACGATCGCGGAAAGTCGTGCCCTGGCCGACACGATGCGGCGCTATGGCCGCGTGTACCAAGCCGGCACGCAGCGCCGCAATATCGGCAATTTCATCTATGCCGTGAACTTGGTTTATTCCGGACGGCTCGGCAAACTGCACACCGTTCACGCCAACACGCTGGCCCCCGCCACCACGCACGATTGGTTGCCCGAGGAGCCGCTTCCGTCCAAGGACGAGTGCGACTGGGACATGTGGCTGGGACCGTCGCCATGGCGGCCGTTCAATCGCCGCTACGTCAACGGGGGATGGCGGGGCTTCTTCGATTTCCACGGCGGCGGCATCCTGGAATGGGGTTCGCACACCGTGGACCTTTGCCAATGGGCGAACAAGGCCGACGACACGGCTCCCGTCGAATACGAGCCGCACGGCAACGAGGTGCATGCCGTGTATGCCGACGGCGTAAAGCTCATCATGCGGGATACGGGTTGGCTGGGTCTGGGCACGTGCAGCGTCCGCTTCGAGTGCGAGGAAGGTTGGATCGAGACCGGGGATCGCGGGCTGGTCGCTCTGGAGCCGGAATCGCTGCGGGCCGAAATGCCGGTATTTACCATGGCGGGCACGGATCCGAGCACGCACATCCGCGATTTCCTGGATTGCGTCAAGACGCGGGCCAAGCCCAAGGCCAATGCCGACGTCGCCGCCCAATCGCATATCGCCAGCCATTGTGCGTACATTGCTTGGCAGTTGGGACGCAAGGTCCGCTTCGATCCCGTCAAGGAGGAATTTCTCGGCGACGAAGAGGCGAATCGCATGCGGTCAAGGGCCTTGCGCCAACCGTGGCATATCTGATGTGGAACTCTGGGTAGGGATGGATCGGACACGACCGGCCGATCCGGATGGACGAGCGCGTGCGAGGTATCCGAAAGATCATGCCGCGCGGCTCGCAAACCGATTCCAAAGCCGTTTGACAAATCAGAGGATCGAGATCATGAAATCGGTAAAAGGTAGCATGTTTTTGGCGTGCGCAGCGGCGATCGGATGCTTGGTCGCCGCACGGCCCTCACCTGCGCAACAGGCCGGGGCCGTCGATCCGGCTTCGCTGATAGCCGTCCTGCAATCCGCGGATGCTTCGCTGCACGACAAGGTCTTGGCGTGCAAGCAGTTGGCCGTCGTGGGCGACGAATCGGCCGTGCCGGTCCTGGCTGCCTTGCTGGGAGACGAAAAGCTTTCCCATTACGCACGGTTCGCCTTGGAGCCTATTCCGGGTAAGGCGGTGGACGCGGCGCTGCGGGATGCCCTGAACACCGTGCAGGGGACGCTGAAATTGGGCGTCATCAATTCCATCGGTGCCCGCCGCGACGCCGATGCCGTTCCCATTTTGAAAGAGCTTTTGGCATCGGAGGATGCGGCCTTGGCCGATGCGGCGGCCTCGGCCTTGGCCCGCATCGGTACGCCCGATTCCGTGGGAATCTTGATCGAGGCGCTCGCGTCGGCTCAGGGGGACCGAGCCGATAGCATCGCCGACGCGCTGGTGATCGGGGCCGACGTCTTGCGTCAAGACGGCAACAAGGAACAGGCCGTGGCCGCGTACCGAGCGTTACGCGGCGCCCGGCTCCCCGTCCGGTATCTGATTGCGGCGGTTCGCGGTGAGATAGGGACGGCGGGCGATGCGGGGCTTGCCCTCTGGGAAGAAACGGCAAAGTCCGCGGACGATGCCATGTTCGCCGCGGCGATGGGGGTGGCACGAGATCTCGATCCCGCCGCAGTGGTTCCGCGCTTGACGCAGCTTTATGCGGCTGCCCCCGCCGCACGGAAAGGCGTAATCCTGCTAGCCATCTCCGATTTGCACGGCGGGACGGCCGCGGAGTTGGCCCGGCAGGCTTTGCAGGGGGATGATGCGGGCCTCCAGGTAGCCGCCCTGCGCGTTTTGGCAAAGCATGGCGGATCGCAAGATCTCGATCTGCTGGGGCAGGCCGTGGGTAGCGCAAACGATGACGTGCGTGCGGCTGCACAAGCGGCCTTGGATTCGCTCGACGCGCCCGGCATCGGTGAGGCCCTGGCCCAACGCTTGCGGTCGGCCGAAGCAAGTGATTGGCCGGTCCTGGCGGCGACCGCGGGACGGCGCCGTTTGGCGGCTGCTGCGCCGGTACTCCGCGAGGCGCTCGATTCTCCGGATGCCGCACGACGGTCGGCTGCGGTTACGGCCTTGGGCGCCATCGCCCAGTGGGATGACGTCGTCGCCCTGTTGTCGCGATTGGCCAAGGCCTCCCCCGAAGAGGAGAAGAACCTCATTCGCGAAGCCCTGCGGACGGCCTTACGCCGGCAACCCGACGCCGACGCCGCCGCGGGACGCTTGGCGGAGATGCTGAACGGATCCAGCGGCGAAATCCGGGCTTTCATCTTCGAACTGTTGACCATCGTCGGCGGAAAGACCGCGTTGGAGACGGTCGTGCAAGCGGCTCAAGGGAATGATCCCGAATTGCAGGACTTGGCGACGGTCGCCTTGGGCAACTGGATGACGCCGGACGCTGCCCAACCGTTGGTCAATCTCATCGAGTCGGGCAAAGCCGAACGGTTCCAGGTTCGCATGTTGCGGGCATACATCCGCATCGCCCGGCAGTTGAACGTCGAGCCTCAGGAACGCTTGGCCATGTGCGAGAAGGCGCTGGCGCTTGCGCGGCGGGACGCCGAGCGGGAATTGGTGATGGAGGTGCTGGGGCGGAATCCGAGTCCGGCCTCGTTGCACATGGTGATGGAGGAGATGGGACGCCCTGCTACAGCCGAGGCGGCTTATGCGGCGGCGGTGGCCATCGGCGAAAAATGGACTGCCAACCGCAACCTGGTCACTCAAGCCATGGAGCGGGTTATTGCCGGGACCAAGGATGCCCAGCTTAAGGCCCGAGCCGAAGCGGTTCTCAATCGCATCCGGTAAAGGCGGGGCCGACGATCGGTTTCGAAACGCCGGGCGACAGGTTCCCGTAACGGCGTCCGTCCCGGCGCGGCTTTGGTGATTTGGGCGAACTTTGCCCGACGTATTCACGCTTCGTCGCATACGGTTCCACCGCTCCGCGTCCAATCGGGCGGTGGGGCCGTATCTTTACCGTCGCGATTTCTCAAGAGGTCTCCTTCCCTCGTTGACCTGCTCGGCAGGCAGGCGGTCCGACATGCGGATGAATCGCTACTTGATGCTGTGCGTCTTGGTTTCCTCGCTGGGCGGACTGCTGTTCGGCTTCGACACCGCCGTGATTTCCGGCACGGAGAAATTGCTCCAAAGCGTCTTTCAGTTGTCGGACTTCTGGTTGGGGTTTACCGTGGCCTCAGCGCTGATCGGGACGATCATCGGTTCCCTGACGGCGGGTTATCCCGCGGATCGCTGGGGCCGACGCCCCACCCTCATCTTGATCGCAGTGCTGTATTTCATATCGGCGGTCGGCAGCGGATTGGCATGGGATTGGTTTTCGCTGGTTTTCTTCCGGTTCTTAGGCGGCTTGGGGGTCGGCGGCGCCTCGGTTGTGGCCCCGATGTACATCGCGGAGATCACCCCGCCGCAAGCGCGGGGCCGTTTGGTGGCGGTGGTTCAATTCAATATCGTGCTGGGGATTCTGCTGGCCTTCCTCTCGAACTACTGCATCGCCTTGCTACAGTTGGGCGAGGTTGAATGGCGTTGGATGTTCGGCGTCGAGGCGATTCCGGCGGCGGCCTTTTGGCTCCTACTCTATGCCACGCCGCGCAGCCCGCGTTGGCTGGTGGCCCGCGGGCGCTCTCCCGAGGCAACCGAGGTCCTGATTCGCTTGGGCGTCGCTCCCGAGCAGGCCGGCCGGCTGGTGCGGGAAATCGAGGAGTCCTTGGCAAACCGCGAGGCGGCGGCTTGGGATGCCCTGTTAGCACGCCGCTATCGAAAGTCCGTGCTCTTGGCGATCGCCATCGCGGCCTTCAATCAGCTTTCGGGTATCAATGCCCTGATGTATTACGCCCCGCGCATCTTCGAGATGGCGGGAGCCGGTAAAGACACCGCCTTTTTGCAGGCCGTGGCGGTGGGCGGCACGAACTTGATATTTACGCTCTTGGCCATGGCCGTCATCGACCGCTTCGGCCGGCGATTCCTGATGCTGGTCGGTTCCATCGGCTACATCCTCAGCCTCGCAGCAACGGCCGGAGCCTTCTACTGGTATGGATCGCATTTCGACGGCTTGGGAAACGCCGTCGTCCTGATCAGCCTCTTGGTGTTCATTGCCTCGCACGCCTTCGGGCAGGGAGCGGTGATTTGGGTCTTCATCAGCGAGGTGTTTCCCAATACGATTCGCGCCTACGGCCAGGCGTTGGGCAGCTTTACGCACTGGTTCATGTGCGCCGCCATTTCGTGGACGTTTCCCATGATCGCGGCGGCATCGGGAGGTCACGCCTTCGCCTTTTACGCCGTCATGATGGTTCTGCAATTGCTGTGGGTGCTGTTCGTGATGCCCGAGACCAAAGGCGTTCCGCTGGAGGAAATCGAGAAGCGTTTGGCGGGACGCGGGGATACGGCCGCGAGTTGACCAAGGCCGCGTCGCCGCACGAACTATAGCGATATCAATCCGTCATTGGTGGCCTCGAAGGCGGCCGGCGGAGCCGCTCCCCCGAGGCGGTGCACTGGGAAGGGAAATGCTCATGCGGAATCCTGCGAGTAAAGCGATGATTGCGGTCTTCGTGCTGGCGTTCTGGTGGTTGGGGCGAGAGACCGCGGTGATCGCGGAGCAACAGGCGGGACAAGAGGAAAGGGATATCCTAATCGACGATTTCGAGAGGGCGGAGTACGCCCCTTGGATGGCGGAGGGGGAGGCGTTCGGTCCCGGGCCGGCGGAAGGTACGTTGCCCAATCAAATGCCGGTGACCGGCTATCGCGGCAAGCGGCTTGTCAATTCCTACCACGGCGGCGACGGCCCGCAAGGAAGCCTCGTCAGCCCGCCCTTTCGCATCGAAAGACGGTATTTGTGCTTTCTGATCGGCGGAGGCGGCTATCCGGACGAGACCTTCATGGAGCTGCTCGTGGACGGCAAGAGCGTACGCACCGCTCATGGGCCGAACGTCGCTCCCGGTGGATCCGAGGAGCTGGATTGGGAATCTTGGGATGTTTCCGAGTTCATCGGCAAGACGGCCGTTCTGCGCATCGTGGATCGTCGCTCCGGCGGCTGGGGCCATATCAATGTGGATGAAATCATTCAATCGAACGTGAACAAGGCCGAGGCTGCCGCGCACGCATTCATCCCCGAGGCGAGGTTCCTTTTGCTGCCGGTCGGTGACGACACCGAGCGGATTCGGTGCCGGCTGCGGTTGGGGGATCGCGTGGTGCGCTATTTTGCCGTGGACGTGGCGGAGCCCGGCACGCGGGAACGGTTTTGGGCTTCCGTGGATGTCGCGGAATTTCGCGGTCAGAAGCTCCTGTGGGATGTTCGGCCCCGGTCCGCCGCGGAGATTGTGGCGGCACGCGCACGGCAGGCGGAAATGCCGATCTTCCCCGAGGATTTGTACCGGGAAGCGTTGCGCCCGCAGTTTCATTTTTCGCCCCGCGTGGGATGGACGAACGATCCCAACGGTTTGGTTTATGATCAGGGCGAATACCACCTCTTTTTCCAGCACAATCCGTTCGGCGTTCAATGGGGAAACATGACTTGGGGGCACGCCGTCAGTCGCGATTTGGTCCACTGGGAAGAATTGGGCGATGCCCTTTTGCCCGACGAATCGGGGACCATCTTTTCCGGGTCGGCGGTCATCGATCACGCTAATACGTCGGGGTTGGGGTCGAGCGCCCACCCGCCTATGTGCGCTTTTTACACGGCGGCGGGCGGCGAATCTTTCGACCCGCGACCGTTCACGCAGTGCATGGCCTGGTCTGTGGATGGAGGGCGAAGCTGGAGAAAGTTCGCGGGGAATCCGGTGGTCGGCCCCATCGCAGAAGGCAATCGCGATCCCAAGGTCTTTTGGTTCGCCCCGACCTCGCGCTGGATCATGGTGCTGTACGTGCGGCGAGATGCCTTTTCCCTCTTCTCATCGCAGGATTTGAAGACGTGGCGCGCAGAGGGCGAAGTGGAGTTCCCCACCGCCTTTGAATGTCCGGAATTGTTCGAACTCCCCATCGAAGACCGGCCTGCCGAAACGCGTTGGGTGCTGTGGTCCGCCTCGGGGAACCATCTGATCGGAAGGTTCGACGGACATGCCTTCACGCCGGAAAGTCCCGTCTTGCGGAGCGAGTGGGGAAAGAATTGCTACGCGGGGCAAACGTGGAATGACGTGCCGGACGGAAGACGCATTTTCATCGGCTGGATGAACTCCGACGGCTCCGCCTACCGCGACATGCCCTTCAGTCAACAGATGACCTTTCCCCGTCGGTTCACCCTGCGAGACACGGAGGAAGGCTTGCGCCTTCACGCCTTGCCCATCGAGGAGATTCAAAGGCTGTACCGCAAAGTGGCGGAGGGACGGGGAATTCCCTTGGCGGCGGACAGGGTTCAGGAGTTCGCGGGCGGAGAATTGCTCGACGTGGAGCTTTCCTTGGCAGGACATGAAGCGTCGCTCATCCGGGTGAATGTGCGCGGCGTGGAGATTGCCTATCGTCCCGGCGAAGGCGTGTTGGAGTGTCTTGGGAGCAAGATCGAAGGCTTGCCGAAAGACAAGCCGCTGCAACTGCGTCTGCTTGTCGATCGGACCTCGCTCGAGGTTTTCGCCGGGGACGGCCGGTATGTCATGTCGTTCGTCCTGCCTCTCGATCCTCGGCAAACGGGACTTCAGATTACGGCCGACGGTGCGGCGGAGGTTGGTTCGCTTGCCATTCGGGAATTGAGTTCCATCTGGCATGTTTCGGCCGACGGATCGCAGTGATGTCGCAACGCGGCGCGGCCCGGAAGACCGGCCTCAACAGAAATCTCGGGATCGGGCGTCGAGGTTTCCCAATTGGGAAGACAGATCCTCCAGTCGCATGACGACGACATGAAGGACGCCTTCCTGCTTTTGCAGGCGACCGACCGCGAAGAGCAGAACGGCCTCCAGGGCGGCGCTGCGCCAGCGCCGCCATACGTCCGGCTTGACGATCAGGTTGATGATGCCCGTTTCGTCTTCCAGGCTCACGAAGGTAATTCCCTTCGCGGTACTAGGGCGCTGCCGCACCAGAACGATTCCCGCCACGCGGACGGGACTTCCCGGCGGGAGACGCTCCAGCTCTTTCGCCGTCACCGCTCCGCGCTCTCGCAACATGGGACGTAGAAAGAGAAGCGGGTGCTTCCGCAACGACATGCCCGTACAGGCGTAATCGGCCAACACCTCCTCCACCGGTGCGGCTTTGGGCGGCGCGTACGCGGGACCGGCTGCGTCTCGGCGGAGGGGCAAGCCGGCTTCTTCCGCGGCTTCGAAGAGCGGCATCGGTCGGCTTTCCGTCTCTAAGGTCTTCCAACCGGCGCGGCGGCGATCCAAGGCAAGGGAACGGAAGGCGTCGGCGCGGGACAGCCGAGCGAGAGCCGATCGCGACAGGCCCGTCCTGCGCGCGAATTCGTCGAAATCGCCGAACGGTCCGCCGCGGTCGCGCTCGGCGACGAGCCTCTCGACGTCTTGACGCCGCAAACCGTCCACCAAGTGGAATCCCAGGCGAACGGCCTTGGGAGGAGCAAGGGCCGATTCCGCGAGGCACGCCGTGGGCTTTTTCCCCGCCGTGTCGTCCGGCGACGGCGAGCCGTGCCAAGGGGCCGCCGGCTCTTCTTCCTCGGTTGACGAACCTTCACGCCGGCGATGGATTTCCTTCGAAACTAGGTCGGGGGCTTCCGCCGCTCGCGTTTTCGGGAACGGGGCGACGGATCGAGAAGGAACGCCGACTCGCGGCGCGGCGTCCTCCAAGATGGTTTCCCAACGGCTGTAGTTGATATCCACGGGGCGTATTTCCACGCCGTGGCGCCGGGCATCGGCGATCAGTTGAGCCGGGGCGTAAAAACCCATCGGTTGGCTGTTGAGCAATCCCACCGTGAACGCGGCGTGATAGTGATACTTGAGCCACGCCGAGACGTACACCAAAAGGGCGAAGCTGGCCGCGTGCGACTCGGGAAATCCATAATCGCCGAAACCGCGAATTTGGCGAAAGACGGCCTCCGCGTAGTCGGCGTCGAAGCCTTGGGCGGCCATGCCGTCGATCAACTTTTTGCGGAAGGCGTCGATCAAGCCGGGCCGCCGCCAGGCTCCCATCGCGCGGCGCAACTGGTCGGCTTCCCCCGGCGTGAAACCCGCCGCTTCTACGGCCAGTCGCATGGCTTGCTCTTGAAACAGGGGTACGCCCAGCGTCTTCCCCAGCACGCGGCGGATCGTTTCGTGGGGATAGGTCACGGGTTCTCGCCCCGCCCGCCGGCGGAGATAGGGATGGACCATGTTTCCCTGAATCGGTCCCGGTCGGACGATGGCCACCTCGATCACCAGGTCGTAGAAGCATTTCGGTTGGAGCCGCGGCAGCATGCTCATTTGGGCGCGGCTTTCGATTTGAAAGACGCCCATCGTGTCGGCGCGGCGAATCATGGCGTAGACGCCGGCGTCTCCCTCCGGAATCGAGGCCAACGTCAGCCTTTTGCCGTAGTGCCGGTCGATCAATTGAAAGGACCGTCGCACGGCCGTCAACATCCCCAAGGCCAGGCAATCCACCTTGAGGATTCCCAGTTCGTCGAGGTCGTCCTTGTTCCATTGGATGACGGTCCTTTGCGGCATGGCGGCGTTTTCGATGGGGACGAGTTCGCAGAGAGGACCTCGCGTCATCACCATGCCGCCCGTGTGTTGCGAGAGATGCCGCGGGAAACCGACCAGGGTTTGCGTCAGAGCGACCCATTGCCGGGCCGCGGCGGCGTCGGCGTCGAGGCCGATTTCGCGGAGTCGTCCCGCCAGGTCCGGCTCATTATGAAAGTGCTCGATCCGCTTGGCCAGGCGATCGATCTCCGCGAGAGGAAACCCCAGCGCTTTGCCGGTCTCCCGAACCGCGGAACGCGGGCGATAGGTGATGACTTCGGCCGTCATGCCGGCCCGATCTCGGCCGTACTTTTGATAGATGTATTGCAGGATCTCCTCCCGCCGCTGGTGTTCGAAATCGATGTCGATATCGGGGGCCTCATTCCGCTCCCGGCTGACGAACCGTTCGAACAAGAGGTCCATCCGATCCGGATCGACGGCCGTGATTCCCAAGCAGTAGCAGACGGCCGAATTGGCGGCCGAACCGCGACCTTGGTAGAGGATGCCGCGCGAGCGTGCGAAACGACCCAGATCCCAAACGGTTAAAAAGTAGGCCTCGTAGTGCAATTCCCGAATCAATCGCAGCTCGTGTTCCAGCAAGCGCCGTACCTTTTCGGGAATCCCTTGGGGATACCGCCGCTGCGCCCCTTCCCAGGTCAAGCGAGCCAGATAGTCGCTCGGCGACTCGCCGTCCGGAGATGATTCTTGGGGATATTCGTACCGTAGTTCATCGAGGGAAAATCGGCAGCGATCGACGACTTCTTCGGTGCGGCGCACGGCATCGGACGATCCCTGCCATAGAGCGGCCGTTTCCTCGGGCGTTTTCAGGCAACGTTGGGCGTTGGCGAAACGGTGGGCCCCCAATTGATCGACCGTCGTGCCCAGGCGGATCGCGGCCAGCACGTCCGCCAGCGCCGCCCGGTCGGAGTGGTGATAATACACGTCTCCCGCGGCCAGGGTGGGAAGCCGCGATCGCCGCGAGAGTTCGCACAGCCACTCCCGGCGGCGGCGGTCGTTCGAACCGAAATACAACTCGCACAAAAGATAACCGCGATCGCCGAAGAGGGCACGGTACTCTTGCAACCGCGGCAGCAGGGCGTCGGGGCGTTGCGCGCGAGGAATCACCCCGGCCAACAACCCCTCCGCGTGTTCCGCCACGTCGGCGAAGGAAAGCGAGCAGCGGCCCTTCTCCGCTCGGCGCCGTCCTAGGGTGATGAGACGGCACAATCGGCCGTAGGATGCCCGATCGGTCGCCCAAAGCACGATCGGCAGGGAATCTTCGGGTTCGATCTCGGCTCCGATCACCAACTTGATTCCTGCTTCCTTGGCCGCGATATGAGCGCGGACGATACCGGCGAGACCGGCGCGGTCCGTGATCGCCACGGCGCGGCATCCCATTTCGGCGGCCTGCCGCACGATCTCGTCGGGATGGGAAGCTCCTTCCAGAAACGAGAAGTTCGTCTTGGCGTGCAGTTCGCAATACATGGTGCGAGTCGAGGGCGTAGAAGGACGGCCGCCGAAGGCCCAGCGGCGATAAAAGATCATGCGAAGCAGCCGTGGATGAACCATCGGGCGTCTTGCAGCCGCCGGTAAAGCCACAAGTGCGACCCGTCCTCCCATTCCGTGCGGTAGTAATCGCGCGCGGTCAGCCGGCCGCGCCACCAACCGGTTTCGATGCGCTCCGGACCCCAGGCCCGAATCACGGAAAACCACTTTCCGCGGTAAAAGCAGCGGTAAGGCGGGCCGTCGGGATGCGCCGCCACAACCTGAACCGGAATCGGTCGAGCATATAAGCGCGTCGGTCGAGGGCCGACCTCGGGAAGCGGCGGAGAGTCCCGGCGACTCCGCTTTTGTTTTCGGGCGGACGACAGCGGTATTCCTTGCCAAGCCGCCTCCGGTTCGTATTCGGCCCGCGAAACGGGTTGGAGCACGCGTTCCTCGCCCAAGCGGGCGGCAAGCCGCTCCGCCAAGCGTACCCACCGCTCGGTACGTCGTCTTTCTCCCGCCAATTCCTCGAACATCGGGCAAGGGTGCCGGATCAAAGGCGCCGTCTCGACGGCTGTAAGGCGGACCCCGGCCACCGCCCCCGGAAAACGACGGCGCTCCAACCGCAGGTGAATCATCTCCAGAATGCGGCGAGGGTCGGTCGCGGGGATGAAAAATTCCAGGCCTTCCTCCACGCTCCTACCGCCTTCGCAGTGGATGGTGATTGCTAACCTCGTAATGCCCTGATCCCTCACGGCGGGTTGAAGCAGCAAAAGTTCCACGGCCCGCTGGAGGCAGAAGGCCGGCGATTCGGGCGAGGTGCTGGGGTATTCCAACCACTGCGTTACGGATTCTTCTTTGGGAGGCTGCCAGGAGGGGAGGATTTCGGGGCGTCGGCCCAGGATTTCCTCCCAGCGATGCCATGTATCGCGGCCGAATTTGGCGGCGATCTCGTCGGCCGGTATTGCCATGAAATCGGCGACCGTCCGAATGCCTAATTCTCGGCACCAAACCGCGACCTCCCGCCGAAACCCCAATGCCGTAACGGGGTAACGGCGAAGAAATGCGATTCCTCGCCCCCGCGGAATCCAATACACCCAGGAAAGATCGGGGGACGAGGCGCCACCTTCGGTCAGCAACGCCGGTTCTCGCGCAAAGATGCCGGCCATGCCGATCGTGTCTCCGAAGGCGAGGCGGACGGGCGGCGTTCCCAAGTCTTCGCAATCGGCCAGAATGTCCAGTACGAGGGCCGCTTCCGAGGGAAAAAGATGCGACAGCCCCGTGAGGTCCAAAATCAACGCGCGGTCTTCGCAAGGATCCGGCGCGATGCTCGGCGTGTACTTGGTCAATCTCTCAGCCAGTACATCGCGAAGGGATCGCCTTGCATCCCCCCGGAGCCCTTTGGGGTAAGGGGCGGAGGGCGTCGCCGGCATGGAGTCTTTCGGCCAGTCGCCGATCATCAGGCAAAGGATTCGTCGGTTCATGCACGAGTATCTCCACGCTGCGTCCGGGAATCATTCCCCGAGCGAACACCAGATGGATCCGCAGCCGGCGAGCCTCCGCAAGCGTGTCGCCGCGATGCGGCCAAGGTAGCGGCTCCACGAGGAGGCGAGCAGCGGCCCAGCAAGGCTCGGCTTTTGCCGCGGCCGGCCGCAAGAGCAACCCCAACCCACCGCCTCTCTCGACGGCCAATTGAAAACGCCGCGGCACGACATCATCCAGGCGGGGAAAGGCGGCGAGCACCACCGCCACGCTTTCATCGGCAAGGCACTGATGCACCGCCCAAACGGCGTCGCGAGGCGATGCCGGGCGGAGGAGGACGGTCCTCTCCGGATCGAGTCCTCGTCGGAATGCCGCCGGCGGATAGAACGTGCCCGTATCGTCCACGATCACCGCCATCCCGCCGCGGCGGCAAGCCGCGGCCGCCAGCCGCAACGCCGTCTCTTCGGCTCCGGAGCCGGGGCGTTCCGCAAGCCATTCCACAAGGGAAGCGGGCGGAATCCCGCCGCCGAGCAATTCTTCGTCGATTTCCCGAATGCCCGTTTGCAATCGCGGACCGGCGGTCGTGGGAAGTGATCGCAATCCCTCCAATCGCCGCCGCAAGTCTTCCACCACCCGGCGAACGGAGGGTCCGGCGAGAGAGGAATTCTCGGCGGAAGAGGTGGCGGTCTTCATGGCGACGTCGTCGAACATCCGGTTTGCATTGGGGGACGTGTGTACATGTAGTGTACTTTTGTACCATATCGGCGTCAAGCCGGAAAAACTTGCGTCCTTCGCGGCGGGGAGAGGGATGCGGCCATCTCGAGGACGGAGTTGAACGGCGGCGGCGAGGAACGAAAACAGGAGCGACGACCCGCCGGAATGACGAGACAAGACGAGCCTCGGCATGGACTGCCCGGGCGCCGATCGGGAAGAGCGACGGAGCGTCTCAAGCGCCCCAACGAATTGCTAAGAGCGTTCGCAAAAGCTGAGGGAAATCGAGGTGATCCAACAGCCCGATGTCACACTAGAGCCCGATGTCACACTAGAAAGGGACGCAAGAAGCGGCAGTCATGCCTGCTGCGAGGCGGGCTCTTCTTGCGGTTCCGCACTGGGGGGGACGAACTTGGGGGCGGGATTCGTTTGTTTGTCTTCCTCGTTTTCGCGAGCTTTCGGGGGCGTCGGCTTGGCCGTCTCCGTAGCTGCCGACCTCAACTCGTCTTCAATCCCTTGCAGGCCTTTTTTGAATTCCATAAAGCTGCGCCCCACCGAGCGCGCGACCTGCGGAAGGCGATTACCGAATAGCAGCAGGGCGACGATCATGATGATGATCATCTCGCCGCCGCCCGGCATGCCGAATTGCGCCCACAACGGAACCATGAACGCCACCTCCACTCCTGGAACGAGCCGCTGTTCCGCGACCAGACCTGGGGTGATCTCAAGTCGATTTAGGATCCTTTTTTTCCTCGGTAACGGCTTTGTCGCTGCCGTCGTCCTCACCGGAGAGGCCCTTTTTGAATTCCACAACGCCTCTTCCGAGGGAACGCATGACGCTAGGAAGCCGGTTTCCGAATAGCAGCAAGATGATGACGCCGATGATAATCATCTCCATCGGCCCGGGCATGCCAAAAAAGACTGCGAAAGGCAGGGACACGGCGGAAACCTCCGAAATCGAGATCACAAGAGTGGCGCGAGGCGACACGCCGGCGGTGTCGGTGGGCGTCAAAGTTCATTATATTGCCGCAATCCGGGCCGTCAAACTACCCTTCGGGCATTCGGCTTTCGGGAGCCCCGCCGCTCGCGACGGAAGCGTTTGCTCGGGCCGGACGCCGATTGCCGGTGATAGGGGGCCGGCGGGCCTCGGCCGTCACGGCTCGCGTTCCAAGGCATGCTCCCAAAACGTAACCGTGCTTTCCGCCTTGGCGATCACGGTGATCCCGCTTTCCGTGACGAGGAAACCTCGGGCGCGATCCGCATCGGGGTCGTAGCCGATCTCCATACCCTCGGGAATACGGACTCGCTTGTCAATAATGGCGCGGCGAACTTTGGCGTGTCGTCCCACCTCCACGCCTTCGAACAGGATGGAGTCTTCGACCAGGGCGTAACTATTGATCCTGACGCGGTGCCCGAGGATGGATCGCCGCACCGTCCCGCCGGAGACGATCGTTCCATTGCAGACGATGCTGTCCAGGGCCTGACCGCGTCGTTGGGGATCGGCGAACACGAATTTGGGAGGCGGATAGTTCGGCTGGTACGTGCGGATGGGCCAGCGCTCGTCGTAGAGATTGAGTTCCGGGTCCACGCCCACCAGGTCCATATTGGCCGCGTAAAAGCTGTCCAACGTTCCCACGTCGCGCCAGTAGGAGTTCCGCTTGCGGTTTTCGTCCATGAAAGGATAGGCGAACACGCGGTGGGCGTGCAGGATGGAGGGAATGACGTCGCGACCGAAATCGTGCGTGCTGCCACGTTTGGTGGCGTCGCGGCACAATTCCTCGAACAGAAAGCGGGCGGGAAAGACGTAAATGCCCATCGAGGCATAGCACCAACCCGGCTCCTGGGGGATCGACTTCGGAAATTCCGGTTTTTCCTCGAAACCGATGACGCGACTGTCGGCATCGACTTCGAGGACGCCGAATTGGCGGCTGGCGGTCTCGCAACGTTCTTTGAGGACGCCGATCGTGGCGTCGGCCCCCTGCGCGACGTGATACTCCACGAGCCGGCGGTAATTCATTTTGTAGATGTGATCGCCCGCGAGGATAACGACGTAATCCGGGTGCTCCTTTTCGATGGCATAGATGTTTTGGTACACGGCGTCGGCCGTACCCTGGTACCAGTTTTCGTCGATCCGCTGTTGGGGAGGTACGACATCGGCGAACTCGCCCAGTTCTCGGCAGAAATAGCGCTGCCAGCCCATGTTGATGTGCCGATCCAGGCTCATGGCTTTGTATTGCGTGAGGATCAGGATCTTTCGCAGCCCGCTGTTCAGGCAGTTCGACATCGTGAAGTCGATAATGCGATAGGCGCCGCCGAAGGGAACGGCGGGCTTGGCGCGGTCCCGCGTCAAAGGATCCAGCCGCGAGCCTTTGCCGCCTGCCAAGATTACCGCCACGATGCGTTCTTGCGTTGCGCTCATCACCGATCTCCTCGAGCCACGTTTCCTCGGATCGCCGAGCCGACCGTCTTGCCGTGCGTGCCCCACTCGTTGACGATCATCGCCGCGGTCAAGGCCGGCCGAAGAGGGACGGAATCGACAGCATCGTCTGCCGGCCGTATTCCCTTCCGGTTCGCCCGCGGTCCGCTCTCTGTCACATTGTATCGGCAGGGTCGCGCGGCGCGGTACCACCTTGCGATGCCTTTGCGGGACTTTTGGCTTGGGTGGGGCAGACAACCGCGTCGAAGTTTTCTTCAAGCCTTCGAAAATGCGATCACGCACGGTCGGAAGGAATCGTAGCGAGCGATTGGATCGAAGTCTACGCCATCGTGGGGCCGATACCGAGGGCTTTTCGACTCAAATGAATGAATCAAACGTTTTGACAGCCGGGATCGTCGTAAAGATCAAAAGGGCGCGGCGAAACGTAGGCTCTTGCGACGGCTCCGACCTTCGGTTGCGTCAGCGGCGTTACGAATCCGTCTTCAAGGCCGAGATGACCGAGTCGGGGTCGCGATCGATCCAGCGGCGCTGCCACAATTCGAAAAACAACAAGGCCCAGATGCGATGGCTATGATTCCAGACGCCGGATTGGTGTTCTTGGAGCAGTCGCCGCACGGCCTCGGGCCGAAACCATCCTCGGCGAAGCGTTCGGCCGTCGAGCAGAATGTTCCAGGCCGGCTGAGACAGCGGTCCGCGGAACCAGTGGTCCAGGGGGACGCCGAAACCCATCTTACCCCGCCGCAATATGGAAGGCGGAATCAAATCGGAAAAGGCCTCGAGGAGAATCCGCTTGCCTTTTCGCCCTCGCAATTTCGCTCGTATCGGTAGCGAGGCGGCCAATTCCACCACGCGGTGATCCAGGAAGGGCGGCCGCGTCTCCAGGCTGTGCGCCATGGAAGCGATATCCACCTTGACCATCAGGTCGCAGGGCAGGTACGTCGTCAAGTCGGCCAGAGTGGTGGAAGTGATGATATCCCGCCCGGAGGAGCGGGCGTAGCTCTCTTCCACGAAATCGGCGGGATCGTAGCCGTCGAGCGCTTCGTGAAACTGGGGCGAATAGAGTTCGGCACGGCGAGCCAGGTTGAAGATCGCGATCCAATCCAAGTAGCGGCGCTGCGGGGAGAGTTGCAGCGACTCGGCAAACCGCCGCACTCGGCTCCAGAAGGATTTCTGACGGCGTTGCGGCAGGGCGCGCCACCACGGTGCCGTCGACAGCCGGCGAATCGCGGCCGGCAGGGCGTCGAACCGTTGACCGATGCGCATGGCCCAATACCGCGGATAGCCGGCGAACAGCTCATCGCCTCCGTCGCCGGTCAGGGCCACGGTCACATGCGATCGGGTTTCACGGGATACATACCAAGTGGGGACGGCGGAACTGTCGGCGAACGGTTCGTCGTAGTGCCAAACCAACCGGTCCAAGATTTGAACCGCGTCCGGCTCCACGCGGAACTCGTGATGTTCGGTTCCGAAGGCATGAGCCGCCGTTTTGGCGTAATCGGTCTCGTCGTATTCGGCGATAGGGAACCCGATGGAAAAGGTCTTGACGGGGGACGATGAGAATTGTTGCATCAGCCCGACGATGATCGTGGAATCGATTCCCCCGGAAAGAAACGCCCCCAACGGAACCTCGGACTCGAGGCGGATGCGGACCGAATCGCTGAGCAAGGCGCGAAGATGATGGCCGGCGTCGGAGACTTCGCGCTCCGAAAGTTCGCGATTGAAGTCGGGGTTCCAATACGGGCGAATTCGCAATTCGCCGTTTTCGTAGACGGCCATGTGGGCCGGCGGAAGTTTACGGATGTCGCGGTAGATCGTCCGCGGATGCGGGACGTACTGGTAAACCAGATAGGCGTCCACGGAGGCGGGGTCCACCTCGCCCGGCATGCCTGGCGCCGCCAGCAGTGCCTTCAACTCGCTGGCGAAGGTCAAACGGCCCCGCTCTTGGCGGTAGACCAGCGGCTTTTCCCCCAAGCGATCGCGCGCCAGGATCAAGCGTCTGCGATTCTCATCCCACAAAGCGAATGCGAACATGCCGTTGACGTGCTCGAGGAAGTCGTCTCCCTCTTGCTCGTACAGGTGGATGAGAACCTCGGTATCGGAGTGCGTGCGGAAGCGGTGGCCCTGCCGTTGCAGGCGATCGCGCAGGGCGCGAAAGTTGTAGATTTCGCCGTTGAAGACAATGTGGATGGAGTCGTCTTCATTGCTCATCGGCTGGCGGCCGCCGGAGACGTCGATGATGGAGAGGCGACGATGGGCGAGACCGGCGGTGATGCTCGGCGATGTCTCCGAGGGGGGCAAGGTCCGCAGGAACAGCCCTTCATCGTCGGGACCGCGATGCCTCAAAACGTCGGCCATGCGGCGGAGGGTCGGCGAGTCCAGGGCCAGCCGAGAGTCGGTCCACACAGCGCCGGCGATCCCACACATCAGGACTTTCTCCCTCCATCACAAGGCAAGAGGTTGTCGTTCAAACGCACGGACAGGCCGACTGAGCCGGCGCCGGCCTCCGGCTCAGCAATCCCTCGTACAGGCGGCAGTAGGCGTCGGCCATGCGCGAAAGGCTGAATTCGTCGCGGGCACGGCGTCGAGCCGCTTCGCCCATGCGACGTCGCAGGTCCTCGTCTTCGAGCAGTTTCTTGGTCTTGGCGGCCAGGGGCGCCCTCCCGCTCTTTCCGGCCGGGACTAGGAAACCCGTTTCGTCCGGGACGATCAATTCACGGTTGCCGGGGATATCCGCGGCGACCACCGGCACCCCACAGGCCATGGCCTCCAAAACGGCATTGGATTGCCCCTCGTACGCACTGGTGTTCCAGAGCACGTCGAAGTGCGGCAGCCAACGGGGCAAGTCCGTCCGATGCCCGACGAAGTGAACCCGATCCGCGATCTCGATTTGGTCGCGATATTGGATTAACCTTTCCCGCAGCGGGCCGTCTCCGATGACCAGCAGATGGACGTCGTCGCGGATGCGCTTCAAGAGATCGGCCGCCCAAATCGCGTCCTCGACCCGTTTTTGCGGCCAGAGGCGACCGACCAGCGCAATGACCCGAGCTTCGTCGGGCAGGCCGAATTCCAGTAGCATCGCCCGCCGGGAATCCGAAGGGGCGGGCGGCTCGAGGACCGCATTGGGGATGACGACGATCTTATCCCGGGGTATCCCGTGGGAAGCGTAGAAATCTTGGACGTAACGTCCGTTCACCACGACGGCGTCGCTCCGCCGGGCCAAGAAACGATCGATCGTAAAATGCCACCAGGACTTCCAGTAATCCGCACAGCGCTCCGAGGCGACGATATGAGGCACGCCGGTCCGCCACGCAGCCCAACGACCGTAGGCGTTGGCGGCGAAGAGCCAAGTCTGAACGATATCGGGGCGGATTTGCCGGAGGAAACGGCGGAGACGCAGATAGGCGAAGGGATCGAGCTTGGTCGCCTTGCCGATCACGGTGACGGGGACGCCGGCCGCCTCCAGCTTCTTCTGGTAAGGGCCGCCGCGCGTTAGGGCGCATACATGCACCGGCCAGCCGCGGCGTTTCAGCTCACCTGCCAAAAGAGCCAACTGCTTTTCGGCTCCCGCCTGGTCCAACGTGGGGATGATGTGCAGTACGGTTCCCGTTTCGGACACGAAGTACAATCCCTATGGTTGCAGTGCCGGCGGGTCATGACGGCTCTTGCCCGCGCGTATCCGCGTAACGCGCTCCAACACCGGACGCTCTTGCCGCCGCCGAAAGTTCAGCCATTTTCCGGCCCGTTGGGGTACGGATTGCGCGAAAATCTTTGTGGCTCTTACTCGGTTTATCAGTCCTCGCCATTGCGGTCAAGACGAACATCCATGCTGCCATCCATGCTACAAGTGAGGCCGAATGCTCGAGGAAACGCCGCCTGATTCCTCGCCGACACGGCAAGGATGCTTCATGCCGCGGAGGTTCTTCGGCCGGCAAGCAGCCGCGAGAAAAGCTCCAGGTGGGCATCCAGGACCTGATCGAAACCGAATTCCGCCTCGACCCTTGCCCGGGCGCTGTCGGCCAACGACCGTGCCAATTGAGGCCCTTCCAGAAGCCGCAATACGGCTCGGCTGAGCGCCGCGGGGGATCGCACCGGCACGAGCAGCCCGTCACGATCCGGACGGATCAAGATGCGGTTGCCGGGGATGTCGGTGGCGACGATGGGCAGGGCGGCCTCCATCGCCTCCAAAAGCGCCAGAGGCATTCCCTCTTGGTGCGAGGGAAAAACGAAGAGATCCGCCGCCATCAGAAAATCGCGGACGTCGTCGAATGCCCCCGGCAGCACGATGCGGTGATGGAGGTTTCTTGCACGGATTGCCCGCCGCAGATCCGCCTCCAGCGGACCTTCTCCCACCAACCAAAGATAAGCGTTGGGGTGCCGGTGAACCACGGTTTCCCAAGCCTCGACCAGCTCGAGCAACCCTTTTCCGAAATGGAGTCGACCGACGTAAACGGCCGCCACGTCGGACTCGGCCGCCCGGAGTTGCGGTTGGAGTCGTCCCAGTGCATCTCGGGCACGGTTGCGGTCGGTCGGCGCCCGCTTTGCGCGGAAAACGATGCCGTGGGGAAGAAGGTGCAAGCGATCACGTGGGTAACCGGCGGCGAGCAGCTCGTCGAAGACCTGGGGGCTGGGGGCCGTGATCGCGTCCGCCCGGCGGCAAATCCGACGGATATGGGTGCCGAGCAAGGCGGTTTGCTGCCACGCACAGTCGCCCGTCGGGCCGCTTCCCGGCGCGAAAAGAATGACGGGATGCGTTCGGGAGACGGCTTGGATCGTCGCCCAGGCATCGTGCTTCAACATGGCCGTGTATACGACGTCGTATTCTAGCACATGCCGCCGCAGCCAGCTCTTGAGCGCCTGCATGTAGCGTAGCGTTCCCCAAAAACGCACGTTGGGATTGGGCAAGCGAAGGACCGGAACCCCGCGGAAATGGATACGGTCGGGCCAAGATGGATCCAGCCTGGCGGTCAACAGCGTGACCGAGTTTCCGCGCGCGGCCAAAGCGGCGGCCAACTCGGCCATGAATCGTTCGGCTCCGCCGATGAGCGGCCAGAATCGCCGGGTGACCAACACGACGCGCAGCTCGGCCGTCACGATGAGGCTCCCGCCGAAAGCTCCGCCGAGTCCAGCGCGGCGACGTAGGGCAGGTGGCGATATCGGCCCGCGTAATCCATGCCGTAGCCCACCACGAACAGGTCCGGTATTTCGAATCCTTTGAAGTCCGGTTGGATGGGGGCACGACGCCGACCTTGCTTGACGAGGAGCACGACGGATCGCACGCGCGCGGCTCCCAGATCGTCGAGCTGCGGAATTAACTCCCACAAGGTTTCACCGGTATCGAAAATATCATCCGCCACCAATACATCGCGGCCTTCCACGATCGGGGCCAGGACGTCCGGGTTGATGACCAGCGGTCCGGGACGCTCCGAGGTAACCATCGGTTGGCGGGAGGACACCATCTCTAGTTCGTAGGGAATGCCGATTCTACGGATCAAATCCGCCAAGAACACCACGCTGCCCAGCAGCAGGCCGATGATGGTGAGTTTGCGCCCCGAGTAGGCTTCCTCGACTTGCCGCGCCAGGCGATCGACCGTTTCCCGCAGTTGCTCCTCGGTAATCAAAACCTGCATGTCATGACCTCCTTACGGTCAGCGAGGTGTCCAGGAACGGCCTCGGGCGGAACTCATTCGCCGGGGCTGATGTGCAGGCAACAGCATCCGTCCTCGCCGGGTTGCCAAGTATCGGCTCGAAATCGGAAGCCGGCGCCTTCAAACGTGCCGTAATCCACCTCGGCCGCGATGCGGCAGAGCGTCGCCACCAGCTCGTCCGATAGGCCGGCCTCTTGCCACGCCTCTCGCAAAGGACAGCGGCGGAAATAGATGTCCAGGCCCTCGGGTGAGCTGCTCAGCACCTCCGGTTGGAACATGCGGCCTTCATCGGGGATGTCGCCCAAAAATGCCGCCTTCAGACCTTCGATGTTTTTGGGGGCATAGGGGCGGAATTTTCGGCCCACCTCTTCACCACGACGCCGGATCGCCCGCTTCATGATTTCCTCGGCACGTTCGGGACCCACTTCGGTCGAGAGTTCGTCGAAGAGATGCCAATAGATCAGGGCGCGATTCTTGTAGGCATCGTACAGACGCCGTCGCAAATCGCTCTCGACGGAGTTTTGGTTGGGGGATGCATTCATCGCGAGGGGATCCTTATGCTCGATGCATAGATATTTCGGGAGATATTTCGGGAGACGCAGGTTGCTCGGCCGCGCTCGACGAGATCGGTAAAGCCTTGACCAAGCCGTTCGACATGCCGGGTCCGGAACCGTCGTTCAGCCGTTGACGTTGCAGCCTGGGTGCACGCTGTCACAAAGAACGATGGTAAGGCACTGTGGCGATCGTGGCAACTCGCCCTCGTGCATCGGGTGTCAAAGGCGTGGAAGTCTGCCGACGATCCGGGAAAAGGATCCGGGTCGAGACGGTCGCAATCCTCCGCTCGGGCGCCGTACGGCGGTCGGGCGGAGGATGGGTCGAAAGAGCCGCGCCGGGCTTGCATCTTGTCGGCGGCCGCGGAAGACGCTAGCTTAGGACTTCGGAAACACGCCCGGATCATGGATTCCGCGGCGGTAGGCGGGCGCAGCCTTCCCTTCCCGAAATGGGAGAGGGCTAAGCAGCGTTCATGCCGGAAAAGAGGCTTTTCTTTGTGATTCGGCGGGAGATCAGCGAGGAGTCCATCATGGCTAAACGGGGAGAGCGGCGGTTCGCCATCGGCGTGGATTACGGCACCAACAGCGTTCGCGCGGTCGTTGTGGATGTCGCCGACGGCTCGGAGGCGGCAACGTCCGTCTTCCCCTACCCCAGCGGAGACCATGGGGTGATCCTAGATCCGAAGAACCCCAATCTCGCGCGCCAAAACCCGGCCGACTATGTGGAAGGGTTCTATCGCTCGGTACGCGGCGCGATCCGGGCCGTCCCGCGCGACGCCGGGTTCCGTCCCGAGAACGTGGTGGGAATCGGGATCGACACGACCGGTTCCACGCCGTTGCCGGTGGATCAGGACGGCCTGCCGCTGGCCTTTAAGAAGGAGTTTCAGCATCATCCGGCCGCGCAGGCCTGGTTGTGGAAAGATCACACTTCCTACCAAGAGGCGAATGAGATCACGGAAAAGGCTCGGGCGATGGGGCTGCCGTATCTGGCGAAGTGCGGCGGGACCTACAGCTCGGAGTGGTTCTGGTCCAAGATTCTGCACTGCCGCCGGGCACATCCGAAGGTCTTTCAAGCCGCTTATGCCTGGGTGGAATTGGCGGACTTCGTACCCGCATTCATTACCGGAAACCTCAAGCCCGAGACCATGCCGCGCTCGATCTGCGCCGCGGGTCACAAGGCCATGTACCACGAGTCTTGGGGCGGCCTGCCGAGCGAGGAATTCCTGGCCGCGCTGGATCCGGACTTGGTTAAAGTCCGCAGGCGATACGCCGATCGGGCGATTCCTTCCGACCGGGCGGCGGGACGTCTCGATCCCGCCGTGGCGAAAAAGGTCGGTCTGCCGGCGGGGATTCCGGTGGCGGTGGGCGCGTTCGACGCTCACATGGGTGCCGTGGGCGCGGGCATCAAACCCGGCACGTTGGTCAAGATTATCGGCACCAGTACCTGCGACATGATGGTCGTGCCTTTGGACCAGGACCTTCCCGACATCCCCGGGCTGTGCGGCATCGTTCCGCATTCCATCGTGCCCGGCATGTACGGCTTGGAGGCCGGCCAGTCCGCCGTGGGTGATATCTTTCATTGGTTCGTGCAGCACTTGACGCCCGCGGCCTATTCCGCCAAAGGAGATCCGCACGCCAATCTGACGCGGCAAGCGGAAATGCTCAAGCCCGGTGAAAGCGGACTTTTGGCCCTGGATTGGAACAACGGTAACCGAACGATCCTGGTTGATCCGCTCTTGACGGGGCTTTTGATCGGCCAGACGCTGGCAACGACCGCTCCCGAGGTCTATCGAGCCTTGGTGGAAGCCACGGCCTTCGGCGCGTTGACCATCATCAAGAGGTTCGAAGAATACGGCGTGGCGGTCAAGGAAGTGGTCAATTGCGGCGGCATCGCGGAGAAGAATCCCTTCGTAATGCAAATCTACGCCGACGTCTGCAATCGACCGATGAAAATCAGCCGGGCATCGCAGACCTGTGCCTTGGGCGCCGCCGTTTTCGGCGCCGTGGTGGGCGGAGTCTACAAATCCGTGCAACAGGCTCAGCAACGCATGACCGGCACCAAGGCCGCCGTTTTTCGCCCCCGCAAAGCCGCGGCGGAAACCTACGCCGAGCTGTATCAACTCTATCGTCGTTTGCACGATGCTTTCGGGCTGCCGAACGCTTCGGGAGAGCTGTACGACGTGATGAAGCGGCTGATCGCCGTTCGCAAGCGAGTTCGCGGCGAAAAATAGCCGTGCCGGGCGTAGAATATTAGGGCATTCCGTGTCGGACTCGGGGCCGTCCGCTCGAAACGGCGAAACCGCGCCCGCGCATGTTCCCCAAAGGAAACGGTCATGGATTTGAAGGAATTGCGAGAACAAGTCTGCTGGGCGAACAGGCTCCTCGCGCAGCACGGATTGGTTTGTCTTCACTCGGGAAACGTGAGCGGGTTGGACCGCGAGAGCGGGCGTTTGGTCATCAAACCGTCGGGCGTGGATTACGAAACCCTGACCCCCGACGACATGGTGGCCGTAGAGCTCATTACCGGTAAAGTGCTCGATTCCCGCTTGCGTCCCAGCGTAGATCTCCCGCATCACCTACACCTTTACAGGAATCTCCCGGGGGTCCAAGGGATCACGCACACGCACAGCACGTACGCCACGGCCTGGGCGGCGGCGGGGCGGGCCATCCCGCTCTGTCTCACGCCGATCGCCGATCACTTCGGAGCGGAGATTCCTTGTGCTCCCTACGTGGACAATGACGGAAACAACATCGGCCAGGCCATCATCCGCTATCGCAATCGAGCACCTGCCATCCTGCTGGCCAATCACGGCGCGTTTACCTGGGGACCGACGGCGCTCGATTCCGTGAAATTGGCGATCGTCTTGGAGGATGTGGCGAAAAAGGCCTTCCTGGCGGCGCAGTTGGGAGGGCCGCTGGCCATTTCGCCCGACGAAGCACGGAAATGGTACGATCGGTATCACCACGGATACGGTCAAATCGTACCCCCACGTACGCCGTCCACGGTGACGCGGTCGGGCGGTTGAAAGGCTGAGCCGATCCCGCCAGCCGAGTTTTCAACCGCCGGGTTCCGCGGGGGAGGCTTCAGCGGCCGCCTTGGCCTTTTCCCGACGCATGAACTCTTCAATACCGCGCTGAAACTCGTCCGTTTGCTCCGAGTCCGGACTGCTCCCGGTGGGCGCGACCGATTTCGCCGGCGGAGCATTCGCGGGAGCGGTACCGGCGCGGCGCGTGCCCAGCAGCAAGAATACGACCGCGGCGACGGACAGCACGACGGCCCCGGCGATCAGAGCGGCCGGCAGTCTTCGTTGGACGCGGCGAACAGCCGGTGCGTCCGCTCCGGCGACGGCTTTCGAGCCGCTCGCTGCCACGGCGGACTGCTGAGGCTTGGCCGGCATGGCCGGTCTCCGATCCGGCCGAGTCGCGAACGGCGCCGGCCGAATGTCGGCGGGACCGGGTACGGCGGCCTCGGCGGGGATTTGGGGCGAAGTCGCCACGCCTTGAGATGCCGGCTCGCCTTCCGGTTCCGGAGCCGCTCCGATTTCCTCCAAGGGTTTTGCTCGCACCAAGTGCTGCGAGCGGCCTTCCTCCCATTGCCGGATAGCTTCGACGACCGACCGGGCGTGGACCGGACGCTCCTCGGGCGACTTGGCCAGCATCCATGCGCACAGCCGGGCCAATTCCTCCGGCACGTCGGGCCGCAAGGACGCCAGGGGAGGCGGCGGCGTCATCTGGTGCTTCAAAATGCGTTCGGCCACGGTCCCCTCGGCGAAGGGCGCCCGCCCCGTCAGGGCAAAGAAAAAGGTGCACCCCAGTGAGTAGATATCCGCGCGGCAGTCGAGCGAACCGCTCTGCATGGCCATTTCCGGGGCCATGAAATCCACGCTGCCGACAAGGCCGTCTTGAGGCTGCGATCCGGCGGCACGTTCGCCTTGAATCAGTCGGGCCATTCCCAGATCCATGATCTTGACCACCCCCTGTCCGTTAATCAGAAGGTTGGCCGGCTTGATATCGCAGTGCAAAACGCCTTGATCGTGGACGTGGCTCAGCCCGTCGGCGCATTGCCGGATGACGTCCGCGGCTTCCGGAATGGGCAAGGGTCCGTGTGCGTCCACCAACTCTTGCAAGCTTTCCCCTTCCACATACTCCATAACCAGATAATACTGGTCGCCGAACGTATCGACGTTGTAGGCATGGACGATGTTGGGGTGATCGAGAGCGGCGATGGAGCGGGCTTCCGTGAGGAATTGCTCGACCGCCTGCGGGTTGCGGCGGATGCGCGGCGAGATCAGTTTGATGGCGGCTCGACGGTGCATGGTGACGTGCTCGGCCAAATAGACCTCGCCCATGCCGCCTTGCCCCAATAGCCGGAGCAAACGATACTTGCCCAGAAAGAAATTGCGGCGACCGCGCAGCAGCTCCGCCAACTGCCAGTCGGTCAGGAGATTCCGCTCCTTCAGCCAAGCCAAAGCGTCCTCGACGGCCGGACCGCGGTCGTCACGCATCAGCTCGCGCCATTGCTCGTCATCGAGGAGGCGACTTTCCCGCAACCGTTGAAAGGCGGCGTCATTCATCGAGAGGGACATGAGTTACCGGTGGTTCTTCCCCTGGGCAGATCCGCGCTGAGCCGTCGGCTAATGCTCCGTCGAAGACGGTGCTCCCGAGGCCGCCGGGGCGGTCTTATCAGGCGGCGCGAACGGCCCTACGGCAATATCATCCGAGATTCCTCCCTTTTCGCCACCGTCATTATGCAAATTCTCGCCGACCGAGTAAACGATCCAACCTTTCTCCGTTGAAGCCAAGCGAAGCTCTTGCCCGTCGAAGGGGTCGCGTTTCCATTCGGCCGGCACTTCGACTTCACGTAGGCTTTGGGGCAAGACACCGTTCGCTTGAGTTTGCTCCAGGATGTGACCGGCGGTGAGCAGCAATCGCCGGAACGCTTCCACGCGGAAGGCGTCCGCGATGGCCATTTTCAACGAGGGGGCCGTCATCTTGGCGGCGTCCGTCTCGGGAGAGACGTAGCTTTCGATCCTGACGTTGGCTATGTCTCCGTAAACGCCGGTCTTCAATCCCGATTCCAGCCTCTCGAAATACTTCACGTAATTCAGGCGGAAGCGATTGTACGCGTAGCGTCTCCAATAGGAGTCCTTGTCCGGATAGCGCTCGGTCCATGCCAGCCCGAAAGCCCTTTCCTGTCGAATCACGGCAAGCAGACGATCCGTCAGCGGCGGCGATTGCGATAAGGCTTCCAAAACCGCCTTCGCCTCCGCAAGCGGCCCCTCTCGCAAGAAGACGTGGAGTAACTCCAGTGCTTGTTTTTCGGCGAACAGGGAGGTTTGCGAGGCCATAGCCCCCGGCAGCCCTTCGCAGCGACGCGAGAACCGCAATAGTATCTGAATAACGTGCGCCAGTACCGGCCAATCCTTCTCCTCCAGAGCCAGCAGGGCGCGAAAATGCAACGCTCGGGCGACGGTCGTGCGAGACTGCGTGACGGAGACGATGTGCTGCATGAATTGCTCGAGGGACTCCGCCGGCGGCGGAGCATCCGCCGAGGGCGAGCTTGCCGCCCATTTTTCCACGTCGGCCACAAAGTCAGGATGGCCCGTAAAAGTTTGACGAGCGCGGGCCAATCCTTGCTCGTTGTAGCGACCGTCTGTGAGAACGGCCGGAGCATAGGAATCCTGCAACGTCTTGCAAATGTCCTTGGCGGCGGCGAGGGCGGCTTCGAAAGCTTGGTTCGCCTCTGCGGCATCCTCCGTACCGGGGCCCGCGGTCGTCGCCTCGGTCAATTCCGCCAAGCTGATCGGCGCTCCCGACTCTTTGATCTTGGCAAGATTGTTCGCAATCGAAGCAGTCGAAACTTGCGTCAATACGGCAAATACAGCCGACGCGCACAGTCCAAGCACGACGATTCCCAATAACGCCCAAAGAATTCGTTTGTTCGATGCCACGTGTTCCGTTCTCCGGCCGCACACCGAGACCGCCGATACCGGCGGGGGAGCGTGCTGGGGTAATGAATGTTCTTGACTACCGAAAGCCTGCCGCCGGCCGCCGTATAGTCGGCGAAACGGTCTCGTAGAGGGCACGACGACGCGCGTCGCTCCGCGATGCACGCGCCCCGCCCACGGGCGAGGATTACCGATGCCGGTCGCTCATTATGTGCTGGAATGATTGCGCGTTACAAGCATTTTGCGCGGTAGGCGATTCGTTGGCACCGGCCTTGAGTAGCATGAACGGCGGGAATTGCCGCCGAGGCCGGAATCGCACTCCCTGCGGCGTGTCCATTCAAGAGCGGCGTCATGGACGGCGTGCGGGCGGAGGCATTTGAGCGGGGAGCCGAATCCTCGGGAACCCGCCGCGGAGGTGTCCCCGAATGATCGCGGATGATGGCGGCCCCTAGCCCGCGGCGCCGATCAGAGGGTCTTCCTCCGGGAAGGAGCGAAAGTGTTGAGGTCGCACGAAAATCCTGCTCCCCAAGGTCCAATCGCGAGGCAGGTCCCGGCCGTTTCCCGGTTCGACCGTGAAAACCTCCCCCGATTCCGCTTGCAACCAAAGCCGCTCGCGGGCTCCCGCTGCGTGCACGCGGAGAATCTTGGCCCAGAACCCGTCAGACTCGGCCTTGCCGCTGAGGGCGAACTCGTGGGGACGCACGAAGACGACGGCTCGTTGTTGCGGCGTCGAATTGCCTGTTGCGGCGTCGGCCGTACCGAAGACGATCCGATCTCCGTCCCGTCGCCCGGAAAAGCGGTTGACCGCGCCGACAAACTCGGTGACGAAGGCCGTCTTGGGGCGGTTGTAAACGTCCTCGGGCGTGCCGACTTGCTCGATCCGACCTTCGTTCATGACCACAACTTCATCGGCCAGTTCCAAGGCCTCGTCCTGATCGTGGGTGACGAAGACGCTCGTCAATCCGATCTCGTCATGCAATCGTCGTAACCACGCGCGGAGCTGCGCCCGAACCTTGGCGTCCAAAGCCCCGAACGGTTCATCGAGCAGCAGCACTCTGGGTTCCACCGCCAAAGCCCGCGCCAGCGCCACCCGCTGCCGCTGCCCTCCCGAGAGCTGGTGCGGGTAGCGATGGCTCATTTGTTCGAGCTGAATCAAGCGTAAGAGGGAGGTGACGCGGTCGGCGACGGCTCGATCGGAGAGGCCCAAGCGGCGACGCCGCACGCGGAGCCCGAAGGCGATGTTCTCGAACACGGTCATGTGCCGGAACAGGGCATAGTGCTGGAACACGAATCCCACCTCGCGTTGCCGCGGGGAGTGCGCGATCACGTCGCGACCGTCGAAAAGGACCGCGCCCTCGCCCGGGTCCGGGTTCTCCAGTCCGGCGATGATGCGCAGCAACGTGGTCTTGCCCGATCCGGACGGTCCGAGCAGGGCCGCCAAGCGTCCGGACTCGATGGTCAGCGATACTCGATCCAGTGCCCGAAAACCGCCGAACGTCTTCGACAAATTGCGAATCTCGATTCTCATGGCGTGTTCTTCCGTCGAGATTGGATTTTGTGCGGTCGGCGATCCTGCTCGTAGGCTCGCTCCATGACCCTCTTGGAGATCAAGGAAACTAGGGCCGCGATGGTCAGCAGGGATGCCGCGGCAAAGGCCGCCGAAAAACGGTACTCGTTGTAAAGAATCTCCACGTGCAGCGGCAGCGTGGTGGTCGAACCGCGAATGTGGCCGGAGACCACGGATACCGCCCCGAATTCGCCCATGGCGCGGGCCGTACAAAGCACGATTCCATAGAGCAACGCCCAGCGGATGTTGGGTAAGGTCACGTGCCAAAAGATCTGGAAGCCGTTCGCGCCGAGCAGCCGGGCGGCCTCTTCTTCCTCCGTCCCCTGCGCTTCCATGATGGGAATCAACTCCCGCGCGATCATGGGCAGGGTTACGAATGCCGTGGCGAGTATGATGCCCGGCACCGCGAAGATGATTTCGATTCCCCACTGCGCGAGGATCCCTCCCAGCCAGGAGTGACGGCCGAACAACATGACCAGCAATAACCCGGCCACGACGGGCGATACGGCATAGGGTAAATCAATCAGGGAAAGCAAAAGATTGCGTCCCCGAAACCGATGCTTTCCCAAACACCATGCGGCAAACAGGCCGAACACCGTGTTCAGCAGCAAGGCCGCGACCGTTGCGCACAGAGTCAGCCGCACCGCGGCTAAGGCCTCCGGTTCGGTTATCGCCGCAACGTAGGCCCGCCATCCGTGTCGAAGGGCTTCCCTGAAGACCACCGCCAAAGGCAAGATCAGAAAGGTCGCAAGAAAGCCGACGACGACCGCGATCGCGGCCGCGCGAAGCAGCCGGACCCCGCTGTCGGCGCCGGTGCCGCGGCTGCCCGACGCTGCTTTGCGGAGCGGTCTTGCGCCCCGATCGCCGATGAGCGGCCGATTTTCCACGGTGGGAGGACGCATCATGCCGTCTCCGTGTAGCGAAAGGCTTCGACCCTCGCCTGAAAGCGGTTGATAGCCCACAGCGCCGACAAAGACATGAGGGACATCAAGACGGCCAAAGCCGCCGCGCCCTGATAGTCGTATTCTTCCAACTTGATCACGATCAATAAGGGGGCGATTTCGGTCTTCATCGGCAGGTTGCCGGCGATGAAAATCACCGATCCGTATTCCCCCAGCCCGCGAGCGAAGGCCAGCGTAGCGCCGGTTAACAGGGCGGGAAACAGCGAGGGAAAAACCACGCGTCGAAAGGTCGCCCAAGGCCCGGCTCCCAGGCAGGCGGCCGCTTCTTCCATGGCCGGATCCAGATCTTCGATCGCGGGTTGCAGCGTCCGGACCACGAACGGCAGCCCGATGAACATCAGGGCGATCACGATGCCGAGCGGGGTGTAAGCCGCCTGAACGCCCAACGGCTCCAACATCCGCCCGATCCAGCCGTTCGGGGCAAAGAGCGTGGTCAACGCAATGCCCGAAACGGCCGTCGGCAGCGCGAAAGGGAGGTCGATCAGACCGTCCAGCCACCTACGGAAAGGGAAACGATAACGGACCAGCACCCAAGCGGTTAAGAAACCCATCACGGCGGTGAGTAGAGCGGCGATCAAGGCCGTGGAGAAGCTGAGTCGAATTGCCGCCCACACCCGCGGTTCCCGGAGGGTGGAGCCGATCGCACGCCAATCGCCCGATGCCAGGAATCCGGCCAGCGCCGCCCAAGGCAGCAACAACATCACTCCTAGGTAGGCCAGGGTGATCCCCAGGCTCAATCCCAGGCCCGGCAGCGCGCCTCGATTCGAGAAACGTGAATGCATCGTGCATCCCCTAACGTTCGGCGTTCATGATTTGGTCGAAGCTGCCGCCGTCGTCGAAGTGCTCCCTTTTGGCCCGTTCCCAGCCGCCGAAAACCTGATCCACGGTGAATCGTTCCAGATTGGGGAACCGTTCTCGGAATTCCTCGGCCACGGTGTCGACCGACGGACGAAAGTAGTGCTTGGCGATGACGCGCTGCGCTTCGGGTTCGTACAGGAATTTCAGGTACGCCTCGGCGTATGTCCGCGTGCCGCGTCGATCGACTACCGCATCCACGACCGCGACGGGAGGTTCGGCCAGGATGCTGACGGAGGGCAATACTATTTCCAGTCGATCCGCCCCCAATTCCTTGACGGCCAGTAGGGCCTCGTTTTCCCAAGCAATCAGTACGTCGCCGATTCCCCGCTGCACGAAGGTATTGGTCGCCGCCCGGGCACCCGTATCCATCACGGGAACGCGGCCGAAAATCCGCTTGACGAACGCTTGCGCGTCCTCTTGCGCCCGAGCGACTTCTTCCTTCGCGCGGGGATCGCGGAGCTTGTCCCAGGACCCCAGCGAGCGTTTCAAGGCGTATCCCCACGCCGCCAGATAGTTCCACCGTGCGCCGCCCGAGGTCTTCGGATTGGGTGTGACAACCGCGACGTCGTCCCGAGCGAGATCATCCCAGTCTCGAATGCCTTTGGGGTTTCCTCTGCGAACCAGGAAAACGACGGTCGACGTGTAGGGACAACTATTGTTCGGGAGCTGCTTTTGCCAGTCGCGCCTTATCCAGCCGCGCAATTCGGCGATGGCGTCGATATCCGAAGCCACCGCCAGCGTTACTACGTCGGCCTCCAAACCGTCGATGACCGCCCGAGTCTGCTTTCCCGATCCGCCGTGAGATTGCCGAACCGCGACCTGCACTCCGCTTTCTTTCCACATCCGTTCGGCAAACATGCCGTTGATCTCGTGGTACAACTCCCGCGTAGGGTCGTACGAAACATTGAGGAGCGTGACGACGTTCTCCGACTTCCCGCAGCCGGCGAAAAAGGTGCATACCAGCAGGCTAAGCCCGCCCAGGAGGAGGATAAGTCGAGCGCTGATGCACGGCTGGACACCGCGGGAAAGAAAACGGGCGAGCGTGCGCCGTCTCACAGCCGCACGCCGTCGCCTCTGACAGCTTGAAGCGAGCAACATATATCCGGTGACCCCCGTCTGCGCCATCGAGTTTCCCAAGCGAGTGTCCGCGCCCCTCCCCGGGGTTTCATCTTTTGCAATTCCCTTTCCATTCGTTTCTAAAACGTCACAAGTGATTATTTTGATTGAAGATATGGCGATATATGGATTGCGAATCGACCGTTGGCGCAAAGAAGCCTTGATATTTAACGGCTATAATCCGTTATAATCAACGGCATACCGTCTTATTTAACGGATTCTTGGGGTGGTCTTTCGTTATTGAGCCCGGGAGGTACGGCCGTGTCGGTCCCCCAATCCGTCGTAGCCGCCATTTGGAGGGAAGCCAGTCGCCATCTCGAGATACAGCAGACGACCGAAGCGATCTTTTTTGCGATCGCCAAAGACCTGCCCGCCGCCTACCTCGTTGTTCGCCGCCTTCAACTTCCGGAATCGCAGTTGGAAACGGTTGCGGCCGCCCCTACTTCGCCTCCTTGGTTGGGGCATCGCGTGGCCCCGCTCCCGCCCCCTCTTCTGACCCAAGCGATCGATTTCGCCGTTCGTGGTTCCCTTGTTGAATTCGTCCCCGAGGAACCCGGCCGATTGGACGGTGAAGTTCACTGGATGCTGGGAAACCCGTCCTGTCCCATCTTGCTGGGAGGTCTTCGCAACGAGGATCGCCCTCTGGGGCTTTTGGCTGTGGCGGGAAAGCCCGGCACACGCTTCACTCCGTCGGATCGAGAGTTCTTCCGGCTCCTTTTGGAGCCGTTTGCCACGTGCCTGGAGAACGACCAACGCATTCGGGAGATTTCCGTCCTCCGGGAAGCCGCCGAGGCCGACAAACAACGCCTTCTGACCAAGCTCGGCCGACAATCGTTGGGCGACACGATTGTGGGCGCTGAAGCGGGCCTTCGGCACGTGATGGAGCGGGTGGATCTGGTGGCCGCCTCCGACGCCCCCGTCTTGCTCCTCGGCGAGACCGGAACCGGGAAGGAGTTGATCGCCCGAGCGATTCACAGCCGGTCCCGGCGTGCCCGAGGCCCCTGCCTAAGAGTCAATTGCGGGGCAATTCCCCCGGAATTGATCGATTCGCAGCTCTTCGGACACGAGCGCGGGAGCTTTACCGGGGCTTCCGAGACGCACCGCGGCTGGTTCGAGCGGGCAAATCACGGAACATTGTTCTTGGACGAGATCGGCGAACTTTCCTTACCGGCCCAGGTTCGCCTTTTGCAAGTCTTGCAAGACGGGGCCTTCGAGCGCGTCGGCGGACGCCAAACCATCGTGGTCGATGTTCGCATCGTGGCCGCGACCCACCGTGACTTGCGGGAAATGGCTCAGAATCGGTTGTTTCGCGAGGATTTATGGTACCGTTTGGCGGTATTCCCGATCTTTCTGCCGCCGCTAAGGGAGCGATTGGAAGATATCCCCGCCCTCGCCCGACATTTCGCGGAGCGGGCGGCCGTCCGGTTCGGGTTGGCGTTGCAGTTACCGAACGAAGAAGACCTCCGTCTGTTGATGGCCTATCACTGGCCGGGCAACGTGCGCGAGCTGGCGGCGGTCATCGACCGCGCCGCCATTTTGGGAAACGGCAAGCGGCTGGAGGTCGCGAAGGCCCTCGGCGTCGGCGATCCGGAGGCCTCGACCGGCGCGGGGTTTCGCTCGGCCGAGCCGAAAGGGCGAACAACCGAGCCGTTCGTTTCCCTGGACGAGGCCGTCCGCAGGCACATCATCGAGGCCCTGCGCCGCACCGGGGGCCGAATTGAAGGCCCGCGCGGAGCGGCCGCTCTGCTTCAAGTCAACCCACACACGCTCCGTTCTCGGATGCGGAAACTCGGCATACCGTGGAAACAGTACAGGCACCTTTAGGAAGGGGTTTTTAACCCCTTGAAGACTGGGTTTGTCCGAATTTCTTGTCTGTGACGACCCGGATCAGACCCCAACCTGGGCTTGCCGACTCCGCAGTACATCGAGCGACCATCTCCAGCCGGCACTTTTGCCAACCTCTCGCTTGCCCGGTTAAACCACAAATGCGGAACTCTCAGCCTCAACAGTGCATCCAAGTGTTAACCGCGAAGGTCATCGCCCACACTTTGCTTCGAGATGGATGGGCTGTGCCCGCTACCGAAAGGGAGGCTGAGGATCGCGGTTTCGAAATACCGCTCACCCTGACTGGAAGTCTTGGTAGAGGTTTTGAAGCCGTGTTAAAGGTTTTACGGGGTGAAACGGCTGGGTAAATCGAGGGCTTTGCGGAGAATTGAGAATTGCAGTGTACCTCCGGGCAAGGAAGGGGTCTGGCGGTGCCGCAGCGTCAAAAACTACCGCACTGGAGGTCGCGCCTTGACGGCCGAGTACACTGCAATCATGATAAAGCAGTCGATATGGAGAGCATGGATAAAATATCACGCCGCTCCTCCGGTGCATATCCCAGAAAAGTGTAGTTTAAGGGATCGCCGAGGGCCGAGGTCGTCCGGTCCCGGCTCGGCATACGTCTTTTTTTGAGGTTCGTAACAGGTTTTGGGTTGCGGCACTTGAGATTTGGGCCGGTGTCTGGGTGAGCAGGGCGAAACCGAATGCTTTCCCATTGGCTCGCGTGAGACTCGTCGAAAGGATTCTCGCACACACCTGCAAGGGCGGAACTGACAACGACTGAGGAATCTGACATGGCGCAGTTTCGGTTGTCCTCTCGGCGGCATAAAAAGTCCCTCTGGGAGACTTTATGGAATCGGCGCGGCGGCAAGTCGCTGGGAAAAAAGAGGACACGCAAACATCGTCGCCTCTCCCTGGATGCTCTGGAAGAGCGGACGCTGCTCAGCGTCACACCGGTCGACGTTCTGGATAAGCTTGTCAATCAATCGCTGCTCCCCTCCTCGATGAACGGCACGATTGCCGGTCAATCGATCGCCGTCGATAATGACGGCGATTTCGTGGTGGTTTGGACTCGTTACGATGCGATCATGGATCCGTTTTCCGGGTCGCCGATGCTCGATCCTTTGACCGGGCAACCTCTCACGGAGGCGAACATTTATGCTCGCTATCTTACCGACGAGGTCCAACGCATCACGCTGCCCAACGGCGTTCTCAACGATGCGAATCCCAGCCAGTTCGGGCGCGTGTCGTTGATCTACGGCGGCACGACGCTGGTGCAACGTCTGAACATTACGGCGACGTACCAGCCCTACACGTCGTTTCAGCAGAATATCCAGGGCACGTTCGTGTTGCAGGCCGACACCAACGGCGACACGATCATTTCGCCCACGGAGCGAGTCACGATCGTTTATGACGAGACGGTCGCGCCGAATCAGTTGGCCGGCACGATTCAAGCCGGGCTCCAAGGCTTGGGCGGCCCGTTGCAAAATGCGAAGGTTACGGCGGTCAGCGGCCGCGAGTTCCTCATCGAATACGGCAGCGCGGCGCTGGGTGTCAATCAGCCCAAGCTCTCGGTAGCCAATCCCAATTTCCCCAGCGGATTTTTCCCCAACGTCTCGGTGACGACGGTTCGGCAGCCGACCCTGATCGCCGACATTCCGATTTCTCCCACCAACCCCCAAGCAACGGCGACGGCGATCGAGCAGTACTTCAACGCGCGGCTGCAAAGCGAACCGCTGGGACCGATCGACTTCCCACCTCCCGATCGTGTGCCGAGCGGCGTGGAAGGTCCTTACACGGAACCGACCACGATTGTGACCGCACGGCCGCGGATCTCCGTTACCGCCCGCAGCGCTACGGAATTCGACGTGCGATTCGTGGGCGACTCCGGCAAGGAGGATCATCCCGAGTTGATCATCGCGGAGGTCAAGGACGAATTGGGGAACAACCTCTTGCCGTCCGCGCAAGCGAAGGTCGTCACACTCAAGGAATCGAGTCCGGAATTCCGCGTGAATCCGGAAGAACCCGATGACCCGTTCACACCCGGGCCGGATAAATACAACCAGACGAACCCCGCCGTGGCCATGGACGCGGACGGCGATTTCGTCATCGTTTGGCAAGGAGAAGTTCCGGATTCGCAAATTTTCGGCAGCGTTACCGACATTTTCGCGCGCCGATATCGTCCTGCGGCGAAGGCAGACCCGGATACCGACGGTGTTCCCGGCGTCGAGGTCGTGGCGATTCCCGATACGGAAAACATCGCCCGCGTGGACCCCTACACCTTCCGCGTGAACGACGAGACCACCCGTCCGCAATTCCAGCCGGCGGTGGCCATGGATAACGTCGGCAACTTCGTCATCGCGTGGGCGAACGGGGCGCAGGACTTCAGCTTTTTCAACGGCATCAAGGCCCAGATCTTCAATCGAAAAGGCGAGCGCATCGGGACGGAGTTCTTGGTCAGCACGGAGGAAACGGCGATCCACTTCGATCCGTCGGTGGGCATGAGCCACGACGGCAACTTCGTCATCACCTGGGATCGTACGGACGACGTTCGTTATCTGACGGGCGGGCCTTTTGCCTCCGCGGTCTTCGCCAAGGCTTACAGCCTGAACGGCCAAGTACTGCTGAATCAGTTCGGTGTGGGCGGCGGCGGGGCTTCCACGGTGGCGTTCGATTCCGCCAACCATTTCCTCGTCACTTGGCAAACGATCGGCGATGCCGACAACACGGGACAGACCAGTTCCGGCGTACGCGCCATCATGTACGAACTGGTGGACGCCCAGGGGAATCCCACCGGAACTGTCATGCGCGACGTGTTCCGGGCCAATAGTGCCTCTTTGGCGGCCGGCGGCGCACCGCTTTGGCCGGGCTTCCAGGGCGGCGCCCAAGCCGGACTCGACGCCGACGGCGACATCGTGATCTCTTACGAGGGTTACGGCCCCGACGTCTCGACCGATGCCTTCTTGTTCGCCAATGCGTTTCTCCAACGTCAAATCAACGCCACGACCAACTCCGACCTGTTGACCTATTTCGATCCCAGCTTTGAGTTCTTCCCGGTCGGATTCCAAAATAACGGCGACGTAGACGGGGCGCTGGAAGAGATCCTCGTGCGGGCGGTCAATCGCGGCGCCGACGCGGAGCAGATCGGCCGACTGCGCGGCATTCTCGACGGTGTGGCCGGCCTTCTCCGCGGCGAGGCCAACGGCGTCATGTTCAGCCGTTTCGATGCCGATCCCAACTTCAATGTGGTCACGCTCTTCAGCGATAGCATCGCCAATGCCTACCGCGACGGCCACAACCAACGATACTTCATCATCATGAATCGCAGCCTGAACTGGGAATCGTTCCAGGTTCGGCTTTACCGCGACGGGCAGGCAGGCTTCGAGAACCTCACGATCGACAACCTGCAAATCAATAATGTGTGGAGCTTGCAGCAGACGATCGATCGCATCGATGCCGTGCTGGAGGGGGCGGCCCGAACCGGCGTGAACTGGGCCGAAACGGCTTACGAAGGTCCCATCGACGTGCGTCTGCTCTCGTTCGCGGAAATCCTCGACCGGCAGGGCACGCCCTGGGAAGTCAGGGACGGACTGGGAAACCCGATCGATCCACTCAATTTTGCGGTCTTCGAAGTCACGTTCCAAGGCGAAGGTCACGACTGGCCGTTCACGTTGATTCCGAACCCGGGGGCGCCGGGCCGGGCGGGCGGGGCCGACGTGCCGCCGCCTTCCATCGTGCAATATATGGCGGCCGACGAAGGCACCACTCAGACGCAAGCATCGCTCGGCGTCACGCCCGAGGGGTCCTTCATCATCGCTTGGACGCAATGGGAGCGGGCCACGGACGGTACGATCACCAACTCCACGATTCGCTATCGCCAATTCCTGGAAACGCTGGACACGGCCGGCCCGATCGTCTCCGATGTGCTGGCCCCCGACGGCCAGGCCATCGACGGGACCCAGTTGGTGACGCCGAACGGAGTGCAGTATCTGGTGATCGACTTCGACGAAGAAATGCTCGCCTTCGACGACGCGACCCTGGCCTGGGCCATCCAGCAGCGGGACCAGGCCCTGGCCAACGGCCAGCCGGTTCCCGCCTCCGTCAAGCGCGTCTTGGATAGCGTCACGAACCCCGAAAACTATCGCCTGTCCAAGGACGGCGTCCTGATGGGGGGCGCGGTGACGCGCGTCCACTTCGGCATGAACAAAGCGGCGGAGCTGGGGACGCAACTCGGGCTCGATGTTCCGGCCGCCAATAAATGGCAGGCGGTCCTGGAAATCGACGCCGACCCCGGTCAAGCCGGGTTGCAACCGCTGGACAGCGCCGTTTACCAACTGGAGGTCTTGGCACCTGTTCCGGCGGGGCCCGGTCAGACCGAGCAAAGCGGTGTGCGGGATAAGGCCGGCAACCCCTTGGGTCGGACCGGCTTCAATCCCAATGGGGCCAACTATACGCTCGGTTTTCGCCTCTTAGTCGGCGTTCCCGGCCCGGGAGTACCCGGAACGCCCGGTGCAGGCGATGTGGACGCGATTGCCAACACGACCCTGCTCGACAATCAAACCGCCCCCGCCGTGGCCATGAACAACAACGGCGATTATGTGGTGGTTTGGGTCAGCCCCGGCCAAGGAGCCGATACCGGAACCACGAACACCAACATTATCGCTCAGCGGTACAATCGCCGCGGTGAACCCCAGGGTCCGGAGTTCATCGTCAACACGTTCGAGACCGGCAACCAGGTCGAGCCGGACGTCGCCATGGACGATGCCGGCAACTTCGTCGTCGTCTGGTCCGGACAGGGCGATACCGACGCGGACGGAATTTGGGCTCGCGTCTTCGATCGCTTCGGCACGCCGCAAGGTCAACAGTTCCGCGTCAATCAATACCGCCTGAACGCCCAATACAGCCCCAAGGTGGCGATGGATTCGGTGGGTAATTTCGTCGTGACCTGGAGCAGCTTCGGCCAGGATCTCGACAGCAACGCGGTGATCGGGCGGCGGTACAACCGTTTCGGTCAGGCCCTGGGCAATGAATTCATGGTCAATTTGCCCAACTCGAGCTCGCAGCGGAACTCCGACGTCGCCATGGACGACGCCGGTAATTTCGTCGTCGTATGGATGAGCGACGGCCAAGACGGCAACGATTGGGGCGTGGTGGCCCGGATCTTCAACGCCGATGGAACCGCCCGGACCGGTGAAATCCTTGCCACCCAATACCGCGTCAACCGCCAGATCGATCCCCGCGTGGCGATGGACGCCGACGGTGATTTCGTCATCACTTGGAGCAGCTTCGGGCAAGACGGCAGCGGCTTCGGCGTGTTCGCCCGACGGTTTGCGCCGAACGGTTCTCCCAAGGGTGATGAGTTCCAGGTCAACCAGACCGCATTGCATTGGCAATATCAGAGCGATGTGGCCATGGACAAGGCCGGCAATTTCACCATCGTTTGGACGACGATGGGCCAGGACAATGATTTGGCCGTGGATTGGGGCATCTACGCTCGCATGTTCATGGCCGACGGAAACGATTACGTGCTGCCGCCCAAGGGCCAGGCGGGCGAGTTCCGCGTGAATGCCGACTTGGCGGGGGACCAAGTCACGCCCGTCATCGCCATGGACGCCGTCGGCAATTACGTGGTGGCTTGGGTCGGCCCGTCCACCG
>Ga0067045_1027921_pt1 | contig 50848 bp, 40 predicted proteins | sample TerdegcTABiofilm_FD_59184 | JGI IMG/M metagenome (GOLD analysis project Ga0067045, IMG submission 59184) | Combined Assembly of (Gp0054472, Gp0054536) Wastewater bioreactor microbial communities from Singapore -Terephthalate degrading...
AATTTGAAGAAGGCATCGTGTGGGTTGGTTATATCACTCATATTGACCTCCAAATCGCATCACATTTTGGACCAATTCAATTATACCATATTTGACAGGAAAAATTGCACTGCATAGAGGCATGAATTTGGCGATGAAGGATAGGCTGTAGTACTGCAATGAGCGCTAGATTTCTAAGGTTTGGAAAACACACCACGAGATTTGGCAGATTTCTTTATTCTTTCTTCGATATACGTGTAATTGTCTGCTTTTATTTTGTCTTTGTGCATCCGAAGATATTTCAGAAACGATTCAGGACTCTCAGCACTTTTTACAAGAGTACTGAGTGATTCAGTCGGAAGAGCGCCACTTTCGTAACGTTCAATTGTCGCCTTACCAATTCCCAAGGCTTGAGCAAATTCTGCCTGGCTAAGGTCATAGTTTTCCCTGATCCTTTTGATATCTTCTGGTAAAACGAGTGAGTGTTTTTGAGCGTATTTGCGATAGGCTTGTTTCAAATTTTCGTTTTCCAAGTACGGGTCAAAAAGTTCGTTGCCACATATACTACATTTGGCCACTTTTGACTCTATTTCTGTCTTTTCTCCACGTATGTCATACAATTCATTTTTGGTGATGATTTCATATTCGACAAGTGTATCACATTGCTCACAATACAGTTTGTTTGCAGCCTGTGTGGTTTTAGTCATTTCATTTCCCTCCTTCGATGATGAGCAATCGTTGTGACTGGTAAGACTTCTGCTATATTTTAGCGATTACATAACTTAAAATCCTACGTAAAGATATTGATATAGATATTCACGTATCATTTCATCAGCGCAAGCAGGAGCCATATGGGCATTAAAACGATGTTGCCATCTTTTCCAATCGTATCTTTTGTGGCCACTATTCCTTTGCCAAAGACTCTTTTCATCCCTGTATAGTCCGATTTGTTGATTCTGTTTTGGTATTTGATTTCTATTGGGATTAGCACACCTTCTCTATCGACGATGAAGTCTATCTCGTTGCCTTTTTCTGAATACCAAAAGTAGGGTCCACTTGTCAAGTTGAGTGCTGTCTGTTCAATGTCTTGTGGCATCATTAAGTGCCTGAGCATTAGTAATTCCATGATTTGAGGCATTGCTATTTCTTTTTTGCCAGTTTCTGAGATGATAGAGCATATCATCGGATCAAGCGGATAGACTTTCTTTTGCTTATTACGTCTGATTTCTTTTGTGGATGGGTCAATGAAATAGACAATCGAAACAATGAAGCTGTATGCAAGGAACTCAAAATACTCAACGATGGTGTTCACAGATCGTATTATCGGGCCGAGGTCGTTGGAGAGCGATTGCCAAGAAAAGCGCTGACCAACTATGTCTGGGAGTTTTTCAAAGATTTCGATCATTCTTTCCCTTGACTTCATGTACTTTTCTGCATCGCCTAAGACAGAATCGCGGTAGATCGCCTTGGTTATGTCCGAGCACTTTCCTTCTCTCTCAAATTCGTCTATAACCTTTGGGAATCCTCCAGAAAGAGCGTATTTGTGGAAATATGCTTCAATGAACGAATATTTGAACGCAATTATTTTGAGTTCATCTTCGCCAAGGGCCAATATGCTTGGCAGGTCTAATTTGTCCAAATGCACACTCAATGTCTCAAGATACTCGCTAAACGTTATTGGGAGAAATATCAAATTCTTGCCAACACCTCTGCGCCCTGGTAGTCTCTCTGTCGAGATCTTTAAGTCATACGCAGAAGAGCCAGTTAGTAGGACAACTGCATTATCGAGCAATCCAAGGTCGGCTAAGAATTTTATAGCGGCTTGCCAGTTGGGAACTTGTGTGATTTCATCTATGAATATGTAGTTCATCTTTTCTTTGCTTGCAAATGTCTGCGAGTGCAATTTCACTAGGTCTACCAGTTCTGAGTTGTCTTTGACCATGTCACAAGTGAAAAACAGAATCCGAGAAGGTTCGACACCTGATTCGATAAGACGCAGGATCAAAAGTTTTGAAAAGGTCGTTTTCCCAACTTGCCTTGGTCCTCTGAGCGTGTATATACCAGGTATGGACAAATCTATTCCTGAGAAAAGGACTTTGGGGTCATATTTGAATTTGCTTTGTTGGTACTGTAAGATATTTCTATCTGCGTATATTGCCACTCTATCACGCCACCACGGATTCATGATGTAAAGTTCATCGAAATTCACAACGACACCCCCAATCGAAAAGCTTTCAGACCTATTCTACCACAACTGGGTGGAGTTTATGCAATGCATTGAACAAAACCGACCGAATTTGTGCAATAGACTATACAAAAACCGACGAGAGTCGTTGCTTCAATGATGCATCATGGATGAGCGAGTGAATCAACATGCAGGTACATGCAACGTTCTTAATTAAGCGGAAGATTTGTGAGAAGGGTGAAGTTAGGCAAGTGATAAGCCAATGGTGTTGACGTGACTCTAACCGAGTAGCAATGCAGTTGTACGGAGGCTGCGAGTTTTGTAGAATGCTTTGAAGTTGCTGGTGCTTAGACGTTGTGAATTTTTCGAATGTACCGAATATACGCTGTCGTGGACCATATTGGATATTACAATAGTGTTACTTATAGAATTCTAAAATCAATCAAAACAAGTGCATTCAAGCCATAGAGGTAGAATAGTATTAACTGTTACAATTTGCACATTGCTTCTCGACATCGGTGACAAGCTCGACAAACGCTGGACAGGCTCGACAGATGCTTGGTAACTACTCGATAGCGGTATATTTGTATTTTCCAGATAGTTTGTAAACTCCATTTCTTTCTATGATGATTTTCTTTTCGATGAGTTGGTTGATTATTGAGTATGCTGTTGTACGCTTTATACCACTTTCTTGCAGGCGTTCCACAAGTTTATCTTTAGTACCAACGAAGTTTTTAAGTAATCCAATAGCTCTTCGTTGGTTTTCGGTGAGTGGCGTTGTTATATATTCTCTTGCCAATTTGTTCACTGTTTTGAGTATGTGTTCTGCTTCGAGCCTTTGTGCCTCTATGTTGTCGAAAACTGTCTTGTTCATGATCCACAATGCGTCTCTCGGATTTCCATCCGCGAAATCGCTTGCTATTTCGAAAACGTTATCTGATATTAGGTGTAGGTATTCATGCAATCTTTTGACGAGCAGTTCCTTGATGTCACTTTTTGAGAGTGGTTCGAGGAAGACGATATCTTTGAATATATTTTCCAAATTGCCGGATTCATTCCAGTGCATTCTATCGGCAGCGTATTCTCTGTATATGGAATACGGTAAAGAGATTACGATAACGAAGTTGTCGAAAAGGATTTGTGATTTTATCGCGTCGATAGTTCTAAGCACGTCTTCTTTCTTCTCTTTGTCAAGTTCATCTATCAGGAGGAGGAACTTACCTTTGGATTGTACCGTTTTGGTGATGAGTTCTGCCAACTTCTCGCGCGCTGTGAAGAAGTCGAACCTTGGAGTATTACTGGTCTGAAAGCTGGCGCTTGCGGAACCTACCATCGATAATCCGAGCGAAAAGCCTCTGACCGTTGATACTTCGTAGGCCATCCATTCTTTAATACTTTGTGCATCTTTTCCTATTTCTCCGTCACTTTCCAATGATTTGGCAAGGTTGTACGTCAGATCGTAAAGAATGCTGTCAGTAGAATCACGCAAAGATATGTTGACTTTTCTGATGAATACTTCTTTAGGGGCGATAAAATTCAGTACAGTTGTCTTGCCGATACCAGTCTCGCCAGCGATGCCGAATATACCATACGGTTGGTATGTCACTATCTTGTTTAGAGTGTCTACCTCATTTTCCCTATTCACAAGATAATTTCTGCTCTGTGTATCAAGTGGTTTATCAACAAGATGTTTGATCAGTTCATTTAAAGCCATTGCTCTCACCAACTCTCTGTGTATCAAATTCCACTGTCAGCACAAGTTACAGATATGTTTCTATGGTAAAATAATTATATCACAAATTCATCGAAAAAACAACTAATTTAGTGCAATGTAGTTGCATCTGCCATAATGTTACAATTTGCACATTGCTTCTCGACATCGGTGACAAGCTCGACAAACGCTGGACAGGCTCGACAGGTGTTAAACAAGCGAATCAGTGCATTTTGGAACTGGACTTCCAAAATTCTCGTACTAAATTGGAAGTCCACTTCTAATTTAGTATGAATGATGCGAAATGTGGCTTGGATAGGTATGTTCTGATGTGTACTGAATTGTTTCTCGGCAGGTGATGGAGCAATTTACTTTGCAAATTCGGAGGCTGATTTCGATTATCAAAAATATGCATTGAAAGGGTGGAAATGAGTTTTCATATGATTTTACTTGACTTTTGCATACTGAATTTGATACTATAGACATGAGAACTTAAGATTGAAAGGGCGTATATTGAGGGGTGTATTGATTATCTTTTTATCGTGTGCTAGCTCAAAAAGGAGGGAAAAAGGTTATGAGAGATTATAAATCAGAGATAGTCGCTGTTTTAGACAGGAAGAATTTTAAAATATTAGATTATTACAACACGAATTTTAAAGAGCTGCTAGAGCTATTACCCGAGGAGAAGAAAGAGCAATTATTAAGAGTTGCGTTGTCGATAAAAGAATACAAATCACCAAGACCCTATTCTGTGATCAATAATGAGCTTGGGGATGAACATGATGTCTTTATCGATGAAGCAGAAATGATTATGCAAATGTACGGTTATGGATTTTCAAGATTTGACTTTCTTAAAGAATTTTTGAATGGGTTGACAGAAGATCAAAAAGATACATTTCGTATGTTTCTTATAAAACTTGAAATTAAGGATCGCTATTGAGAAAAATTAATGAGGTAAATAAAGAATAGAGTCCTAGTGTGCAGTATTGAGTCTCTTAATGTTCTTGAACATATGTTCAACAAGTTCTTCATTCCAAGGGGCAGTTTTCTTTGTTGTTATCTGAATTTACAAGGGGGAGAAAAGGTTATGGCAGATTATCTCCAAGAAATAAGTGCTATTTTATACCAAAAGGGCTTTTCATTTTCTAGAGAGTCTCTGAATAATTTACTTGATACTTTGTCCGATGAGAAGAAGGAACAGCTGATAAGGACTGTGTTGTCTATTAGAGAGTACAAGTCACCAAAAAGACATTATGTGGTATCTGATGATATTGAAAGTAGGCAAAGTGTCCTTGCATTGTCAGAATCGATCTTGGAATCGCAAAATTTTGGATTTTCAAGGTTTGATTTTGTTGAAGAATTTTTCGATGATCTGACGAAGGAACAAAGAATTGCATTTCTAAAATTATTTATCACTTTTGGGAAACGAGGTTATTAAAAGTAGGTTATTACAAATATGACGATAGAGAATATGACGATGGGGATGATGGAAACGAGGAATATTGGTAGGGTTATCGGTTTAGTAATTTCTTTGTGAATTAACTAGATGCAAAATAACTTACTGTTGTGCGGGGGTGTTTCCCCCATTTTGTTTTTATTGCTGAATGTGGTAAAATATACTCGTACAATGTGAGCTCGTAGATAACGAGGTGATTTGGTGCACAATCCTTTCAAGTTCGGTGTGGTTGTTAAAGGTGCTGATTTTTGCGATAGGGAAGTTGAGATAGGGGAGATTGAATCTGATATTGCAAGTGGTATCAATATCACGATCATCTCTCCAAGAAGGTACGGAAAGACATCTCTGATTTTGAATTTGTTCGATAGGTTGGAAGGTATCGAAAGTGTGTACATTGACTTAATGGGAATTACGTCGATAAATGATTTCTTAGATGTGTACGCGCATGCATTTTTGGAGAAGATAGGTGGAATGCAAAGATTCTTTGAATTGGCAAAGAAGATTATTCCTGGAATAGAGAAGATGGAATTGAATTTTGGACCTGTTGGTGTGGATTTGAAGGTGTCACCGACGATAAGGAATGTAGAAGAGGTCATATCGATTCCAGAGAGGCTTGGGGGTAAAGTGGTAGTTGCGTTCGATGAGTTCCAAGAGATAACGAATGTAAAGGAGATAGACTTGCTCTCTGTGTTTAGAAAGAAAGCACAGATGTTCAAGAATACAACGTTCATCTTTGCAGGGAGTAGGAGACATGTGATGAACGATATATTCTCGAATGCAGAAAAGCCATTCTACAGATTTTCAAAGATTTACAATCTTGAGCCATTGGGAAAGAGTGAGGCAATAGGGTTTCTGAGGCACAAGTTCAATTCAACGATGGAAGAAGTGCCAATTGATGATGGTTTATTTGAGCGTATATACGAGTTGTCTAACGGTCATCCATACTATGTGCAATACATATCACATATGATATGGAATATAGCGATGGAAAGTGGTAAACTAAGTATAGAAGATGTAGAGATGGCAGTGAATAAGATATTGCAATCTGAAAAGACGATGTTTGAAATGCTGTGGGATTCGCTAAGCTCGAATCAGAAGGCAACGTTGAAAAACATTGCATACGATATCTCACCATATGAGTTAAACATGAGTGCAGGAAGCGTGAAAACAGCACTCGATAAGTTGGTAAAGATGGACGTTATACAAAAAGGTGAGAAGAGATATGAGTTAGTTGATCCATTCTTGGGGATGTGGATGAACAGAGAATATGAGTAAGAGCAATGAGACTTGTGCAAATGAAGCGGTGGTGATTAATTGAAAGTCTTAATAATACCAACTTCAATCCCTAGGGAAGACAATCCGAGTAGAGGGGTTTTTGTAGTCAAAAGGTTACAGCAGTATAAGAAGTTCGGTGTAGATTATACGGCTGTGTCATTTGATTTTGAAGATGGCCCATTGGTATCTTTAGCCAGGAAACTTACGAAAAACACAAAATCACGGCTTATGCACAGTTACGATGGAGTGGAGTTTAAATATGTTTTGCTTCGAAGAGGATTGATAAGCATAATAAATCAGTTTTTAAGGCCGAACGGTTACAAAGATGTTGTAGCTAAATTTGCCGAGAAGATAGGCAAAATTGTGAATGTTGATGATTTTGATGTGATCCATGCCCACGGAATGTATGCCATACCTGCAGGTGAGATCGCAAGGTTGTTGGCAGAAATGTATGGGAAGCCCTACATAGTTACTCTCCATGGAGGGGATGTAAACGATGTAATGCCAAAGAGAATAGAATACGTAGAAATACTTGAAAAAGCAGCAAAGGTTATTTTTGTGAGTAATGCTATACTTCAAAAGGCAAAATCTTTCGGATATAGTGGGAAGAATGCAGTTGTCATACCAAATGGGTACGACCCAGAGATATTCAAGCCAATGAACAAGGTCGAAGTTAGGAAAAGGCTTGGTATATACAAAGAAGGATACAAGTATGTTGGTTTTGTCGGCAACTTAATAGAAACGAAAAGAGCCGACAAACTTGGGGAAATATTTCATCTAATTCAGAAGGAATTTCCAAAGGTCTATTTCATCGTTGTTGGCGATGGATATTTGAAAGAAAAAATACAGCAAGAGACAAGAGATCTAGAAGTCTTATTCACTGGAAGAATCGAACAAAAACAAGTTGCACTGTACATGAACGCAATGGATGTTTTAATTCTACCAAGTAGAAATGAAGGTTTTGGAACCGTTATAATTGAAGCTCAGGCATGTGGAACGTGCGTTGTTGGGAGCAGCAATGGTGGTATACCTGAGGCGATCGGATTTGAAGAGTACATTGTTGAAGAATGTATAGAGTTTGAGAAAAGATTCGCTGAGAAAGTAGTCTGGTCAATCAAGAATGGAAAAGAGCCGACAATCTTTCTCAATAGAGTTCGAAACTTTCAGTGGAGGTATGTGGTCGAAGAAGAGATAAATATCTACAAAAGCACCATATAATATCTGCTTTATAAATTAAAGGAAAGACCTGAGGAATAGATAGAGCCAAGCAGTCAAAAAACATTTCAAGATATCTTTAAATCATCGAAAAAGGTTAATTAGAATCTGGAAATGACAGATGAACAGCGGAACTTGGTGAGCACTTCGAACCTTCGGTTGAAAAGCATCATGAAAGAATAGCAGTTGATTGATCAACTATCCATTTGGGAAATGAGATTTAGTTTTTGGATAACGACAAAACTTCTAAAAGTGAGCGAATTCAAATGCAAGAGTTTTTGGAGAAGCAAGCAAGTCAGTTCGATCCATATCGTAAGTTGAGAACGCAGAAGAGATAAAGTAGAGATTGACTAGTTACATTCGATTTGAACAGAGTTTTTGAATCTAAGTGAAGTAGAATTAGTAGAATCAGCAAGTCTTGAGAAGAGCGATTTAACGACAGTTCGATAAAATTGATCAAGTTGGGAAAGTAAACGATTTGAGAATCGGTGGAAAGGTTGGATGGGTGAATGAAATTAGAAACCTGGAACATTTGGACTATCTTCCTTAGTGGTACGTTTGTGGATAAAACAATTTTACCACGACATGGAGGGAAATATCCCAGAAAAGCTAGGAATAAAGTCGGTAATAATGCGCAATTTTGAATTTCTAAAGTGGGTGGAATTTATAAGTAAGCGAGGTGAAATTTGTTGAAGGTAGGAATTTTGTCATCCGACAATCCGCATAAGACCCTTGTGGGTGGGAAACACGTGCATCTTTACTTACTTGAAAGAGCTTTAAAACAGATGAAAATCAATTTTAGTACATGTTATTACGAGCCCAATGTTTTTGATACATTCGACATGTATATTAGGGCAGCTTTTTCAAGATTTACCAAGATGTTTGGTAATGAAAAGGTTAGCGTCAGGAATGCTATTGCATCAGTAGATCGGAAGCTTCGTTTTTTTGAAAATGTGAATCTGAATGTAGATGTGGTACATTGTCACGATACCGTTGCAATTGCTAAACTGAGAACTCAAGTGCCAAAAATACTTACATTGCATGGTTACTTTGCTCGCGAGGCACTAAATTATTTCCCTTTTTCTGAGAAATGGAAGAGCATGTATTACGATCATTGCTTAGATGTCGAGAAAAGCGCATATAAACGTGCTGATTTTATAATCACCGTTGATACAAGAATAAGAGACTACGTGGTAGCAAATTTTGAATACCCTGTGGAGAAAACTGCTGTTATCTACAATGCAGTTGACACTGATAATTTTAGGCCTGTCACTGACAGTGAAAAAAGGGAGATAAGGAGAAAACTAAAGATACCAGAGGATAAATTTGTTGTGCTTGTACCAAGAAGATATGTTATGAAAAATGGCGTTTTGTACGCGGCTCAGGCATTTGAAAAGTTGAGGGCCGATAACAGATTTTTCTTTTTATTCATAGGTAGAGGACCCTTGAAATCGCAAATTGTTGAGATACTTAGAGACAACAACAACGCATTGGTTGGCGATTATGTCGATTACAGGGATAATGTATGGGAGTATTATCAAGCAGCGGATGTAGTCCTTATACCAAGTATAACTTCTGAGAACATTCAGGAAGCGACAAGTTTGTCTATGCTTGAATCTATGTCTTGCGGTAAAATAACGGTATGTACCAATATAGGAGGAATGGCAGAAATAATCAGAGACACACAGAATGGGATATTGATACCTGAAAAGGATATTGATGCAATAGCTGACACACTCGTTGATTTGTGTGACAATTATCATTCTTTTGAACATGTAATGCAAGAAGCAAGAAAATATGTTGTTCAAAACAGTTCATATATTGTACATGCAAGAAAGATTGTTGAAATATATAACAAAGTTTTGGGGGAGGGAAATAATGGAAACAGTAACAGTTATCATGCCAACATACAATGACGAAAAATACATAGAGGAAGCAGTGAATTCGTGCTTAAGGCAAAAGGGCGTGAATATTCAACTAATTGTAATCGACGACGGTTCAACAGACCAAACGCAATATATTTGTACGGCTGCAAGCAAAAAAGATTCAAGGATACTTTATATTCGCCAAGAAAATAAAGGTCAATTGAATGCAATCTTAGTGGGCACTAAATATATAATAGGTAATTATGTGACCATGCTTCACTCCGGTGATAGAGTTTTTAATGAGTGGCCTTATTTTACAAATGTTCGAGTACTGAAAGAATCCAATTCTCAAGGCGTTTATAGTGACTTGCTTGTTATGGATGAAAATGGAAATGTGACTGGAAAGTCTGTAGTAAAAAAACTTGATAAAGATTCTTTGGCAAAGTTGCTTTGGCTTTTAGGAAGTAACTTTATTTCGGATCCATTTTTCGTTACAAAGGATTTTTATCTTAAGAACGTGGTTAAGACATATGTAGTCTGGAACATGCCATATTGGCTTGTGATAAAGAAGGACAAGATTGGAATGGCTAATCTGACGTATATAGACCAACCATGGTATGTGTACAGAGTATATCACGGAAATTATATCAGAAGCGATGTCGGAAAATTCGAAGTATTCAACGGTTGTGCTAGGACAGTCCTGACTCTTTCTATGTACTTTAACTTACCATTCAAAGGCATTTTAAAGTCAAGGTACACTAGCAAACTAGGTGAGTTCCTGAGTATTTTCGGTGTGCAAAAGAGAAAAGTGAAATATGATAGAAATTTCGATACACAAATAAGGACTCTATTGGAGAATATTATGCGTAATTATCAAATAGACAAACATCAATCAGTTTATTATGAAGCACTACTTAATTTTTACAGTGACACTCCAAATAGGGATATAAGAATAATAGATCCTATAACGGACGTATTATATCTTGGTAAAGATTCGAGGACATTTTACAAACATATTGCTGGGAACTCGAACAGTGTATACAAAGAACTAATAAGAGAATGCTTTCGTGGACCTTTTAATATAGTCACAAGTGCAGAAAATTATAGAAAGATATCTCTCATATGCAATTTCCTAAATATAACGCCAGAAATAAGAATCCAATCATCCTAATTTTCTAAGAATGCAGCATATTATTTTTGCCACGGAGGAAAAACAATGGATAAGTTTTCACTTATCAGAAAATACTTTTCTTTTTCCCTTGGAATATGGATCAATGCGTTGATATCATTCTTTACGACTCCGATCATCACATTGTTGATAAATCCATCGGAGTTCGGTAAGGCAGCGATGTTTTCAACGGTTTATTCTATTTTCATCTTGTTGGTTATCTCCGGCATTCCAAATTCTTTCATGAGATTTTTTCACCAGGTAGGTGAAAGAGATAAACCGACTTTCTTGTGGAGCTGCCTTTCTTTTCCACTTTTGTTCACTTCAATAGTCACGGTTGTAATCGTTCTTTTCAGAAATCAGATAAATTTATTCTTGGTTGGAGATGAAAAATCTGCTGCTTCGCTTATTTTGATAGGAGCCATCATAGCAGGCGTATTTCAGACGTTCAATCAGACGATAATCCGTATGAGAGGAAGAGGTTTTCTATATTCCTTCATCCAGATATTTAATTCTTCAGTTAACGCTGCTTCCATCGTTCTCTATGCTTTACTGATCAGTCACGATTTCTATGCCATACTGTACGCCCAATTGTTCTCGAACATCGCAACCTTAATCTTAGGAATTATACTTGATCACAGTTATTGGTTCCCGATAAAAGTAAATAAAAATCAAGCAATTGAAGCGCTGAAGTATGGCTATCCGTTTATCTTCTCGGGTATATTTTGGTGGATACTCAACTGGACGGACAGATTTGTGCTCCGTCTGTATACAAATTTTAATGAAATAGGATTGTATTCCGCTGCTTTCAAGATCGTCTCTGCGATGAATCTCTTCACGTCTGGATTTTCGACGCTCTGGTATCCTTTTGCGTACGAACAGTTTGAAAAAAATCCGGATAATGGTGCACTATTTTCTAAAGTATTGGATTACGTTGCATTTTTAACTTTTTCACTTGGTTTGCTCGTACTGACGTTCAAAGATGTAATTTTCCTTCTTTTGGCAAAAACGTACAGATCATCAGCAAGTATATCACCATTTCTGTTATTATCACCGGTAATGATGATGATGAGCATTGTGGTTGCAAGAGGAATAGACTTTTCAAAGAAAACATATTGGTTTATAGTAAGTGATGGATGCGCAGCAGCATTCAATTTGATTGGTAATTTCTTGCTAATTCCAGTTTTTGGAGCGAAAGGAGCGGCTTTATCAACTGGTCTGTCTTTCATCATTGTTTTTGCAATAGAAAGTACAGTTTCAAAAAGGCTTTATCCCGTGCAGTACGACCTGGTGAAGATATATGTGATAGCCGTTCTTTTTTGTATAACTGCTGCGTTTCATACATTCTCTAATGCTTACTTGCTTCCAAGCATTTCGTCACTGATTGTTTTGTTGATAGTTCTATATCTGTACAAAACTGATTTTTTCAATATTTTGAAAGAACTACGGAAACTAACAATAAGGCCTAACAGAAAACACACATAGGGCTACAATATTTTCGTCAACTATCATCATAACTTTTGTTTAACTGGGAGAGTGTGTCTGATGAAGATAATTAGCTTGATTGGTGCACGACCACAAATAATAAAAGAAGCGATAATATGTAAAGAGTTGAAGAAAGCTGGGATTGATGAGGTTTTAGTCAATTCTGGCCAACATTATGATAGGAATATGTCAGATATATTCTTTGAAACCTTAGATGTGAAAGCACCTGATTACAACCTTGGTGTTGGTTCCGGTCTCCATGGTGAGATGACAGGTAAAATCATGATCGAATTTGAAAAGGTGGTTTTGAAAGAAAAACCTGATGCCATACTCGTATATGGTGATACAAACACCACATTGGCAGGTGCATTGGTTGGAGCAAAGCTGAAAATACCAGTTGCACATGTTGAAGCAGGGATCAGACAAGAACCCAAAGATATGCCAGAAGAGATAAATAGAGTAGTAACTGATTATGTGAGTAACCTTTTGTTCTGTCCAAGTGAGTTAGCAGTGAGAAATCTTGAAAGAGAAGGGATAACGAATGGCGTTTATTTTGTTGGAGATGTGATGTGTGATTTGTACAAGATGATGGAATCAAGATTTGATGACAAAGCTTACAAAGAATATGGACTTAAAGATGGAGATTACATAGTCTTAACGCTTCACAGAGATTTCAACGTGGATAACAAAGAAAAGCTTGAAAAGATATTGAAGGTGCTGGATGAAGTATCGAAAGAGAAAGTAATATTCTTTCCAATTCATCCGAGAACTAGGAAGAGGATAGGTGAATTTGGACTTGAGAAATACACAAACAACTTTGTCATGAGTGAGCCGATAGACTATCTGAAATTGATGGGACTTGTAAGACACAGCTGGAAAGTGATAACGGATAGTGGTGGGTTGCAAAAGGAAGCATACTTTGGCAAGAAAAGATGTATAGTATTGATGCCAGACACAGGATGGCGAGAGATAGTAGAGGTAGGATGGAATGAACTTGCAAATGAGGACACACTTGTTGAAAAGGTATTGAGTGATAATAATGTGGCATACCCAGAAAACCTGTATGGTGATGGAAGAGCGGGAGAGAAGATTGTCAATATTTCGGTATGCTGAACAGATCTAAGTGATACTTTTAGTTAATTGTGAAACACTCAGATAAATGTTATACACGCGTGTACTTGAAAGGAGCAAACTTTTCATGAACAATAGGCCAGAACTGAATGCAACAGACGTGAAGAATCATATAAAAAGATATCTTGAAAAAATGTACGTCGAACCAATAAACATTAGTGTAGAGAATGAAAAATACACGATAAACAGTTCTCTCAGTTTTGAGATATACGATTTCTGGGATAAAACTGACGAAGAGCTGATGAATGATTTTGAGAATTATTCTTTCAAAGGTGACTATGTAGGGACTATTTTCTTCTTTCTTTCGGGATACTGGGAATATACGCACAATGAAATAAAGGATATGTACGGGAGATTTCCAACCAAGGAAAGTTTTGCTTACAAAAAAGGTGTGCTGGAAGAGCCTGTGGTTGATATACTGGTTGAAAGGATAAGGGCTGAACTTGGATTACATTACAGAGATAGTAGGCCTAGAGCTTTTATAACGCACGATATAGACCATCTGTGGCTTCCTACTGGACTGGGGTTTTGGAGATCTTTGGGGGTTGACATACTTAGACGGAAAGATTTTAAATTGGTCTGCAACAGGATCAAGAAGAGTTTTACCAAGGATAATCCGTGGTCTGTTTATAATCTCATCGAGTTACACAAAAAGAATGGGACTAAAGGTACATTTTTCTTTATGCCAAGGAAGCAGCCAAAGATACGTTTAGCAGGGTACGATGTGGTTGAAAACAAGGAGTATTTACAGAATTTAAGTAATGAAATAAAATCGATTAATGGGAAGATTGGCATACATTATGATATAAATTACTTAAAAGAGGATAGAATGAAAGACGATATAGATAGGTTAAGCAGCGTGTTTGGTACAAAGATCGAATACGGAAGAGCACATTACTTAGTCTTCGATATAGTGAAGAGCTTCGATATCTATGAAAAAGCTGGGATAAAATTTGATTCGACTTGCTCATTCTCTGATATGGTTGGATTTAGATTTGGTACTTCTAAATCTTTTAATCCATATAATTTTATGGAAAATAGGGAGTATAACGTAGTTGAAATTCCTCTGATACTCATGGATGATAGTTTGCAAAGCCCCAATTATGTTAATTTAGATCTGAACGAGAAGTTCAAAAAAATCAAGCAAATTATAGACAAAGTGAAAAAATACAATGGAACATTCACATTCCTTTGGCATAACTCTTCTTTTTATGTGACTGAATGGAGAAATTGGGGATGGATATATGATGAGACGATAAGGTATCTGAAAGAGAACAATTTTGAATTCGTATGAGATTGGAGAGAAACTAATGTCAGCAGAATTTCTGCAAGAATTTTCCAAAGATGAATGGAATTCTTTTGTTGATATTTCTCCACAAGGGAGTATCTTTTGCTACTATGAATGGCTGGAATTTAGCACGGACAAAGACTTCAGAATACTTATATATAAAGAGAATGGCAAAATAGTGGCTGGAATGCCGCTACCGTTTTTTTCTAGGCGGAGAATAAGATTACCAAAACTAACCCAAAAAATGGGAGTCTTATTTGAGAATTTCTCAAATTTAAAATGTGCGAGCAGATTGGAAAAGGAAAAAAAGATCATCTATGAATTCGTCGATATTTTGAAACAAGAGAAAAAGTCATACAATATGGCCTTTGATTGGCATTTTTATAATTGGCTTCCCTTCTACTGGAAGAGATTTGAACAGACAACATGGTATACTTACGTCATTGATTTTACTTCAAAGGACTTAGATTCTATATGGCAAGATATGGATGAACGTACAAGGAATTCAATTAGAAAGGCACAAAAAATCCCATTAAACGTTTACGAAACAAGTGATTTAGGTCGTCTTTACGAATTTGATAAAATAACTTTTGATAGGCAAAAAAGAAGGATACCGTATTCTTTTGGTTATGTAGAAAAACTTTACGGAATTTTCAAGGATAATATTCGAATGCTTGAAGCTGTAGATGATAGTGGAACTGTTCATGCTATAAGTTTCTATATATCAGATAAGAAATCTGTTTATTATCTTATGAGTGGAGCCGACCCTAATTACAAAAATTCTGGTGCGCAAAATCTCATTCAATGGGAAGCAATCAAATATTACTACGATAAGGTAAGATATTTTGATTTTGAAGGTTCAATATTGGAAAATATTGAGGCCAATTTTAGAAAATTTGGGGCCGAACAAAAACCATATTTTTATATATATGATAGAACTATATTTAATAAATTGCTTGATATAGCAAGGATAATTCTCAAAAGATGAAATAGTTCATTACTATTTATTTTATTCCATTATAACTTCTTCAATTTTTCTTATAAATTCTTCTTCCCTGCTTTGATTCCAAACAAATTCATCTTGATGTGTTTCTATGTTTTTCAAGATAGTGTCGTAATTGTTGTAGGCGTCTAATATTTTTTGCATGCTCTCCTCTACATTTAGAGGATTTATGACTACTCCTAATCCCAAATCACGGACCTGTTTAGCCATAGATACGAAAGATTCTTTTACTATAACTGGTGTTCCTGCAGCTATTGAATCAAAAAATTTATTTGGAAGTGCAAATATGTCATTCTTATACTTTCTATTTTCCACAGTATTATATGAAATCAATGAAAACGAAGCTTTTGAAATTTCTTCCATCATTTCTTCGTATTGTAAGAATGGTGTATACACATGTGGAATATCGGAGAACTCTTTCGCATCCATTCCAATTATTCGAAATGAAAACCCATGATCTACTAAAGATGTTATTAGATTCTTTTCGTCCTCTATTCGTCTTGTTATTTTTCCAACATATACGATTTCTTTTTTCTTTTTATTGAAATTAACGTTCTTCAGTGCATAATTCGGAATAGTACACGTTCTCCCTTTAATTGTTCCTGCCTTCTGAAGTACATCATTTCTCATTTCCTCCGAAACAAATATTGATAGATCAGATAGCTCAAGTTGTTTCTTGAATATTCTCTGCATCATCTCAACCTTCAAATAGCCAAGTAAACCAGTTAAGGTCCCTAAGAAATTTTCCGGGTGATATTCATGTATGTCGTATACTATCTTCTTGCCCCTTTTCTTAGCTATTTTAAACGGTTTCAGTGGAACTGTTGCCAAGAAATGATGCATGTAAAGTACATCGTATTCTTCATTGGCAATAAGTTCACAGATCTCTTTATCTAATGGTCTTCTGTCTATCAATTTCATCAAGGAACTTCCTTTGTCCCTGTTATAACATTTTGTGGGAAAATATCTTATGTTTCCTTCTTCATATGGTGACTCGTCTGTATATGTTAGATATTGATAAATAACCTTACTAACTTTAGATAAAGCTTCAACAGTTCTAAATACTCTTGTATCATACTTATCATGTGTGTATCCAATAATCAAGATTCTCAAACAGCATCACCCTCAGCTTTTTTCTCTATTTTACTATATATATCTTATTTTCTCAAGCCAAATAAACCGTTCCGTTACACTCTTCTTTAGTCCCTTATCCTAAGGGTAAGGAGAACTTAAAGTTATTCGCCTGTGGGAAGTAGAATGGTCATGCCTCGTTTAGATTTTTCTCATTTTTGGCAAGTGTCAAACTCATGAGAAACGCTTTGCAAAGGCTGTGATGAGCCTGTTGGAAAATCCTATTAACCAAGATTTTATTATAGAAAAAGCTATGCACTATTCTTGGGAGAATATTGTTAACTTAGAGTTAAATGTATATCAAGAAGTGTTGGCTAATAAACGTTATCCATAAATGTTTCAGATTCAGTAGAAAATTCAAGAATATGCTAATTTGAATTGACTGTGCACTGAATGATGTGCACAGTTTTTTTATGATTTTCCTTGCTTCCTTTATCCCAAGAACTTACGGCAATCATTTTGAAAAATTGGTGTATAATTAGTCCATGTTGTTGCAGTGAGTAGGAGGGACAACGTTCGAATATCTGCATATAAAATTGTGTGGATATGTTTGAGTGAATTTGATTTGCCGAGTCTTTTGATTTTTCTGATTTGAGGTGGAATGTTGAAGATAAATGTGATTGTCTGCACAACTTTGCTTTTGTTGATCTGTGCACTTAGTGTTGGAAGGGATCTGCTCGATGTCTTAGGAACGAAAGAATTGAGAGTTGGAATCAGGAATATTTCAAGTGAGGTGGTATATTTTCCAAAGAATGAGAATAGACCCGGCTTTTGTTTTGAACTGGTAAAGGAGTTTGCAGACTATTTAGGTGTTAAGATGAGGATCGTGGAGTTTGATGATTTATACGATTATTTCGATGATGGCACGTTTGACAATGTGGATATCATAGCCGATGTCTTGACTATAACCGACGCGCGTAAGAAGGTAATGAATTTGGTCCCGTTCATTGAAAACGGTGAGGTCTTGTTTGGTAGGATTGGCGAGAGTGTTTCAACACTTGAGGATTTGAAAGGTAAACGTGTATTAGTGCTTGAGAGTTTTGCGTTCCTTAACTTTTTGAAAGCAGAGCTCGACAATGCAAAGATTAGCTACGTAGTGAATAGAGTTTATCCAACTGATAATGTTTTGCAGTATTTGAACGATAATTATACAGAGCCAAACAAGAATTTAGTGGAAATTCTTCTGGTTCCAAAGGACTTTGCATATTACGATTACTTTGATTACGTGCAGGTGATGAAGGGAAATGCGGATGTAGGGATTGTGGATACTTTTTCATTTGCACAAAAGTATTTCAATACACTATTTTTGAAGCAAAATATCGTGCCTTTGATGATGCTGAGAAAAGAAACCGGGTACTTGGGATTTGGATTTTCAAAAAGTTCTCCACTCCTTGCAAAGGAGTTTGAACGATTCTTGGCGTATGCAAAGAGCTCTGGCATGTTCAATAAACTTTTCAAAAGGTATATGACGATAGATTACAATGATTATCTTAAATCGTTGAAGTGATGAAGAGACGAGATGATATGGAATGACGATAAGAAGAAGGATTTTTAGCACGTTGATAATTACGAATGCAATAATTTTGACGCTAACTGTTGCAGTAGGGATTTTTAGCACGTTCAATCGTACGATCAAGTATGAATCTGAGAAGCTTAATATGTTAAGCAGAGGCTTTGAATCGTTTTTAGGTGATGCAATTGATGGGATAAGTAACTCGCTAGAAGTCGTTAAAGATAGTAACGACATACAGTTTCTATTTCAAAATGATACTTACTTGAAGAGCTTGTCAGAGGCATCTATCAGAAATTCCTTGAAAGATGTTATGTTGGACTACAAAGAGATCGAAAGCATCGAAGTCACAAGTGGTTCGTCCAATGTACTCTCGCAAGGTAATTCTGTAATCTTTCAAGCACATCAAGGTAAGGTTTATACGCAAGACAATAATTCGTACCTAATGATGAGAATCGATGTGAATGCTGAAGCAAGTTTGGATGTGACCATCAGTTTGGATAAATTGTTCAAGAATTTCATCGAGCAGAATAATTTTGATATGTATTCGCAACTGTTATTCTACGAGGGCAATGATCTGCACTATGTAGATTTGCAAGGTAATTCGGCAAAGATGGCAGGGAATAACACTCGAGAGCTTCTTCTGTCAAAAGAAGGAAATGTAGATGGACTAAGCTTTTACGTGGCTAAGCCGAAGGGCTACATATTTGGTGATATCAGTGAATACATCTTTCTCACCGCAATGTTTTTCTTACTGGTTATATTCCTCACGAATCTCGTTTCTCGGTACTTGGCGAAGGAGATTTCTTCATCTATTACGAAGGTTGCAAAGGTACTTTCTGAGCTTCCTGAAGAACATTTTGAGAAAATCGATGTGGAAGATGACTTTGAAGATGAAATAAAAACATTTGTAAGGACTTTTAATAGTGTAAGTGATGAATTGAACTACAATACCAAAAATATGGAGAGAATCATCTCGGAAAAGACGCGGAAGATTGAACAGCAAAATGAGCAGTTGAAACATATGTCAATCACAGATGAATTGACTGGCCTTTCGAATAGAAGATCATTTGATGAGCAGTTTTCAAAGGATTTCTCGCTTGCCTACAGGGAAAAGTTGTACTTTAACTTTGCGATAGTTGATATAGATCACTTCAAATTGGTGAATGATAAGTATGGTCACCAGATAGGTGATAAGTGTTTACAATTGTTGGCTTATGCATTCAAAAAAGCATTTAACCGTAGTTCTGATAAGATATTCAGGTATGGTGGCGAGGAATTTATTATCTACTCGCTCTCAAAGGAAAAAGAGAAGTTCTACGATATTTTGGAGTTGTTGCGCGATAGCGTGGAAAAGGCAAGTATGGAAGTGAATGGAGTGAGCGTCAAGGTAACGATAAGTATAGGCGCTATCTCGCTCATTCCACCATTTAATGAGTACGAAAGGTATATAAAATTGGCAGATGATAATCTGTACAAGGCAAAGGCACTTGGACGCAATAAGGTGGTTATTGCATAACACAACAGTTAACTATCGGCATTCACTTGTTGAGTTCTTCCGGATAAATCATCCAACGGCCTGATTCTTTGTAAGCAATTAGCTGTTTCCTTTCAATTGCCTTCCTTATGGCTGCATCCGTTCGTCCAACCATTTTTGCATATGTATTGACATCCACGAGTTTTTCTTTGTTTGCTGCACATATCAGTCTATCGTAAGATTCGATAAGTGCTTCTTCCATAATCATAGATAACTCGGCTGTGTCTCTTTCATTGAAGAACTTGTCGAGATTTTCCGGTATTAATTCCCGTGGCGATTCTCTGAATATGCTGCGTATTCCACGTTCTGCACTCTCCAATGCCTTTATGTATCTGTCTCTATCTATCTCTTCTACACCTTTTATGACTATATTCACATATCCATGTGCAATGAGTGTGAAGTTGAGCATGATTCTTCCCACTCGGCCATTGCCATCTTCAAATGGATGAATACACTCGAAGAACACATGGTTTCTCGCAGCAGCTTCTCCAACAGGGTGGTGTGAATAGGCATAATCAGCGTAGTCACACCAAAGTCTCATCCACTCGTGAATATCAAACTCAGGTGGCACAATCTTTGCACCAGTTATCCTCACTGGGCCATTTCTAAAAGCGCCGAGTTTGTTTGCGCTCCTGATATTCTCAAATAACATCTTTTGCGCGTTCCTAATCAACGCTAAACATGTAGGTTTCTCACCTGTCTTGTACAATTCAATCGCCAGATTGTAATAATATTTCGCAGTTCTAAAATAATTTGCCACCTCACTGCCGGATTTATACTTGTCACTAATAGTCTCCTTCAATTCATTCTCATCTACAAAGATGCCCTCTATCATGACTGAGTTTCTCGTTTCCTCACCAAGCGCTTGCAACCATTCTTTGTTTGGTATTGATATAATATCTGGCATAAATATACGCTTGCGCCATTCGATGAGCTTATTTAACATATTGTTCACTTCCAATTTTCAATATATGTCAAATTCTTTTGACATTCCAAATAGATTGTACACCTATATCATCTAATTTCCAAACTATCTGAACATCAGAAAAATGTCGCGTTTGACACCCCAAACGCGACATTGGACAGTTGGAAAACGAATATTAACCATAATGATACCTATATGTTATTTAAAATGCTTTCATATCGTTCTTGAGCTGATTTGGATGTTGCCTTGGTCGTCGTAGATTTCAAAGCGGATTTTCTTGATCTTCAATATATCGTTTGGGTCGTTTTTCTTCAAGTTTATTTTGAATCCTTTTCCTTCCTTTGCGATGTCTATCGATATGTTTGCATACTCACCTTTGAGGTAATTGAGCGATGTGCCGTCGTCATCGTAGTAGTCGTAGTGTGCATGGTCTGTGATGAATCCCACTACGGTGAGTTCTGTGACATCCCTTTCTCCAACGTAGTTCATCGGTTCTGTGAGGACTATCATGCCATTTTGCTTGATGAATAGTGGTATTTCGTGAAGATCCGCCTTTATGTAGTGGTCACCTGGTTCGTAGACTTTCATTTCTCTATCTTCATACTTCGATGCCGTCCAGTTGAGCCACTTGGTTTCTGGTAGATAGACGTATCTGCCTTTTTTGTTCTGCTCATGCACTGGTGCAACCATGAGCGAGCTGCCGTACATATATTGATCTTCTATATCTTTCGTCCGTTCGTCTTCGAAAACGAACGATAGAGGCATGACAAACGGTGTGGAAGTCTTTACTGCATTCATGAATTCGGAGTATGTGTATGGTAAGAATGCGTATCTGAGTCTTACTATATCTCGAGTGATGTTGAGCGTCTCTTCGTCAAATTGCCAGAGTTCCTGCGGCCTTGTGCCGAGTGCGCTGTGGTTTCTGAAATATGGGGTGAATGCACCGAGTTCCATCCATCTGATGAGAAGTTCCGGTGATGTGTCACCGCCGAATCCGCCCACGTCTGCGCCTGTGTAGAAAAAGCCCATCATGTTGAGCGATTGTAGCATGCGAATGTTTGCAAGCATGTGTTCCCACCAAGATTTGTTGTCTCCCATCCATATAGTGCCCATCCTGTGTAGTCCTGGATAACTACTGCGCGACAAGAGTAGATATCTCTCACCAGGTAGCAATTTGCTCAAGCCATCAGCTGCTGCCTTTGTCATGTAAAAACCGTATAGATTGTGCACATCATCATGGTTGACGATCGTTCCATCGTCTAATTTATGGTAAAAGCTCTTGTAATCTTCCCTCTTTACGGCCATATTTGAAACTGCGTCTCTAACTTTTAGTACAGCGTCCAATTTGTCTTCCCCGTCACTCTTTTCGAATTCTTCAATTGCCTTAACTACTCTATTCACGCCGTCAAGTGTGTAAAATACGGCAGGTTCGTTCATATCGTTCCAAATGCCTCTTATCCCCATGTCTGTAAAGAATTTGTATTTCTCGCCCCACCAAGTTCTTACATTTGAGTTGAGAAAATCTGGAAAGTGTGTCAAACCTGGCCAAACTGCGGCAACGTAGTCTTTGCCATCTTTATCTTTGCAGAAGTATCCATTCTTCTTTCCCTCTTCGTACACGGGATATCCTTCTTCAATGCGTACGCCCGGGTCTATAATTGGTACAATTTTGATGCCTTCTTGCGCCAAATCTTTGACCATTGACGCATAATCTGGAAATCTGGTCTTATCCGTTGTGAAGACTTTGTATCTTTCCATGTAGTCTATATCTGTGTATATCACATCGCAAGGGATGCTTAGTTCTCTGAATTTAGATGCAACATCCCTGATCTCCCTTTCGGAGAAGTAGCTCCACCTTGATTGTTGGAAACCGAATGCCCATTTGGGCGGGATGTACGGTTTGCCTGTGAGTTGCAAGTACTCTGCCACAATCTTTTGCTTGTCATCTGTTTCGAAGATGTAAAAGTCAAAATCGTGCGATGGTATTGTGATTTTGAGTATATCTTTATCGGTAAATCCTACATCGAATATGATTTCGGATGGATAATCAACGAGCAATCCGAATGTACTCGCACCATCTATGATGAGAAATGGATGTGAGCCATATAGCGATTTCTTATCCGGTGTATGTTCTGGATCATCTGTGCTGTACATTCTATAAATTCTGCCACGTTTATTGAGCGACCCCATGCTCTCACCAAGGCCGTATACGACATCATCTTTGGCCATCTTGTGTGTGAAAATCACACTATCTTCCGTCTCTTCGACATTGAAGTGTGGAAGCGTTGAGACTTGTTGGAATTTTGATCCATCGATTTTTGCAATTACTGCACCAGTTGCAAATGGTTTTCCTGAACGATAAAGCGATGTTAAATTAGAAATTTCGAACTTAGTAAACATACACATTCCTCCCAACCGAAGTTACTCAATTTCTATCAATACAGATGACCAATATTCAACTTGAGGTACTTCTATTTTAATTCCAACTTTTGTTTTTGAGAAGTTTATTTTCGAAAATGCAAGCTGATTATCGGCCGAAGCAAAGTATACATTCTTCACGTTTGTCAATGGAATTGTAATGTCCAAGTTCTTAATCAATTCCGGCTTTTTCGTTTCCATTCTCCAGAGAGTAGTTGTGACACCATTAAAATTAATCAAATTTATAAATACATATTTTGAATCTCCCTTTATGTTATAATACACTGTGCCTTTTCTCGGAGTAAGAGATAATGAAGAACCTATCAATTGCAAATCCTTTCCAGACGCGTCAAAGAAGTCTTTGTATCTAGCTTCAAAATCATAGTAATTTCTCAATCTCTTCAGGAACTCCTCACTTGGTATTCCTACGTCGGCAGGAAAATAAGGACCAGATAGCAAGGTTTTGTATTCACCAAATTCTAATCTTCTTCCACCATTTACGAGGATCACAGCATCTGTTAAGGCAATGGTATGTTCATAGGTATATTTTATATATGCTGCTGTTATAACATCTCTCCCAGAATTTTCTTTTGCATTATTTACCATTTTTGCCATGTCATCATATGTGTTACACGATTCCCAGGGCTCTATGTATATGGCATCAGTTTTTGCTTGAGGTTGTATCTCACTTGGCCAGTTGTTCACATAATTAAAGAGTACAGGTGCCCTTGTTTTTTCTTTTAGTTCGTCTATAAACTCTATGAATCCTTTTGATGTTATGTATGGTTTATACTGTCCATTGTCCAAATACATTGAAGCAAAGTCTTTTGGATATCCATACTGATCCAAATGTATGCCATCGAATCCAAATTGTAGTGTTTTGTTACATTGGTCTATGAGAAATTGTGTCCATCCAGATGTCTTGTACGTATTTGTGATCAGAATCTTTTGATAGAAATCTACAGGCACATAACTATCACCATTTTTCTGATAAAGTAACCAATCTGGATGTTTCAATCCTAAACTTCTTTCTACACCATAGATCGGAACATATGCCATAGAATAGATGTTTCTTTCATGACCTTCAGATATCAATTCTTTGAGTACTGTATTTGATATTGTCTTCTGTCTACTCCAAGCATCTTCATATATCTCTTGTTCAGATACCAAGTAACCGTAATCATACATCCAATCATAGTATTGCAAAGAGTTTATATGATATTGTACCAAGTAATCAAGGTTAGTGTCAACATTAATCCTTGATTTATCGAAATCTGTCAAAAAACCATACCGAGGAGACTGAATCCAAGATGAAAGTACAAGAAATCCTCTACTGAGAAATAATTTACCGTCTATAAATACATCTAGTCCATATCCACCAATATCTGATGGAGCAGGAATGGAAATATTGTCTATCGTTTCTGATTGCTTATTTTCTTTGCTACTTTCATACATTTTTTCTATTCCTTTCGATACAACAATATCAATCTTCTTGCTTCCTTTCGGAACATTTAAGATCTTTAGATTCATAGTATCATTCGGGAAATAAAATGATTTGTCAAATAGTATGTCCATACTAGCACCTCCAGCTGCAAATGTTGATGACGAAACCCAAAAAATCGTTATGAAAAAAACAAGTGATAGAATACTTTTCTTATCGTACATCCTCTTTCCTCCTCAACAAGACTCTGTAGAAAGTTCTCGTTTAAAGTTTCAAACCTCCTTCTGAAACGGACTGTATGAAGTACTTCTGAAAGACAATGTATATGATCAAAACTGGCGCGAGGGATATCATTGTACCGGCAAAAAGCAGATTCCATTGCACGCTATGCTCTCCCTTAAATGTCATTATACCAATAGGCAATGTCCAGTTCTTCTTAGACGTAAGAATCAGAGATGGCCAGAAATAGTCGTCCCATATACCCAAGAATGACATAATTGTCAAAGCACCAACGGCAGGTAGAGATTGCGGAAATGCAATATGCGTAAATCTCTGCCATGCGTTTGCACCGTCGATCTCTGCACTTTCTTCGTATTCTATCGGAATAGACTCAAAAAAGCCTCGTAGGAAGAAAGCATTGAATGCTATTCCACCTACTCCACCAGTTAAAATGAGTGTTATCTTATTATCCATTAACCATCCTATCCGGCTTATGATGTCAAATTGTGGGATAACGAGTAGCAATCCCGGGACAGATAATGTGGCTATAAGTAATGAAAAGAAAGTTTCTTTGAATGGAAAATCATATCTTGCAAAACCATAAGCGGTCAATGTTGAAAGTAAAACATTTAGCAGGACTGCTGGTAAAGTAATGGTCACGGTATTTATGAAATATCTTGAAAAATCTGCCCTTTGCCATACTGTAGCATAATTTTGTAAAGTAGGTGGATTGGGTATGAGTTGAGGAGGAAATGAAAATATGTAAGCACTTTCTTTAAGTGATGTAACGAACATGTAGTAAAATGGGAAGGTCATTACCACTGCTCCCAAAATAAGGATGACATATATGATAACCGACTTTATTATTCTTCTAGGATGATACATGCTGCGCATCTGTTCTCACCTCTCAACAATTATTATGCGTTTCTCTTGGAAAACAGCTTCCTTTGAAGTTGCGAAACTGTGAAAACTATAATAAAGAATATCACAGATATTGCTGCTCCATATCCAAAATGGAAATAATCAAACGCTTGTTTGAACATGTATGAACTCAGTACTTCTGTGCTTCCCATTGGTCCGCCACCAGTCATAACATATACAGAGAGGAAGACATTGAATCCACCGATTGTAAGCATCACAAGTTGAAATATCAACGTTGGAACTATCAAAGGCAATGTTATCTTTATCATTTGTTGCCAGCCATTTGCACCATCTAAAGAAGCTGCTTCATAGTACTCTTTCGGAATTCCTTGAAGACCAGCCAGAAAAATCAACATTGACCAGCCTATCCCTTTCCATATACCAAGAGTATATATAGGAATCATTGCAGTTTTTGGACTTGACATCCAAGCCACGTCCTTTGATATTATATGGAGTACGTCTTTCAATAAGAAATTTACCAATCCACCTCTTGCCGAAAAGAGATACTGAAAGAGTATGGATACGATTACCCATGAGGTTACAACGGGTAAGTAATAAAGTAGTCTGAATACTGTTTGGCCTTTCGCTTTTCTGTTTAAGAGTACTGCTACTAAGAAGCCTAGAATCAATTGCCCTGGTACAGTTACAATAGTGTACAGTATAGTATTTTTAAGTGCCATATAGAATTTTGGATCTTTAAATAGCTCAGCATAGTTATCTAAGCCAACAAATATATTGGGTAAATTTGGATTGATTGTCCAATCATACAAGCTCATAATGAAACTTTTTACGATCGGATAAAGTGTCCAAGCAAAGTAGCTGACCAAACCAGGAAGAACGAAGAGAAAGCCAATCATTTTCTTTTTCTTTGTCCGTGTCATATTCTATCCTCCTCAAAGTGCGTAATGAAAGAGCATTTCAATGAAACGGTGGATTACTCTCCACCGTTTCGTTTGTTCATTGGCTTTTTATTTGTACTTTGTCAAAAGTTTTTCAATCTGAGTAGCAGCATCATCTAAAGCCTTCTTTGGATCTATTCCGCCAACCACTGAATTTTGCCATGCAGAGTCCATTATGTCGTTTATTTCATTCCAAGCTGGATGTGGTGAACGTGCGACCGCTGTTTCCAGTTGTTGAAGGTAAATACCAAAGAACGGATGATTCTTGATCACAGGTTCGTTTAATAATCCTTTTAGTACTGGCATTTGCCCAACTCCAGCAAATTTCAACTGTACTTCTTTGGAAGTCATGTATTTTGCAAATTCCCATGCTTCAGCCTTGTATTTTGTAGACTTGAATAACACTATGTCTTCCCCGCCAACAACGGATTTTGAACCACCTTTTCCGGCAGGTACCAATGCAAAATTAATCTCGGCATCAGGATATTGTCCCTTGATGATACTCCATGCCCAAGGGCCTTCAAAAATCATCGCATAGACTCCTTCTGCATATCCTTCAAGAGTTCCTATTCCACCGCCTCCAATTGGTGCTATGTATCCTTGCTGATACAAGTCTTTGAATGTCTTCAGCGCTTCAACAGATTGTGTTGAATTCACATATCCCAGTGCTTTAGAATTTGTATCATCAAGGATTTTCCCGCCAAATGAATAAATCCAAGGAATGGTGTTCCATGGGCCAAATCCATTATCTGCGAATCCCCATTGATCAATTTGACCATCTTTATTGTTATCTTTTGTTAACAACTTAATATCCTTTATGAATTCGTCCATAGTTGTGGGTGGTTGTTTCAAACCGGCTGCCTGGAACAACTTTTTGTTCCATAAGAGGATACGAGTATTTGTATCGAGTGGTAGGCCATAATAATTACCTTTCCAATAATTTGTTGATAGAGGTCCTGGTAAGAAGGTATCCTTTAGCTTTGCAAATTCTTGAGCAAACTCCTTGTCTACTGGCATAAGAACTCCAATATCAGCAAATTGTGGAACCCAAATAATATCCATTCTCATAACATCTGGATACTGTGCTGCAGCGGTGCTAACAATTAAACGTCTTCTCATCTCATCTGATGGAACTTGAACTTCTGTAACCTTTATTCCAGGATGTGACTTTTCAAATGTTGGGATTATGTCCTTGGTTAACAGTTCATATTCACCAGAAGTAGTTGAATAACTGTGCCAAAATACTATCTCTTTTGTTGCTCCCAACAAGAACGTACTCACAAGTACCAAAAATGTTACTAAAAATGCCCTTTTCATGCAAATCCCCTCCTTTTTCCGACCAAAGATATGTGATTCTTTCTTACCTATGCCGTGATGGCAAACATTTCTTCTTGAATCACCTTGTACACACCACCGAGTGTCCATGCTTCCTCGCCGAAGTTGTCCACATCGAATGTCACCCTCTTACCCAAGTTTCCAAACGCATTTTTCTTCGCATAGTTTATGGACTTTTCCAAGAAATGTTCTGAAAATTCCAATGCTTCTCCACCTATAAGCAAATATTCAGGTGCGAAGATGTTGATGAGATTCTTGAGGGCTATACCAACAAGCATCGCGTATTCTTCAAAGACCTCACCAGTCACTTTCGAGTCCTCTTTCAGTGCAAGTTTGATGAAATCCATCTCCGACATCTCCGTATTCTGGAAGTTCTTATAGGTCGCCAGTAATTCTTGATTTTTCGTCTTAGCGTATATCTTAGTCACCAATGCACCGAATCCAGCCTCAGCTTCAAGGCAACCGAGATTTCCACAGTTGCACCTATTACCATTCTCACGCACCGTCATATGCCCAACTTCGCCAGCTCCACCATTGCCCGTATAGAGATTGCCATCTACGACAAGCGAGCCGCCTATACCAACACCAAGCGTAATAACGAGCGCATCTTTACAATTCGTCAATTTACCTTTCCAAAGATGTGTTGTCGTGAAAGAATCCACATCGTTCATTATGTACACAGGCACTTTCAATTGTTTTGACAGCATCTCACCAAGTTTGACATTCTTCCAGCCCAATATGAACGAATCGAGCACCACACCATTTGTAGAATCTACACTACCCGAGACTGCCACAGATGCACCAACTAAGTGATTTCTATTCTGATCCTCGACAAATTGCTTTATGAGCTTTGAAATCTTAACTGGTTCACTATTCTCACCAAAATTTATCCGTTGTTTAGTTACAACCGCACCTGTTAAATTTGCAATGACCAGTTGCAAATAGCCCAAGCCTATCTTCACACCCAAGATGTTGCCATATGCGGGATTCATGCACAATAATATCGGTTTTCTACCACCCGTCGAAGTACTCTCTCCAACTTCCATAATCAAACCTTCATCGATGAGCTCGGTCACTATCTTTGTAACCGTAGCTGCACTTATCCCCGTCTTTCTTGCCAAAGAGGCTCTATCGATCTTTTGAGATAGGAATATCTCCCTGAGTATCATCTTCTCATTTATACTTCGCATCAACTCTTTGCTACCAGTCAAAGGCATCTTCTCCCTCTTTTCCACATCTCCCTAAATTCTCTGTGCTTTTCACCGTAACATACTTTCTTTACTAACGAAAGTATGTTTTATACGGAGAAATTGTAAATCATTTTGTGAAAATGGATAAATCCACCTTTGGATGATATTTGACCATTTTCAACCTTGACGTTGAATTAGAGTAATTTAACTTCGATTTTTGGATATTATGTGCGGGTATATACTTTCAATAATGACATGGCTTTTCGGATGTTCAAGGATGACGAAGTTTGGACGATAAACATATTGATGGTGTAATTTAGCATTCTTATTATAGATTTAACTGAATGTAAGACTTTGGAGGATGACATGATTGATAGGGGGCAGATATACAAACTCTTTGAGCAGGGAAAGTATGAGGATGTGCTCGCATTTTTCTCTAAGAATCTCCCACAAATACCGGATGATTATAACTTAGAAGCATTATCTTTGTACAACGTTGGTCTTGTGCAGGAAGCAGTTGAGATGCTGAAATATGGATTGGCTGCTTTCCCTGAGAATAAAGACCTTCTGTTCAACATGATTGAAATTCTTTACACTGCACGTGAATACGAAGAAGTTAAGAAATACTTGGAGAGGGCAATAGAAATTGAGCCTGAGAATTATGTGTATTACGATATTTTCGCTACCATTCTGTTCTCAGAAAATAAGAACTACAGAGCGCTACACTATGCACAAAAAGCCTTGAAATATGCACCTCCAAGTATTCATGATGAGCTGATCGATAAGTACTCACACCTTGAGCGTACACTCTCCATTAGGCATGAAAATACTCCGAATGCCAAGAGGATAAAGAGATTGCTTTTGATAGGACTGCCTCACAATTACCTCGATTCTTTCAAATACTCATTGGAAGATGACTGGGAAATTTATGTAATAAAGTCACAAAACTGGACGGCATTTGAGCAGGATTACGAACTCATGGAGAACATTGGTGCGAGAATAATTAGTAGACTTGAAGTGGCAACGTTTCTTGAGAACATGGGCTCAAAAATTGACCTGATAATTAGAACAGGACATTTTTACAATGGAAATGATCTTTATCATTCTTATAGTGATGTTGATATCGATCAAATGGATACATTTTTCAAGATCTCAGCTATCTTGAAAAAGAGAAATCAAAAGGCTAAAGCAATATTGGCTTTCAGTGGCGATTCTTTCTTCTTTGAACAACGTTGGAACGATTGGCTTAGGTCAAGAATTGGCGTTTGCGACTACATTTTGTTTGAAACGAGGAATCTGAGAGATTACTTCATTAGCAAGGTTGATAAAGATAATAGTTTTGACAGAAGCAAACTTAGAGTTATACGTGTATCGCTCCCAAATTCAAGGGACTTGTTTATAGACTTTCATGAGCATTACACAAAACGAATAGTAGCCATGGGTAAATCTTTGAAGAGTTATACACCGATTAGTAATATATTTGTTGATGAAATTGGTGAGGATATGAAAGTTGGCAAGGGGAAGAACTGTGACGGAATTGATGAATGTCGCAGTAAGTTTCTTGCTAAATATGGCAAGTATGCGTTCGGTTTGGGATATTTTTATGACTTCTACGATAGAAAGCAAACATTTGGTGAGTTATTAGCAAGCGGAAATTTAGATAGTGTTTTGAGTAACACGCTCTTCAATCCGTATCCTTTAATATATGGATTTATCAATGTTCCAACCGAGTTGATCACTTATCTGCAATTTGGTATAGTACCTGTGATTCCAAATGATGAAAATGACTTCCATCGTGAGTTGATAGATAACGGCATGGCAATTGGTGTGAGCAAGGATACTTTGTTTTTTGACCCAAGTTCATACTCGGACGAAACCATCTCTGAGATGAGGGAAAATATAAAGCGACACCAGGCGATTTTTACTTTCGACGCTTTCTACAATTTTGTGGAAGCATTGATAGAAGGAAGGGATGTGCGGTGACGTCGAATCTCAAATTGTACAACGTTAGCAGAGTTGGAATTATCGGAGCCGCACCGCATCGATTCTTTGATGTGCTAAGCAATGAGAATGTGGAAAAGTTTAATTTATACTATTTTGCAAACGAGAGGTCTACCTATCAGACACTTGTGAAACTTGTGGAGAAGTATATGCCGGAAAAGAAGGGGAAACTGGTAGGTTTTGAGTTACCGTGGCCCGATGTCTATAATTCAATTTTGATGGAGTTTTTAAGAATCAAGAGTAAGGGTGATTTGATAACAATTTCCGAGGTCTTTTCCAACTTCCCGAATGCCTTTTACAAATTTGTCAACGAGCGTATGGCCTGTACAGATATACTGTGGGTGGGAGATAACGATTTCGATTCTTCTTTCATATTTGCAACGTTTCTCAATGCACTTGGAATAAGGTATGTGCTCTCACTGAAAGAAACGAGATTTGTTCAGTCGATGTTTGAATTTGAGGCCTTGAATAATGCGAAGTTTGTGATACTACCACATGAACAGTACATAGATTTCTTCAAAAAGAAGTATTCAATGGATTTATCGAGGAAAGCAGTATTTGCAGACATAGACTGGCGTTCCAAAGTTGCTTACGAAGCGTTGAAAGATTCTAATGTGCAAAAGCTTTCTGCGAGAGATGGGAAGTTTCACGTTGTGATATTATCTGGCAGGGTGGTGTGGAACAAGGAAGAGTCGAGATCACAAGGCCGGTACTACTATGTACCAATAATAGAGGACTTGCTCAATGCAGGTTTTGTAGTTCATTTGCATACGAGAGTACTCCTTGAATCTTTGGACAATCCTGTCTACTACGAGCCTAACCCATACACAAAATTGCTACTGAAATTTCCGAATAGCTTTATAATCGAAAAGCCGTTAGACTTGAATGACGTAGAGAATTACAAGTTGTTGATGAGGTACGATTTGGGACTTCTCAATTCTGGAGTAAGTGGGAAGGATGAATTCAACGAATTTGAGAAGATAAATGTACCAAATAGATTCTACGAATACCTCCATGCGAATGTGATACCGATATGTCCAAAGGGCACGCTTCAGTACATGGAGAAGAAATTTGCAAGTGATGTGCTATTTTTTGAAAATGCGCGAGAACTTAGAGCACTGCTGCACAGTGTCAATCAACAAAACTGCAAACCCAAGTACTTCTTCGATGATTTTGTTAAAACACTCTTAGACGCCTCTGAACAATACTATTGATGATTTCATATAGTTCAAATAGCAAAGAAGGGATGATGGATTCGGATTTTATTCACCCTACATAAATGAAGGTATAGGGGAGTTATCGTTGCTAAATTCATTATTGAAAAGAGAAGAAATTGAGAATACAATATGACTAAAGGTTACGTAGAGATATTTTGGAGGTGATGACATGTCAGATAAATTATTGCACTATGGAATGGTAGGCGGTGCGCTTGATTCTATGATTGGTGAGACACATAGAAATGCCATTTTGCTCGATGGAAGGGCGGAGTTGGTCTGTGGGTGTTTTTCGAGAGATTTGGAAAAGACATTGAAGACTGGCAAGAAGTGGGGAATAAAAGAGGGAAGATTGTACAAAGATTATTTGGAGATGGCTGAAGAAGAGAGCAGAAGACCCGATAAAATCGATTTTGTCGTGATTGCAACCCCAAATTCGTCGCATTACGAGATTGCCAAGGCCTTTTTGGAAAGAGGAATAAATGTTGTTTGCGATAAGCCTTTAACAACTACGGTGAGAGAAGCAGAGGAACTGAAAGAGATAGCAGACAAAAATGACCTTCTACTATGTGTGACCTATTCGTACGCAGGGTATCCGGTGATTTCGAAGGCACGTGAGATTGTAAGAAACGGTGAGATAGGAGAGGTCAGATTCGTAAATGTTCAGTACGTACAAGGTTGGCTTGCAAGAGATATAGAGAAGGAGAACAAGCAAGCAGCATGGAGACTTGATCCAAGTCAGAGTGGTCTTGCTAACACAACAGCAGATATTGGAAGTCACGTGGAGAATATGGTTTCCGTGCTCGTTGAAAAGGAGATCGATACACTCTGTGCAAGGCTCGATACGTTTGGCAAGTCAAGGCAACTTGAAGACACATCGACGGTAATGATTAATTTCAAAGATGGTGCAAAAGGCCTCCTCCACATGTCGCAGATTGCTGTCGGTGAGAATAACAATTTTACCGTTTCCATATACGGCACAACTGCAACTTTGAAGTGGGCGTTTGCTGAGCCAAATAAGTTGAGAATTTTGCACGAAGATTATGCAGAAGAGATAGTGCAAAAAGAAGTTGCAACACCCGGCACAAACATCGGTTTTAAGAATATCTATTCCGCTTTCATCAGCGATTTAATTGCAAAGAGAAATGGAGAACAAATCACAAACGACAATGCACACTTTCAGAGCGTGAATGCGGGCTTAAGAGGGATGAGATTCATTGAAAAGTGTGTGGAAAGTGCAAAGAATGGGTCAACCTGGGTGAAATTTTAGCCATAGATACTACAACAAAAAATGGAGCCTGTTAGGCCCCATTTTTTTACAACTTGGCTCCGGCGGAGGGACTCGAACCCCCAGCCTAGTGGTTAACAGCCACCCGCTCTACCGATTGAGCTACGCCGGAACTTTTGTTGATCAAGATCTATTATACCACATTTCTCATTTTTGTCAAGTCAATTCTTCGATTATGCTCTCAAATCTCCAGTTTCTTCAACTATTTTTGACTATTCTCGATTTTACGACGTTTTTCAAATAACTTATCTCGATGGATTCCAAATAACTAAATCATGGTAAATTTTACATCTCATAATTTATTTTGTCAATCGCAATTTGAGTAATATAATTGTATCTAAACAAATGTTTGATAAGATACTTCTGTAAGCTAAAACATTTTTGAAGAGATTCATGCTATAGGACGGTGTGTGAGGATGCTTAAAAAGAAGATTTTGATGGTATTCTTAATATCTTTAATTGTACTGCTTTTCATAGCCTTTGGTATGACAATGCTCGTCATTGAGAATGTGCAAAGGAGTTTTGAAATCGAGAAACAAAATTATGGCAGAATGGTTGAACAGATCTCAAATCTGTATTCTCAGAGGATGAATTCAGTTGCTGAAAGCTATTCTCTTTGGAGTGAGTTATACGCATATACGAAGAATCCCGACAGAGGATTTGAAGAGGCATATCTCGATATAGATCACTTTGAGAAATATGGTATAGATTTCGTAGCTGTATATAACTTGGACAATTTTGTGTATGCAGACGGCAACGATGAAAGGATACTAAGATATCTAAAAGGACTTGATGTAAAGGACCTTAAAAATAGATTTCATGAGTATGATTTGCCAAAATCTTTCAATTTTCCCATAGAGTACTTTGTTTATAGTATATGCAAGAGCAGTGATGTGAGAAGGGAAGACCCAGTAGGATTTTTCGTTGTTGGAAATACTTACGACCTTTCCGATTTTTTCGAGCTTCGCAAACTGGCTAATTCGGATGTAAAATTTTCAGAGACTCTGCCAAGCGCAGATTCAAAAATTTTGAATTTTGCAAAGCCTCTTAAGAATAGTAGCAATGTAACGATTGGATATTTGAATTTCACTGCAGCTTTCTCAAATTACAATTATCTAATTGGGAATATAATCGTTACAGTTGTCTTGTTCAGCGCAGTTTTTGTGATTTTCATGTCCTACATTGCCGCATATCTTTCCGCAAACCTCATAAGGCCATTCAACAAGATTGTATACTCGATCGAGAATGGGACAGTCGATAATATTGAACAATATACGCAAAGGCCAGATGAGATTGGTGAGTTATCACGTACAGTCAAGGCGTATCTCAATCAAAGGGAAGAGATCAATGTCTATTTGAAGGAACTGGAATCGAAAAATGCGAGTTTGCGGCGCTTGAATGAAGAAGTGCGAATGTTGCTCGAAAAGGATCAATTGACTGGACTTTTGACAAGATTTGTCTTCAATTCACAAATCGAAAGGTTGTATGTCTCAAGTTTGGCCGATTCGATGCCGCTTTCTTTGATAATGCTCGACATAGATGATTTTAAGAAGATCAACGATACTCACGGCCACTTGAAAGGTGATGACGTCTTAAGAAGGGTCGGAAGTGTTATACTCAAAAACACGAGAATGAGTGACTTTCCCATTCGAATGGGCGGGGAAGAAATACTGATACTATTACCACAAACTGAATTGAACGGGGCATTTGCAATTGCAGAAAGGATAAGGCGGAAAGTTGAAGAGGAGTTCCACGGTGATGTAGTTAATGTGACGATAAGTCTTGGCGTGACTCAACTAAATGGAAATGATACAATAGAATCGCTTCTAAAAAGGGTCGACGATGCAGTGTATATGTCTAAGAAAAATGGTAAGAATCAAACAACTATCATCTGATTCTTCTGATTCTTAACTATTCTGATACTTGAAAATTACACAGTTTTGGTATAAATTATAATATAGTGAATGTAAAAGCACAAAGATAGTGGAGGTGAGATTATGCCAATGTACAGATATGTGTGCTCGAAGTGTGGAAATGAAGAGCTTCACCTTCATGGAATCAACGATACACCGTCGATAAAGTGCAGTAAGTGTGGCGGAGACATGTTCAAGGGTATAAGTAAGGTAGGAATTGTTTTTAAGGGAAACGGGTATTACATCACCGATAGTAGAAACAACTCGAAAACAGAAAGCAAGAGTAGTGAGAAAGTTGAAAGTGCTGCTAAATAGTTTGATATAGCAACAAATGCAAAGCCCCCAATCGTTGGGGGCTTTGTTGTATTAAATTCGCCTGAGAATGATGAGGCTTTACGAAAACGCTCTTGGCAAGTGAAATAATAAAGCCCCCTTAAAGGGGGCTGGATTATTCTCCTCGAAAGCTTACTTAACTAATTTAACGTTAGCTGCTTGAGGACCTTTTGAACCATTCTGAACTTCGAATTCGACCTTGTCGCCTTCTTTGAGTGTTTTGAACCCATCAATCTGAATAGCACTGTAGTGAACGAAGATATCTTCTCCGTCTTCCTTCGTTATGAATCCGTAGCCTTTCTTTGCATCAAACCACTTAACTGTTCCTTTCATGTTAACAACGCCTCCTAAAATCTAATTTACTCGCCGTTGATCACCATTTCAACGGTCGATTTATTATACACCGTGTATTTTTAAAAGTCAATACATTTTGAAAATATATTAAAAGATATTGCCTTCTTCAAGAAAATGGATAAAATGGTATAATTATTAATCAGACAAAGATTCTTGTTAAATACTTTGAGGGGATGTTTTGAGGAGGTTTCATATGGCTGGTGACAACGATTACAAAAACGACGACAGAGTCAAACTAAGTAAACCGCTTAAGAAGGCTATAGAACGTGCGAAACGTACGAAACTAAAGGTTGGATTGATAGCTACTTTGCTCTTTGTCGTTTCATTAGGTATTTTCTTTGCCGTTATCTTTTCTGAAGATAAGGATGGCTCATCCACATTTTCTAACTTGTCAATAGCTCGAGATGGAAATCAATCTAACGTTTCTGATGTCGCTAATTTGGACGTTAATTCACTGAATGGCAAAAATGGAAATGAACAATCTTTACCTGATTCTACGGATACTTCTAATACTACTTCTAATGCTACTTCTAATGATTTCAATGTAGACATTGCATCAACAGAAGGCCTGCAGACATCTTTTGAAGATGTCATAGTCATATCTACCGATGTAAGTGAAGAATCGACAAGCTCAAATAACCTAACGAATGTTGACAGTTCAAACGTCTCTACAAATTCATCAAGTTCAAAGGACGTGGCAGTAAAACCGATTGATTCTAATTCTCAAAACCAAACGAATCAAGTTGTAAAAGATGAAGGGACAGATGCTGAAAGTAATTCATCTTTTAAAGATGCATCAGATAACGATTTAGCTAAAAATTCAACTTCCATCGCTCTTGGAAGCTCTTCGATAGATGCTTCCAAATATCTTTTTGTCAGTGCATTCGGCGTTAGTATATTCGACGCACCGGGAGGGAAGGCCATAGACACACTGAAATATGCATCCTACGTGCAAAAGCTTGATGAAACGAAGTTCGGTACCGAGACATTTACAAAGGTAGCATACAGAAAACCTGATGGCAAAATCATAGGGTGGGTACGTTCGACATTTTTGAGCAACTCTTTGAAACCGATCGCGGGGAGTGGTTATGAAGATATATCTTTTGAGCCTGTGAGCAAGACTTTTGGAAGAGTATCAGATGTGAGAGGGATATATCTCACACGTACTTCTGTCAACACTAAAGAAAAGATAGCAAACTGGATTTCTTTTGCTCAGAAGACAAATTTGAATGCATTCGTTATTGATGTAAAAGATGACGATGGTTTGATGCTTTTCACAACATCAGCAGCTGCAAAGTTCGTTCCAAAGGCGAATGAAGATGCGTTCTATTCGAAAGAGGAGATGAAGAGTGTCGTTTCGGAATTAAAGGCAGCTGGCATATACGTAATAGCGAGAATAGTAGCGTTTAAAGATCCTTCATATGCACGGGCACATATGGACCGTGCGATAGTTTACAAAGATACCGGTAATCCTTACATGGGTATATACAAAGTGCCATGGGCTTCCGCATACGACAAACAATTGTGGGAGTACAATGTATCCGTGGCAAAAGAGGCTGCCGAGGTGGGATTCGATGAGATACAGTATGACTATGTCCGTTTCCCAGAATTGACGGAGTACGATAGAAATCGTGTTGACTTACGCAAGACAGGTGATGATTCTTTCGCAGAGTGCATACAGAAATTTCTCATTTACTCTAAGAAAGAACTCGCACCATACAATGTACCTTTGGCAGCAGATGTCTTCGGGCTCGTTTCCACTGCAGTCGATGACCTCGGCATTGGTCAATATTGGGAGGCCATTTCCAACGTTGTTGACTACATCTGTCCAATGGTGTATCCAAGCCACTATGCAAATGGCTCATTTGGCCTTTCGATTCCTGATCAGTTTCCATACGAAACGGTCTACAGGTCTGTTTTGGACGGTGTGAGGAGAAATTGTAACATACCAACGCCCGCACGTATAAGGCCATGGATACAATCATTCACCGCAACGTGGGTGAAGGGACATATAACCTACGATGAGAATGCAATTAGAAAAGAGATTAAGGCATTGAAAGACCTTGGAATAAACGAATACATGTTCTGGAATGCATCAAATAGGTACGTAGAGATGTGGTATAACTAATATTCAAAGATATTCAAAATAAATTCGTATAGCGAATTATATTGAATGGTGATATAATTTTTTATATGGGATGATCATCAATTTGATGGGGTGGGACCATACATATGAGGCTTGACAAGTTTTTGAAGGTCAATAGGATTATCAAGAGAAGGACGATAGCTCAAGAGGTATCAAGAGCGGGGCTTGTGAAGAAGGATGGAAGAACTCTCAAGCCATCATATGAAGTTAAGCCCGGTGATGTGCTCGACGTGGTCTATGGAAATAAGGAATTGAAGATAGAAGTCACTGATGATCTGAAATATGAGGTACTCGAAGAAAAATTCAGGGGTGAAGATGATGAGGAGTATCGTTGAAAACCACGTTGGCGATTTTCTCGAGATATTGTCTTGCGAGAAGAGCGGTTGGTATGAATTTTGGAAAGCACTACCGTTCAAGCCGATTACAGAGAATTACGAGGCAAGATTTGAGGATTTTGAATCGCTGTTAGCAAGCGTGCCCCGAAATGAGTTAACTCAATTTTCTCACGATTTCGAAGAGTATAAAGAACGAATAAGAGATGAAGTTGCTGCACATGTAAGGGAACATGCAAGAGATTTGGAATTGGACAAGGAAGATTTTGTTGTTTTTCTCATAGCAGGCATTGGCATAAAAGATTGGGTAGTTGTAGATGGCAAGAATGAGAAGATCATAGTCTTCGATGTTTTCTCGCTTTGGAGAAGGGGTAAATTGGAGAAACTTCCTGAAGCAATATATCAAGCGGCAATCCATTTTAGACATGGCGAGCTGGAGGGTACTTACTACGATAAGGGCGAGATTTTCGAGGCTTTGAAAACTCAGATCGAAAAATTGAAAAACGATGAGTTACTTGAAAAGATACCAATACTGCTCGATGAGTACGTCCCATATTACAACTGGACGGGATTCTATCTCATGGACGAAGAGAATACACTTGTGCTCGGTCCGTATGTTGGCGAACCTACCGAGCATGTGAAGATCTCAGTTGGCAAGGGTATATGCGGTCAAGCTGCGGAAACTAAGATGACGTTCATCGTTCAAGATGTGACTCAAGAGACGAATTATCTTTCGTGCAGCCCACATGTGAAGAGCGAGATTGTTGTCCCAATTCTGAGAAAAGATGGCAGCGTATACGGTGAGATAGATATAGACAGTCATTACGTTGCACCATTTGATGAGAGAGACAACGAATTTCTCGAATGGATTGCAAAGCAGCTTCAAGTGCGTGTTATCCACTGGAACGAGTATCAAAGGAATATCAACATTGCGTACTTGGATAGCTACATCTCCTATCTACTAAACGAGATAATCAAGCATGACATATACTTCAAAGTTGATCTATGCATATACAAGAATGCCGAATTAGTCCCAGAGAATATCTTCAGATTCTGGAAGTTATCGAGAAAGCTCTCTTGCGCTCAGATCAACAAGATATCGATCGTTGACAAGGTTGAAGAACAAAAGGTGGTATTGTATTCAGACAAAGACTCTTTTACAGTTGATTACAACACTCTCCTTTTATCGCCTCAGCGAATTGTCTACAAGATGCTTAGAGAGATGAGAGAAGAGATTTCATGGGCACTCTATTCAATTCACCATGAGGCAACGAAATATGCACAAAGCTTCATAAATTCAAAATTGATAATTGAATATGCATTGCAACCGGATAGCAATGTGAATACGGTGATATATGGATTTCTTACGGGTATAACTGCAGGATATGCAGGTTCATTCAACAGGGCGATGTTCTTTTACTACATGGGTGGGAAGTTCGTTTTTCAAAAAGCATTAGGACCTAGGACATTCGATGAGGCACGTGGAATATGGGAAGCGATCGAGGATATAGAGCTCAACATGAAAGACTTCTTAGATACCGTGTCAAAAGATTTCAAGTCTGCCTTGGAGATTCCATACGCAGGGAAATCGATTGACTTTGAGCTTGTGAAAGACTACGCAGATGGTATGCCACACATCTTTTCGAGGGATCAGCAACCTTTAATTGCGGAGCAGTACGATATCACAAAAGAATTTGTACTTTTTGTGCTTAAGAGTGGTAACAACATTTTGGGATTATTGATTGCCGACAACAATTTCGACTTGAAACCAATTACAAATTATCAACTGAATGTACTTAAAGATTTGGGGCAAGAGATGGTGCTCATTTTAGAAAATAAAAGATTCCTTGATACAGTAAAACAAGAAGCGGAAACGGATGTGCTCACGGGTTTGAAGACGAGAAGAATGATGCAGGATTTTGTGCAAAATAGCACACTTTCGGAATTCTCCATCGCATTCTTGGATTTGAATAAATTCAAGATGATCAACGACTCGTACGGCCATGCGAAGGGTGACGAGGTGCTCGAAAAATTTGGCAAGTGCATAAACTTGAACATTCGAAAGTACGATGCGGCATTCCGATACGGTGGAGATGAGGCTGTAATAATATTAAGGACAACGAACAAAGAAGAAGTGAACAAGATTTTGACGAGAATTCTGGATTGCTTCTACAGAAATACCGGACTGACCTTCTCATCTGGTGTGGCAGTTTATCCGAAAGAAGGTAACGCGGAGAGTGTCTTGAAATTAGCAGATGAAAGGTGTTACAAGTCAAAATTGACAGGCAGAATCGAGTTTGAATGATAAAATGGCACTTAATTTACTGAACAATTGTCGAAAAGGGGTGCAAAGTAGTGAATAAAAACGTTTTTTGGAGGCTGCTGAAGTATTCTTTCCCGTATTTTCATTATATGCTAGTTGCTATAGCAATAGTGATATCTTTAACGTTCTTTACATTGATGCCACCACAAATCGTTAGGACAGCGATAAATACGTACATCCTGTCCGATTCACTGTCGGCTGCAGATAAGATAACTGGCATCTCGCACCAAGCGGTGCTTTTCCTGCTCGTTTCTGGTGCCATTTTCTTATTCGAATATCTTTCCATCCTTGTAACGACGTACATAGGTAGCAAGGTAGTTTACAACATACGTAGAGAATTGTACGACCATGTGTTGATGCTACCGATGTCGTTTTTCGATATGCACCCAAGTGGTCAATTGACAACACGTATCACGAGCGATACGCAGAACGTCCAAGAATTTTTCACTTCCGTGATAACGAGCATAATCAACGATGTCTTCTTACTCGCTGGAGTTATAATCGTGATGTGGCAGATGAGTTCAAAACTATTCTTGGATATTGTCTACATATTTCCACTGATAATCGTTGCGATGGCAATCTTTAGATACTTCGATATAAGGGCCTACAGGGCTGTGCGTGCAGGTATATCGAAGATCAACGCATACATAGCGGAAAACTTGGCAGGTATGCCTGTAACGAAGTTGTTCAATGCCGAAGGGTACAAGCGAAATGAATTCGATAAGATAAATAGGGAATTGTACAAATCACGTATGAACCAACTCTATGTATTCGGTATATTCAGACCTGTGATTAACTTCCTCTATTACCTCACGATGGCACTCATTATCTGGTTTGGCTCCAAATACATACTCGACAAAACTCTGAATTTCGGTGACCTATTTGCATTTGTATCATACATCGATACATTCATGAGACCTATCGAAGACTTGTCTGAAAAGTACGACATAATCCAAAATACAACGGCGAGTGCCGAGAAGATCTTTGCGCTTATGGATGAACCAGTTGAGAGTCAAGGCGAGATTGGTGGAAAATCGGAGATAGAATACGGTAAAGTGGAATTCAAAAATGTGTGGTTCAGTTACGACAACAAGCGCTGGATATTGCAAGATGTGAATTTGGAATTTGTACCGGGCGAACTTGTTGCAATAGTTGGTGAGACGGGTGCTGGTAAGACGACGATCATGAATCTCATAAATGCTATGTATCGACCACAGCAAGGTAGCATACTTATAGACGACGTTCCTCTGGAAAAATACAACCTACAGATGCTTAGAAGATGCGTCTCCGCTGTGCCACAGGATGTCGTACTCTTCAGCGGTACACTGCTTGACAACATACGGCTCTTCCATGAGGATATCACCGAAGAGCAAGTTATAGAGGCACTGAAGAAAGTCCGGGCACTTGACATAATCGAACGATTGCCAAAGGGTATTTTCACAGAAATCGTGGAACGTGGTAAGGGAATCTCTGCTGGTGAGAGGCAACTTATAGCACTTGCAAGGTCAGTACTCTTTGGTGCGAAAATTTTCATTTTAGACGAGGCAACGAGCAATATAGACGTGGAGACGGAACACAGAATTCAAGAAGCTGTGCGCGAGTTATCGAAGGAAAATACTGTGATCATGATTGCACACAGACTCTCCACCGTTGTAGAAGCAGACAGGATTATCGTAGTGGCGGATGGAAAGATTGCCGAGCAAGGTAAACACCTTGAATTATTGGCAAAGAGGGGCGCTTACTACAAGCTTTACGAAATACAATTTGCCAAAGAGGAGATTGCGTAATGCTGTTGAGGGCTTCTTACTGGACGTGGAAGATAATCAATGGTAAAAAGATCCCCGAGGCGATGCCGACTGGTTATTTTATGTTAGATGGTGAGTGTGCATACAATTGCTCGTATTGCACACACGCAAGAGATAGCTCTTCAGATAGTAAATTCCTCTCACGCATCAGCTGGAAAGAGATAGATGTAGAGTCTTTGTTGAATGGATTAGATAATTTCAAAAGACTCTGCTTTCAAGTGGTAAATTACAATGGTGCAATCGCGGATGCAAAGCAGTTGGCAAAGCGAGTGAGGGAGAAGAATAAAGACATCGCAATCTCCGTATCGACAAGGATATTGGATAAATCGGATATAGATGCATTCTTTGAAGCTGGAGTCAGCAATTTGGGGATTGCCATAGATGTAGCTTGTAGCACTTTACACAAGCAATACAGAGGCTGGACGCTAGATTATACACTTGAACTCATACAGTACGGTGCACAAAAATATCCCGGATGCATAACAACACATCTCATCGTGGGACTAGGTGAGACCGATAGAGACATCCTGCGTATTTTTGAAACGATGAAGTCACTTGGCGTAGAAATTGCACTATTTGCGTTCACACCTGTAAAGGGCACAAAACTTGAACACGCCCACATGCCATCTCTTGAAAGATACAGAAAGATACAGATTCTGAGATATCTCATGTTCGACAAGGACCTGACGGTACATGCAGAATTCAACGAGCACGATAACATATCGAAATTGATCTATGATCAAACGTTAGGCTCAACACTCGATATTTCACATGCATTTCTTACATCAGGTTGCAAAGACTGCACAAGGCCATTCTACAACGACAAACCCGGAAATGGAAATGAACTCTACAATATTCACTCCATCTCAAAAACCATTCCAAAAGCCGAAGAAAACTCAAAGATGTAACGATAATAAATTTATAATTATCTTAGAGAAACGTGGTAAAATACAATAAGAATAATAACATGTACATGCAATTATGAAATTGAAAAATTTTGCGATTAGGTGATTGTATGACTGTAAATAGCCTATACGACATGGTCCAGCAATATGCGCTCAGCTGGGGACTTATTCTTTCAAGACTAACCGGCATGATGCTCATAGCCCCACTGTTTGCCAGTTTCACACTGCCAACTGAGATATTAGTTGCATTATTGATAGCAATGAGTTACATGACGTTACCTCATGTTGCTGCAGCAGTTCCCATAACACTTCCACTGCCAACTATAGTTACGTCTTTGGCTATGAATTTTTTCATCGGTTTCTTCATTGGTTTGATAGCCTACACGATAGCCAGCGCGGTCTATGCGGGTAGTGAGATATTCGGTATTCAATCGGGGTTCAACGTGAGCGGTGCATTGGATCCAACGGTAGAAGAATCTCCAATAACGAGCGAGCTTGTCTATATCATGTCGCTCTATGTATTCGTCTCGCTCAAAGGACACATACTGATATACGAAGCAGTTATAAAATCGGTTGAAAAATTCCCGCTGGTACTTACAGAGTTGCCATTTGACCAACTCAACACACAATACTTTAAAATCTTTATGGACATGTTCCTTTTTTCGCTTCAATTGGCACTTCCCATCATAGGGTTGATGTTCTTAATAAATGTACTGTTCGGTCTTCTCTCACGATTAGTGCCACAGATGAACGTTTTCATGGTTGCAATGCCTGCAAGTACACTCATAATGTTTGTTGTGATAATAGGGATGATACCGGTATGGGTAGAATTGATATCAAGTGCAGTGATGAAGATGGAACCGTACATAGATCAATTACTGGCCAAGTAATTCAGCAATTGAACAATGGAGAACCAAACGGGTACAACTATAGAATAGACCTCCAACTCTTTGCTGATCCTGACAAGACTGAGAAGGCTACACCGAGAAGAAGACAAAAGGCAAGAGAAGAAGGGCAAGTACCTGTTTCTGCCGAACTCCTTTCAGGGCTCGGCTTTCTTGCAGTCTCCGTTGTTTTCATGTACGTGGGAAAAAGCTTACTTGACTCGCTTGTAAATGGTACGCAGATGGTCTTCCAGATATCTGACTTAGACTTGAATGCCTTCGAAGACCTCATCATATACGCATATCAATCTTTCAGTTCAACGCTCATTTACCTTGCGTTCATAATCTTCGCAGCAGCGCTCGTTTCATTAGCCATAGGTCTGCTCCAGACAAGATTCTTGTTTTCTTCCAAGCCATTGGTGCCAGATTTGAATAGACTAAATCCTCTCACAGGTCTAAAGAGAATGTTCTCGTTGAGGTCATTATTTGAACTCGCAAAAGCGATTTTGAAGATTGCAATAATAGGATTCGTGGGATACAGCGTAATAAATGGTAATTATGATAGAATCATGTTAACAGTCGACAGTGATATAATGGATGGAAGCCTCATCATATGGGATGTACTCACCGAACTGATGATAAAATGCGCTATAGCACTCATCATCGTATCGATAGCAGACTATTTCTATTCGCGGTACGAGTATGAAAAGAACATCAGAATGACGAAACAAGAGGTAAAGGAAGAATTCAGGGAAATAGAAGGGAACCCAGAACTAAAAAGAAGACAGCGACAGATAATGATGCAATATTCTATGCACAGAATGATGCAAGAAGTGCCTGAAGCAAGCGTAGTCATCACAAACCCGACACACTTTGCATGCGCGCTAAAGTACGATCCTGAGAAAAACTTTGCTCCAATACTCGTTGCAAAAGGAGTAGATCGAGTTGCATTGCGAATAATGGAAATTGCGAGAAATAGTGATGTACCGATCGTAAGAAATCCGAGACTTGCCAGAGAAATCTACTACAACACGGAAATAGGTGATGTGATTCCAGAAAACCTGTACAAGGCAGTTGCAGAAGTATTGGCATACGTTTTTACGTTGCGAGAAAACAGAGAACGAATCAGTTGATTGATATCAATTTATAGGAGTTTATCTGAGGGAGACCAAGTAATCACCATACTGTGGGGAGTACGATAGAATATGATACAAGTTTACTTCGACCCAAATTTCCTTTTCAATGAACTCCTTGACTACTACGCACCGGTCATTATAAAGATAGAAGACCAAATGTTCATAGACTTGCATTCTCTAAGCATTGTAAATCTGCTTGGAGCTGAACCAGTTGAAAAAAGACCAATTGAAGTGTACGGGCTGCTTTTGATGTTGTATGAATTTCAGAGAGATAATATCCCTGAAACAGTAGAGCTCTTGAAATTCAACGACGAAAATCTCGACAAATTTAAGATTTCAAACCTTGTTGCTCTAAAAGACCTCTACTACAACAATCTGCCTTCGAAAAGGCTACTGCGTTTAGAGAACACGTTGAACGATTGCGAGATAATACTATCCTTGTGTAATCAGTACGTGATACAGAACAAGGAACTCTTTCAAGATAGAAAACTTGAGATCCTTCTTGAAGTCATCTCCATAACAGAGGTTAGAAAATTATCAGAAGAAAGGGCAATCCCATTTGTAATGAAGCAGCCATTCATCTTTTCGTTTGACCTATCGAACGTCAAATTCGAAGTGGCATACGAATTTATCCAAGGCCTTGATAAACTCAACGATAAATTGACATTGAGAGTACCGAAAATATACGAATATGCAGTAGACAAGATCAAAATACTCGATAAACTATTATCATCCATCGACAGAAAATCTCTCACAAATGTGAGCTTTGTGTTTACATCTATAGATGATCTCATCGCTGAATTAATCTATTTCAAAAGCATCATCGACGAAATCGAAAGCCTTGATGAGTAAGTTTATAGACATATAGATACATATCAACGCCCATCTTACCTCCTTACTCCTCTTATCACTAAATATTCAACTTCTTGAACGCCTTATATCTCCTATGCCAGCTATCTTCATCACTCATCCTCACCGCTTTCTCATCGTTCTTTATCTTTTCCCTTACCCATTACAGCTAAATCAATATCCCCCGCCTTCAAAATATCAAATTCTCATATTTTTAACGTGATATTATTCACAATATAACATACCATTTCTGAATCTATTGTAGAATATAGTTGGATATGTGAAAATTTTCTCAGTTTAAATTCGGATATTTGAAGATATCTGATTTTGTTTAGTCAATATTTTGTAACCGAATTTGTTGAATGATTAAGATGATTAAATGGTGATGCGTGATGACAAATTACAAGAGAGTTGGAGGGATTGAGTATGGATTATCTTCTAACAAATGAACAATTACTTGCAAGAGAGTTGTTTAGAACATTTGCAGAGAAAGAAGTTAAGCCATTGGCACAGAGAGTAGATGAGGAAGAGTATTTCCCGTACGAGACGGTTGAAAAGATGGCAAAATTAGGCATGATGGGTATCCCTTTTCCAAAGGAATTAGGTGGTGCTGGCGGTGACTATTTGACTTACGTCATGGCAGTTGAGGAATTGGGGAGGGTCTGCGGTACGACTTCCATAATTCTCTCGGCACACACATCGCTTTGCTGCGATCCTATTTATAGATTTGGCACAACAGAACAAAAGGAGAAGTATCTGAAACCATTGGCACGCGGCGAGAAGCTTGGCGCATTTGCACTGACTGAGCCCAATGCAGGTAGCGATGCAGGGAATCAACAGACCGTTGCAAGGCTTGATGGTGATTTCTACATACTCAACGGTTCGAAGATATTCATAACAAATGGTGGGACGGCAGATGTCTTCATCATCTTTGCCATGACTGACAAGAGTAAAGGAACGAGAGGCATCAGTGCTTTCATAGTTGAGAAGGGGTTCGATGGTTTCAAAATAGGTAAGGTTGAAGAAAAGATGGGAATTAGAGGTTCTTCGACGACGGAACTCATCTTCGAGGATTGTAAGGTACCGAAAGAGAACTTGCTTGGTAGTGAAGGAATGGGATTCAAAATAGCATTACAAACGTTGGATGGTGGAAGGATAGGCGTTGGCGCTCAAGCACTCGGTATAGCCCAAGGTGCCATCGACGAGGTACTGAAATATGTGAAAGAGAGAAAGCAATTTGGTAAGTCGATAGGCGCATTTCAAGGATTGCAATGGTACATCGCGGATATGATAACTGAAACAGAAGCTGCAAGATTGCTCGTTTACAATGCAGCTATGAAGAAGGATAGGGGCATTCTTACCAGTGCGGATGCAGCAATGGCAAAGAAGTACGCATCAGATGTTGCAATGAAAGTTACAACACAAGCAGTACAGATTTTCGGTGGTTACGGATACACGAAAGATTATCCAGTTGAACGAATGATGCGGGATGCGAAGATAACTCAAATATACGAAGGAACAAACGAAGTTCAAAAGATGGTCATTGCAGGTCAGTATATAAGATAATTGCAATCAAGAACGCTAATAAAAATAATTAAGGAGGCAGGAAGATGAAAATCATAGTCTTTGCCAAGCAAGTTCCAGATACAACTGAAGTCAAAGTGGACCCGATAAAGGGAACACTCATCAGAGATGGAGTTAAGTCTATAATGAACCCGGAAGATAAGAATGCGATTGAAGCTGCTCTTCGACTGAAAGAATCTCACAACGCAACTGTGACTGTAATCACGATGGGACCTCCAGCCGCAGAGGCGATTTTGAGAGAGAGTTTTGCCATGGGGGCAGATGAGGCGTATCTCATCACTGATGCTCTGTACGCAGGTGCGGATACGTTGGTTACCAGTATGATACTTGCAAAGGCAGCTGAGCTTGTTGGATACGACCTCATACTAACAGGTAGGCAGGCAATAGATGGCGACACAGCACAAGTTGGGATAGAAATTGCCGAGCATCTTGGAATTCCAGTTGTGGCTTACGCAACGGACATATCGATCAGTGGTGACAGCATCATCGTGAAAAGAGAAATTGACAATAGAGTTGAAGTCATTTCAACAAGAATGCCTTGTGTAATTACGTGTTCGAAAGATATGAACACACCAAGGTACATGAATCTGTACGACCTGTTCGGTTGCTATTCGAAAGAGATAAGGGTATTGAACAACTCAGTACTCAATTTTGACAAGACAAAGGTTGGACTGGTAGGCTCACCAACAAAGGTGAGAAGAACGTTTACGAAAGGTCCAAAGGGTGATGGCAAGGTCTTCCAAGGAAGTGTGGAGGAATCCGTCGAAAAGGTAATGAACGCCTTGGCGGAAGTGCTTAACATACATTGACTAACGTAATGCAAATTGACTTCGAGGAACTAATGGTGGAGGTGATGGAGATGATAATGGTTTTTTGCCAGCAAGATGGTGGAAATCTTCATAGAGTTGGATTGGAATTACTGAGCAAAGCAGTAGAATTGGCAAAGGATATAGATGCAAAAGTAACGGCAGTTACCGTCGGAAGCAACATAAGCCACTTGGCAACCACACTTACTCAATATGGTGCGGATAGAGTTATTCTCATAAAGAGCGAGCTTCTTGAGATGTACAACTCAGATCTCTATACAATGGCCCTTTCTGAAGTTGTGGAGAAAGAAAAACCTGAGATATTGCTCATCGGTGCTACACAGCTTGGTAGGGAGTTGGGACCAAGACTTGCTGCAAGATTGAAGACGGGTTTAACTGCAGATTGTACACAGCTTGAGATAGATAAGGAGAGTAAACTACTACTCATGACGCGACCTGCATTTGGTGGAAATCTGATGGCGACGATCGTCTGTCCAAACCACAGACCCCAGATGGCTACAGTTAGGCCGGGTGTATTTGAACTGCACACCCCCAATGCAGGGAAGTCAGCTGAGATTGTAGAGTATACACCTTCAATTAGTTTCGAAGATGCAAGAGTTGTCGTGGAAGAGTTCTTTGAGAAGATCAAAGAAGATATAGATATTACCCAAGCACAAGTAATTGTAAGTGGTGGTAGAGGAGTTGGATCAGCGGAAGGTTTTGAAAAACTCAGAGAACTAGCCAACTTACTCGGTGGTACGGTGGCAGGTTCCCGTGCTGCTGTAGATAATGGATGGATTGACAAAGATAGTCAAGTTGGTCAAACTGGCAAAGTAGTAAGGCCAAAACTTTACATAGCAGTAGGTATATCCGGTGCAATCCAGCATCTTGCCGGTATCAACGAAGGCACATACATCGTAGCAATAAACAAAGATGCAGACGCACCGATCATGAAAGTTGCAGACCTCGGTATAGTCGGTGATTGGCGACCAATAATAAACGAACTCATAAAGAAACTGAGCAAAAAAGCAAGCGAAGAAGACAACTACGAAATGGCGAGAGCGTAACTCAAATACTCCAATATCCCAGTATTCTCAATCAGCTAAATGTTAATAGAAATTAACGATAAAATCAAAAGTCCTGGTAAAAACCGGGACTTTTGATTTCTTAATATCTATATTATACAAAATACAAATATCAAACAAATATAACTTAAATATTTCACATGAAATTAGGCACTTTGGTGGTAAAATAGAAAATTAAGATAAGTAAGATTTCACAAACTACACTTGATGTTGTAGAATGCACAAAAAGAGTGTACTATATTCAGTTTTGATTTAATGTGCACTCAAATGACTATCTGGAAGTGGAACTGAATAACAATATTTGAAAAATTGAACAAGTGAGTGGTATAATTGTAGTACGATTATAATGAATATGGAATATTATTTGATCATATAGAAGTTTTTGACAAGGTATCATTGAAGACTTTCATAATGTTGAAAATTACTTACGGATGCTGTTAACTTGGCGTGATGATAGTAAGTAAAGATTGAGTAATGGCATACTTGTCACCTCCTAAGTCTTTGAATAAGTTGTGGATGTACACCCAGCCATTGATGTATTTCGGTATGTTACTGAATTTCTTGAAACCACGCTTGGCTCGTATGAAATCTTTGAGAAGTGAG
>Ga0067045_1027922_pt1 | contig 50742 bp, 40 predicted proteins | sample TerdegcTABiofilm_FD_59184 | JGI IMG/M metagenome (GOLD analysis project Ga0067045, IMG submission 59184) | Combined Assembly of (Gp0054472, Gp0054536) Wastewater bioreactor microbial communities from Singapore -Terephthalate degrading...
TTTGCTAACCCCTGGATTATTCTGAAAAAAACAAAGTAAAATTTCTTTATTTTAGAGCCCAAGTTAAAATTTGAATATTTAACCCAAAAGCCCTCCAAAATCAGATGGCTTTTTAAGTGGTAACTAAAATAGCCATTTCGGAGCCGAACAGGGATATAAGATATTCGATAACCTTATCGTTTATACCGGGAACAAATTCCAGGGGGATCTGGTATTTATAGGGAGGGCGGTGGCAGGGATGAACGGGAGATGAGAAGTCCGCAATACTCAAAATTCTGTCAAAGACGCCTAATACTATATTTTTGCCTTCAGAGCCGCAACGGGAACACTTTAAAACCGGAGGAGGGCTGGTCTCCACATCGTCGCATTTTAAGCAGAAAGTCCGGTGGTATCTGCCCAAGTGGGGATCCATGCCGATATTTTGGAGAACCCCTCTTCCTCCTCTGCGATGGAGAGCCAGAACAAATTCTTTAAAGTTGGCTTTTTCCATTTCGATAATATTATATTCCCTGGCAATTTTGGGTATGGAGTGGGCATCGGAATTAGATAGGAAAGTAATATCCTCCAGTTCCTGAATATAATCCGCCATTTCGGTGTCTGCCGATAAACCCAGCTCCATGGCGAAAATCTGCCCTTCTTCCGGATGGAATATCTCTTTATATCTTCGTCCCGCATTGCCGTAAATGGATTTGTGAGGGGTAAAAACATGGGCGGGAACCAGAATTCCTCCCGTATCCCTCACCACATTGAGAAGTTCCACTGAGGAAAGCCGGGCTTTTTGAGAAGACAACTCAATATTGGTGATATACCGGGACATGATGCGGGAAAATTCCGAAATGGTTTTTACATCGGGGAAATAACAGATATGATGAGAGGATCCCCCGTTTTGTTCGGTGGTTTCCACTTCAGAAGCCGGCAAGACCACCAGTTTTTCTCGATGGATCAATCCCCCGTCGTTCCAGGGAAAGAGTTCCCCCTTTTTCATCATCTCTCTTATATCGAAGATAACCCCCGGCGACGCACAATCCACAATGGCGATCATATCCATCCCTTTTCGTCGCAGAGATTCCTTGACGATAGCCTCGAAAACCAGGTTTCTAGACGCGGTAATCTTGACGGGATTTCCCCCGGATGTGGCTCCGATATGTATGTGAAAATCGCAAAAAAACTTCTTCATGCTGGCGCTACAACAGAAACCGCCGAACTATTGACTCTGAATTTCCTTCAGGAGGCAGGAGATGTCGGCGAATTCCCGGTTAGCGGAGAGATAGCGGAAATATGCGATCTGGTCGGTGTTTTTCAGTTTTTCCAGCACAATGTTGCTCACGGTCTCGGCGGGAACTTCCGAGTTGGATCTGTCCCTGACGGTTTTTTCGATTTCCTGGGCAAGTTTTTCAATGTTTTTGCTGTCGGCGGATTTCCGGTCAAAGGCTTTCAGGAGGCTTTCATGGATTTTACGCCGATCAAAGGGTTCCCGACGCTTATCCTTTTTGACCACCATCAGGGGAACGTGGGAATAACGCTCGTAAGAAGTGAACCGCTCCTTACAGGATGTACATTCTCTCCTCCTCCGGATGGCATCGCCCTCCTCCACCAGGCGGGAGTCCACCACCCGGGTTTCCATATTTTTACAAAAAGGACATTTCATAAACCACGCCTCCTGCTGCGAAAGAGGGCATACCTTTTACCGTAACAGAAAACCACGGATCAGGCAACCCGGTCTTTCATATATATTTTTACCTTGCAAACAATAAATAAGGATAAAAAATCTTATCTCAGGCTATTTCATGCTTTCCGTCTGAGGAAGGCGGGTATGACATCCAGGTCTTCCGAGGAAATGGGTTTGAATTCGGCTTCTTCCTCCACGGCAAAGCGGTGGGTATCATGAAGTTCGCTGGGAGGCGTGAATCCGGTGGCGATGACGGTAATCCGGATTTCCCCTTCCAGTCTTTCATCGATGACTGCTCCGAAGATGATCCTGGCATCGGGATCCACCGCCTGAGAAATGACTTCGGCGGCGTCGTTGACTTCCAGAAGAGACATGTCCGATCCGCCGGTGATGTTGAAGAGGACTCCCTGAGCTCCCTCGATGGTGGCTTCCAGGAGAGGACTCGAAATGGCCATTTTCGCCGCCTCGATGGCTCTTTGTTCTCCGGTTCCCGTTCCTATACCCATCAATGCGGAGCCCGCCTGTTTCATTACGGTCTGGATATCGGCAAAGTCCACGTTGATCAGTCCGGGGGTGGTTATGATGTCGGAAATTCCCTGAACTCCGTGTCTTAAAACGTCGTCGGCAACCTTGAAGGCTTCGATGAGGGGGGTCTTTTTGTCAACTACGTGGAGTAGCCGGTCATTGGGAATGGTTATGAGGGTATCCACTCTCTGTTTCAGCTCGTTGATCCCCTTCTCGGCGGTTTCCATTCTTTTTCTGCCCTCGAAGGTAAAGGGTTTGGTTACCACCGCTACCGATAAGGCTCCTACCTGCTGAGCCAATTCCGCCACTACCGGCGAAGCTCCCGTTCCCGTACCTCCTCCCATACCGGCGGTGATAAAGACCATATCGGCGCCGTCCAACACCTGGAGAATATCCTCGGCGTTTTCCTCGATGGCTTTCTTGCCCATATCCGGGTCGCTGCCTGCTCCCAGACCCTTGGTTACGTTGCCTCCGATATGGATTCTCTGATCCGCATCGCACAGGAAGAGAGCCTGTGCATCGGTATTAATGGCGATAAATTCGACACCCTTCAAACCTTCCTGAATCATTCGGCTCACGGCGTTACACCCTGCTCCCCCGCAGCCTACCACTTTGATTCCTGCAAAGGATTCCAGGTTTGTTCTATCTTGTAAATTCAGGGTATCTGACATATTGATTCTCCTTCCACTCCACATAACGACGATTTGATCCCTTTAAAGTTAATCCCCTTAAAGCGACTTTAAGTTTGGAGGTTATTTCTTCAATGGGTATAAAAAACCTTGTGGACAAACCACTATATTTTGAGTTTTTAAAAAACCTTGTATATGAGTTCGTAAAGACTGCCGAAAAGGGTCCACCAACCGTTGGTTCGGGGTTTTACTTCCTTCTTCTTCCGTTCGAAGCCCCAGTAAAGGGCCCCCACCACCGCCGAGTATTCGGGATTATTTTCCCATTCTCCCAGGTTGGGGATATTTCTGGGTGCCACCACTTTTACCGGCAGATCCAGCACCCGACTGGTTAACAGTTTGAGATCCCGCAGTCTGGCGGTTCCGCCGGTTAAGACCGCACCCACCAGGCAGACTCCCTGATCTCTCATTTTGTATATCTCCCGACGGGTGGCTTCCAGGATGTCCATCATCCGGGGTTCGATGCTCTGGGCCAGCATTTTTCGCTGGACATTCACCGATTCGCTTTCAGAGAAGGATATGGCTTCCATTTCCTCGCTCTCCTCCTCGGGAGACAGCAGCCGATCACACGCCGCTCCTTTCTGGAGTTTGAGACTCTCCGCCTCGGACATGGTTATCTTGAACCTGTAGGCAACATCGTAGGTTATATTATCTCCGCCCACCCGGATTATCTTTACATGGAATATCTTGCCGTCCCGGAAGAACAGCAGTTTGGTGGTTCCCGCTCCTATATCCATGAAGAGGACTCCCAGTTTCTTGTCTTCCTTGCTCAGCAACAGATCCGCCGAAACCAGGGTTGACAGGCATATTCCTCTATGCTCCACTTCCAGTCCGCTTTTTTCCACTGCCTTGACAATATTTTTTATATAGGTTTCCATGCCCATGATAAGATAGGCGTCCACCTCCAGGCGGCTACCCCAGAGTCCCACAGGGTTTTCCACTCCGTTATATCCGTCGATATAATAACTGCGGGGAACTACATGGAGCAGATCATATCCGTCGGGCAGCTGATATTCGGCGGCTTTGTCCAGCACCGCCTTTTGATCCTGCAGAGAAAACTCCACGCTTTTCTCGTAGGGATTCAGAGCACCTTTATTTATACCTGCATCTATATGTTCACCGGAGATACTCACATACACGCTGTTTATCTTGAACCCGGCAGAATTTTCCGCTTCGATAAAAGCCAGTTCTATAGATTTTGCACATTTCTCGATGTCAACCACTTTTCCCTTTTGCACGCCGTGGGCGGGAGCCTGTCCTCGTCCTGCAATGGTCAGGTTCAGTTCGTCATCGTACTTGCCTATAATACAGCTTATTTTCGAAGTACCTATATCCAGGGCGGCTATAGGATAATGTTTAGGCACTTCATTCACCTCCGAGGCTTTTTATTTTTCGCCTTTGGGACCACCACCGGGTTCAATTCCCTTTATCTGTCCTGAGAAAAACAAAAGCTATCTCAGGGATGAGCGGAGATAAGCTCTTCCTCTGCAGAGAAACCTTTGCCGGACTTCCATCCTACCGGAAACCAGCACCTTTCTTCTTCGAGGAATCAACGCCGGACTTCCATCCTACCGGAAACCCGCATCTTTTTCCTATCTTTTTCCCTCTTTTCAGCCGGAGAGAAACCGTTCACCCGAAGACCGCTTCTAAATTTTAACTTCCAGTTTAAATCCTATACCAATTTCACATCTTTGATTAATCACCCCCCTCTTAAAATCCTTCCCTGCTTTAAAATAAAGTTCGGCTCTTTTCAGACCTGAAAACCAAAGAAGAAAGGCGACAACCTTCCTTCTTTATAAAGTCGTCCGGGGTTTACACGGCGATACACTGGGCCCGGGGACTTTCATTCTCCTGGATATATTCCCGGATCTTCTTGCGGGAACGATAGAGGGTATTTTCCACATATTTGCGATCTCTTCCGATGATTTCCGCTACTTCATCAACAATGAATCCAGCCATGCTCAGTTTGATTACCTTGAGTTCCGCTTCCGAGAGGAAATACCTGATAAAGTTCTGAATCTTCTCCTCATAGAACTTACTCAGGACTATGTCCTCGGTGTCTTCCCGGGAAACTCCCAGAATACCGGTCAGGACTTCGTTATCCACATACTGGGCTTTGGTCAGCACTAACTGTTTCTTCTGGGTGGCATGACGAACCGCTCGTAAAATGTAGTTGCGGATGGACAGACTCAAATAGTCCTCAAAGGACAGGGGGGAATCCTCCCGATAGGTCTTGACTGCCATGAAGAGTCCGATGAACCCTTCCTGGCACAGATCTTCCGAATCGGCTCCGGGGATAAAGTATTTCTTCTCCGCCTGATAGACGAATCGTCCATACTTCTTTATGAGAGTTTCCATAGCGGAATCATTATTATTCTGAGCGGATCTGACCAGTTCCAGCACTTCCCTTTTGTGCTTCTGGAACAGGGGACAGCTGAATTTTTCCGGATGCTTACAATTTCTACAGGTTTTGAGATAGTTCCCTTTTTCGTTTTTGCTGTGGCATAAGCCTACATAGGATGTTTCTGCGTTTATTGCGTTTACCTTGTTTATTTTGATTTCCCGGCAGTTCTTCATTAGAGGTTTCACTCCTTATTAAGAATACTGCAGGAAACCGACCCCGTTCTCTCACCGCCCTTACCTTCGGTGAGATTTTCTTTGCTGGAGGGAGTCAGAATCCTGATTCCCCTCAGCCGCTGTTTTTTTTGCCCTTTCTCCTTTTTAATTGGACAGGAGATTTTTTTTTTGATCTTCTCAATGGGTCCTATATTGTGGTCCCTATAATTCGGTTTATTGCTTACCTGATTTCAATATTATCCGGGATCCCCTCATCCCCTCCATTTAATTTCACTCAAGAAATAAGTCCTCATACCACAATATATTGAGTTAAAACCCGAAAACAGGGTTTTAAGGATTTTTATAAAAGGAATAAAATGAATTTTATTGTTTTTTTGTCCTATTTAATTTTAAAAAAAACAATAAAACCGTTTCCGTTCATTTAAGTCTAAACAATAGTAGAAATCGAGGTTATACCAATTACAGAAGGGTATGATACTCCGCTATCCGAAAGTGGAATCAGGGCAGAAAGGGAAAAACGCAAGATATGAAAGGGTGAAGATTATAGTAGAGGGTGGCGAAAACGAGAAACCGGTCTATTGGCATGAATTATTTGTGATATAATGTATATTCCCGATCATCGACAACCATTCTAAGTTGTCCGTAGGTGATGATCATATCTATGAGGCGCCGGTGGTTATGGTAACTGCCGTCAAAGGCGAATTTTCCCCCTAGGGTTTCCACCACGGCTTCTTTTATCTGGTTTTTGCCCCAGAAGGCATCGGGATTTTTTACGATCTTGAGTCCCATGATCTCCTGCCAGTTGGAATTGATATTCATTTTAAGGCTCTGGTAGTTGATCCCTTCGGATCCTATCAGAATTACCGCGTCCTGTTCCTGATACACCTTATCGATCCTTTTCCAGAATTCCCGGCACAACAAAGGAAAGGAGATGATACCTGCCCCCAGTCCCAGGAGGGGGTTCAGAAAAGATACAAAACCCGTCAGAATTCCGGAGATGCTCATGGACACGGGAAAAACCGAAAAATAGGATAAAAACTGAGTGGTTGCCCCGAAAATATCGCTGGTGTTTTTGTATTTTTCCATCCAGTTCAACCGGGGAGGCGGCTTCAAGGGTTGAGTCTTATGAGAGAGAGCGGGCAAGACCGAACTTTCCATCACTTTCTTTAACTCCGACACCGACTGGTATCTCCGGTTGGGCTCCAGATCCAAGCACTTCATGACAACGGCGGAGAAGTTAAAGGAAACGGCGGGATTGATACGATAGGGGATCTCGAAATGGAAGGGGCGTAGGGCGGGATCCTCGGCGGTGAGCATAAAGTGGAGGGTGGCTCCCAGGCTGAAAATATCGGAACGGGCGTCAGTTTCTCCCCGTCCGTAGTGTTCCGGCGACGCGAAACCGGGAGTGCCTATGATGACCGTATCTTTCGCCTTATTGCCCTGGAAGAACCGGGCGATGCCGAAATCCACCAGATATACCTTATCTTCTTTGTCAATTAAAATATTGCCGGGCTTTAAATCTCTGTAAATGATATTATTGCCGTGTAAAAATTCCAGCACATCCAGAACTTCCATAGTCCATCTTGCGATACGGGCTTCGTCGAAACGGGAAGATTCCTGTAAAACCTCCACCGAAGGACGGGCGTCGATGAATTCCTCTACCAGGTAGTGTTTACCGTTGCTTGAAAAATAATCTATCACCCTGGGGATCCGGGGATGGTGAAGATTGGCAAGAATCCGGGCTTCCTTTTCGAACTGGGCAAGAATATCCGACTTATCCCTTTCCGGAAACAGATCCAGAGTCTCCTTCATAGCCCACTGACAAGACAGGCTCAAATCCTCGACGTGATAAACAACACTCATGCCTCCCTCCCCTATGACGGAAAGCACTCGATATCGTTCTTTTACCGTTTCTCCCGGTGATAACATCCTGTCTGACCTCCAAACCTGCAGGACTGAAGTCCTGATCTACAAGTCCTGATCTACAAACCTGCAGGACTGAAGTCCTGATCTACAAGTCCTGATCTACAAACCTGCAGGACTGAAGTCCTGATCTACAAGTCCTGATCTACAAACCCGCAGGACTGAAGTCCTGATCTACAAGTCCTGATCTACAAACCCGCAGGACTGAAGTCCTGATCTACAAGTCCTGATCTACAAGTCCTGACCTCCGACCTTCCAACTTCTAACTTCCCATTTCCTCTTTTGCGATGGCGCTGATTCTTTTGCCGTCGGCTCTGCCTGCCAGTATTTTGAGGGCTTGAGGCATGATCTTACCCATATTCAGTTTGGCTTTTTCGTTTTCGGGAACGGCTTCCAGAATTTTTCTTACCACCTGACGGATCTCTTCGTCATCGGCTTGGGCGGGCAGGTATTCCATCAGGATTTTCATCTCAGCTTCTTCTTTTTCCACCAGATCCGAACGGTTTCCCTTTTTGAATTCTTCAATGGATTCTTTTCTTTTTTTGATCTCTCTCTGAACCACCGTTACCGTTTCTTCGTCGGTGAGGGGGCGGATTTTCTGGATCTCCTCATTCTTTATAGTCGCCTTTAGCATCCTTATAACCGACACCCTCAGTTTATCCTGTGCTTTCATGTATTGTTTGAGATCCTGATCCAATCGGGGTTTAATCTCCATTTTCATCCACTTCCTTTGTAAATTAACTTATGTCGGGAGTTACGCTCAAACAGGAGGAAACCGACATGATGCCGTCATCCCGAACTTGTTTCGGGATCTGTGAAAACCTCATAAGTCCCGTTACACTTTCAATCGGGCCACCGCATCATAAAGGATTCCCTCCAGACCCGATAAACCCTCCAGAGATTCCATAAAACAGAGGGAATACATTTTTCTGAAGTTGTTTTCTATGTGGATCAGTCCCTCGCAGGTATCCAGGGGGCTGGGGTTTTCGGTCTCCGTCAGCATTTCTATCGCCAGAAGAATCCGTTGGCAATTTTCGTAAAGTTCCACCAGGTATCCGTCCAGATAATGTCGGTCTATATAATCCTGGCTCAGTCCTGCTTTGACCAGAGCCTGATATATGCCCCGGATCGGTTCTAGGGCATCAATATCGGGATTATAATTCCAGGATTGACAATCTTTTCGTTCAACCTGAGCGGACATGGATATGCTTTCAATGTACATATCCGCCCAGGAGGAGTTATCGTCCATATTTCCCTTCAAAAGATGAAATATTCGCAAAACTCCCAGAAAGAAACCATGAGTATCGATTCCTTCAGTATTTTCCTTTTTTACCCAGATTCTAAACCCCTCGGTGAGTCGATCTAGAAGGGATATATTATCATATAAATATTTTGACATATTAAAAGAAAGATCCGGATCCCGGCTTCTTTCCGACAATATACACAGAAGTTTATCGTGTATTTCGGGTTGAATTTTTCCGTTCCATTCCAGCATTTTACCACTCCCTCCCAAATGTTAGATTATCCGATGAAGAATTTTATTCTTTAATGTAAGAAAGTCCCTGACAAGAGAAGTGATTTTCCCCCGGGTTCTATCCCATATTATCGTTATCCGGCGATTTTCACTACATGTTTTTTATTATTGATATACCGCATAAAACCGGATAAACCAGACCGGGGTTTTAAATTCGGTAGAAAATTTATGACAATAGGATAATACTGATTTTTAAAGAATACTACCCCGGAATTACAAAGGGGGTTATCCCCTGAAAGAAAGGAACAGCAGACAGGAATGAAGACCAATTACCACGATATGGAACATGTTTTTCGTCAATACCCCACCTATAAATCCTGGAAAAGGATCGGCATCCATCCCCGATTCGGAACTCTTATCCACCTGCCCTCCCTTATCAGCAAAAGGAATCAGGGCGTGGGAGATTTCGCCGATCTACCCGCTTTCGCCCGGTTTTCCCGCTCTATAGGAGCCAGTATAATTCAGTTGCTTCCCATTAACGACATGGGAAGAGGCAAGACCCCTTATTCCTCCATCAGCGCCTTCGCTCTGGATCCGGTTTATATCGCCCTGGACTGGGTTTCGGAAATCGTTGACAACCCCTCTCAGTCAATCCGGGACTTTCTTGCCAAAAATAATTCAAGAATAGAGGATTTCAAGCAGACCGAAGCCATCCCCTTCGACGAGATCCGCTCCATGAAAATGGGGATCATGTATCTTGCCTATCGGGATTTCATCGAGAGAAACAAATATTCCAACTCCCCCCGGTGGCAGGAGTTTATGAGCTATGTCCAGGACAACCGTTACTGGATCTGGGATTACGCCATATTCCGCACCATGAAGCACTTCACCGACTGGAAGTCCTGGGTGGAATGGGATTATGACATGAGAGTGGCAGATCCCCAGACCCTGGGATATTTTGTCCAGCGTCATGAAGATGAGATCTATTATCAGATGTTCGTGCAGTGGGTGGCATGGCAACAGATGAAACATGCCCGCAACCAGTGCCGGGAACAGGGCGTGGTCATAAAGGGAGACATCCCTCTTCTGGTGGATCACCAGAGTGCCGATGTGTGGGCTCATCCCCAGTATTTCAAACAGGAACTGTGTGCAGGAGCTCCTCCCGATCAGTATGCGGAACGGGGACAGAACTGGGGTTCTCCGCCCTACAACTGGTACAACATGCAGAAGGATAACTTCGTCCTCTGGAGAGAACGGCTGCGATATGCCCAGAATTTCTACGATATTTTCAGAATTGATCATATTGTAGGTATATTCAGAATATGGACTATTGATCTTGAGAAGTACGACCGGGGCGAAAAGTCGGGCTGGGACGGAAACTTCGACCCCTCCGACGAAAGATACTGGGGCAATCAGGGACAGACTCTGTTGTCCATGATGGTGGAATCCACCGACATGCTCCCCATCGGAGAAGACCTGGGAACCATTCCGCCGGTTTGCAGAAAAACCATGCGGGATCTGGGAATCCCCGGTTACAAGGTCATTATCTGGGAAAGAGACTGGGGCAATAAAGAACAGGGGATGCCTTTCTATCATCCCGATGATTATCCCTACCTCTCCATGGCGACCACTACCACCCACGACTTCTGGACTCTGGTGGGCTGGTGGTGTGCTACCGATCCCCATCCTGTCAAGGAAAAAGACAACGAAAACGGCAGAAAGACTCTGTGGAGCTTCTTCGGCGGCGAACAACCTCGTCCCAAAGAATTCCCCTTCCGTATCTACAAGGCGGTGCTGGACACCCTCTTCTATAGCAACTCCATGTTCCTGATCCTTCCCTTCACGGATCTGTGGGGAGTGGTACCGGGAGTCTATGGCGAGGACTACCAGAAAGATCGCATCAACGATCCCGACAACCCGGAACGTCCCCAGAACTGGAACGGACGAATGCCCTTATCTCTGGAAGATTTCCCCAGACATCCCGAAATCGCCAATAAAATGGAATATATCCGCAACTTAGCCCACAACAGCGGACGAGGAGTTTAGAAGTCGAAAGTCCGAGATCGGAAGTAACCTATTCGGAAAGTCTGTAGGAGGGTTCTCCAGAACCCGATTCTATCCCCTCATCGACGACAGGCGATTATTTTCCGGATAGGGTCAAAACCTGCACTATAATGGCGAATTGTAGCGAAGACCTTGAGTCCTTCCTGTTTAATGGTTAGCAACCAGACCTGTAACGAAGGACTTATAAATATAAAGAGGTTGGAAGCAGGATAAGATTTCTGTTTCCGACCTCTGTTTTTCTTTTTTCGATTTTTTTGTGTCAGAAGGTTTTTCGATGTTATTTTCAGAATAAGTTATATTATTTTCTACTCTTATGGCTGTATTGAGTAAAAATTCCATAAGGAGTGATTTTTTTTGAGTTCAGAGTATAATTCAGGCTTTTTTGTAAATTGGCTCCCCCCCTGGGAGGGGATTATCGGCGGTGGTGAATCTATCATAAAGGAATTACAGAGGGAAGTCGGTTTCGGACACCCTCTTTTTGGCGCTGATGCCGTTCCTGTTGCCAAACGCACCGACTCCGACGACATACTTTTTCATCTTCCCGGCTCCAGTCCTTCTCTGGCGGTGGTTCACCTAACCTGGTCGAGACAGAAGGAACCTGCCCCTCACTTCCCTCATACCAATTTTTACGATAACCCCGACTGCTGGGTCGAACAATGTATGAAACCCGACAACCGGGAATTCAACGACTATTTTATGTAAAAAAACAGTGTAGTTCAGGCTTTAGATCTGCAAAAAAAATGTGGATCATGTAGTTCAGGGCTTTAGCCCTGCAAAAGAAGTGTAGATAATGTAGTTCAGGGCTTTAGCCCTGCAAAAGAAGTGTAGATCATATAGTTCAGGGCTTTAGCCCTGCAAAAGAAGTGTAGATCATGTAGATCAGGGCTTTAGCCCTGCAAAAGAAGTGTAGATCATGTAGATCAGGGCTTTATCCCTGCAAAAGAAGTGTAGATCATGTAGTTCAGGGCTTTAGCCCTGCAAAAGAAGTGTAGATTATGTAGTTCAGGGCTTTAGCCCTGCAAAAGAAGTGTAGATCATGTAGTTCAGGGCTTTACCCTGCAAAAGAAGTGTAGATCATGTAGAGCAGGGCTTTAGCCCTGCAAAAGAAGTGTAGATCATGTAGTTCAGGGCTTTAGCCCTGCAAAAGAAGTGTAGATCATGTAGTTCAGGGCTTTAGCCCTGCAAAAGAAGTGTAGATCATGTAGTTCAGGGCTTTATCCCTGCAAAAGAAGTGTAGATCATGTAGTTCAGGGCTTTATCCCTGCAAAAGAAGTGTAGATCATGTAGATCGGGGCTTTATCCCTGCAAAAGAAGTGTAGATCATGTAGTTCAGGGCTTTAGCCCTGCAAAAGAAGTGTAGATCATATAGTTCAGGGCTTTAGCCCGGCAAAAGAAGTGTAGTTAAGGGCTTTACAGGTTGTCTGATAACCCTTTAGCCCATCCCTGACCCTCCTCATAAATGGAGAGAAAATAGTAGGGGGTTAATCGAAAGTAGCTTAAGATGATTTCGGCAAAGGGGTTCCCACTCTGTAGGAGGCTTCTCCTGAAGCCGATACCATAAGAACTTTAAAGGAAGTGAAATCGGGGTCAGGAGACCCCTCCTACAATGGGTAAGAAACTAATCGAAAGTAGCTTAAGGGGGGGTAAAACGATAGCCTTGCAGTTATGGGACAACCTGTTTATCTCTTCCAACCATGATAGAGGAAAGACTAAAGTCCTTCGCTACCGGTGAGTCCGCCTTCTAACATGACATTTTCAAAATAATCCCATCTCCGATTCGCAAATTGTGGAATATTTCTTTTTTGTATATATTCAGTCCTCTGGCGGAGAACCACGTCATCCTGAACTCGTTATATATGGAGGTTTTATGATGAATAAGGGATTATCAGACAGGGTTCTTTTTATTCTGTCTTATCTTCCGGTTTTTGTGAGTATTTTTTTATTGCTGACATTCAATCTCTCCTGCAACGGTTCGCCCCCTGCTCCCTCAGCGGATACAAACCAAAATAAAGAAACTGATTCCCTCCATCCAGACACCCAATCCCAGAATAAAAACGGCGAATCTCTCTCTTCTTCAAGTCAATCCCCTTCCTGCAATAGTTTTTCATCTCCTTGCACTCCCTCCGATAGCGGAAGTTCCTCTCCTTCTTTTTCTCTTTGTGAATCTTCCGCTTCTTCTGCGGATGAGGCGGTCTTCTTTACCAGCACCCCCATTCCCATTCCAACGGGAAATAAGAGGAGGCATACAGACCATCCTCCTAACCGATAACAGGAGTTACGCCTTTTATTGCCAAAATCCAGATTTTATGCCGATTCCCAAAGATCCTGAAACAAGTTCAGGATGACGGGTTCATGCCGGTTTCCTCGAATTTGAGCGTAACTCCTGCGATAAATATATTCTGGTGGGAACCGGAGACGGACTGTTTATGAAAAGCAGGGATTTTTAGTGCGTGAAGCGGAGCAAAACCGGAGATCATCTCAAAACAGGCTCTTAAACCAGAGCTTCCAGCAGATCCAGAATGGCTTCGTGTCCGGTGGAGCGGGCGATATCCAGGGGGGTTCGATCCTCGTCGTCCCGGAGGTCTCCCCTGGCTCCTCCCTTGAGAAGAAGTTCCACCATATCCTTTTTGCCCTGAAAAGATGCCAGATGTAAGGGAGTCCAGCCGTTATAGACCTTTATGGTGAGATCCGCCTTGTTTTCTATCAAAATGCGGACGATTTCCGTTTCTCCCCGTTGTAATGCCAGAGTGAGGGGAGTCTGTCCGAAAATATCCCGATGGTTGATTCGTGCGGAATTTTTTATCAATAATTGAACAATATCCGGGTTGCCGCTTCTGACGGCATAAAAGAGGGGAGTTTCGCCGCTTCTGTCCATGAGGTTGATGCCCGCCTTATGCATCAACAGAAGATAGACGATTTCCAGATTATTTCCTCCGCAGGCAAGGTGAAGGGGAGTCTTTCTCTCGTTGTTGCGGGTCTGGACATCAGCGCCGGATTCTATCAATAGCCTTACTATCCCCATATTCCCCTTCTCCACGGCGTACATGAGGGGGGTGGAACGGGACTCGCCGTAGCGTTGGTTGACGTCCTCTCCCGACAGGAGCAGGGTCTTGACCGATTCGGCGTCTTCATTCAGGCATGACCAGTGGAGATCCGGCATTCCATCCTCTCTTTTCAGTTGGGGGCTTTCAGGGGAGGTTTTTTTCTGGAGGGCGCTTTTGCTGGCTTTTATCAGTTCCAGAATTTCCCCCTCGATGCGGATCTGGTTTAAAAAGAGCCACTTGATGGGTAGATAGAGGGATATTTCCGGTAGTAAAAGAGAAGGTTCCTTATCGTTTAAGACCCACCAGCGGGAAACTTCCCGCAACATACGGTACCAAGATGCAAAATAGTCCTGGACGGTTTTTTCCTCGGGATCTATCCGGAGAATCTCCTCATAGGTGTCGAAGAGTTCCTTATAATCCCTTTTCTTTCTGAATTTTTCCGCTCTTTTGAGCATGGCGGCGATAAGTTTTTCCGCTCCTTCTTCCTTATTCAGTTGATAGGCGAGGCTCAGTTCCTGAATTGCCTCCTCTTCCAGTCCCAGGCTCAGCATGACCTCTCCCAACTGCAACCTGGCCTGGATGTTATCGGGATTTTCCATGAGGACTCTGGAGAAACAGCTGCGGGCGGAAGACAGGTCTTTCTTTTCCAGATTTTTTCTTCCCAGTTGAAACAGGATGGGTTCGGGAATATCCAGATGATCCAGTCCGTGGGGGTCTCTGGTAAAGATTTCCATACAGGTATCCAGGATGAATTCTTCATCGTCCCCTTCCTGCCATCGTCTCAGTTGAAGAGAAAAGGCGTTGAAGAAGATTTCTCCCGCGTCCTGGGAGTCCAGCAGATAGGCTTTTTTCAGCAGTTCCACTCCTTCCGGGAGGGAGCCTTCTTCCGTCAGGATTTCTCCCAAAAACAGGAGAGATAAAAAATGCTGAGGATTTTTTTCAAGAGCCTTCCTAAAAAGCTCCTTTGCGGACAGGGTTTCTTTCTTGTCCATTAATTTTTTTCCCTGATTGAAATCCTCTCCCGCCAGGGGATCATGGGATTCCATTTCGTTCTTGACCATTTTCAGGGGCTTACGGGCTTTGACCCAGCGATGAAAGAGTCCCAGGGTGAAAAGGTATCTGCGTCCAGGGGTCTGTCGGAGGATTTTTTTCTTTATGAGAGATTGGGGAGCCTGTTCCGTGATCTCTTCTCTCTTTAAGCGAGGGGCATGGGATGTGAGTTTCTGTTCTATTCCCTCTTGGGAGTGGGCGGAGTTTTTATCCCCCATTTCCGCCATGCCTGCCAGATAGACTCTTTCGAAGGGATCGGTTTCTTCGCTCCAGATCCGGTCGAAATCCGTTTCCAGAGCCTGCAGGGTGCGGGGGACGGCTTCCTCTACGGCGGTTTCGTCGATGAGGGGAATCCTGTCGGGCAGACGGGAATAAGCTATATCCCATACCGAGCGGCACAGCAACTGGATCTCGGCGGGTTGACTGCCTCCCAGATCCAGTATTTTATCAACGGCGTCTTCGCTAAAGTTGAGGGATTGGTTCTCTTCCGCCAGCTTTATGATTCTTTCGGCAAATTCCCTTTCGTCCTCCCATTCCAGGGGAGTCAGGGTTATTTTTCCCACGTACGGATTCACCTTTTCTTGCATACAGGACACCTCATCGGGGTGTATATTGGTAAAAGCCCCGATATGGGAATTTCCATCTATGGGCAACTTTTCCTTCCTTATTACGGAAAGGAAATAAAATCAAAGAAGAGGCGATTTGCCTCTCCTCTAATATATTTACCATGTTAATCAACTATATTATATAATAATGGGGATCATCTGGATCTTCTTTTTACCGGAGGCTTCCTGGAAGATTTCCGCTTGATAGGGTTCTCCTTTGGATTTGAACAGGTTACGGCTCCTTTGGAGGGGGGCAAACCGAACTTTACCCTGATTGGCGATTTCCTGGAGATATTCCAGAGTGCTGACGATCTTATCTTCGGTTATCTTGTCTTCCGAGGTGTTGACCATGTTACCTCCTTTATCGAAGGTGAGGGTCAGGCCTCCCTTGATATCCAGGAAGAGATCCGATTGGTCTTTCACTCTTTGGACGCCCAGATCCGCCAGAGAAAGTTCCAGAGTGGTCAAATACTCGATGGTGGTATTGCCGTCCCGGTCGGTAAATACCTGGGCATTCTGGAAGTCGCCGCCGTTGACGCCCAATTTCTCGCCGTTTTTGGTCAAAAATTCCAGGGCGGACTTTTCATCCTTCACGCCGGGATCCAGTTTCAGTTGAGGCACTTCGTGGGATTTGTGAATATCTTCCGGGGTGATGATCTTCTTGTCCAGGAAGGCTTTGGTCAGGGCTTCTTTATTGGCTCCCTGGTTCATCAGCTCATCGGCTTTGAGCATATTGAGAGCGATGTCCTTATATTTTGCCGAGGACGCGGGAGCCATGGTAACGCCTTTTGCCAGGATGGGACCGATGGTATCTCTGGCCTGTTTCAGCGCCGCTACCTGGTAGGGTTTGGGATCCACGGGAGGGGCATCGGGATCCTGACTGGGAGGAGGCGGGGGATTATCCGCCAGGGCTTTATTATAGAGGTTGGTGGTGGCTTCATAGAAAGCACCGGAGAAAATTCTGGAGAAACTGTGAGGTTCGGAACTCAGTTCTTCACGGGGGGCAGAACTGGGCAGTTGTTCCGGTGGCACATAAGTGAACTTGTTTATGGCGTTTCTCAGGTAAGTCTTGTCGTCATCGGAGGGATCGTTGTTAGCCCGCATGATGGCGGCGCCGAACTCTTCCGCTAACATGGAGAGGCGGTTATTCTTATGCAGGTCTCCGCCGGTTTCCTCGATAATCTTCTCGCAGTTTTCATCCTTGGAGAGGTTATACAGCATGGCGGAACTGTCGGCAAAGGCTTCATGGAATCCGGTGGTTTCTTTATTCCAGGCGGTCATGTAGTTGGGTTTCATGCCGTCCAGAACTGCGTGTCCCGTTTCGTGGGAGACCACATCGGCGGATTGGGCGGTCTGTATGGTTTTTTCCAGGGGTTTGGAATCAAAATAGAAGAAGTTGACCGAACCCTGCCATCGGGCGTAATAGGCGTTGGCTCCCTGTCCCGCATGGGAATTCACTTCCATCTGATCGCCGAAGGCCCAGTTAATATTTCGTCCCGCCAGGTTCTGGAACATGTCCAGGGTCTTGTGGACGGTTACGAAGGAGTTGACCTGATCGAACTGGGGCTGGTTGGCTTCGTAGAAGAAGTTGCCGTCCACATCGGCGATAGCCACGGGGGCTTTATCGTTGGATTTGACTCTGGCGTCTTCCAGATTCTTACCGATTTTGCTTACTTCGATCTCTTCTATGGCGGGTTTCTTATCCATAAAGGGATCCTGATGGAAGGTGGTTACCTTTACCTTCTTTTCCTGGGGAGGGGTATCAGTCTTTCTGCTGATGCTGACCTGATCCTGAATCTGCGCCGGGGAGGATTCTTGTTCAACGGGTTTTCTTTCCGTCAGTCCCCGGTTATTGCCTATAAAGCCCACTGCAGATCCGGTTAATCTCTGAATGGAGTTGTCCATGTTTTTACCTCATTTCTCCCGTCAGGGTTTATCAAAATCAAAAAAAATCTCTGACTTTTATTTTAACATACCCCCTGCAGGGATTCCAGAAGATGATTATTAACAATTTGTTAATATCCGGAAAGGACTTTGACCCTGCATCGGTTTTCTCCGTTTTTTTAAGTCCCTTTTACAGAGGAATACGGTTTTATATATCGAAGAGGATCGGTGATCTCCCAATTTTTTCAGATAGGGGGGGTATTTATGAGTAAACTTCTCGCCCAGAGGTATGAGATAGACCAGCCCAGAGGGGAAGGTTCTTATAGTCTGGTTTATAAGGGGCTGGACATCGAAAAGCAATCCTTCGTGGCGGTAAAGGCATTGAAAACCCTGGGGCTACCCGACAAGGAAGCGGATGAGGCAAAGACTCTCTTCTTCCGGGAAATCGAGTTCCTCAAATCCCTGGATCACCCCAATATCCCCAAATATCTGGACTTTGTTTATCAGGATGACGTATATTATCTGGTTATGGAATGGGTTCAGGGAGAGGATCTGCTTTCCAGACTGAATCGCAAGGGAAAATTCTGCCAGGAAGACGCCCTGTTTTATATGGTAAGAGTGGCATCTTTTCTGAGATATATTCAAAGTCTGAAAGAGGCTGTCATCTTCAAGGACTTAAAACCCGGCAATATAATCATCAACGAAAACATGGGAACCCTGAAGATCATCGACTTCGGTACCGCCCGGAGATTCTCACCCCAGAAACAGGGAGATACCTTCGTCCTGGGAACCCCCGGCTACGCTCCGCCGGAAGCCTACACAGGTTCTCAGACGGATCTTTCCGCCGATATCTATTCTTTCGGCGCCACTTTCTACCACCTGGTTACGGGTATGGAACCCTTCCAGTTCAAATTTCAATTTACTTATCCCAAAGAATATAATTCACGCCTTACCCGGGAATTTTGCGAACTCCTGACCGACTGCCTGCAAACCGATAAAAAACACCGCATTCCCGACGCAGAAACCCTCTATCTGCGAGTCTGCCGGATAGCCGGAGTAGATCCCGACTACATGAACAAATCCCCCGATGACATATACGGCAGGGAAACCAGAACGATTTTATCCTACTCCATTCTGACCGGAGTGATACTCTGTTTACTTGCCGTGCTATTTCATGCCTGCCATATTTTTATATTGGCTTTTTTCGGTATATACGTATTATTCCTGTCCGTTACCCATAAATTCCCGGCAACAAAAAATTTCATTTTGGTGCTTTTATTACTTTTTGCATCCCTGTGGATGTTTATTCCCGGCTTCTACAACGAAGATACCTTCACCATGGTTTACACCCTGTTGGGAGGTTATTTCCCCTTCTACTTCATCTATAGCATCCTGATCCTCATATTTGAAAGAAAATATTCCAGAATAAACGCTATTGAAGTGATTATTTATTCGCTTTGTTTTATTTTATTTCTCTGTCGCTGAAGTTTTGTCGGAAAAGGAAGGGAAACCCTTTGGCGAAGGTATCTTGTCAGGCTTTTTCAAAAAAGACTCATTCTTTTTCCATCAATGCCTTGAGTCCTTTTTCCAGTAAGGCTCCCGCCATTTCCTTGCGATACTCCAGGGTGGAGCGAAGATCGGAGATGGGACGAACCTCTTCCTGAATTTTCTTCACCGCTTCTTCCATCAATTCCGGAGTAAGAATTTTCCATTCCAGGAGTTTTTCCGTCTCTTTGGCTCTTATAACCGTCGGAGCCACTGCGCCCAACGAAATCCTTACATCCTTTAAAACCCCTTCTTCTTTGAGGGCGACCAGGGCTATGTTAATCTTGGAGCAGGAGAGGGATTTCCGTTGTCCCAACTTCATGAAGAAAGTGAAGTGCTTTTCCGTTAGAGGGCGGAAGCGTATAGAAGTGATAAGTTCATTCTGATTTCTTACGGTGGAACCGGGTCCCCTGAAGAACTCCACCGCCGGAATCCACCTTTCCCCTGCCTGGGATTCCAACTTGAATTCCGCATTCAAAGCCATGAAGGCGGGAATGGAATCTCCCGACGGCGAGGCATGACCGATATTTCCTCCCACCGTTCCCCGGTGTCGTATCTGGGGAGAGCCCACCAGGGAGCAGGCGGTGCTCAAAACCCCGGCTTTTTCCCTGATGAGGGGGGATTTATCCATTTCGTGGTGGGTACACAGAGAGCCCAGATAAATATAACCGTCCTCTTCTTTTATATAGTGAAGGGATTCGATAAAGCTGAGATCGATAAATTTGAATTTTTTAAGAACGCCTTCCTGTTTGCCAACGCTGACGTCGGTGCAACCTGCCAGGGGTTGTAACTCGACGCCTTCTTTATCCATAATCTCCAGGGCTTTCGCCAGAGTGGTGGGCCGATGATAATCCATAGATACCTCCCGGAATTTCAATAATTCGTAAAAAAGATTCCTTTCCCGCAACAAAAAATCCTTTTTTTCTTCAGGGAAAGGATTTTGGAAACCGATCCCAAATAACAAAAGAATTAAATTTTATAATATACCCGGAGGCAGTACGGTGAAAGCTGTTGTACTGGTAGGAGGGGAAGGTACCCGCCTTCGACCTCTTACTTATGATTTACCCAAACCCATGGTACCCATTTTGAACAAGCCCTTTATGGAATTTCAGATAGATTTGATGAAAAGACATGGTATAGAGGAAGTTATTTTCTCCATGGGTTACAAGTGGGAGGCTTTTGAAGATTATTTCGGCGACGGTGAGCGATTCGGCATGAAACTCCGCTATGTGGTGGAGGATTCTCCCCTGGGAACCGCCGGAGCCATCAAAAATGTGGAGGAATATCTCGACGATGAACCCTTCCTGGTCTTTAACGGCGATATTCTGTCCGATATGAATATTACGGAGTTGATAAAATTTCATAATGAGAAGGGAGCCAAATATTCCATCGTCCTTACTCCTGTGGATAACCCCACCATCTACGGAGTGGTGGAACAGGACGAGAATCTCAGGATTGAACGATTCACGGAAAAACCCAAAGCCGAAGAAGTCCGCTCCAACATGATCAACGCGGGATTATACCTGCTTCATCCCGACATCCTCAAGAGAATGGAAAAGGGGAAGAAATACTCCATTGAAAGGGAAATCTACCCCGACATCCTTAAAAACGGAGAACCCATGTTCGGCTTTCATCACCCCGGATACTGGATGGACATCGGTACTCCCCGGAAATACCTGAACGCCAATAAGGATCTCCTCAACAACAAAATGAACATCCCCCTGGAGGGTTTCGGCGAAGGAATCCATAAGGGTGAGGGGAGTATCATATCTTCTTCCGCCCGACTGCTCCCCCCCCTGTGGATAGGCGAAGGGGCGGTCATAGAAGAAGGCGTAACGGTGGTGGGACCCTCGGTGATAGGGAAGGAAACGGCGATAAAAAAAGACGCGGTGGTGGTTCAGTCCCTTTTGTGGGAAGGAATCACCGTAAATCGGGATGTGATCCTCAAGGAGTGCCTTATCGGCAGAAATACGGTTATAGATGAAGGGGCGGTTGTCCTGAAAATGGCTGTGATCGGCAGTAATCAGCATATCCCCCCCGGCGAGATAGTGAGGGAGAACAACAGGGCTTAAACTCCTTTATTTAATATGTTGCTTTTCCCCTACCCCCGCAAGAGAAGGAAGCAATAATCTACATTCGATTAGTTTCTTACCAGTTGTAGGAGGGGTCTCCCGACCCCGACAGTCTCGCCGGTTCTTATATCGGCTTCGGGAGAAGCCTCCTACAGAAGGGGAAACCCTTTGCCGGAATCAGCGTAGTGAGTCTGATAGAGAATTTCCGATTGGGAATTTCATCTATTTGCCAGACTACAGGGTTTAGGAAATTTCCATTCAAATCTACTATAAGGATAAAGAAAGGCGAACCCCTGTCTTTGCAGGGATAGGGTGGTGAAATCTATTAAATATTATGAGATGTTTCGATTGCGGGAAAACCGGTGAAAAGATTTATGAGTTTGTGGATGGAAGAAAAACCATCTATCTTTGTGCTATGTGCAAGGCGGAACGGGAGATCCGGGAGACAGCCCCTGAGAATATCCATCCCCCCTCCCCTTCTTCATCGATTTTTTCCTCCATGACTTCTCCTTCCTCCTCTCCCCGGTCTTCCTTCTCTTGGGATTCTTTCCTTTCTTCCCTGTCCTCCTCCTTATCCCGGTGGTGGCAGCGGGTGTTGAATTTATTAAAAAAGAAATGAATCGAATATGAACTTATCCGCTTTTGCTTTTATTTTTTTCTGTATATTAATGGTGGATCTGGCACTCTTCTGGCTGGCCAACTTCTGGCGGTTCAACTATTTTATATTTGCCTCGCTCCTCTCCGGCGGAACTTTCAGCCTCATGATCTGGCCCACCTTTTTTGAAATACTTTATAGGAATATCCGCCTCTCTCTTGCTTTTCCTCCCTGGCTCATACCGGGTGGTTTATTCGCTGTTCTGTTTATTATAACCGTCTTTCTTGTCAAGGACAAGGGAATCGGTATCGGAAAAGGGCTGACAATGAAAAGAAGGGGAGAAAAAAAGCCGATAGAAAACGAAAACCCGGATAAGAACTTAACTCCTGAAGGGGAAAAAGGGACAGTTTACCTTACCTTCGATGACGGGCCTCATCCCCAATATACCCTGCGGATTCTGGAAGTGCTGGAAAAATACAATGCTCACGGGACTTTTTTTGTGGTGGGCAAGTGGGTTCAAAAATATCCCCACATAGTAAAAAAAATACATGAAAAAGGGATGACCATAGGTGTTCATTCCTATTCTCATTATCCCCTGGCGCTTTTGCCTTTTTACCTTTTAGAGGATGAAATAAAAGATACAGTGGAGATCATAAAAAAGATCACGGGAGAAAGTCCCCGGTTCTTCCGTCCGCCCTGGGGATTTTATACTAAGGAAGTTATTGATATAGCGGAAAAATCGGGCATGGAAACCATCCTCTGGAGCCGAAGCACCCTAGACTGGAGAGATCAGGACTGCGACAAGATCTGCGTCAGGGCTTTGACGGAATTGCAGGAAGGTGAGATCATTCTCTTCCACGACGGTTGCCCCGGAGGGAAATGCAGGGATAAAACCGTGGAGTCCCTTTCCATTATTCTGGAGGAGATAAACAAAAAAGGCCTTACAGCGGGAATATTGTCGGAAGTTACGCTCTGATTTGAGGAAACCGCCATGAAATCGTCATTTTTTCAGCAGGAACTGAGCCAGATCTCCGTCTCCCCGGATGCCGTGAAAGAGGAAAATGTCCACTATATGGCGGTGTCCCCAGTCCATGGCGTCATTGAGGGGGGTCTTTCCCCGGTTATCTTTTATGTTGACATCGGCTCCCATAGATACCAGAAACCGCATCATCTCTTGGTTGCGGGTCTTCTGGGCCAGGGTCAGGGGAGTATTCTTTTTTTTGCCCATTAAATTTACCGTCTGGGGTCTCTCTTCCAGAATTTTCCGGACCTCTTCCACCTGTCCTGTCTTGACGGCACTGAAAATATCCGGTCTTCCACTTAAATTCCGACGGTTTTTTCCTGCTTTATTTTTGTTGGCAGATCTGTTTTTTATATAAAATATTCCCTTCCTCCGATGCCCTGAACAGCAGGACTGAAGTCCTGAACTACAGACTCCGCCCTTTTTGACATACTGAAGTCCTGAACTACAGACTCCGCCCTTTTTGACATACTGAAGTCCTGAACTACAGACTCCGCCCTTTTTGACATACTGAAGTCCTCAACTACAGACTCCGCTTATTTTTTTCCCTGTTCATCCCTGTCCCCCGCCTCTGACCTCTGACCTCTGACTTCCGACCTCTAAACCGGGCAGGAGTCTTCCATTTCGCCTTTAAATTTGGGCAGGCAGAAGACGAAGCGGGAGCCGCCCTGCAAGCCTGCTTCCACCCAGATCTTGCAGTTGTGGGCTTCGATAATTTTCCTGGAAAGGAAGAGTCCCAGTCCCGGTCCGTAGATGCGGCGGGTGCTGCGGTTGTCCACCCGGTGGAAGATATTGAAAATCTTTTCCCTCTGGTCTTCGGGGATTCCCATGCCCTGATCCTCGATGACCACCTGGAGCATCTCTTTTTCCTCCTGTCCCGAGGAGAGGGTTAATACCTTGATCTCTCCTCCGTCGGGGGAATATTTGATGGCATTTTCCACAATATGGGCGAAGACGAACTCCAGTTGCTGGGGATCTCCATAGACCACGGGACTTCCTTCCATCTGAATGGTGATCTGATGGGATTTGGTGGTTGCCTGATACCGCCGCACTACCTCTTCCACCAGAGGAGTCAGACGGAAGGGCTGGGGTTTTATGATGAGGGCGTCCCGATGAAGTTTGGAGGCTTCCAGCAGGGCATTGATGAGGCGGTTGAGGCGGTTGGTCTCATCGTTGATGATGGTCAGAAACTCACGACTTTCCTCCCTGGAGAAGTTGGCTCTGGGATGAAGCAGGGTGGAGATATATCCCTTTATGGAGGTCAGGGGAGTCCGCAGTTCATGGCTTATGGTGTCGATAAAGTTGGAGCGGAGTTTTTCGATTTCCCTTATTTTGGACACATCCCGGATGATGCTGACAAAGGTGATTTCTCCGTCGCTGTTTTTTTCAACCGACGAAGCAAATTCAAGAGTTTTTTCCTCTCCCCGGGGGGTGGTTACGGTATGTTCGGTAACGATGGGCATCCGATCCTGATCGTAGGCGATTTTCAGGATACACTTATTCTGCCGGCAGAGGGTTTTCACATCCCCCTCGTTTTGCACTCCCTGGAAGATATTGAAACAGCATTTGCCGATAACGTCTTCTTTTTTATACCCGGTGATGGTTTCCGCCGCAGGGTTGAAGGATTCGATGATGCAGTTTTCGTCCATGGAGAAGACGCCGTCGCTGACGGTGGAGAGGATGATCTCCATTTTCTGTTTTTCTTCCTGCATCTTTTTATAGAGCCGGGCATTGAGGATGGCAATGGATGCCTCTTTCGCCAGGGTAGTCAGAAGCCGGATACTCCCCTGCACCGGAGCGGAGCCGCGAATCATGGCAACTTCCAGGATTCCGAATAGAACCGTTCCCCGATAGAGGGGGAATACGCAATAGGCTCCCACCTCGCTGACGGGGTAAACATCGGTCAGGATCCCCTCGGAACTGAGGTCGTTGATAACAATAGCCTGGAGGGATTCCTGGAGAGTGTTGAAGGGTTCCTTATTGACGGGAAATTCCTTCTGGAAATATTGTTCGAATTTCAGGGTGGCCGGTCCCTTGAAGGCTCGCAGGGTAAATTTGTCGTTGTCGTCTTTAAGATAGAGGTTGCAGAATTTGGTGGGGAATATCTCTTTTATATGTTGAACTATATAGTTGAGAAGATCGGGGATGGCATCTATAGCGGCGAAGGCTTCGGTAACCGAATGGATCGCCTGCAGTTCCTCCACTCTTTTCTCCAGTTTTTCCCTGGTCTGGGAGTATCTCTTGCGGCTGTCCTCGGCAAACTGGCGGAAACTTCTTCTCATATTCTCGAAACTTTTGGCTAAGGCTCCCATTTCGTCGGCTTCCTTGAGCAGTTCCACTTCCTGATCGTAGATGCCGTCGGTCATATTTTCCACCGCCACCATGAGTCCTTCCAGGGGTTTTCCCAGTCTCCTGACCACATACCGGGAAATCAGTATGGCAAACAGGAGAGATAGTATCAGGGAACCCAGGAAATTGAAAAGAATGTTGGCGGAAGTGGAAATAATCTCCTCCAGGCGGTATTTCCATACCAGTTGCCATCCCGTGTCGCCTATGGACATATAGGAAGCCAGGTAAACCCCCTTCTGTTTTTTGAGGGTTTCCAGTTCCAGTCCTCCGTCGCCGGTACGGTTGGAATAGACGCCGGGGCTTATTTCCCCGAATTCCTCCTTCAATTCGCCGTCGGAATAGACTATCCGTCCTTTTTTATCCAGGATATAACATATACCGTTTTCTTTTTTCAGATCCTTTTCCAGTTGATCCAACACCGGTTTGAGGGAAAAATAGACCGACAGGTATCCCGAGGGAGAGTCGTTTTTTTTCCTCACGGGAACCGTGATGTTGACCCAGGGGTAGTCCTTGACGAAGAAGACCGTATTCTGGGATAGTCCCGATTGCCTTGCGGTGTTGAGCCACTGGGGATCTTCCTGGACTTCCTCCACGGTAGAATATTCCTCGAATAGAACATTCAATATCCGTTTACCGTTGGCATCGAAATATTTTACCTGCTTTACTCCAGGGGCTCCGGAAAAAAAGTCGCCTATGAATTTTCTCTTTTCAAAATCTCCGCTCCCGATGAACTCTTCCCGCTGACTCAGGGATACCGCCATATTGGTATTTTCCTTGATATATTGATCCATCTTGAAGGATGCCCGATGCAGTTCCTCCATTTCCAGCCCGAAACGGGAAACCGCCTTATTGATGGTATCAATACTGGCGAAATAATTCAAAAGGGTTATAAGAATGGTGGGAAAAACAGCCAATATGAATATGGCTATGTTCAACCGGGTAATAAGGTTATGAGATTTCATAATTCCCACTTTACTTCATTTCAGAAATTAAAGAACCTCTATGGAGATATTATTATTGGTGAATACGCATATTTCCGAGGCGATATTCAGGGATTCCTCCACAATCTGCCGGGCGGAAAGGTTGGAATGTTTCTTCAGGGCTTTCGCCGCCGCCTGAGCATAGGGAGAACCGGATCCCACCGATGCTATCTCGTCGTCGGGTTCCAGCACGTCGCCGTTGCCTGACACAATCAGAAGATGGTTCTTATCGGCTATAACCATCATGGCTTCCAGTCTTCGCAGAATCTTGTCGGTTCTCCAGTCCTTTGCCAGTTCAACGGCGGCTCTCAGCAGGTTGCCGTGATATTCCTCCAGTTTTCCCTCGAATTTCTCGTAAAGGGTCAGACCGTCGGCGGCGGAACCGGCAAAACCGCTGATGACCTTATCATGATACATCCGACGGATCTTTTTCGCTTTATGTTTTACGATGGTCTTGTCCAGGGATACCTGGCCGTCTCCTCCCAGGGCTACTTCTCCGTTATGTCTTACCGCAATTATGGTGGTTGATTTCAGCATACCTTTTCCTTTCGGGATTCGCATATAGTGATTCCGATAAACGACTTCCTCTGGTAAATTCTCCCTTTCTCCGAAAATCCTTTCTATTTGACTCCGGACAGAATTTTTTTGGCATGGGGGACAAACCGGCCTCCGGGAGCCATCCGAAGATACTTTATTAGCAAATCTTTCCCCTTATCTTTTTTATTCATGGCATAATAACAGGTTCCTGCATAGAAAAAGGCATTCTCGTTTTTAGGATTTAATTCTATTGTTTTGTCGAAATCCGCCGCCGCTTTTCTGGGGTTCTTCCTGGAGAGATAAACCATACCCCGGTGCATATAGGCGACTTCATATTTGGGATTGAGTTCAATGGCTGATGAAAAACTTTCAATAGCCTTATCCTCATCCCCTTTCAGCACATAAGCCAGCCCCATGTTGTTGTATGCAATCTCGTCTTTTGAATTCAATTCTATCGCTTTCATATAATCCTGAATCGCCAGATCCAGTTGAGATTCTTTTTCCTCTTTGGAACTGGACAGAAGAGTGGAGTTGGATTTGTTGACGTAGGCATCTCCCCGGTTCTTGTAGGCGGCAGCGAAACTCTCGTTTATTTCAATCGCCTTGCTGTAGGACTGAATTGCCAGATCGAACTCCTTCAAACGGGCATAAGACATACCCATGTAGTTATAAATCTGAAGATTTTTAGGATCCGATTCCGCCGCTTTTTTATAATCCTCCGTCGCAGCCTTGAACTTTCGTAGATAATAGTTGCACATTCCCCGATGGTAATAGGCTTCTCCCTTTTGGGGATTCAGATTCAGGGTCTCATCGAAATCAGCCAGGGCCTTGGGATAATTTTTCCCCTCTTCCCATGTTCGCGCCCTGTAAAAATACGAATCAGCATCTTTGGTATCCAACTCGATGGATTTGTTCAGATTGGCAAGAGCCTGACGATAATCGCCGGCATTGAAAAAAACTATTCCCCGATGGAGATAGCCCCGGTTATCCGAGGGTTTCATCTTGATAACCCGGTCAAAATCCTGGAGTGCCGACTTCATATCCCCTTTTTTCTGATAAACCGATCCCCTGAACAGATAAACCTCTTCATCATCAGGATCCAGTTTTATCGCCTGATTGTAGTCTTCCAGGGCTTTATCGAAATTTTCCATCCCCTCGTAGGCTTGTCCCCTCCCCTTCAAAACCAGGGGATTTTCCGGATCCGCCTGCAATGCCGAGTTACAGAAAGAAACCGCCTTTTCGTACTCTCCCTTTTCTATGGATTGCAAGCCGCTGTCCAGAAAAGAAAAGGCAAGTTTTTTATTCGCCCGCACTTTACTCATCAGGGGAGTGGGAGAAGACTCGGTTTTTTTCGCCTCCTCCTGACAACCCCCTCCGTAAAAAACAGAAAATAAAAACAAAATCAACACCATCAACCCCTGGGGACTTAATAGTCTTGCTTTTTCTTTCTTTTTCATTATCAACACCCCGGTTCGGAAATCAGAAGTCGGAAACAGGACATCAGGATATGAAAGTAAGGGCAGGAGTTATGCTCAAATTCGAGGAAACCGGCATGAACCCCTCATCCTGAATCCTGAAACCAGTTCAGGACAGGCTTTGTTTCAGGATCTTCGGGAATCGGCATAAAATCTGGATTTTGGCAATAAAAGGCGTAACTCCTGTAAGGGAATTCGCTACCACTGAGTCCAACTTCAAACCTGACATTTTCACACTAAGCCGATTCACCCACTCCGACTTCTTCAGTATTACAAAGGATATATTCTACCCCCGGAGAAGTTCACCTCCAGGAAAATGAGATAACCAGAGGAGGAAAGGGCGATGACAAAACCGACAAAAACCACCGCGAATATAAATGAAATATTCACGGGAGGAACCGGATTTAAAATACCCTTATCCCCTTTATTATCTGTTTTATTTTATCCCCTGCTTCCGGTTCTGATATGGATTTTATCCCCTGTCCTCAGCGCCACTGTTTTTGCCAGAGAAAAGATTCCCGTATCCTATACCAGAAATATGTCCGACTATCTGGAGCCGGAGGAGATCGCCCGGTTAAAAAAAGATAAGATTCTGGTGGGGAAGGAAGTCTATCGTCAGTCTTTCACTCCCTACATCCAGACCGATCTGCCCGTGTTTATCACATCCGATTCCCTACTGAACAGCTATCATGTCCTTTACGAAGAGTCGGTGGTCAGGATGGAGGAAACCAACAGCACAAGACTTTCCTTCATTTTAAAAACCTCAATAAAAAATCTGGAAAATATAGATAAATATATAGAGGGAGATCCCGAACTGATAAAAAAATCGAAGAAAAGAGGATTGATATTCCTTTATACCGCCTTATATTTAATGGAGGAAAATCCCTCCTTAACTCCTGCAGAAGAAATAAGAACCACAGTCATGGAGGAAGTAGAGCGAATAAAAAAAGCACAGGATAATCTGAAACCCTCATGGCTGGGTAAACCCGATGCGGACTTTATGTCCATTGACTATTCCCGCTATAAACCAAGAGGATTTTATACCCGCTCAGAAAGGCTCTCCCGTTATTTCCAGGCGGTCAGCTGGCTCCAGTCAATTCCCTTCAGAGTAAATAATGATGAGGAACTCACTACCATTATGATTATAGGCAAATCTCTCTCTCCGGCTCTGTTAAAGGGGAGTTCTTTAACCCGGGAGGAGATTCTCAATTTTACCTACTGTTTCAGTAATTTTATCGGTACCGGTGATGAAGGGGATCTGTCAACGGTGATAGGCTATTGCTCCTCTTACGGTCTGGACGGGGATAAGGTAGATCCTTTTTTAAATGATATAAAATATGTAAAAGAAAATTTCACATCCTATGTAAAAGCGGTAAAAAATAATTATGAGGAGGAAGTTAATGATCGAATCCGCTCTTCCGACGATGAAGTGTCTATCCGTTTTCTTTCCGCCTACCGGACTCCCGACGGGATTTTATTCCAAAAGACCACCGATCCCGCCGAATTCAACCGGTCTTTCCCCGACGGTATGGAGATCTGTGCCTGGCTGGGATCCCCCCTGGCAGAGGAGATCATCGGCAATCAGAACGGAAATAAACTGATAAACAAGATAAGGGAATTAAGATATTTATTAAAAGGTAATAGTCTATACTTTCAATATCTTTATGCTATTTCCGCACTGGTGGACGAGCCGGAGAAGGACGCCCCGGATTTCATGAAGGGAAGAGCATGGCAGATCAAAAGTTGTCAGACCGTTCTGTCGGGATGGTCTCAACTGAGGCATACATGGAATCTGCAGGCGAAAGCCAACGTCATGTTTGCGGGGGGATGTATGATTCCGCCGGGGTTTGTGGAACCGGAGCCGGAATTTTACTCCCGCATGTATTCACTATGTAAAAATACCAGAGAAATCCTGAAAGACGCGGGAGTTACGGGAGACAACCCGAAATTTTTAGCCGGCGATGTGAGAGAACTGGCGGATAAAATAAGAAGAAATTTCATCAATCCCCCGCCGGAAAAACCCCTTGAGGAAGAAGACACCGAAGAGGAATTTGATCCTCTCGATGATGAGGTCAGCCAGATCATGTGTGCCAGGGATATATTTGATAATCTGGAGATTTCTACGGATATGGATTCGGGAGATCCTTTATATTGGCAGGAAGCGGTAAAAAAACTGGACTCCCTGGCGGACGAAATGGAGAAAGGACGGATGCCGGAAAATCCCCTGTTGGTTGAGGCTATAAAGGAACTTTCCCAGGATATGGATAGCAAGTGGGAGAAACTGGAATATATATGCTTAAAACTTGAATCCGTATCTCAAAAACAGTTGAGAAAGGTTCCCTTCAGCGAGGAAGACGAGGATTTCATCAGGGATTACGGCGTGGAAACGGCAAAAATAATGCTTTATAGCGGTAATTCCTACCTGTCTCCCAGAGACGACGCGGGCAGAATAACCGATATATTTTATAATCCGAATAAGGGTCAATACCTGCATGTGGGAATAGGTCGCCCCAGAGCATTTTATGTTTTGCATCCATTTAATGATAAAGAAATTTTCTGCATTGGATCGGTTCTGCCATATAGCCAATTCACCTATTCCCAGCGACTGACGGATTCGGAATGGATGAAACTGGAAAAATCCTCCGACTGTCCTCCTCTTCTCCCCTGGCTGAAACCCATCTACTCCCAATCCCCCCCGAAAGATAATTAGCCTGCCCTGATAGAGAATGAAAAGAGCGACGGTAATTACCCGAAACCCCGTTCAACAGGTAATTGACCCACCTTTGTCCAATAATAGCAGGGACAGAACGGATGGATAAACAAGGAAAAAAGTGATGAAAAAGAACGCATACGGATTCTATTTTGTTTTATTTATATTTTTGTTTGGAATTTTACTTTTTATGGCAGAAGGGTGCAGTAAGAGACCTGTGGAGAGGGGGGTGTTTTATACCGCAGGCAATTGGGACATTCCTCCCGCCTATCACGGAAACCCCTGGGCGCCGGGCGGTGTGGGAGTTGCGGGACCTTACGTCCATGAACCCCTCTTCGTGTATTTACCCCGCACTCAGGAATATATCGCCCGATTGGGGGAATCCTTCACGGAAAGCGATGATCATAAAACATTGACCGTTCATCTGAAAACCGGTGTGAAATGGCATGACGGCGAATCTTTTTCATCAAAAGATGTTAAAACCACATTTTACATAGGTTATCTCAAACGGCTGGAAATATGGGGCAATCTGGAGGATATAGAATGTCCCGATGAGAACACGGTGGTTTTCAAATGGAAGAAAGTCTCTCCCACCAACACCATTCGGGCGTTGACGGAGCCTATCACATCGCCTTATCATATTTTCGGCAAATGGGCGGATATGGTTCCCGACATCAAAAAACAAAGAGAGGCAATCGGCGAAAACGATACCCAAGCCATAAGTCGGCAAAACAAGGGTGAGCAGAAGGTCTTAGAAGTTTTATATATGTATCATCCTGAGATGCCTATAGGAACGGGACCTTTTAAGATTCAAAAAGTTACTTCCTCTGATATTTTGCTTTCTAAATTTGAAGATTATTGTGAGAAGGATAATGTCAAAATAGATAAAGTCCGAATTCAACGGTGGGGCAGTAATGAGGTGGTCTGGTCTTATCTTATGGGAGGGGAAGTGGATGCTGTTACACCTGCGTGTCCCTACGATGTCGCCCAGGAGATTCTGAGGCGTAATCCCGGTATGAAGATCATGACCCCATCGGATATGAGTGAATTCGGTTTGATATTTAATTGCAGAAAGAATCCGACATCGGATATTAATTTCAGAAAGGCAATCGCCCACATCCTCAATCGGGACACCATCCGCCAGGTTGCCTACTATTATGGCGATACGGTGGACGATTACAGTCTGGGAGTGGTTAAATCATTCAGGGATAAATGGTTGAGTAAAGATTTTTATAACGGACTCACTCTTTATGACTTCAACGAGAAAAAAGCGGAAGAAATTCTCTTATCCTCCGGCTATTCCAGAGATCCCTCTACTCAAAAATGGCTGGATCCGGACAAAAAGCCCCTTTCGCTGGAGATCGTATCGCCGTCGGGGGTTACGGATCTGACGCTTTTGTCCGAGGTGGCCTCCGCTCAGTTGAATAAGTTCGGCATTCCCACCCAGATTAGGGTCGTACCGGGAGATCTTTATATAACCTTCCTTCAGGATGGAAAGTTTGATTTAGCTGCGGAAAACGGAACCCAGATGACCCGCTACGGACACCCCGTCATAGGACTGAACCGTTTTTATTATAAAGGAGCGATTATTAATATGGCGTCGGGACTTCCCCCGGAATTAAAGGGAAGATCCGGAAGTGTCATAAATACCGATACTCTGGTGAAGGAACTGAATACTACTCTGGATCCTCAGCGCCGGGATGAAATAGTTGAGGAACTGGCATGGGTTACCAATGAATATTTGCCTTTTCTGACCTGTTATGAGAAAAGGATTATCATATTTACCTTAGACGGCAAGCGGGTTACGGGATTTCCTTCAGAGGATGACAAGATATGGGACTCTGCACCGGGAGGGGTCGAAACTCTCTACTGTACCATGATGGTCAAGGGAATCCTCGGTCCCGCCGGCGAAAGCGAGGAAAAAGCAGGAGAAAATAAATCTTATTACAAGACTATCCCCGCTCCCGTTTATTCTCCCATGCCGTCTCCCACTCCCACTGCCGAGAAGGAGAGTTTCAAACCGCCCAAAAATCCCGGCAGAGAACTGCAATACGGCATCTGGAAGAACGATACGGAGAAAATAAAGATTCTTTTGAACCACTGTCCTTTGCAGAATTACGGGGTGGTTTTTCGTCTCCGCAAGGACAAGGGCTGGTCAACGAAAGGAACTCCCCTCCACTGGGCATGTCTTACGGGAAATAAGGAGATCGTGGAGATCCTTATTGATAAAAAATCAAAACTTGAGGCAAGGGACTCCTTCGATAAGACTCCCCTGCGTCTGGCGGTATCGAGAAGGCATAAGGAGATCGTGGAACTTCTGCTTCAAAAGGGCGCCGATGCCAATTCCATGGATCAGGAAGACCAGATGACACCTCTTCATGAGGCGGTTTCCAGGGGAGATTATCAGATAGCGGAATTATTGATAAACAAAAAGGCTAATCTGAATACCCAGGATGCTGTCGGTTGGACTCCCCTTCATCAGGCGATATGGTATAAGGAAAACAAGGAAGCCATATTCAAACTGGACGGCGGAGAGAAAGACCCGGAAGGCAACTGGATTTCCCCTTATCCTCCCATCGGCAGTGATGAAGATTTTACAAAAACCGTGATTCTTCTCATCGCCAAGGGAGCCAATGTCAACCAGAGCGATTATATGGGCAAGACTCCTCTTCATATCGCGGTGGAGTCCGGCGACGAAGCTCTTGTAAAACTCCTCCTTTCCTACAAGGCGGATCCCGACGCCCACACCCATACGGGCAAAACCGCTCTTCACCTGGCGGTTCTGAAAGGGAATCTCTCCATGACCCGACTCCTGCTTCAAAAAGGGGCGAACCTGTCCATGAGGGACAATCAGGGTTCCAGTCTCCTTCATCTGTCTCCCTCTTCGGAAATAACCCGTCTCCTTCTATCCAAAGGGATGGACATAAACAGCAAAAACAGTTACGGTGAAACTCCTCTCCATGTGGCTGTTTTGATGGGGTATGACGATGTTATCCGGGAACTGCTGAATAGGGGAGCGGGTCTGGATATAAGGGACAATTACGGACAAACTCCCCTGCATATATGCTCTCAGTGGAATAACCCCACCATAGCGGAACTGCTCCTCTCCAACAGGGCGAATCCGGATATACAGGATTATGACCAGTGGACTCCCCTTCACTGGGCGGTCTATTCCAACTCCCAGTCGGTGGCGGAAAAACTCGTCTCCAACAAGGCTAATCTCCGGCTCCGGGACAAAGAGGGCAGAACTCCCCTTCACATAGCGGGAATCCGGGGCAAGGAGGAGATGATCTCCTTATTGGCAAGAGGAGGCGGGAATCTCGATGAAAAAGATTCTGAAGGTAACACCCCTCTGCATCTCGCCTGCCTGTACGGAAACGGCAACGGGGTTCAAACCCTTTTAAGCAGAGGCGCCGATTACAAGATAAAGAATCCCCAGGGAAACACTCCCCTTCATCTGTCCTGTTCGGTGGGAAGGAAGGATATAACCGAACTTCTCATCTCACGAGGGGCGGATTATAAGGAAAAAAATCAGAAAGGGGACACTCCTCTTCATCTTGCCTCTTCATCGGGGAATCGGGAACTGGTTCTGTCTCTTGTCGGCAGGGGAGTTGATCTCAATTCCAAAAATATCTACGGCAAGACGCCCCTTCATTCCGCAGTGGAATCCAATCATCAGGAAATAGCCGAACTGCTCATCAGCAAGGGTTCCAGAATTAACGAGAAGGACAACAAGGGAACTACCCCGTTAAAGACCGCCTACACCAGAGGTTATGGCAAAATGGCACAACTCCTGCGAAAATACGGTGGAAAAAGCTAAATTATAAGCTACTTTCGATTAGTTTCTTACCCATTGTAGGAGGGGTCTCCAGACCCCGATTTCACTTCCTTTAAGGTTTTTACAGTATCGGCTTCTGGAGAAGCCTCCTACAGAGTGGGAATCCCTTTGCCGAAATCAGTTTATAGTGATTCCAACAAACAAATTCCTCTATAATCCCGTCATCCTGAGCGCAGCGAAGGATCTCATATAGTTTTTATCGGCAAAAGAGATTCTGAACGCCAGACGAGTCTGCCGTTCAGAAGTCTGCTATGATGTAGTTTTGAACGCATTTTTTTTGCCAAAACCCGGATTTTATGCCGATTCCCACAGATCCCGAAACAAAGCCTGTCCTGAACTGGTTTCAGGATTCAGGATGACGAGTTCATGCCGGTTTCCTCGAATTTGAGCGTAACTCCTGAGGGTGTTTTTCCGTAGATGTCTTTTACATTAACATCTGCTTCTCGCTCTATAAGAGCTTTTATCGCCTCTATGTCATTATTTCTAACGGCTTCAAATAAATTCATAAAACCCCCTCTTAATCATTTACCTGGAGGTATCAAAAATAACGATAATGGGATAATGATCGGAGTCCAATTCCGTATGCTCATACCCGTTGGAGAAAATCACTTCTTTTATGTTGGAATCTAATCCGGGAGAAACCAGTATATGATCTATCCCGCTCTGAAATTTACCTTTGCAGTAAGTGAAACGGTTTGCCTTCTCTACCCTGGATGCCACATTAATCAGGTCATCTTGGGAATCGTCCCCCTTCATCCTCTTCAAAATATGAAGAACATCGGTAATGGGTTCATCATTTTTCGAATCTATGGAATTCGAATCCCCGTCAAAATCGTTGCAGTCTCCCAGGATAATGGTTTCATCGCTGATTTCCGCCTGTTGAACGGATAAATCATTGATTGCCTGGGCCTGGGCTTCTCTCTGACTCTTTTTTCTCCTGTCCGAAGGGTTCGCCAGCAGGTGGATGCCTATCAGCGAGATTTTCTTTTCCCCCACGGGAATAACGGTGTAGTAATTCTTGCTGACGGACTTGCTCTCATCTCCCGCGCTCCCCTTTTCGCCGTAATACTCTATGGTGTTGCCTTCGGGGTCTATCCGGGTAAGTAGTCCCATATCCTGCCCCGTGTAAGTGTCCTTCCCCTGGACAAAGTAGGCTTTGTATCCCATATCCGACAGGAACTCTTCATTCAGCATATTCAGGGCATTTTCGTTTTCCACCTCACACAGGTTGACAATATCGGGATTCGCCGATTTTATTATCCCTGCTATACATTCCATATGTTTTTTAGCCATTTCCGGATTTCCCTTCCAGGGGAAGGATACTTTGCCCTCGCCGTCTTCGGGTTGGACGCCGTCCCAGAGAAATTCCGCGTTGAACTGCATAACAACAAGAGTGGACTTGTCGGTTCTCCGATCATTGCCGCTTTCTTCACGGGTGCCGCTTTCTTCAAGAATATTGCAGGAAGATGGGAAAATCGCCAAAGATAAAATTATCAGAGCCCAAAAAACCACAAATATCTTCTTCATACACCTATGTCCAACAACAAAAGAATCCAAAAAAAGACCTCCGATACTTCAAATATTTTCAATAAATACAACAAAAAAACGAAATGAGATTTTCAGGAAACCCCTTGGCGAAGATGGTTTATTCCCCCGAATCGGCTTCCCGTTTAGGGTGTCCCGCCTCGGAACCTCCCATGAGGAGTCCCACTTTTTCTCCGGTGGCATCTTTTATATCCAGAATTCCCATGATTCTCCCCTCATAGAGGACGGCGATGCGGTCTGAAAGCTGGAATATTTCATCCAGATCCTCGGATATGAGCAACACCCCTGCTCCCCGGTTTCGCTGTCGGGCGATGAGTTGCCGGGCGTTTTCCGTCGCCGAGACGTCCAGCCCCCTGGATGGGCAAACTGCTATGATGAGGGCGGGATCTCCGGAAAATTCCCTTGCAAGAAGCAGCTTCTGGAGATTGCCTCCCGACATGTTTTTTACGGGTTTATTTATATCTCCGACTTTTATTTCATAGTCGGTAATTATCTTTTTAGCCCACTCCTTTACCACCTTATAATTAATCAGATTGAAAACATTGAAAAAACCTGAACCGAAGTCCCGGTAATAGTTGGTCAGAATAAGATTGTCCGTGAAATCCAGGGGAGTTACCAGTCCCATGCCCATGCGGTCTTCCGGCACGTATGCCAGTCCCTTCTTCCTGATCTGCCGGGAATTTTGTCCCTGGATCTCCTCTCCCCGGAAGAAAACCCTGCCTGCGGTCGCTTTTCTCAGTCCCGATATGACCTCCGCCATCTCCTTTTGTCCGTTGCCCGAAACTCCAGCGATGCCCAGGATCTCTCCTTTACCCAGGGAAAAACTTATATCTTTTAAGGCAGGGATACCTTTATCATTTAAAGTAGATATTTTTTCAAGTTTTAAAATTTCTTCTCCTGAAGGGGAAGAGCTCTTTTGAATATCAAACAGGACTTCTCTGCCCACCATGCGGCAAGCCAGATCTTTCTCGTCGGTATCTTTCTTGTTGACGGTATCTACCACTCTGCCCCCTCTCAGAATGGTAATCCGGTCCGCCACCGCCATAACTTCCTCCAGTTTGTGGGTGATGAATACGGCGGAGCGTCCTTCCTGTTTCAGCTGATTCAGAGTCTTGAAGAGTTGTTCCGCCTCATGAGGAGTTAGAACGGCGGTGGGTTCGTCCAGTATGAGGATCCCGGCATTGCGGATGAGAGCCTTGAGTATTTCCACTCTCTGTTGTTCCCCCACGGAGAGCTGCCACAGGGGAACCAGGGGATCAACGGGGAAATTGTACTTATCCGCCAATTCGGTAATTTTTTTTGCGATTTTTTTCCTGTCGATAAGGAATTCTGTTCCATGCAGTCCCAGGATGATGTTTTCCAGGACGGTGTGGGCTTTCACCAGCATGAAATGCTGATGAATCATGCCGATGGCTTTTGCGATGGCGTCCAGGGGAGATGCAAAGCGGACTTTTTCTCCCCGGATATAAATCTCCCCCTCATCGGGAGAATAGACTCCTGCCAGGATATTCATCAGGGTGGATTTCCCCGCTCCGTTTTCTCCCAGAAGGGCATGGATCTCCCCCTGTTCCAGCCTGAAGTTCACCTCCCGGTTGGCGAACATACCGGAGAACTGTTTCGAGATATTTTTCATCTCCACAAGAGCCATAAGACCGCAAGACGCCCCTTATTTTATTTCTTTTTCTTTCCCTTCTCGGCTTTCTTCTTTTCCTCCACGGATTTCTTGTCAGTTTTCTCCTCTCCTCCCTCGAAGACCTCCAGGAGTCCCCTTCTTTCCTTTTTGGCAATCTGATAGGGGGTTCTGCCCCGTTTATCCCGTATGGTGATATCAGCTCCCTTGGTCAGGAGGAATTTGACCATGGTCTTGCTGCCGCTGGATTCTACCGCCAGATGAAGGGGAGTGGCGTTCTCGTTGTCCATTTCGTTGATATTGGCGCCCTGGGCCAGGAGGAGTTTGGCCACTTCCTTATTTCCCCGGGCGGCGGCATAATGGAGGGGGGTTTTGCCCAGATCGTCCTTCTCGTTGACATCGACCCCGGCGCTGAGCAGGGTTTCGACGATCTTCTCTCTGCCGTTGGCGGCGGCCACGTGCAGGGGTGTGAGTCCTTTGTTGTTACGGGCATTGAGGTTCCCGCCTTTTCCCAGGAGCAGTTTCACAGCCTCCAGATCTCCTTCCTGGCACGCCAAATGGAGAGCAGTGGCGCCGTTTTCATCGGTGGAGGTCAGACTGGCTCCGTGGGACAGCAGGAAATCGATCATCTCTTTGTTGCCTCTTTTGGAAGCCTGCAGCAGGAGAGAGATTCCGTTCTTGTCTCTGAGATTCATGTCCGCTCCCCGTTCCGACAGCAATTTAACCACTTCCAGATGGCCGTTGCTGACGGCATAGAATACGGGAGACCAGCCGTTTTTCGTGTCGATGGGGTTGACGGGGGCGTTTTTGTCCAGCAGAAGGCGGACCACGTCCAGTTCTCCGTGGAGACATGCCCAGTGGAGGGGGGTCATACCGTCCTTGTTGGGAATGGTGGTATTGGCTCCCGCCGACAGGAGAAATTTAGCCATATCCCAATTGCAGTTATATACCGAGAAATTCAGGGGGGTAAATCCCTGGCTGTTCTGTTCGTTGATATCGGCTCCCCGGCTTATCAGAACCTGCACCACTTCCTGCCGGCGGTTGTTGGAAGCGTACTGAAGAGGGGTTATGCCTCCCTTGTCTCTGGCATTTATATCGGCGCCGTTGTTTAACAGGATTTCCGCGATTTCTTTCTGACCCCAGAAGGCAGCCGAATGGAGGGGTGTAAAACCGTCTTCTCCCTTGGCATTGACATCGGCGCCTTTTTGAATGAGGGTTTTGGCTACATCGGGCATTCCCCTTACCGCCGCCAGATGAAGAGGGGTTATTCCCTCCAGGGTTTTATATTTTATATCGGCTCCCTTTTCTATCAGGTAGAGGGCGATTTTCGGACGATTGAATCTTATGGCGAAGAAAAGTATATTTTCCCCTTTTTCGTTCTGCTCGGTAACCAGGGAGGGATCGGCCTGGACAAATTCCTTTACCGCTCCCAGGTTATCTTTTTCTATGGCTTGAAACACATTGTCGTATTTTTCGCAGGATGACATAAAAAATACAGATATGGCTAATATAAATATGCAGAAAACCGCCCGTTGCTTCCTCATGGTGTCCCTCCTAGTTTTGTCCCCGGTAGCTTCTATTTCAGCGGGAAAACTCCTGTAATTTATGGATTAACCGGCTACTTTTTGCATTTCTTCCTTCATCTGACGATTTACAAATTCAAAGAGAAATTCCGCCATCTGCTCCGCACCCCCGGGAGGCCCCATTCTTTCCATGCCGGTTCTACCCATATAATCATATTTATTACTGTCCCTCAGTATGGAGAGGATCTCCTCCGCCACCGCCCCGGGTTCTCTGGGAACCACCGATAGGGAGTCTCCCAAAAGTCCCTTTTGTCTGCCACGATACCAGCCCGGTTTTTTCTTTCCGTCGGAATCGAAGGAGACCACCGGTTTTCCCAGTCCCACCGCCTGTTCGTTGCCGGTTCCCGCCTGTCCCACCACAATATGGGCGATATTTATGGCATCTCCGAAGTAGCCCCTTAACAGTAATATTTCCATTTTATCATTCTTGATCTTTCCCGTAATTCCCCGTTCCAGACCGTAATCCTCATAAGTAAATCCCACAGTTTCCGCCGCTTCACCCAGTCGGCTCACCATGGTTGAGTTGGCCAGGGGAGAAAGATAATTAAAGGATTCTCCCGTCTGTTCCTCCACTATTTTCATGGCGGAAAGGATCACGGGAAAATCCCTGTATGCAAAATCCCGACTACCCGCCAGCAGGGTTATCGCTCTCTTTTTTTCATCCAGACCGAATCTTTCTCCGGTGATTTCCATGCAGTCCATCATGGCGTTGCCCACCCATCGGGCATTGACTCCGTGTTTTCGCAGGGTTTGGGCGGTTATCTCGTCCCTGGGGAATACCATGGGCGAAAATCGACGGAAGGCTGTCATTTCCAGGGGAGAGTAGGGGCAGAAGTAGTCCGATTTGGCGGTTCCCACGAAGATCACCGGCAATCCCGAAAAAAGCCCGCCCATGATGACGGGGTAGGTATCTCCCACCGCCACCACCATTTTAAGACTGGGTTGCAGTTCTTTCAGGGTATTTACCTGGGACAGGATCAGCCTTGCCAGTCCCGATTGAAAATCCATCCACAGATTTTTTATCCATCCTCCCGGAATCAGTCCTCCGCTGGGCATGTCCCTGGTGGGAGCAACTACCCGGATCCCAATATTTTTGTATGCTTTTCCCTCTCCCACCAGGGGAAAGGCCAGAATCCGGGAAGCGTCCATGCGACGGGCAAGAGCCTGAACGATGCTTACCGCTATGGTATCCTCGCCGTATCCGTTGCTTATAAATAAAACCTTATCGGTATCCGTATTCATCTGTCCTGTAACCTCTGATTATTGCCGATTAACTCGTAATTGATAATTTCAACGCCGGGACGAAGAACTTTTATATCCGTCTTTCCTATGTATTTCCCGTGGGAACCGGTCTGAAGGATATAGCTGTTCCTTACTTTCAGGGGAGTTTCTAACAGGGTGTGGGAATGTCCTCCCACTATAAGATCTATATTATCCACCTGTTCCGCCATTTTTTTGTCATCTTCCAACCCCAGGTGAGAAAGGAGGATGATTATGTCGGTCTCTTTCCTGATTTTTTCCACTATTTCCTTCATGGATTGAAAGGGATCCAGAAAGCGGAAGCGGGTCAGGGGGAGCCAGAAGGATTCGTCATTATATTGAACCGGAGTCAATCCCGCTATCCCTGTCCGGACACCATTCATTTCCTTTATTATGTAGGGTTTGAAATAATTTGATGTTTTTCCTGTCAAATCTTCCAGATTCGCAGCCAATATGGGAAATTCCGCCTGATTGGCTCTCTGTCGGATGACCCACCTTATATAGTTGAATTCCCGGTTTCCCATGGACATGGCGTCATAACCCAGGAGGTTCATCTTATCCAGTACGTCTTCTCTGATCCTGAAAATCGTGTTGGATCCTCCCAGGGCGTCTCCCGCATCCAACAGAAGGGTGGAACCGTTCTTCTTTACCCCCGAAAGACAATCAAGGATCTCCACCTTATCGTGGAGATCGTTGGTATGATATATGGTGATAATGTCAGTCATGGCGTACCCGGTTTCCCTTAGATTTCTTCATCGTTCCTCCCTGTCCTGCATGGGGGGAATCCGGAGTCAAGGTTATCAAAATACTCGATTACGGTATCTGTCAGTTCTCCGGGGGATTGAATTTTGAACACCTTCTCCCGGAACTGTCCTGATCCGTACATGCCTCTGGAGTACCACGCGATGAATTTACGCATATTCTTCACTCCCCGTTTCTCACCGCATCGGGCTACCATTTCTCCCAACTGCATCAGGATCAGCTCCTTCACCTTCTGCGGCGGAGGCGGTGGATAATCGGAAGGACGGACAGAGGAAGGGGGAATTTCATCATCTTCGCCCATCAAGTCAGACTCCTGTCCTTCGCTTTCACTAACCGGCGGAGGAGGACAGGGGAGGGGATTGTTATTCCGTTGTTCGTCGAAGTCCAGCCCTTTGATTTCCTTTCCATCGTCGTTTTTGTTTTCCTTCATCAGGAGTTCCAGGGTATCGGAGAAGATCCAGGGGTTGGAGTAGCTTTCCCTGCCGATCATAATGCCTTCGCAACCGCTGGTGAGAAGTCGATAAAGAGCTGTTTTGGGGTCTGTAATATCGCCGTTGCCGATGAGGGGTATTTTTACATATTCTCTCAGTTGTTTGATGAAGTCCCAGTCGGCGTGTCCCGAATATTTTTGAGAGGATGTTCTGCCATGAACGGAGATAGCCGATATTCCCACAGCCTCCGCTATCCTACATACTTCTAAGGCGGATATTTCCTGATTACTCCACCCCTTGCGGATTTTTATCGTTACGGGAATCTCCACCGCCTTGACAGTCTCGGTCAGAACCTGCCGCAACAGATTCAGATCCCGGCAGAGGGCGGCTCCTCCTCCCGTCTTGACCACTTTCGGGACGGAGCAGCCCAGGTTTATGTCAACAATGTCCGCTCCCCGATGCTGCGCCACTTTCGCCGCTTCCGCCATACGATAGGGGTCTGAGCCGAATATCTGTATTGCCACAGGTTTTTCGTCGGAGTGGATTTCCAGCAGTCCGTGGGTTTTCTGATCTTTATAGTGGATCCCCTGGCAGGAGACCATTTCGGAAACCACCAGTCCCGCTCCCAGAGATTTTATTATCCGCCGGAAGATGACATCGGTGATACCCGCCATGGGCGCTAACACCAGGGGATTTGGTATAAAGACTTTTCCTATACAAAAGGGTTTTATCACGGGAGTGTTTTTAGCGAAAGGGGTATGGGTTGTTGAGAGCATAATAAAATATTCATTCTTGATTTCAATTTTTGCCCGAAACGAGGTCTGACGCCGATTATTGAAAAGGGTTTCTATCCAGGCTTCTCAAAGGGGGTAATTTACACGGATAATATGATTTAACTTGCAGGAAAAACAGAAACCACGCCCTGTCTTCATCCACACAAAAAAGACACCCCACCGGGGGATAAAGAGATAAAAGTAAAACAGATTCCTGCCCCGGAGTGTGTAAAAAGCCGGGAATACCTGTGAATCTGTCAGTTCTGCATTAAAGAAGCGGGAAGATAGAAGTTGGATGTTAACCGCTTTCCGGTTCACCCGGTCTAACCTCTAACTTCTTTATTGGCAGGACTAAAGTCCTGAGCTACAACATTGGCAGGACTAAAGTCCTGAACTACAACATTGGCAGGACTAAAGTCCTGAACTACAACATCGGCAGGACTAAAGTCCTGAACTACAACGTCGTTTTCAACCTTTTCACACAGTCCGACTTCCGACTTCCGACTTCCGACTTCCGACCTCCAAACCTACCACCATTCCTTGTAGATGTCGGGGATCATTTCCGCCGAGCGTTCCAGTCCGATGGGTTTTTCGCCGGTATAGAGTTTCAGTTCCACTTCCAGGATCCGTTTGTGGGTCATTTCTTCTTCCGCCAGATAGAGGAACATCTCCTTTTCCATATCGTCGGAGGAAGTTTCCGCCAGACCGGTATAGAAGTCATGGGCTTCCTGTTCCTTGTCGATAGCGATTTTGAGGACGTCCGCTATAGGCATACCGGCAATTTCCTTCGCCTTATCTTCCGAAGGGAGGGTTATGTCCGCGTCGAAGTCTTTGGTTTTGCCGGAAATCTTTTTATACAGGTCTTCCAGATTATCCCGGTGGCTCTGCTCCTCCTGGGCAAGGAAGTTCATTTTCACTTTGGTATGGGGGGAGGTGGCGTGTTTTGCGATGGTTTCATACATGAGTTTTGCTTTTATTTCTCTTTCGATGGCCAGTTCCAGAGAAGATACATATTCCACCGCTCCCTGGGCGGGGAGAATTTTCTGTTCCATTATAGTGCCTCCTTATTTCATTTTAACCTTCAACTTATTCTTAAAATCCTGCAAGAAATCCTTCCTCAAATCATCTTGAGGGGAAGGGAACAGTTTGGAGATGAAGAAAATATAGGGGATATTTTATCGGGAAGAGGGTGGATTTATTGGACAACAACCAGAAAAGCAACATGGGACTAGCGGAACATCTGAGCATGGTGGGAGACAAACTGCTGGTGATTTCCAGGGATCTTACTGATAATGAAGAAAAAATGAAAATTTTTGAAGAAGTTTATGGTTTTCTTAATGACGACCTGAAGCGAATTCAGGAGATGGCAGAAGGAATGGCTCCCAAGGAAGGGGAACTGACACCGGTGGATGAGGTCATGGAAAATGTCCATGAACCTTTCCGTAATGCAGCCAAATATTTTATAAGCGTTATAGAATTTTACAAACAGTTCCTGGAAGACGAAAACCCGGCTCATATCGAATCCGCCCGGACTTTTATAGCGGAAGGGATTCATGCTCTCGATGAAGCCGACGATGCCTTTAATAGGATAAAGGAATTGTCCGAGTCAGCTGCAAAAGAAGCCCCTGCCAAAGAACCGGTTCCCGCCCCGGAAGAAAAGAAAGAGTAACCGTAAGAAAAGAAGGAAGAGTAAACCCGAAATTCCTATCATTGACAGCGGAGAAGGACGCAGGTATAATGTATCTTCAGTTCTATTTCGGTAATCCAAATGGTATCCCAATCGGATTTACCCAGTCGGTAATCCGGTCTGTTTAAGAATCGAGAATCGGTATGGATTATATTGCATTTAGCCTTCTGACCGGGGAAATAGGCAGTAAACTGACAGGTTCCCCTTTGCAGAAAATCTTTGAACCCGATACCTTTGAGTTGATCTTTCGATTTCGGCTGCCGGGAGAGAATCTGTTCCTGTTCGTGTCCATAAAACCCGGAGAGGAAAGGATTCATCCCATTCCCGGCAAATTTTCCGAAAGTAATCTCCCGTCCCCTTTCTGCATGATGTTGCGAAAACATATCGAGAGCGCCAGGGTCATATCGGTATCTCAGGAAGGAAAAGATCGAATCCTGCGACTGAAGTTTTTGCGCAACAGTTATGACGAGGAGAACGGAAATAAAAAGACCGAGGAAAAAAACCTCTATATCGAACTGACGGGCAAAACCTCCAACATGGTATTATGCGACGGCGGAAACCGCATCATCGGGGCTTTTAACCGAAAAGACTCCCACCGGGCTTTCACCACGGGACAACCCTATTCCCCACCCATCCCTCCCAACCGGGAAGACCCCATGAAGACAGGCAGAGCGGAATTTTTATCCCTCATGGAGGAGGAACGGTTTAAATCCCTGACGTTAAAGGATTTCCTCATGTCCTGCTTTATGGGTATGAGTAAGGATCTGACGGAAGAGATTCTTTATCCCGTTCAGATTCCCGCCTCCGCCTTGATAAAGGAGCTGGACTCCCCTTCTTCGGATACGGTTTTTAATTCATTTAAGAAAATTATGGACAGAATAAACCGTAATGAAACCGAACCGGTTATATACTATGCCAAAGACGATCCTGACATGGAAAATCCCCCCATAGCATGGTCTTTCCTGAATTTAAAGGTCTTTGAGGGGTATCCCTGCGAGAAGGTGGAAAGCGTATCTCAGGCTCTGAGCGGTTTCTACTTCCTTCGCACCACCACCAGAAAGTCCGGCGATCTGAAAAAGGAATCCCTGCAGGCTCTCAACAAAAAAATCGCCAAGGTCAAAAGCCGTCTGCAAAAACAACAGCAGGATCTCTCCTCCGCCCGAAAAACCCTGGAATATAAAAAACTGGGCGAACTGCTCCTTTGCAATATTCACAAAATATCCCCCCAGTCCGAATCGGTGGAGGTCATGGACTATTATCAGGATCCCCCTCAAAATATCCGGATAAAACTGAACCCCTTTCTGTCTGCTCCCGATAATGCCCAGGAATATTTCAGAAAATACAAGAAAGCTCATAGAGGAGTGGACATCATAGCGGAAAGAATCCGGATCACCGAGGAGGAACTGGAAGAACTGGAAAACTACGTCTATTATGTAGAATCTTCCGATAATCAGGAGGAACTGGAAGAAATCCTGCAGGAACTCACCGCTAGGGGCATATATACTCCTCCCCAGGTTCCCGGACGCAGAAGAACTCCTCCTCAACCCTCCCAGCCCCTTAAATTTGTCCTTCATCGGGAATATGTGGCTCTGGTGGGCAGAAATTCCCGGCAAAATGAAGAACTGACGGTGAAAATCGCCAATAAGGAGGATCTCTGGTTCCATGCCCGACAGGTTCCCGGCAGTCACGTCGTCCTCAAAATCCAGAAACCCTCCAAACCCGTCCCGGATCAGATCCTTTACCAGTGTGCCTGTCTGGCGGGATACTACAGCAAAGCCCGTTTATCATCCAAGGTTCCCGTGGATTATACCAGAGCCAAAAACGTCCGCAAGGTCAAGGGTATGGCTCCCGGCAGAGTCCTTATAACGGGAGAAAAAACCATCATCGTCACACCCTCCGTCCCGGTACCCAAAGCGGATTTCTGAAAGTGGATGTGATCCGGTAGCGAAGGACTTCAGTCCTTCCAGAACCGGTACCCAAAGCGGATTTCTGAAGTCGGAACCAAATCGGTGAATGAGAATCGTTGAATGGGTAAAAAACCTCCTTTCATTGCCGTTTCTGATTTCTGACTTCCCTTGACTACCGTTTCCGACCTCCGTATTTCCCCAACGCTCATATTGAAAGGTGGATTTTATCACATGTCGCTACTAATCAATAATCGTGATCTCAAAAATCACAAAATCAAAAAATTATTTTCATTGCGGTTATTATTTCTGTTGTTACTCACCTTGTCGGTAGTGGCTGTTGTGGGTTCTCTATTTACCGCTCAGTCCGCTTCAACGCCCATTATGCCTTCGAAAGAGGTTCAGGTGGGCATGAGGGGTTACGGACTGTCGGTGTTTCAGGGAACCAACATAGAATCCTTTCCTGTGGTGGTAGTGGGCAAGGTCAAAGGGGGACTCTACGGCAGTGATATGATTATTGTGAAGCTTCTGGGTGGTTATCCCGTGGATCACCGATTAGGCATCATCGCCGGTATGAGCGGATCTCCCGTTTATATCAACGGCAGGCTCATCGGGGCTATCGGTTACGGCTGGGCTTTCTCCCAGGAGGCTCTGGGCGGTGTGGCTCCCATTGAGAGCATGATGGAGGAACTGCCTCCGAAAGGGGATAAGAAAGGGGCAAAAATCTCAAAAATTGCCGATTGTGAGGCATATCTGGACGAGCCTTTCTATTCGGAAGGCAAGGAATATAAACATATAGTTGTTACCAACGACTATTCTCCCGATAAATCGGACTATTCCCCGGATACCATTCTGATGGCTCCCGTTCCCAGTCTTTTGCAGGTGGGCGGTTTTTCTCCCCGCACGGTGGAATTCATGAAAGAGCAGATGAAGGAGACGGGACTGGAACCGGTGTCGGTGCCTGTATCCACCAACAAGGGTATGGGAGAGGCTAAGGATTATTATAAAAACAGCCTTCAGGGCGGTTCCGCTCTGGGTGTAACTTTTATGGACGGCGACCTCTATATGGGAGGCACCGGAACCGTAACCTACCGTTCCGGTAATACCATTTTAGCCTTCGGACACCCCATGATGCAGATGGGTGAGACGAAAATTCCCATCAACGCCGCTTATATCGAGGGGATCGTCCCCAGTGCCTATCGTCCTTTCAAACTCTCTTCCAGTCTGGGCATAGTGGGAACCCTGGTGGAGGATCGGCTCTACGCGGTGGCGGGCAATATCAACCAGGCTCCTCCCATGATTCCCATGACCATCCACATAAAGGACGAGGCGAGAAAACGGGAAAGAGACTATAAGGTCCGGGTTCTGGATCAGAGACAGATGACTCCCATGATCATGACCTTTGCGGGACTGGAGGCGGTGATGCCTTCGGGAACATCAATGAAAGAGCGGACCGCGAAGGTTCACTATTCCATAAAATTAAAGGGTTATGACAAGATCGAATTTGACGACATGGTTGATTCCCAGGATATCGACTTCGCCACCGCCATACAGATGATGGGATATTTCCGGACTCTGGGTCTTCACGATTTTGAGGCGGTGGAGTTCGAAAAGGTGGACTTGGCGGTTACTTTCCACGACGATATTCAAAAGTTGACCATTAAAGATATTTCCGCACAGTTGAATAAGGTTCACCCCGGAGACACCCTGAAAGTCAACGTCCGCCTGGACAAGAGAGGCAACGGCGGTTCCTCCAAAGAGACCGAAACCCGCACCTTCAGTATTCCCATCCCTGCCGATGTCAAGAAGGGTAAGATCAAGATTCTGGTGGCAGGCGGAGATAACATGGATCTTCTGGAGAAAAAGGTTCAGATGTTGCCGGTGGAGCCCCAGTCCAGGGATCAGATCGTCAACCGGGTCAGGGATAAGGACAGAGGTAATCAGATCGTCCTTCTGGCTTCCTTCCCCCGCTCTACGGTCAACTTTTACGGCGAACGGCTGAGAAACCTCTCCCAGACCACCCTGGATATTTTCAATTCCTCCCCCCGCAGTAGTGTCCAGGCTTCTCTCGATTCCTACAAGACCTCTATAGATACCCCCTGCTATGTGGACGGCGACGGCATGATTATCGTGGACATCTCCGAGCAGGTTCCCTCCGCCCAGGACGGCTACGATTCCAAAGACAGCTCATCTCCCGGCGACACCACTCCTCCGGGAAATGCGGTTCCCCTTCCCCAGTCCTTCAGCACCAGGGAAAAACTATATAAAAATATGGGCGAGAGAATGGAAGTGGTGAAAATTCCCCGCAGAGATGAAGATTTTATCACTTCAAAGAATGATTTGGAATCCCCCATCCCCGCCCAGAGCGAGGAAGATCCCACCACCGGTGAAACCCTGTCTTCGTCCTCCTCCGGCAAAAAGGATCAGAGCGTCATCACCGGCACCAACCGCCTGGTTCTGGATACCGCCCTGGATTATTTCCTGGGAGTTTTTGACGGAACCAGTATCACCGAGGGTAACATCACTCTCGGCAAAACCCTGACTCCCCTCTACTCTTCCGCCAATCCTTTTATATGGGCAATGGTTTATGATAAGGCAAGTTCCACCGTCTATGCAGGAGAATCCCCCAGCGGCAAAATTCTGGCAATAAAAGAGGGCGAAAAAACCAAAGTGGTAGCGGAAACCCACGAAACCCTCATAACCGCCATGACTCAGGACTCCTCGGGAACCATATATATCGGCACCTCTCCCAAGGGCAGGATTTTCAGACTCAAACCCGGCGGAAAGTTAGAAAAAGTTATCGATCTTAAAGAATCCTTTATATGGGATCTCAAACTTGATTCCTCCTCCAATCTTATTGCAGCGACAGGAGTTCCCGGAGCAGTCTATCGTATAACTTCCACCGGAGAGAAAAAACAACTCCTGGACGCCCCCGGCTGTCATGTCCAATGCCTGGAAGTAACTCCCGACGGGGCTATCTTCGCGGGTATCGCCAACGAGGGAGCGGTTTATAAAATCAACGGTTCCGGCAAGGCGACTCCTTACTTCGGCAGCGACGGCAATTCCATCGAATCCCTCCTCTATGATAAGGGAGACCTTTGGGTGGCTTCCCAGGAACTTCTTTACAGAGTGAAAGAAAACGGCGAAAAGAAGGTCTTCATCCTGCCCGAAGGAGCCAACATCCGCCTTGCCAAAGATTCCGGCGGACATATCTGCGTCGCCACCTCCAACCTGGGACGGATTTACCAACTGGATAAAAACGATCAGTTCCATGACCTCTACGAGGACGACATCAATCAGGTCTTCTCCCTCCTACCCCTGGACGACGGCTCCATCATCATCTCCACAGGCAACCCCGGCAAGGTTCTCAGGGTAGGAAGCCAATACAGGGAATCGGGCAGCTACCTCACCAGAGTTTTAGATACCGGCTCCCCCTCCCGTTTCGGCAAGGTTACATGGAAAGCAGATCTCCCCGGCAACAGTCAGGTTACTTTCCAGACCCGTACCGGCAATACCCTAAGCCCCGATAATACCTGGTCTTCCTGGTCTCCCGACTACTCCATGGCGGAAGGTCAAAATATCATGAGCCCCGACGGACGCTATATTCAGGTAAAAGTCAATATGAAAACCTCAGATACTAAAGTAACACCCATTCTATACAGTTTATCCGTATATTGCAAGAACCTCAACCATTCACCCATTCTGGTCTTTACCAACCCCTCCGCCCAGGAAAAATGGTCTGACAAAATCAAAGTCCAGTGGAAAGCCTATGTAACTAACCCGGAAACCGTTGCCTTCTCCCTCTACTACTCCGAAGACAACGGAAAAACCTGGAAACCCCTTCAGGAGAATATTATTCCCTCAATAAAGGATCTCCGTAGCGACAAAAAGGATAAACCTATCCAGGACGACTTCGAATGGAAAACCCCCAAATTCAAAGATGGACAGTACCTCCTCAAACTCAAGGGGTTCGACCGCACCGACGCCACTAACCCCCTGCTTACGTCCGAGATTATTTCCAAACCCATCGTTATATGTAATAAACCGCCGGAAATTACCTTCATGGGCGAAGAAGCGGGAACTGATCGGCTGGTAATCAAGGGCTTTGCCAAAACTTTCCTTACCAACGTCAAAGAGATTACCTACCAGATCGACAACAAAGAATGGGACATCGCCTTCCCCTCCGACGGCGTCTTTGACGATACAAGGGAGAAATTCGAGGTTTACCTCAACAAACCTTATCCTTCGCGATTCAAAATCAAAATCAAAGTAACCGACGAAGCCGGCAACACCAAAACCCAGGAAAAATCCGTCTCCGTCTCCAAACCCACCCTCCCGAAAGACGAAGACAAGAAGGACAACAAGGACAACAAGGGGAAAAAGGACAATAAAGACACCAATAATAACAACGACAACCAATAGTAACCCAAATCAATAGCAGGTTGTAGAGACTCGTAGGAGTTGTAGGAGTTGTAGGAGTTGTAGGAGTTGTAGGAGTTGTAGGAGTTGTAGGAGTTGTAGGAGTTGTAGGAGTTGTAGGAGTT
>Ga0067045_1003175_pt1 | contig 50644 bp, 61 predicted proteins | sample TerdegcTABiofilm_FD_59184 | JGI IMG/M metagenome (GOLD analysis project Ga0067045, IMG submission 59184) | Combined Assembly of (Gp0054472, Gp0054536) Wastewater bioreactor microbial communities from Singapore -Terephthalate degrading...
GAACGGCCAATTGTTCGTCATTCCGGCGAAAGCCGGAATCCAGTCCTTCCAATATGTTATGGACCCCGGCTTTCGCCGGGGTGACGGGGTCCTTGTTAAGTCAACGGACTGAAATCACGTGATTTCATCCACGAAGTTAACGCCTATGCTCCCAGAGGGAGAGGGAGCCAGAACAATCCCCTTTCCCCCGCTTCGGGGGTGAGGGTCAGGTGAGGGGGTGTGCCACGATTATCACGGACTGCAGGCTTTTGAGACACTTTCGAAATGCCTATCCTCCATAAGTAGGTGACGGACCGCTGAATTGCGCACTCCCTGACAGAGACCCGCCATCTAACGAGGCCATTTCTTCACCCGTTCCCGCCATGCATCTCAAACCATGTTCAAAGGCCGCGATCATCATACTCCTGTTTCGATACCCAGTGCAAGGGCTGTCCGCTGGAGCCGTTCACACTGAGACACCTTCCTTCCGGGCTCGCATCAAACCTTTCCGCAGCAACTCCCCGGCACACACCCTTGATCCGACGGAGCCCCTCCACAACAGGTCGAGCCCGCCGGATGGGCCTTTGTCCCCTGCACCTGCGGCGGGGCGGGCACGGACAACCGGGACTCCAGGGAGGCGCTTCCACAGGTCTTGCAGGTGAGGTCGTCCGAGTTCCTTCCGATGCCGACGAGAAATTCGTTCACAGCTCCGCATTCCTTGCACGTGTATTCGTGAATAGGCATAATGATCCCTTCTCCTGAAGAATTCCCGCTCGCGCATCAGTCACGAGCATTGATAACGCTTTCGAGGTGGTTCGCTCGCTGATAGTTTTCCACCTTTATTTTCACGTGATCGACCCCCGGCACCCCTTCCACGCTCTGTTTAATAGAATTCGCGAGGGCATATGCGAGGGGACAGACGGGAGATGACGGGCGAAAGGTGAGACGTACCGCACCGCCTTCCCCCACCTGAATGTCATGGACAAGGTCCATCCTGGTTACGCTCAGGCCCGTTTCCGGGTCGATCACTTCACAGAGAGCACTCTCAATCGCTTGCTCGAGATTTGTCGTTTCTCCCATAGGACACCTCCTATTGCAGCGCTGCCTCCGAGAGCCGATCCCACGATGCCCGTATGCATCGAGAAGCCACACTGTCTCCCTGCTCCACAATGCTGCGCTTGGACACCATGGCGCGAATGACCTCTTCGTCGTACAGGATGCGCCCTACAAGCTCGGTTCCGGCCTCTCGAGCGAAACCTTCGATCCGGTCTGCCACCTCTGGCTGGATGTCCGCCTTGTTCAGGATCACCGATGCGGGTATACCGAAGCCTTTAACCAACTGAACCGCCCGCTCCAGGTCATGGAGGCCAGACAGCGTAGGCTCGGTCACGATCACCACATGATCCGCGCCCGTAATCGAGGATATGACGGGGCACCCTACCCCCGGAGCACCATCCACCAGGATGAGCGACTTGCCGCGCTGCTTCGCGAGCACTCGTGCTTGATTCCGGACCAGGGCAACGAGCTTGCCGGAATTCTCTGCTCCAGGAACCAGTGCTGCATGAACCATCGGCCCAAACCGGGTTTCCGAGATGAACCATCGGCCGTTGAGCGGCTCCTCCAGGGCTACGGCTGACTCGGGACACACATGGAAGCATACGGCGCAGCCTTCGCATGCTGTCGGGTGGACGACGAAATCGTCCGATATTGCGCCAAAACGGCAGGCATCTCTGCAAAGTCCGCACCGGATGCACTTTTCTTGGTCGATGAGAGCCACGCAGCCCCCTCGAAACTCCTCCTCGGAAAATACTTCCGGGTGCACCAGTATGTGAAGATCTGCGGCGTCCACGTCACAGTCCGCGAGCACTTTTTCTCGCGCGAGGCACGCAAATGCGGCTGTGATCGTCGTCTTTCCGGTTCCTCCCTTGCCGCTGATTATCACCAGTTCCTTCATAGCCGTGCCTCTCTGCGCACAGGTTCGCGAGACGCCACTACGTCTCCGATGCGTGCGATCATATCCCCAAAGATCTTCCGATACTCCGGTGCGGTTGCCACGAGAACATTTCCTCGGGCATAGCCTTCAGCTATCCTCCTGTCATGGGGTATCTCCGCGAGAATCGGCATCCCTTCCTCGCGGCAGTATTCCTGCACGCTCTCGTCCCCAACCCCTGCCCGGTTGATGACCACTCCGAGCGGAATGCCCAGCTCTCTGACCGCCTCAACGGCTATCTTGAGATCATGAAAGCCGAACGGAGTGGGTTCCGTCACCATGATGATGTAGTCCGATCCAGTTACCGTGTTTATCACTGGACAGGATGCACCCGGAGGGGCATCCAGGATCGCTATCCTTTCAGGGTTGATCTTTGCCTTCACCGCTCTGATGAGCGGCGGAGACATGGCCTCACCGATCTTCAGCAGACCATGGACGAACTGGACCGGCCCGCACTTCCCTGTCTCTATTACGCCCAGCACCCGAGGCTGCTCTGTGATAGCCTTCTCGGGGCACAGCAGTGAGCAGCCCCCACACCCATGGCACAACTCGGGAAATGTGAGCACTTGCTTGCCGATGGGGAGGATCGCGCTGAACCGGCAAACTTCTCCGCACGTTCCACATACCGTGCATTTCTGAGAGTCAACAACCGGTACCGGTAATCCTACCGACTCGGAGCTTGTGATAACCGGCTTCATGAGCACGTGGCAGTTCGGCTCTTCCACGTCGCAATCGATCAGTTGGGCCCGGTCGGCAAGTACCATGGCCAGACTGGTTGCAACCGTAGTTTTTCCCGTCCCGCCCTTTCCGCTCGCCACGCTAACAATCATTGTTTGTCTATCCTACGTTTCCGTATAGTGTCAGAGCCAAGGCCTTCCAATATACTTCCGGAACTGGCTACGCTCCGGGTCGCGTCCGGCCATGCTCGAGAGACGAAACAGTTCCCTCGATGGTGAACACAAGCACGCGAAATCGAGCGCTCCCGATCGGCTGCCAACGGTCATGCGGTCTTGCGTTCGGAGTTGGTGAGATAATTCTTCAGGGCCTCTTGGAGCGTTCCTGCAGCCAGGGTGGCGCAATGCAGGTGGTCCTCCGGGAGTCCGCCCACCTCGTGCTCTATGGCCACATAGTCGATGTCTGCCACTTCTTCGGGGGTCTTATTGAGCGCCAACCTCGCTGCGGCCGCACCGCACGCACTGCTCATTCCGCACCCGTCAGTCCAGTACTTGGCGTCCACCACGCGATCGTCCCGAAACTTGAGGGATATTTTCATCGCATCGCCGCACTTGCCCCTCAGGCACGCAGTGGCATCGGGCACGTCAATGGTACCCTTCTCAGGGTCTTGCCTGAGTTGATACCACACCCATACCCCTACCACTGCTGCCATCAAGAGGGCAGACGTCACTATGGAACCCAGCGAAGGCAAGCTCAGCCACGAGAAATCACTCAAAGCCTTATCCTCGTGAATCGATTGTCTGCTGGGCGTCTGGTACTGCGGACAATCGTCCATCTGTCCTGCAGCGTCCCGTCCTCCCGCACAGATTTACCAGTGGGCCTCGACGGTAGGCTGATCCGCGTAGCTCACCTGGTTATTCTGAAAACGCTCGATCGCCTCCCGAACACTACCGGCCTGATCCACTCCCACCTTGATTCCCGCAGCCTGAAGGGTACGAAACGCATTGGGCCCGCAGTGGCCGGTGAGCAGGACGTCGACCTTCTTGTCCGCGAGCACCTTGGCAGCCTGTATCCCCGCTCCCTGCATTGCGTTGATGTTTGTGGAATTATCCACGGTTTCCAACAACGTTCCATCCTTGTCCGCGATGATGAAGTACTTGGCCCTGCCGAAGCGGGGATCGACCTGGGAATCAAGATCTTGCCCCATCGCGGTGATCGCTATCCTCATAGACCTCTCTCCCTGCTGTTGATCAGAATCTACCTCCGCCGCACACCTGATTTTCTTGGATAAGCTCGAGCCTGCCTTGCAAGAGATCCTGCACCACAGCCCCCACGGTTTCGCCGTACGGACCATAATAGACGTCGATGCCCGCTTGCCTGAACCCCATCAGCGGCCTCATTCCGATCCCGCCGACGATAATGGCATGCGCGCCACTCTGATGCAGAAGGTTTACCGGCCCCTGACATCCGCCCTGGACATGAGGAGGATTGTGAACCAGACTGACGTCCTTGATTTCTCCATCTTCCACGTGGACGAGGGTAAATACGTCACAGTGACCGAAGTGCCCCGACCTGGGGGCCTCCAGTCCTCCCGGATGCATGGATGGTATAGCTACTGTCTTGTTTGCCATGAATATCGTTGTCTCCTCTCGATTCTATGAAATATGAATTATAGGCGTTTTCGTCTTGCGTGCCGTGGAGCTACGCGGCTGAGACAGCCCCGCTCTCCAGCATCCCGCTGACCTGAGCGGCGAGGGACTGGAAAGCCTTCGTGGACACGGATTCCGGGTCCGCCACCGACGCAGGAGTCCCTGTATCGCCTCCGATGACCAGGGACGGATCGATAGGTATCGATCCCAGGAAAGGAACGCCCAGATCTCGGGACGCTTTCAGCCCTCCACCACTCCGGAAGAGGTCTATGGAACCGCTGCAGTGCGGACAGATCAAGCCGCTCATGTTTTCCACGATGCCCAGGAGGTTCATCTCCACCGTTCTGGCGAATACCACCGATTTGCGTGAGTCCAGCAGAGCCACATCTTGGGGAGTCGTTACCACGATCGCCCACAGCGGATTTCCAAGGAGTTGCGCTATGCTGAGGGGCTCATCCCCCGTTCCCGGTGGTAAGTCCACGATGAGGTAATCCAACGGGCCCCAGTTAACCTCGGCGAGAAATTGTTTGAACACCGTGTGCTTCACTGGACCACGCCAGATCACAGGGGTGTCTGGGTCAGGGAGCATGAATGCCATGGACATGACCTTGATCCCCGTCTCCGAGACAATTGGCTCAATTCCAACTTTTGACCCCCCTGGACTCCGTCCTTCCAGCCCAAACATCTTGGGCACGTTTGGCCCGTGGACATCTCCATCGAGAATGCCAACGGTCTTTCCTGCGTTGGCAAGAGCGACAGCCAGATTCACCGCAACGGTAGTCTTGCCTACGCCGCCCTTGCCACTCATCACTGCCACCCGGTGCTTGATCAGCCCCAGTCTCGAGGCGAGAAGCTCGTCCATGTGGCGCTCCTGAGTTGCAGCATCGCAGGAGGAGGCTGTCGCGCAGGTACCACACGAGCTATCACCCGAACATTGCTTGTCTTTTTCCATTTTCCCTCGGTGAGTGCTTCTTGTGTGCCGTGTACGGCAACGCAAGAACCTATTTGTGCCCCTTGAAATCAATGTCAAGGCAGGCAGGCCGCAGCGTGAGACCTACAGATCAAAACCATCGGCAATTTCTGCACTGGTCTCACGACTTCAACGGCTTAACTCTGTTTCTTATCGAGCTCGGACAGCCGAGCCTCCATTGCCGCTATTTCATCTCGAGCCGCTGCCAGCTCATTTCGTAACAGCTCGGCCTCATCGGTCACAGGAGCAACCTGCCACGCGGACGGCCCCCACCATCCTCGACCGCCGAAGCAGCGACCTCTGCCCCCACCCCAGGGCACGCCACCGCGGCCTATGCCGCGCATGGCTCCAAAGGGCCGGAGCCGTCTTCCCGCACTCACAGGTGAGCATCCTCCTCGTCCCCAGCCGGTTGCCGGGCCGCGACCTCCGGGTCCTGATCTGTCAAATCCTGGCATTGCACCCACTCCTTTCTTGGAGATATGTTCGGGTCACCGATCGTGATTGCGTCCTCGTCCGAATCGTCCTCGCTTACAGGAGAGACGACCAGGCATCACGAAGCATGCATCAGAGATCCTCCCCGACCTGAGAGCTGCCAACACTTCCCACACATTTCCCGCGACCCAGGGGAGCACGTTGACCTCGGCCTGCCGGATCAGATTTTCGAGGCAACCGCTGATGCCGCCGCAAACGAGAAGCTCGATCCCCAATTCCTTCAATCGTGCAACTCGACCGAAGCGAGAGAGCGCGGTCCAGTCCTCCCGTGCAATGAGCCGGTCCTCGTCCTGATCATGAGCAATGATAAGCATGCTTCGGCAGCAATCGAAGACCGGTGCGACCCGCGTTTGATGTTCCGGAATTGCAACTCTCATGATATCACCCGAGGCGCTGAAAGCAATTTTGGTGCCATTTTGATCAATGATCATATCAAGATGAAATTATGATGGTTTACCCGCCAGGCAGCCTGGCACGTGAAGAAGACGGTGCAGATTGCATCCATACGTCTCGCCGCTTTTTGCACTATCCCCTTCCCTGCTGCGCGTCAATCGAGCTCACCAACTCACCCTCCGATGCTAACACATATCTAACAATAACCTGGCAATGCTCCAATAAACCGTTCCTAAGATGGTAGTCGAAAAGGGGTTTACGCAACGGTACGGATTTCAAATGGGGTGAGAGAGGCATCGGCACTGTGGGACGCCTGAAACCGAAGGTCCGGTCCCGCGTTTCATCCCAACGGGAAATGGTATGTCGCCAACTCTTCTCTTCGTCGCGATTCTGATCTTGTCCGCGTCTGCATACTACCTCGGTGTCAGGCGTGCATTTTCGGTGGTAGGAGGACCGAAGGGGATCAGGAATCTCCACTCGCTTCCGTCCTATTACGGGTGGCTCTCAGCGCTCTGGGTTGCGATTCCCACTCTGATGCTTTTCGGCTTCTGGCTGATGTTCGAATCCACGATCATAACGCAGATGGTCGTGGCAGGCTTGCCTCCCGAGCTGAGAGAGCTTCCTTCGGACCGCATGACACTCGTGATCAATGATATCAGGAACTTGGTTGCGGGCAACATAACGTCCGACAAGTCCCCCCAGTTAGAGGCGGCAGCCAGACATTACGAAGATCTCATGGCCACGAGTCATCTGGCACTTGCGGTCGTGGCACTGGCAGTGGCAGCAGCAGGCGCTGCGGGAGTCTGGCTCCGCATTAGGCCGAATCTTCGGGCCCGCAATCAGGTTGAACGGGTGCTCAAAGTGGTTATGATCGTCTGCTCTGTCATCGCGATTCTTACCACGGTTGGCATCATTGCATCGGTCCTGTTTGAATCTATTCGCTTCTTCCACCTCGTGCCTATAACCGAGTTCTTGTTCGGGTTGGAATGGAATCCTCAGATCGCAATACGAGCCGATCAGGTGGCCGGATCCGGGGCATTTGGAGCGATTCCCGTTTTTGCAGGGACTGTGCTGATCTCGGCAATCGCGATGCTTGTGGCTGTACCCATCGGCCTTATGTCGGCCATTTACCTCTCGGAGTATGCGTCGAAACGAGTCCGGTCAGCAGCCAAACCGCTCATGGAGATCCTTGCAGGCATTCCGACGGTGGTTTACGGCTTCTTCGCCGCCCTGGTAGTGGCGCCTTCCGTTCGGGATCTTGGAGCGTCCGTTGGGCTGAGCGTTTCATCGGAGAGCGCCTTGGCGGCCGGCGTGGTGATGGGGATCATGATTATCCCCTTCGTGTCGTCGCTTTCCGACGATGTGATAAACGCGGTGCCTCAGTCGCTGCGAGATGGAGCCTATGCACTGGGCGCGACGCAATCGGAGGCGGTGAAGCATGTGGTTATACCTGCAGCGCTTCCGGGAATCGTGGGAGGAGTCCTTCTCGCTGTATCAAGGGCCATCGGCGAAACCATGATCGTCGTGATGGCAGCGGGCCTGGCGGCGAACCTGACTGCCAACCCGTTTGCCACGGTCACGACGGTCACGGTGCAGATAGTCACCTTGCTGACAGGCGACCAGGAGTTTGACAATCCCAAGACCCTCGCTGCCTTCGCATTGGGTCTGATCTTGTTCATCGTCACCCTGATATTGAACGTCATTGCGCTTTATATGGTGCGCAAGTACAGGGAGCAATATGAGTAGCGATCCACAGCGGGCTCGCGGTAAAGACATCAATGGCGACACCTCTGTTCAATCCCAGCGTGCTCTGGACATTGTTCGGAGGGGATTGGGCAAGAGGTATCGCGCGGAGCGCCGATTCCGCATGTATGGCTTTGCAGCGGTCTTCACGAGTCTTCTGTTCCTTGTCATCGTATTTGTCAGTATATTCTCCAAAGGGTATACAGCGTTTACCCAAACATATATCCAGGTACAGGTATACCTCGATCCCACCCATATCGACCGGGCAGCTCCGTCCGAAGGCAACTATCAAGGCCTGATAAAGGAATCCCTCCTCAAAGCGTTTCCCGATGCGGATACCAGGCAATTGAAGCGCCAGCTCTGGGCTCTGATTAGCCCCGGGGCAGCCTATGAGCTGCGGGATCTTGTGGTGAAACGGCCTGAGCTTATCGGACAGACGATTTCGTTGGCTCTACCCGCGGACGACGACGTGGACATGCTCATGAAGGGGCACACGGGCCGTCAAGGTCCCGAAGAGTCCCGAAGATTGACAGACAAGCAAATGGCTTGGATAGGGCAGATGGAGAAGGATGGGAGGATCCGGCAACAGTTCAACTGGGCGTTTTTCACGAATGGTGATTCGCGCGAGCCGGAGCTCGCGGGTATTCGAGGTGCCCTGTACGGCTCGTTTTTCACGCTGCTGGTAACTCTCCTGCTTTCCTTTCCCGCAGGTGTGGCAGCCGCAGTGTATCTGGAGGAGTTCGCACCGAAGAACCGGTTTACTGACCTCATCGAGGTAAACATCAACAATCTTGCGGCTGTTCCGTCTATAGTCTTCGGTCTTCTCGGACTTGCCGTTTACATAGGTTACTTTGGCCTTCCCAGGTCGACACCCATAGTCGGCGGGTTAGTCATGACACTGATGACACTCCCGATCATCATTATCGCCAGCCGAGCCTCATTAAAATCCGTACCACCGTCGATTCGCGAGGCTGCTCTGGGGGTCGGGGCGTCCCCTGTCCAAACTGTCTTGCATCACGTGCTGCCTCTGGCTTTGCCGGGCATTCTGACGGGCACCATCATCGGTATGGCCCGTGCGCTGGGGGAGACTGCTCCCTTGCTCATGATTGGAATGGTGGCCTTCATTGTGGACGTTCCGCACGGCTTCACGGATCCGGCCACCGTTTTGCCCGTGCAGATCTATCTCTGGTCTGACAGCCCTGAGCGCGGCTTCGTGGAAAAGACATCTGCAGCAATCATGGTTCTGCTGGTCTTTCTCATCTTCATGAATTCTGCAGCGGTTTGGCTGCGCAGACGATTCGAGCGCAGGTGGTAACTGGGCGTTACGCTGGTTGAACTGTTTTCCACGGCCGAAGAAACGGCATGCGTACGACACTTCGGCCCTCTTGCACCTGAAATGAGAGCACAAGGAGGTTGATGATTATGAAGAAGTTTTTTATTGGCACCGTTTTGGGAGTATCCCTCTCATTCGCGGGAATGGCCGGAGCTCAGGCTACCCGTGACTACATAAGCATCGTCGGCTCCTCAACGGTGTACCCCTTTGCCACAGTTGTGGCGGAAAACTTTGGCAAAGCAACCAAGTTCAAGACGCCAAAAATCGAATCCACTGGGTCCGGCGGCGGGTTCAAACTGTTTTGCGAAGGCGTCGGCGTTCAGCATCCCGACATCACCAACGCGTCGAGGGCCATGAAGAAATCGGAGTGCGAACAATGCTCCAAGAATGGAGTGAAGGACATCGTAGAGATCAAGATCGGCTATGACGGTATAGTCCTGGCCCAATCCAAGAAGGCCGATCCAATGACTCTCAGTGTGAAGGATATTTTCCTCGCGTTAGCCAAAGAGATCCCCGATCCAAAGGGTGGGGACAAGCTGGTGCCGAACCCCCACAAGACGTGGAAGGATGTGAATCCTCAGTTGCCTGCAAATAAGATTGAAGTGCTTGGTCCACCCCCCACTTCGGGGACACGCGATGCGTTCGTCGAGCTGGCCATGGAAGCGGGAGCCAAGAAATTCGACTTCCTTAAAGACCTGGGGAAGAAGGACGAGAAAAAGTTCAAGGCCATTACGAACACACTGAGAGAAGACGGTGCCTACGTCGATGCTGGTGAAAACGACAACCTCATTGTTCAGAAGCTTCAGGTGAACCCCAAGGCAGTGGGAATCTTTGGGTTCAGCTTCCTCGATCAGAACCAAGACAAGATCCAGGGTGCTCTGATCGATGGCGTAAAGCCGACCTTTGAGGACATAGCCTCTGGAAAGTATCCTCTGTCTCGACCGCTGTTCTTCTACGTGAAAAAGGCCCACGTTGGGGTCATCCCGGGCATCAACGAGTATGTCAAGGAATTCACCAGCGGGAAGGCATGGGGCAAAGATGGATACCTTTCAGAAAAGGGTTTAATCCCCCTGCCCGAGGATGAGGCCAAGAAAATTGGCAAGATCGTCGCAAATATGGAAACAGTGGCTTGCGACAAGTTGAAGTAATGAATTAGTGGGACCGATGATGATCTCATCGCTCCCGATTAACCACGGCCACGGGACCCCTGGTCCCGTGGCACTCCAGAAGCTTTCTCGAAAAGTCGGAACTATGCAAAACGAAGCAGCGCGGGAATATTATCCGGTTCCGAACGAGAACCGGGTCAGCCGGAAGCACCGGCAAACCGTTGGGGATTTCACAGTCCCTAATCCGAGGATGACCTGCCGAAACGTGAACGTCTATTACGGCGAAAATCACGCGATCAAAAACGTGTCGCTCGATATTGGGCGTCAGGAAGTGATCGCCATGATCGGCCCTTCGGGCTGCGGCAAGTCCACCTTTATCAGATGCCTCAATCGCATGAATGACACGATCGAGGGGTGCCGCGTTGAAGGCGAGATCATTATTGACGGTCAGAACATTTACGACGAGCGCGTTGACGTAGTCGCGTTGAGGGCCCAGGTGGGGATGGTGTTCCAGAAGCCAAATCCGTTTCCCAAATCAATTTACATGAATGTGGCATACGGCCCCAAGATTCACGGGCTGGCCCATACGAAGACAGACCTCGATGAGATCGTGGAGCGGTCTCTCAAGAAGGCCGGCTTGTGGGACGAAGTGAAAGATCGACTGAACGAGCCGGGGACCGGATTGTCCGGAGGACAACAGCAGCGGTTGTGCATCGCTCGTGCCATCGCTGTCAGCCCCGAGGTCATCCTTATGGACGAGCCATGCTCTGCCCTCGACCCCATAGCCACCGCAAGGATTGAGGACCTGATGGAAGAGCTGCGCGAGAGTTATTCCATTGTGATTGTCACCCACTCAATGCAACAGGCTTCACGGGTCGCGCAGCGGACCGCGTACTTTCATCTGGGAGATTTGATCGAGATTGGCCCCACGGAGCAAATCTTCCTCAATCCTCTCCATAGGCTGACTGAAGATTACGTGACCGGACGCTTTGGGTGATGAATCTGTAAGTCTTTGTAACTGCACGTGAATATATTTGTACAGATCTCCTCGAGCTTTCGCCACGAATCCATCTGTATGGATAAGAAAATCCGTGTTCGTATATCCGCCTAGAGTCCATCTTCTTGTGATCGCGCAAGATGGACGTGCAGATCAATTCATTGCCTATCTGAAACGGGAGCATTATCGGGTGGGGATCGCCCAATCGCTCGCTGAATCTCCTGAGCATGTCCGGAATGAGCTCCCCAATTTGATTCTCCTGGACAGTCCTCTCCCGGTTGCTCATACCTGGGAGATCCTTAGGACCTGTCGGACCTTGAGCAGCACTTCTCGCATCCCCGTCATAGTTATCTCCGAAGACGGTGAAGATGAGAGCGTTATCAGGACCCTCGATCTCGGGGCAGACGATTACATTATCAAACCGGTGAGCCTGCCCGTGATGCTCGCAAGAGTAAGAGCGGTCTTGCGGTCTCGGAATCAGTCGCACCCACGCATCGATGCATTGCTGGGGAGGCATCGAATCACCCTGGACCCTATTCGGCACGAGACCTTTCTGGACGGCTATGAGATAGAGCTTTCCCCTGCAGAATTCAGCACTATGCGGGTACTGGCTGGCAATCCCGGCAAGGTCTTTACTCGACGAGACATCTTGCTTCTTTCCGATGGCCGCGGTTCTCCAGCTACCGAGCGGTCCGTTGATTTCAGAATTTTCAGCCTTCGGAAGAAGCTGGGAGATGCGGGGCGATTTATCAGGTCTGTGGCAGGAATTGGGTACAAGCTTTCGTCGCGGTCTGAGGAGAGCGGGCCGTGATGGCCAGCAATGGTGCAATATGCATCTATTAGTTGCACTTTGCGATTAGCAGCCCCCTTCGCCATCACCTCACGCCCTTTCTTGTCATACGTGTACCGCCACTATCTCCCGTCCCATCACGATATTCACTTGTGCCGACTTTCGCTATTCCCTTTTCCGGCAGCTATCCTTGACCGCAGATCTTTGCATGCTTTTATTATGACCACGTCGGCCCGATTGGTTGGTGGCTCTGCCATGGGCTCCAGGCCGGGGCCATGGCCGTAGATGATAAAGCTGGCCGACGTGGAGGGGGCTTTCCCATAATAGTGCTCCAACCGGATTCCACCCGCATCCGGCTATGGACAACAAGAAAGAGTGGATAGTAGAGACGTGCCAGCAAATCTCGAACGAATAAGACTATGGCGAGTAATCTTGGCCATGCTGCTCGCAACAATTCCCTTGGCGGGATGTAGCAGCCAACATGCATCCGAGCCTCCCCGCGAGGCGCCACGGCCACAGGTGTCGGTCACCAGTCCCTTGCAAGAGAGTATTATCGATTGGGACGAGTACACGGGGAGATTCGACGCTATCGAATCCGTAGAGGTGCGGGCTCGAGTGAGCGGCTATCTCGAGTCGATACATTTCCGAGACGGTGCAATCGTTGAAAAAGGCGACCTGCTGTTCGTGATAGACCGCCGCCCTTTTGAAGCTGCATTAGACCAGGCCAAGGCCGAGAGGGAGGGAGCTGAGGCCAGGAATGAGCTCGCAAAGCTGGAGCTGAAGCGGAGTAAGGCTCTGCTCCAAGAGAATGCGGTTTCCCAGGATCAGTACGACAAGCAGTTGTCAAACTGCCGACAGGCGGCAGCACAGTTGCATGCGGCACGTGCCGCTGAGAGGCAAGCAGAGCTTAATCTCAGCTTTGCCGAGATTCGTTCGCCCATACGAGGGAGAATCAGCAGGAAACTTGTGGACGTGGGAAATCTTGTGAGTGGGGGATCTCCCGATTCCACGCTGCTGACGACCATCGTGTCACTTGACCCGATCTACTTCTATTTTGCCGTCGATGAACACGCGTACCTGAGGTACGTCCGCCTCGCGAGTGAGGAAATGCGCCCTGAAATTCGGAGCGACGGGACTCCGGTTTTTGCCGGGCTTACGGAAGAGGACAACTTCGGTCACAAAGGCCACGTGGACTTTGTCGATTCCCGAATCGGGGCGGAAACAGGCACGATCTGGTTTCGCGCGACATTCCCGAACCCCGACCTCAAGCTTTTGCCGGGATTGTTCGCCCGTTGCCGGATTCCGGCTTCCGCCAAACAACAGGCTCTCCTCATACCGGGTACGTCTGTGGGCCGGGATCAGGCAATTCAATTCGTCTATGTCCTCAATGACAGCAATGTTGTTGAGCGCCGCACGATTGAGCTTGGGCCGCGGGCATGTGGTCTCCAAGTTGTTCGAGCGGGAGTGACGGCAGGGGACAGGATCGTCACGAAGGGTGTCGAAACCGTCCGACCCGGAGCACGCGTGGAACCGGTGTGGGAGAAGATTAGCCTCGGATCCGATGACTGTCTCGTCACGGAACAACTGAAGGCCTTTGCCGGCGAATTGAGGGCGGGGGACGCTGTCTTTCGGAAGCAGCGATAAGGCATCCTGAAAACCCGCTCTTCGTTCCGGGTGTACGATGAACCTACCACACTACTTCACGGATCGCCCGATTTTCGCTACAGTGCTCTCTGTGTTCATCGTGCTTTTGGGAGCCCTCTCTTACGTTGGTCTGCCGGTTGCCCAATATCCGGACGTAGTACCCCCGACGATTGTGGTCAACACCAGCTTCCCCGGCGCCTCTGCAGATGTGGTTGCCAAGACTGTCGCCACGCCCCTGGAACAGGAGATAAACGGCGTGGAGAACATGTTGTACATGGAATCCCAGTCCACCTCGCAAGGCGCTCTCACCCTCACGGTCACCTTCAAATTGGGAACTGATTTGGACCGAGCGCAGGTGCTGGTGCAGAACAGAGTCGCAGTAGCTGAGCCGCGGTTGCCGGAGGAGGTGCGCCGAATAGGGGTCACCACGACGAAGCGCTCGCCGGACCTGCTCCTTGTGATCCACCTCTACTCTCCTGACGGGACCTTCGACGAGCTGTATATGAGCAACTACGCGTTTCTACAGATAAGAGATGTGCTGGCCCGGGTCGATGGAGTGGGAGATGTTGTGTTGTTCGGCGCCCGTGAATACAGCATGCGTGTATGGCTGGACACCGGCCGTCTTTCGGAGCTCAACATGACCGCGGGGGATGTGGTCCAAGCGCTTCGCTCCGAGAATGTGCAGGTCGCTGCAGGCACTCTCGGCGCGCCACCCCTTGATAAAGACATCCCGTTCCAATGGACCGTCAATACCAAGGGACGTTTGAGGGATCCCGCGGAGTTTGCTGACATTGTGGTGAAATCTGACCCGCAAGGACGAATCGTCCGGGTGAAAGATGTGGCACGGGTGGAGCTGGGGGCGCTCGACTACTCGATCAATAGCTACCTCGACGAGCGGAAAGCATCCGCGATAGGTATATTTCAGCTTCCGGGCTCTAATGCCATCGAGACCACCGGCAAAGTGCTGCGCACCATGGAGGAGCTCAGCAGACGATTTCCGCCCGGTCTTCGGTATGCTGCAGTGTACAACCCCACGGTGTTCGTGGAAGAGTCAATCCGGGCGGTCATTCATACTCTTTTCGAGGCCACCGTCCTGGTGGTCTTGGTGATCTTTCTCTTCCTGCAGACCTGGCGAGCCACGATCATTCCCCTGGTTGCCATCCCTGTGTCTTTAGTCGGCACCTTTGCCCTTATGCAAGTTCTGGGGTTTTCTTTGAACACACTCTCTCTTTTCGGGCTCGTGCTGGCCATCGGTATCGTGGTCGACGACGCAATCGTAGTGGTTGAGAACGTGGAGCGGAACATCGAGGCAGGAATGGATCCCAAGGAGGCTACGCACAGAACGATGGACGAGGTGGGGAGCGCTTTGATTGCGATGAACCTCGTCGTGGTCGCAGTGTTCGTGCCAACGGCTTTCCTGGGTGGGATCAGCGGACAGTTCTATCGCCAGTTTGCACTTACGGTTGCCGGCTCTTCCACTATTTCGGTGCTGGTGGCACTTACGTTAAGTCCGGCAATGTGCGCGCTGGTTCTCAAACCCAAGACAGCCCGGCAGGGTCTGGTGGCCGAGGTGCGTCAAAAGACGTTCGGGTGGTTCTTTCGAGGGTTCAATTGGGCATTTGGTAATGCCCAATCCGGATATGCGCTTGCCATCGGGAGAATTACCCGAATGAGCGTGTTTGTGTTGCTCATCTATGTGGGGCTCCTGGGATTGACCTATTGGTCCTTCGTCCGGATCCCTACCGGCTTCATACCTCCTCAAGACCAAGGATATCTCGTGGTAAGCATCCGTTTGCCTGAAGGGGCTTCTCTTTCCAGGACGGACGAAGTCACTCGGCGCGCCGCCCGGATCGTGCGAGAGACTGCCGGTGTAGAGCACGCGGTAGCTCTTGCTGGCCTCTCGGGAGCTACCCGAATCCTGAGCACCAATTCGGCCGCGATTTTCGTGATTCTCCAGGACGCGACGGCAAGGGCGAAAAAGGGTTTACTCATGCCTCAGATTCTCGCAACGTTGAGGAAGCGACTTGCGGAGATAACCGATGGCCAGATCGTGGTCGTTCCTCCTCCTCCGGTGCGAGGTATCGGGACCGTTGGCGGCTTCCAGATGATGGTCCAGGATCGGACCGCCCAAGGACCACAGGCCTTGCTGAACGCGACGCAGGACCTGGCGGCCCGGGCCAATAGCTCACCCGGCCTAGTCCAGGTCTTCTCGACGTTTCAGACAAACAATCCGGAAATCTTCGTGGATATAGACCGTACTCGGGCCCGCAAGCTCAACGTTCCTCTCCCGAACTTCTTTGAGGCGCTTCAGGTCTACCTCGGTTCGCTGTATGTCAACGACTTCAATTTCCTTGGTCGCACGTTCCGAGTCACGGCACAAGCTCAATCGCGGTTCCGAGACGATCCCGATGACATTTTGAGGCTTAAGACCCGCAGCACTTCAGGAGCTATCGTCCCGCTGGCAGCAGTAGCACGGATCAGCGAAACGACGTCTCCGGGACTGATAAACCGTTATAACCTGTTCCCGGCCTCGGACCTCCGAGGAGACACCGCACCCGGGTTCAGCTCCGGTCAGTCAATTGCCACCATGGAACGGCTCGCGGGGGAAGTCCTGCCGCGAGGAATGGCCTTCGAGTGGACGGGCCTTGCGCTCCAGGAAAAACTGGCTGGGGATGTGGGAATTTACATCTTCTTCCTCTCGGTGGTGTTCGTTTTTCTGGCTCTGTCGGCTCAATATGAAAGCTGGCTCTTGCCTCTGGCCATAATTCTCATCGTTCCCATGTGCCTCCTCTCTTCCATAGCAGGGATAGCGTTTCGGGGGCTGGAAAACAACATTCTCACGCAGATCGGATTCGTTGTCCTGATTGCACTGGCGGCCAAGAACGCCATTCTGATCGTGGAATTCGCAAAACAGCAGGAGGATGAAGGTCTTGGCCGATTCGCCGCGGTTGTTCAGGCCTGCCGATTGCGACTTCGCCCCATTCTTATGACGGCTCTGGCCTTTATTTTAGGAGTGGTACCGCTGGTGGTGGCTGCAGGTCCGGGCTATGAAATGAGGCAGGCGGTGGGCACGGCGGTGTTTAGCGGAATGCTTGGGGTGACTCTATTCGGGCTCTTCCTCACGCCGGTTTTCTATGTGGCCCTGAGAGGCTTGCTGGAGTGGGTGAGGAAGCGAAGGAGCACTGCATTCCGGCTCAGGTGAGTACCACGTATTGAATGGGTGGCAGGGTACGTGCGGTCGAATCCCCTCAGCGAAGACCGTTTCTTGATCCCACTGGGACCCAGTCTCAGCCGACCACGAATCCCTCACTCAGGCTGTGAAGAATTTGTGAAGTGTTCCAGAAGTCTTGCGGCTTTCCCGCTCGTAGAGATTGACAAATGTGACTGGTTGGCACATACTCGGAATGGATCACGTGACGGGGGATTATCATGCCTCCTTCGGAACCACCGAAGCTCTCCTCCGCAATGGAGGATTATCTCGAAGTAATCTATCATCTGGAGCAGGAATCCAGGATTGCACGAGTTCGCGACATCGCGAAACGTCTTGACGTCAAGATGTCCTCGGTGACTTCCGCGTTGAAAAGCCTGGGCTCCAGAGGCTTCATTCAGTATGATCCTCACCAATTCATCACTCTGACTGAAAAAGGCATTGACAAGGCCCGAGAAATCGTGCGCAAACACGAAGTCCTCAAGCGTTTCTTCGTCAGGGTACTGCGGGTAGAGCCCTCGGCTGCGGAAGACAATGCGTGCCGTATAGAGCATCATCTGGATCCGGAGGTAATTGAAAAATTCGTGCGCTTCGTCGAATTCGTCGAAATGTGCCCGGTGGACCAGACTCGATGGCTGGAAAGTCTGACAAAAGGATGCGACAACTGCATCCAGTGCCTCGATGACGCGAAGTCCCTCATGCAGACCAGGGCCGAAGCTCAGAAGGCTGCTCTGGAAGAGGGGCTCACTCTGGCCGATTCTCCTCCAGGGGCGCAAGTGCTCATAGATACGGTCAAAGGAGCTCCTGAGCTCCGGAAGCTTCTCGAAGAGCAGGGCCTCGGCCCCGGTCTTATAGTAGAGATCGAGACCCGTGACAGCTCGGGGAACCTGCAACTTAATGTCAAAGGCTACCACGTGCTCCTAGACCGGAAAGATGCCAAGAAAGTCCTGGTCAAGCCCATCTGAGGACTGAAATTCCTTTTCCCCTTACCGTACTTCGTTCACGCTCGTTTCCCGGCAATTCGTCGTGCCCCCGCCTGCCCCCTCGCAGTGAGTGCATCCACACGAACAGCTCACCTGAGATCCATTTTTTCCGGCAAACATCTTCCAGAAACGCCGGCCAATGAGTATGGCCGCAGCGACGACAATCAGGCCCACTACAATCTCTTGCCACATTTTAATTTCCTTGGTTCGTCTTCATCATTGGCGAGCACAGCGTCGGCGGATGAAATCGTGAATTCAATTGGCTGAGCACACCATGGTACACATAGGATTTCGTCCTCGAACAGAGATCCCCCATGTTCTTCTTCAAGAAATCCCGCTCTTCCTTCCGCAACGGCTGCAAATCCTTGGCCGCAACACCGGGCTAGACACCGAATCCCACAAATGCTCCCACAGAGTGCACTACGAATGCCACCACGTAAGCCAACGTAACGGTATAGACGGTGGCAAAGAGCGTCCACCCCCAGGAACCGGTTTCTTTCCTGATGACGACGAGCGTGACCACGCAGGGAGCATAGAGCATCACGAAAAGGATCAGAGTAAAGGCTTTGAGGGGATTCCACCCAGGCTCGCGTTTCAGGCGCTCCCCAAGACTGATTCCCTCCTCGTCCACCTGCCCGAGACTGTACGCGGTACCGAGCGTTGACACGATGACCTCTTTGGCAGCGAAGCCTCCAAGGAGAGCCACGTTGACACGCCAGTCGAATCCCATGGGTTTGAACACCCACTCCAGCGCCAGGCCAATACGCCCTCCCAGTGTGTATTTTAGTTGCTCTTTCTGCCGTTCCCATTCGATCTCATCGAATCTGGCCTCATAGGAGGCGTACGCCGCGGAAGCAGCCGAGATCTCGGAATCCGCGACACTGCCCTTACCAGTCGCGGTCTGCTCTTCTCGCATGGCCTCGGCAAGATCGGCGCGTTTTGGGTTGTTTTTTCGTAGGTCTTGCAGCCCTTTTGGGCTCCATTCTTTTTTCAGCTCCCGGAATGAGGCTACATCGTCTCGCGTGGCGAAAAACGGAGCAACTTCCGGCTTGGCAAGAAAGGATATGGTCGCGTCCTCCTCCATCCGATCGAATTTCTGGCTCTCTTCGGCCGGAAGGGAGGGAAAGGTCATAACGGCCCAGAGAAGTATCGATATTCCCAGGATAACCGTGCCGGCCTTCTTCACGTACATCCACGTTCGTTCCCACGTGTGAATCAGCAGACCCCGTACGGTCGGCACCCTGTAAGGCGGAAGCTCCAAGACAAAGGGGGCCGACGGTCCCGAGAGCACCGTGGATCGAATCAGCTTTCCGGCAGTCAAGGCCATCCCCCAGGAAATTATGGTCAGGAGAAACATCATGGCCGCCTTGTTTCCCGGGAAAAAGGCTCCGAGCAGCAAGGCGTACACAGGCAGTTTGGCACCGCAATTCATCAAGGGGGCGACAAGAATGGTGACAAGTCTCTCCTTCGGCTCCTTCATGGTACGCGTGGCCATGATACCGGGAACAGCACACCCCCCGGCCAAGCCGCCCGACACCATCAACGCAAGCATGGAGGACCCGTGGAGGCCGAATCCTCGCAGCACTCGGTCGAGCATGAACGCGATTCGCGCCATGTATCCTGTGTCTTCGAGAACGGCAATGGCCAGAAACATGAAAGCGATGAGCGGAGTGAACCCGAGAACTCCCCCTACCCCTTCTATGATGCCACTGACCACCAGAGACCTGAGCAGTCCTTCAGGAATTACGCCGGAGGCGACACCTCCTAACCAGTGAAAAAATGATTCCACGTACTTGACTAGGCCCTCACTCCCCTGAAAGGTAAACACGTAAACGAAGTACAGAATGACCATCAGGATAACGGGGCCAAAAAAACGGTTGGTGAGGACCTGATCGATGGATTCGCTGAGATGCACCCGATCGGATGTCTCCACCGTAACGGACTGCTTGATGGCGCCTGAAATGAACCCGTACCGGGCATCCGCCAGGACAATTTCCGGTGGATCAGCAAAGATATCAGTAAGATGCTTTCTACTTTGATCCACCTGTTTGAGCAAGTCCGGCCGTGTCTTGCCATCGATCTTGGCGAGGATGTCGAGATCGTTTTCAAGCAACTTTACTGCGAGCCAACGGGTAGTGGGACCGATAATTCTGATGTTCGCAGAGTCGAGCTTTTCTTCGATCTTGGTCAGCTCTTCTTCCACCTCGGTCCCGTAGTTCACGTTTCTGTGGCCGTCGATAGGCCCCTGCCGATCTGCCTCGACAACCACCGCGTCCAGAAGCTCACGGATGCCCTGGCCCTTCTTGCCGTTTGTGGGAACTATCGGGATCCCGAACAGCTCAGACAGCGAACGGATGTCGATTCTGATGTGCCTGCCCTCAGCCACGTCGATCATGTTGAGGGCCATGACCACCTTCACGCCCATGGCAAGAAGCTGCACGGACAGGTAAAGGTTGCGCTCAAGGTTGGACGCGTCAACCACGTTCACCACCACGTCCGGCGCAGACTCCACGATAAAGTTTCTGGCTATGATTTCTTCGAGAGAATAAGCGGTGAGGGAATAGGTCCCCGGCAGGTCCACGACATGCAGCTCGCGTCCCTGGTGTTTGACGGTCCCTTCCTTCTTCTCAACCGTTACACCGGGCCAGTTTCCTACATGTTGGCGAGCGCCGGTAATGGCATTGAAGAGGGTGGTTTTGCCGGCATTGGGATTGCCGGCCAAGGCTACGACAATTTCTCCGTTCTCGGGCAACTTACGCTGCCTTTTCCGGTACATTCATTAATATGTCTCGAGCCTGGTCTCGTCTGAGAGAGACGTGGTATCCCTTGAGCTCCAATTCTATGGGATCGTACAGGGGCGCGTACTTCACAACTTTCACCTCTGCGCCCTGGACGAAGCCGAGCTCCATCATCCGCAGCCTGAAGTCAGGATCGCCACAGACTTGATGGACAATACCCTTTTCTCCGGGCCTGAAAGAGGAAAGGCTCTGCAAGCCATCAGCCAGACAACGCCTCCGAGCCAGACAAGGACAGTTGATGCATTTCCGTTTGGAAGGAGCAGGACTCATAATCGCCACCTCGTTCAATGCGTCGCCCCGTTTAGGTTTGGGTGAGTCACCCGACAACCTGCTCATCTACAATAATTAGAGCGTTCGAACATCTTTCTACCCCTCTGTCTCATCGTTGTCAAGACCCTCGGGGCAAAGTTTTTCTCTTCGCTGAAAAGATTGAAGGTTGATCCACAACCTCGCCGCTCACATCGGTGTTGTAAAGCTTTGACTGAGGATCTACACTAAGCTGTTTCGCCCATCCGAAGGTAGAGAGAAGACACGGGGAGTATCTATGGAATTCGGCCACTCATCCACTATGACGTTTCCCCACAAGCTCGCAGATGGGCTGTGGGTGGTGGGCAACTACTTTTTCAACCTGTATGTGGTATCCGGCGAACAGGCCGCGGCTCTCATCGAAGTCGGAGTCTCGGCCGTGGTAGACGACGTTATCCGTCAGTTGGATTCCCTCAAGATCCGCCCGTCGTTCCTCGTTATGACTCACCCCCACGCGGATCATGTCACAGGACTTGCGGGGCTGAAGGAACGCTATAAGGACGGCCTCGTGGTTGCCGGAGAGGGCGCGTCCGAATTTCTCAGCCACCCGAGGGCCGCAGAAGCAATAGGCCACGAAGACCTTCATATGACTGAGGCATTGAAGTCCTTCGGGATAAATTCCGGCCGACCCCCTGTCACCGAGCCTCCTTCCCTGGTAAATTGCCTGGTGGCACGCGACGGAGACGAAATAGACTTGGGCGGAGCAACCCTTCGATTCCTGCGTGCGGCAGGTCACGCGCCTGGAGAGATCGTCGTGCACGTTCCCGAAATAGAGGCTCTCATGACCTCGGATTCTCTGGGGTTCAGGTTTCCCGGGCGGGGGGTCTTTCCCCTGTTTTTCACCGGTTACTCTGATTACATGGCCACGTTGGAACGCCTTAGAGGCCTGAATCCGGCGCTCGTCGGGCCGGCCCACCAGGGACCTATAACCGGACTTGACGTGCCAACAGCGTTTGAAGAGTCGATCCAGGCAGCGGCAGCCTTGCGCACGCGTATACGGCAGGATGCTCGCGACGCGGACGAGATAGCCGCAGAACTTCTCCGCGAGTTTTATCGGGACGAGCTCCGCCTGTACACCGAAGAGAATATCCTGGGCTGTTGCAGGCTCGTCGTCAAACGCGCAAAGGACTAGAGATGGTTGCGGGATCTTCCCATGTGGCGCGACTGAACCACTGGCGGAGGCATGACACCGAGAGGGAAGGGACCTATGGATTTCAGAGCAATTCAGGTAGTGTGTATGGCAATCGCAACCTTGATCGACGAGATTCCCTGGGACGTGTACGGCGCACAGCAACTCCACACCCCCGTGCTCCGCGATGAAAAGGATTGCCACAATCTGGAGCTGCTGATCGATATCATGGGAACCCTGAGCAGGATGCTCGACACTCGTATCGCGTTTGTCACGAACGATGGCAAGGTGGTGCGGGAGTGGATTGAATCGATCCTCGAGATTGGAGCCCGATACGGGCGAGAGCTTGAAGCGCTTAAGCGAATGGAGGCCGAAGTTCTCCCTCGCCTCGAAGAATGAACCAGGCCGTCGACCCAACCGTCACCCCCTCTTTGCCGAAGGCGCCCGCTCCGTCTCCGCGCGAAAGCGTTGCTCTCGAGGAAAATCCGTCATTGACCTTGGTGTGTAATGCGTTTAGAGTCTCTTGCGGGGGACTTCCTGAAAATTCTCGACGTAGAATCTCGCTGCGGGTCCAGGGCTGTCATTCCCCGCTCAGGTGAATGCTGACGCGGCAGGTTGCTCCGAAAGGAACCGGACACCTTTTCGAAGACTGCCACAACGATCTGCCTTTCCAGGGGATCTTCCACCTTTCTGGGACCATCCGGGCCCCTCGCTAAAGAAAGTTATCGGGACTGCTGTGCAAGCGGACATTGGAAACCTTGTCATGAAGGATGCAGAGGCTTTATCCAGCAGTGGGATTGAGTCAGCGCGCACACGCTGTCTTTTCGCACGGTCCCGTTACGACATCGTGATTGCAATCGGGACTGCAGCGGCCCTCGAGCTGGGTTTGTTAAGCGTGGTCCCGGCTTGGAAGCTGCTGCTCTGGCAGGGCCTTTTCTTGCCTGTACAGCTCTTGAGATACGTTCTGCTCTCATCTTTCGAGCGATCTCGCCCTTCAGACAAGGCCGTTTCCCACTGGCGGAAGAGGATTCTCCTGGGAAGCACGGTCACAGCGTGCCTGTGGGGCATGGGTGGGGTGTTCCTCTTTCCCTCGGAAAGCGTTTTCCATCAGGGTGTGCTCGGGTTGATTCTGGTGGGAGCGGCGGGGTCCGCTTCCTTTGCGCACGCGCCACTTACCGCGTTCTATCTGGCACCTGCGTGTCTCACCCTCGTGCCGTTCCTCCTCCGACTTGTCCGGGATGGCGGACCAACCGCATGGATCATGGCCGCTGCGGGCTTCATGCTCCTGGCTGCGATCATCGCAACAGCGAAAGCATTCCATACCCTGATCGTGAGGACAATCACNCTGGAATCCTCCGTAGCCCAATTGACGGAATGCCGCAACGCATCNNGCGCACGAACGGACCAAACATGCAACGCGAACANCTCTCTGGCAGGAGAGGGCGAGGGGCTCCGAGAGGAAATTGCCCANATCGAACGCACCGAAGAGTCCTTTCACGTCATAGCGGACCACGCTCCTTTCGGGCTTGTTATCGTCGCAGAGGACGGAAAATTTCAATATTCGAACCCCATGTTCCGGCGCATGTTCGGATACGGTCCGAATGACGTGCCGAACGGCAAGACGTGGCTGCGGAAGGCATATCCTGACCCTCTGTATAGACGAGACGTGATTCGGTGCTGGATCGAGGACATGGAAGCCGCGGAGCCTGGACAGTATAGGCCGAGGACCTTTGTTGTCACATGCAAGGACGGTACGAAGAAGACGATCCATTTCACTGCCGTGCAGCTTGATAAAGGCCGGCACTTGTTGGCGTGCGTGGACGTGACGGACACGCAGAGGCTGCAAGAGGAGCGGGATCGTCTGTTCAATCTCTCCCTCGACATGCTCTGTGTTGCGGGATTCGACGGATTCTTCAGGCAGGTGAATCCCGCGTGGACAAAGATCCTGGGATGGGAGTCCGAAGAGCTCCTCAAGAAGCCGTGGATAGATCTCGTGCATCCTGACGATCGGGGAGCAGCGATGGAGATCATCCGGACTGTGCTTGAGGGCCAGCCACTCCTCTCCCATGAAAATCGGTACATGTGCAAAGATGGCACCTATCGCTGGATATCCTGGAATGCATTCCCGTTGCCCGGAGAGAAGCTGATCTTCGCGGTGGCCCGCGATGTCACCCAGAGGCGACATGCGGAAGAAGAGCTCAAAGAGAATCAGCGGCGCCTGCGGGCCGTCTTGGAACATCTTCCCCATCTCCTCTGGATGAAAGACCGGAACGGTGTGTTCCTCATGGTCAACGAGGTCTTTACCAGGTCCTGCGGACGCGCGAGCATCGAAGAGGTCATTGGCAAGACGGACTTCGACGTCTGGCCCAAGGCCCTGGCAGAGCTCTACACAGCGGATGATGCGTCCGTCATGGCAAGTGGAAAGGCCAAGTGGACGGAAGAGCCCATAGTGGATCGAGGGGAGACAAAGTGGTTCGAGACGTTCAAGACACCCCTCTTTGATGCAGATGGTACCGTAGTGGGCACGGTCGGCTCTGCTCGCGATATCACTGCACGCAAGAGCGCGGAAGAGGCCCTCAGGCAGTCTGAAGAGAAACACAGGCGGATCCTAGAGACGATCGCGGACGGATACCACGAGGTTGATCTCAAGGGAACCCTGACACTGGTCAATGATTCCCTTTGCGAGATCCTCGGGTATTCGCGGGAAGAGCTTCTCCAGGTCACTTTCAGGCGATTTATGGACGAAGAAACCGCCAGGCGGGTCTTCCTGGCGTACAACGAGGTGTACCGGACAGGAATTCCCAACCACAGCATCTCTTTCGAGGTCACGAGAAAGGACGGAGCCAAGAGAGAGGTGTCGGCGGGCATCTCGCTCATTCGAGACTCCAGTGGGGCACCCACCGGCTTCCGAGGCATACTTCGCGACATAACCGAGCGCCGACACCTGGAAGAGCAGCTTCGCCAGGCCGTGAAGATGGAGGCCATTGGGCGGCTGGCCGGGGGAGTCGCCCACGATTTCAACAACTTGCTCACTGCCATCATGGGCTATACGAGCATCCTGTCCCTCCGCCTAAAGGGCGACGAAGACACCCAAAGCAGACTCCGGCAGATAGCCAGAGCGGCGGAGAGAGCGGCCGATCTCACCAGACAGTTGCTCGCGTTCAGTCGCAAGCAGGTGCTCGATGTCCGCGTCTTGAATCTTAACAGTCTCGTGAAAGATATCGAAAGTATGTTGTCACGCCTCATCGGCGAGGACGTCGAGCTCGCAACGGATCTGGCCCCCAATATTGGAAATGTCCGAGCGGACGCGACCCAAATCGAGCAGATCATCGTGAACCTCGCGGTGAATGCCCGGGATGCAATGCCCAACGGCGGAACCCTGACCATAGAAACGAAGAACGCCGTACTTGACGAGGGATACTGCAGCTCCCGTGCGGAAGTCGTTCCCGGCGAGTATGTGGTGCTCTGCGTTAGCGACACTGGGCATGGCATGGACGACGAGACGTGCAAACGAGCGTTCGATCCGTTCTTCACGACAAAGGCCAAAGGCGGCGGAACAGGCCTCGGGCTCTCAACGGTGTACGGGATTGTCAAACAACACGGGGGTCACGTGGCAGTGTACAGCGAGCCTGGCAGCGGGACCACGTTCAAGGTCTATCTCCCTCAAGTCCTGGAATCCGCTGGTATTTCTGACACAACCCCGGACGATAAGGAGAAGCTGATGGGAACCGAAACCATCCTCCTGGTGGAGGACGAGCAGGTCGTACGCGATCTTGCCTCCGAAGCCCTCCAACTGCTGGGATACTCAGTGCTCACTGCTTCTTCTCCGTCGGAGGCTCTTGCCATTGCCTCGGACCATGCCAGCCGCATTCATCTTCTCTTGACCGACGTGGTTCTTCCTCAGATGGATGGCAAGACACTGTACGAAACGCTGGTATTGGATCGACCCGGAATGAAGGTGCTCTACGTGTCCGGATACACGGAGAACTTCATCGTCCACCGGGGGATTCTCGATCCTGGGGTGACCTTCCTTCAGAAGCCCTTCTCCATCGAGAACCTTTCCCGTAAGGTGAGAGAATTGCTCGACTCCGGGTTGTGACGGAAAGAGGACTTCCTTGGGATGCACCGGAATCATTCCTGAAAGGCCTTTGGGAGGAAAGCTTCTTATCCAAAAAAGGGGCCTGTCCGGCCGCTCTTCCGTCCCGGGTATTGACAGGCTGGGAGGCCTATGGTTATATGCTTGGTGTCCGCCGCGGACACGGGCTTCTGGGGATGGGAACAGGGCCCGGAACTGGCGTTAGAATTGGGATAAGGAGGTCCGGGGAGGACCCTCTTTGCCGTTGTTTTTGTGTACCGTCGAGCTGACAGAGAAACATGACGGTCCGATGCTGGTGACGCCACGGCGGTGATTGCAAGCCTTTGATGGCGAACGGAGGGCCGTTAACTCAGACGGTAGAGTATCTGCCTTTTAAGCAGAGAGTCGCTGGTTCGAGTCCAGCACGGCCCACCATCGGACAGAACTCGAGTCCGATGAGAGGGCTTGCGATGTCCATTCAAACAAAAACTCCCGGAGCGGCCCAGCCGCCCGTCGAGCGTCCCCATCGTCTAGCCCGGCCTAGGACACCGGCCTTTCACGCCGGCGACAGGGGTTCGAATCCCCTTGGGGACGCCAAAATAAGACACTGATATGACATGGAAGTTGGGAAGCGCCGACTTCCCTGTTTTTGTTCTTGGCTGAATCCAGGGGGCTATCCAGGGCCCTGACGCAATATGGAGGCTGTTACAGGCTGATGCTGCATTCCACGCGATCACCGGGTTTGTTGTGTTGCCCTCCTCTATAATTACACTCCTGAAAACAACGACGGAGGCCGCCCCCCAATGAATTTCTTTTACTATGACCTGCAACTGAATTCGGGTGACGCTGTGGAGGTTACGCTAGACAAGCAAGCCAATGTCAGACTCCTGGATGACACGAATTTCTCGCAACACAAGTGAGGAGAAAAACACACGTGTTACGGCGGGCTGGCCAAGGGCTCTCCTATAACTCTCCGCGCACCTCGGGCTGGACATTGGAATCTTGTCATCAATCTTGGCGGGTACCCTGGTACTGTCAGGGCATGAGTACGTACCATCAAGGCCTGACAATGCCTAACAAAGCGGATCCGCAACAGTCCCACTTTCTGCCGGAAATCCAGCGTGCCCGTTTTGAACGGCTCACCATCTTCAAAGTGGCAGATTCTGAGTTGATTGTCCTGGAAAAAGGTTCCCCGGATTCGATCAGCCTAGACTTCGCGATTTTTCTGCTGTCAGTGGGAACAACTCTTCTTGTCGCCTTGGTGACGACCACGATTCAGTCAGACAGAGTCTTGATCACGTCCATTGCCGGCACTCTCGTAGGGAATGTCTTTGGACTCCTCCTATTGATCTCATGGTACCGCAACTGGAGCTCGGTCTCCGAATGCATTGAAAAGATCCGCAGGCGGTTGGCTCCAGAAGGAACGGCGAGCCGCTTCCGAATGGCTAAGCAGATGAGTCAGCTTGAGCAGGTTTCAAGACCGAAGGTCCGGGGCCACCATGCGCGATTCCAAGCTCGGTGCCATCCCGGATGCCAAGAGTTGAAAGGACATCCGAAGAGGCCTCCCGGCTTGCTCGGGTCGGTATCACTTCCACCCGCTTCCCTTATCCGCAACCGAGTGTCGGGGATCAGTGGATACTCTCACGTACCGCTTCCGGTGCTGTGGGCAGTGGTGAGGGAAGAGGAATGCGACAATAGCTAGAGTGACTCTGGCGTGGCGTGAGCTCGCCATTGAAAGGTTCACCGTGTCAAGAGATAAGCATGCTGGCAGTAGTTTCCCGCTGGCTCACGTAAACAGATCGTGGGAGGAGACAGATGAGGGTCTACAGGACGGTCAACCATCCCACCGGCTGGGGTGGTCTACCCGACTACGAGGTTCGTGATGGCAAGTTTTACAGGACTGTGTCCCACCCCGCCGGGTGGTCAGGCCTTCCGGACTACGAGATTCGGACAGATGGTCGCATCTACCGCACCCTGCATAACCCGAATGGTTGGAGTGGGCTACCGGACTATGAGTTTCGCGGAGACAACCAAATCTTCAGAACGGTCAATCACCCGGATGGTTGGAGCGGTTTACCCGACTTTGAGATAAGAGCTTAATCCGTTGAGAGTTTGTGATGTCCTACTCAGTTCGGGTGCCTAAACGCCAATCCGGGTGATGTTCCCGTAATTCTCGAGTCCGTCGGGCACACAATGGAAAGGCTCGGTCGCGTGCATCGAAGAAAAGAGCTGGGGCCGAAGAACAGAACGGAAGGCACAGTTCGGTATGATGCAGCGGTGTCTGGGAGACAGTGTTACATCAGGGACTTGGTGGGGAACACCCTGAATCAAGCGTTGAGACCACCGAAATCAGGAGCAATCTAATGGGTATTAGGGAATACAAGACGAGTGACGTTTTTGGAATCTCTCGTGACCTACCGATGAACTACGTGTCGAGACCCTCTGCCGACGATGCCTTTGTGGACACCCTGACCCGGGACAGGCATGTAGTCATTTACGGGGGGTCTAAGCAAGGCAAGACCTGTCTGCGGAAGCACTGTCTCCGAGAAGAAGACTACATAAGTGTCCAGTGCTCCAATAAGATGGATATGGGCGCCCTGCTTGGCGCAATTCTCAAGCAGGCCGGATTTGAGCTGACTCAGTCAACGAAGAAAACGATATCTGGTAAGCAGAAGATTCTGGCAGCATTCAAGGCGACCTTTTTGGGAGCAGGCCTTAAAGCCGGTGGAGAGCAAGAATCCCAAGAAAGCCGTGAGGTGACCACTGCGCCGCTTGAACTGGATATCCATGATGTAAATGACATAATTCGTGCTCTGGCAGCCGTCGAGTTCAAGAAATTCATTATTCTCGAGGATTTTCATTATTTGCCCCTCGAAACGCAGGTGGATTTTGCTGTGGCACTAAAAGCTTTTCACGAATCCTCATCCTTTTGTTTCATCGTTGTTGGTGTCTGGTTGGAGGAAAACAGGTTAGTCGTCTATAATGGGGATCTCACGGGAAGGGTAAAGGCAATTGACGCAGATCGATGGACAGAAGGCCAACTTCATGAAGTCATATCCAGTGGCGAGGCGTTCCTGAACGTCAAGTTCACGGACGATTTCAAACAACAACTGATTCAAGCCTCGAATCAAAGCGTCTATATAGTGCAGGAGGCATGTTATCAGGCTTGTGTCCAGAGTAAAGTCTTTTCCACTCAGGCGCTCCTGACAACAGTAGGTGAAGAGATAGACGTGCGGGGATTAGTGAAGTCGATTGTCGACCAACAGACCGGGCGCTTTCACTCGTTTCTGACCCTATTTTCTGAAGGTTTTCAAGATACAACTTTGAAAATGTACCGATGGCTCCTGTACCCTGTACTTACCTCAGATGTCAAGGCCTTGGAGGCGGGCTTGCCATACGCAGTGATGAAAGAGCGGATAACTTCTAGGCATCCTGAAGGCAAGGACCTCAATCTGGGTAACCTGACTGTGGCACTACAATCCGTCGCCTCTCTCCAGGTGAAGAAATCTATCAAACCCATCATACTGGATTACGACGCGACCAGTCGTCGGCTCTGCGTAGTTGATCGCGCGTTCTTGATTTGGATCACCCACCAGAACATCAAGGAACTTCTCGGTTTAGTGGACCTCCCCCTGTAGATCTGGGGACACCATACTTAATCCGAAGATTCCGGCACTGCCACGTCGATCCGCTACCTCGACCTCCTCACCCGTATCTCCGTCTCGTCTATATGGAACTTCATCATATCAATGGCCTTGACCAGATGGTCGTCGCTGAGCGTAAGGTAAAGACTCTGTAGGGATTTCTTCTTGTCTCCCTGGCCGAGGATAGCATCAGCGATGTGCGGATAGACCCTGCTACGTGCGGCATTCGTGAACCAGCAGTGCCGGAGATCGTGGACCGTTGGTTTGGGATCGAATCCCACGTCCTTTACCGCGGTTCTCCAGCATCGTGTCAGGGAGTCCTCGTGAGGGATGCTGCGCTCGGAGTTTACGAAAACCTGGTCCTGTTGGGACAATCGCGCGCCTTCCTCTTGACACCGACGGGTTCTTCATTCATCCTGACAACCGTAACCGCGAACGTGGGGCTCCGGGCACTCCATGCCTGGTGTTTCGAGCAGCCAGCTAGGTGGTCCGTCTTAAACCACGGATCCTGGCCAAACGCATAAGGGCGATGGAAGCAGTTACGCGGATGGCTATGCAGGCCATCCATATCGCATCACTCGGAGAGGCAATCGGAAGCAGCGGTCCTTCTTACGCTTAACACTGCCGAGTTCATCGGCCACGATGAGAGAATGCTTGGACGGATGATGTGGGCCAACAAGCAAGTCCTCAAGAATGGCGGTCTTCAGCGGGTATAGTCCGTCGAAATTAGATAGGAATTGTGAGAGACGCCGTGAGCAAATATGAGAAACTGCTTTTCCAGATCTTGAAAGGCGCCTCCGACACAAATATAGCATTTGAGGATCTGCGCCAAGTTTTACTCCGATTGGGATTTGTAGAAAGGCAACGAGGGAGCCATCACATCTTCAGGAAAGGCGGGATCGAGGAGAAGATCAACTTGCAGCGGGATGGCGGGAAAGCCAAGGCTTATCAGGTGCGTCAAGTGCGGGCGGTGATACTGCGATACAGACTGGGAGGCAAGCTGTAGATGCAACGATATGAAATAATTATCTACTGGAACAGCGAAGATGACGTCTTTGTGGCTGAAGTCCCGGAACTTCCCGGCTGCATGGCTCATGGGGACACTGAGGAATTGGCGCTGAAGAATGTGAAAGAAGCCATGGAGTTGTGGATTGACACGGCTCGTGAGTTTGGAGACCCTGTGCCAGAAGCTAAAGGTCGCCGGCTCATGTACGCGTGATCGACCTGAAATTTGGTGACCGCTACGGTCCCTGTCTTCCTTTAGGGCTGAATGTATGGTCCAAACGGAATTCGAGGTCACGGAATGTTCATGCAAAAGCTTGTCTCGCTTCCAAACTTCGACTCGATTGTGCCTTATTCCGAACGCGGCCAGAGTATTCTCGACATCATTCGTCGGGACATCAGGGAAAATCCGGCATGCCGGACGCTGCTCGAATCCTCTCCGGGAGCTCTCGGCGATTGAGCCTGAGCCTTTCTACAAGCGTGTGGGAACGAGATTTGCGACAAGTAAACTCTCAATAAACGATCGCGACGTTCTGTGCAAAATAGATTCTACAAAAGGATCTTCTTGTGCTAGAAACATCCTTTGATCGATAACAAGGGAGATTGAGAAGCCGTGGGATTGATTCGAGTAGACAAGGAGAAATGCGTGAGGGACGGAATTTGCGTTGAGATCTGTCCCATGGGAGTTCTCGGGCTGGATGAGGAGATCGGCCCATATGTTCAACTCGGTATGAGCCGGACCTGTATTGGATGCGGTCATTGTGTTGCCGTTTGTCCGCATGAGGCGCTGGACAACGTAAGAAACCCGCTCTCGATGCATGCTCCGCTCTCACCGGATTCGATTCCGAATCCGGAAGCAGCCTCAGTCTTTCTGAGATCGAGGCGCTCCATTCGCCGGTACAAAGATGAACCAGTGCCAAGGCAGATAATGCTCAAGCTGCTCCAAATCGCCCGTTTTGCTCCATCTGGGCACAACTCACAGGGTCTCTCCTACATAGTTGTAGAAGGACGGCAGGCCCTGGACAGGATCGTGGAAATCGTGATCGAGTGGATGCGGAGACTCATACGGAATGACCCGGAATTTGCGGCCGAGCAGCAGATGCCGTCGATCGTGAAGATGCATGAAAGAGGAGAGGACAAGATCCTCAGAGGGGCACCCCAGCTTATCGTTGCAACCGCTCCCAAGAAACTGCGTCCCGCCCAGATCAGCACTTACCTGGCCCTCGAGTACGTGCAACTTTACGCACCGACCCTGGGCATCGGGACCTGCTGGGCTGGGTTCGTACAAATCTGTGCACAGATGGAGCCTGAACTCCACGCATATCTACATCTTCCACAAGAACGCTCGATAACTGGCATGCTCATGGTCGGATATCCCAAATACCCCTACTACCGCATGCCGCAACGGGATCCTCTGGAAGTTGCCTGGCTTGAGTAACGGAGTCAAGAAGATCCTTGGCGCGTTTCTACCCCGGTGGTTCGATACGGATGGAATGTTTACGCAGAAGCCTGTGGCGCTTCCAGACTTCGATTCGATTGTGCTTTATTCCGAACGCGCGCAGAGTATTCTCGACTGGGTGCAGCGCTGTTTCATAGTAGAGCTGGCGACCAGCGCCATAACCGACACATTTCCTGTAGCCCGTTTCCCAGGCCGGGTAGATTTGCCACGCAAACGCGCTGCACCCTTCTCGACTTCATTCGTCGGGACATCAGGGAGAATCCGGCATGTCGGGCGCTGCTGGAATCCGTCCCGGGAATCCTTGGCAATTCGATCTGAGTCAATGTTGTGACGTGGTGTAGCTCCTAATGCTGTTGAATTAAGATCACACACTAGGCGAGAGTCTCCCCGGCGAAGGCCGGGGTCCAGAAAATGAAGAAAGAACTGGATTCCGTCTTCCGACGGAATGACGGGTAGCACCTCGCGGCCACCCGTCTGAATCAAAAGTATTAGGTGTAGATCCCGTGCCACAACAGCATGTTTGCCTTTGGCTCTGTGACGCTGAACTTTGGCCTGCCTGCATCCCAGGTCATTTTGATGCTTCGGCGAGAAAATCGGCTAGTCCGTTTACGGTGTTGATATCCCCTAGCTTGTCTCGCTGGATCTTGATTTTCATCTCTTTCAGCGTTTCGGCCAGAACTGTGCTAAGAGCGAGGCTGTCAAGCCCCACTTCTTGGTAAGACTTATCGGGATCGATATCCATGGTTTGCAATTTCCCGAGCCAATGAGCCCGAGGACGTAGCACTTGAAGTGCTCAAGAGCGGACGCGCCCAAATGCCGTCGAAACGCTTCCAGAGCCTTGTCGAATTCCTCAGGGATGTCTGCCACCACGAGCATAGCGGAATACCTCCCCGGGGGATGTATTCTATAGCGGTTGCCAATAATATTTTCTGTTACTCCTCCTCAACACTGACGGGCGAGACGAAACTGTCTCAAAAGCCGGCAGTCCGCAACAATCGTGGCACCGGCCTCATCCTGACCCTCTCCCCCGAAGCAGGGGAGAGGGCACGGTGAGGGTGCCTTTCCACGCATCGCCGCCAAATCGTGCTACGCTTTTTGGTGTGTCCCGAGTTTTGAGACAGGTTCAGACGCCCGTCCCACCGGTCTGCGAACCTCCCATAAATGTTCTCGGCAGATGGGAAGCGGAAAAAACTTTTGGCATCGGGTATATAACCGCGCAACTTCGCGGTTTTCAAGCTTTTTTCCATCAGCCCTCTACCTCTTTATTCATTCATTGCGCGCTGCCCTTCCACTGCATCACAACCTATTGTGCAAGAGTCTAGTTTTGGTGTGGCAAGTGTGGTGGGGCGACTCAAGGAGATTCATGTCGATTTTCTGGGAATTACGGGGTTTATGGAGGTGATGGTAAGATCGAACCTCCTGCAAAGGATGGGTGCAGCGCGTTTGCGTGGCAAATCTACCCAGCCTGGGAAACGGGCTACAGAAAATCAGTCAGTATGGGGCTGGTCGCCAGCGTTACCATGAAAAAGCGCGGCACCCGCAAAGGATGCAGCTTGCCTTGCGCTTCCTCAGTTTTCAAAGAAAGTTTCTTTATTGGCTATAATTTTTTCCATCAAGCTTTCATAGAGAACCTCTTCCATGTATTCATTTCCATATGAATCGTGTCTCTTCTGTTGTGCTTTGGTTTTGCCGCTTAGTAGATCCTGTTTTATATGTGTATACTCAGAAACAGCATTTCTTAACTGACTAAAGAACGCGTTCTTTGACTCCTCAGATTCATTGACTTCATAAGGGATCTTGTAAATAAACCCGAGCATACAAACCGCCTGCCCCAGTTTCTCACCCAAGAAGATATCCGGATCTAACCCAAACTCTTCAATAATTTTGATCGGGACATCCGCCTCGTCAAAGACGTTGTATAATGGAGAAATGCATTCAACGCCATACTTTGTCACAATATTGTCAAATATTATGGGCTTGAACTCGGGCAGCTGTTCAGGCAGAAATCTCTCGAAGTAGCTATATCCATCGGCTACCTTTGATATTCCCACACGGGAACTGTATTTTGCCGTTACGTAATGCATTATAAGTTTACATGTGCAACATAATAGCCCGGTCGGATATTTATGCATGTCATCATGGAATGTCTTGAATCCCAAGTGCGCTATAATCTCTCTAAAATCAAAGTAGATACACTTAACTTTATTAGACATGAGCCCTTTAGAGGTTAGTAGCTCAATCTTTTCTACGATCTTCGACTTTAGTTCTTCAGGATAATGACAACCGTTGTTCAGTGCAAATAGATACAGCTCGGCATCCGGGAATTCCTGCGCAATGGTCAGCAGCAGTGCAGTGCTGTCTTTGCCTCCAGAATAGAGAATCCCAATCTTGTGGTCATCCGGTGAAAACATCTCTCTAACTTTCTGAAGTGCCTCGTCTTTTTTGCTCTTTTTCATGATGAGCTCCTCAAGGTCAGAATGGAGATTAGCACTCTCTTTCTCCGCCGCTGCCTCGTGCACGTAAATCGGGGTATCTCGATGAAATCACCCCCTCATCCACCTGGGTCTCTTCCCGGGCCGGTAGATTCTGGTGGCGCACACAAGCCAGTGTGATGGTGATAGGAAGGCTCTTTGTGCAACGTGGAATGTAGTGAATTTGGGAATCGGATGTCAAGCGTGGGAGATCTGGCCACTCCATACATGATCCGACGATTCCGGCGGCGCCACGTCCAGCCCCTATGCCAAGCTCGACCTCCTCACCCGTATCTCTGTCTCGCCTATATCGAGCTTCATCATGTCAATGGCCTTGATTAGATCTTCGTCGCTGAGAGTGAGGTGGAGAATGTGTAAAGTTTCTTCTTGTCTCAGTGCCCCAAGTGGCGTCTGTGATGTGCGGACAGACCCTGCTCCGCACGGCATTCGTGAACCAGCAGTGCCGGAAGTCGTGGACCTTCGGTTTTGGATCGAAGCCCACGGCTTCCGCCGCCGTTCTCCAGCATCGAATCAGGGAGTCCTCGTGAGGGATGCTGCCGTCAGAGTTTGCGAAAACCCGGTCCTGTTGGGACAATCGCGCGCCTTCCTCTTGACACCGACGGGTTCTTCCTTCATCCTGACAACCGCAACCGCGAACGTGGAGTTCCGGGCACTCCATGCGGTGTTTCGAGCAGCCAGCCAGATGGTCCGTCTTGAAGCACGGATCCCGGTCTAACGCATAAGGGCACGGAAGCACTTGCGGGAATAGCTCTGCAGGCCATCCATATCACACCGGACATGGAGCGCTTTATTGAACTGAGAGTAACTTGTGATGTTGACCAGACTTCCGCACGATCCTTTAGACTTCATTCAGCGGTGCGTCAGGCACGGGAAAGTACTGTGGACCTGCCATGTGAACATGCGCATGAGCGACAGGTTCATCTCTCGTCAGTCCATCGTTGATTCTCATGCGGATTACCAGATAATAGACGAGTATCCGGAGGACAAGTATCTTCCGAGCTATCTTGTCTATTCCGAATATCGCGGCGATATTTCTCATTTCCTTTCGCAGCGGATGTGGAGGCGGACAATGTTCGGATCGTCACCGCCTACCGTCCTAGCCCTGAGGAGTGGGAAGAAGACTTCAAGACAAGGAGACGTTCCCGATGAAGTGTCACGTATGTGGATCAAAATTGGAGCCCTTGATTACAGATCTGCCCTTCAAGGTGAGTGAGACCACCATCGTGATCCTGAAAGGCTTACCGTTACTTCAGTGCAATAACTGCACTGAATACCTCCTGGATGATTCCGTGATGCGTCGAGTGGAAGAGATCCTCGAGAGGGTCGACACGGCGGCAGAATTGGAGGTCATCCGCTTTGCCGCCTAAAATGGTCGGAAACACGGATGGCTGCCATGGGCTGGACAAGAATTCCAGAACTCCTGGGACAGCATACTTAATTCGTGACTCTCGCCGAGCGCCGGAGTTATTGTGAGCCTGTGGCCGGGCTAGAGCGAGTGGTTGCTCAAGGAATTCCTCGCTCCTTGACCCAACGTGGCAATCGCTGGCTCGACAGGCTCGCCAAGCTTCTGGGATAGACAACTGTGGTGTCACCGGACTTCCGATCTGACAGAATGTGCTGCTCCTGTCAAGCTGCTAAAGCAGTTGCTCCAAGAGAGGGAATGAAAAAGTCCGTAACCATTAATCGAGACAAGCTACCAAGCAGAGCCATTTGGGACCCGAGAAAAGACGTGCCCCATCGTCCTGCCGCTGCGGTGCTTAAATGAGAAGGAGTAAGGAGCAGATCATGTCTGAGGACCAACGCACGTGGCTTACCGCTGTAGTCTCGGACTACGTAAAGAATTCTCCCGCGAATTCACTGAAGATGGAGCCAGATGAAAAGGCCTTCGATGACGTTCTCGTGGGTTTTGCGGCAGGTTCCGATCCGCTTTACAAGACCTACAAGGATGTGATTGGAGACTTGCACTGGACACCACTTGAGGCCTTCTCCCTCAAATACCACGATGCGTCGGTCAGCGCCGAGGATCTCACGGTAATCAGTTGGGTGCTTCCTCACCGCGCCACCACAAAAGCGGACAATCGCAAGGAGACGTTTTACCCGTCTCGGAGATGGGTACATGCTCGCTTTCCCGGGGAGGAATTTAACAACAGTCTCCGGCGCCATGTTGTGCAAGAGCTCGGTCGCAAAGGTGTGAGAGCGCTTGCTCCGGCGCTTCTTCCCGAATGGACCTGGGAGAAGTCCCCAAAATATGTCTTTGTGTCAAAATGGTCTGAAAGGCACTCTGCCTATGCAGCGGGCCTCGGGACATTCGGTCTCTGCGACGGCCTTATTACTGTGAAAGGTAAGGCGCATCGGGTCGGGTCCGTCGTCGCAAGTCTCACCATCCCTCCTACGGAGAGGCAGTACGACGATCATCATGCATACTGCCTTTTCTTCTACGACGGTTCATGCACTGGTTGCCAAAAACGCTGCCCCGTGGGAGCGGTGACCGAAGAGGGACACAACAAGGTAAAATGTTGGGATCACGCGGGAGGGACCTGCGGTGAGTTCGTGAAACAGCATTACGGGTTTGACGGCTACGGGTGCGGGCTGTGTCAGACCGGGGTGCCATGCGAGTCCGGAATTCCGAAAAGGATTCTTGAGTCGCTCAAAGGCTGACAAATCCGGATTCGGCAACTCATATGATCACTCTACTGGTGGTCAGACGTCGTAATTTTGAAAAGGAGAAGGTCTGATGCCGGTTGAAGCCAAAACGGCACGCACACAGATTCTTGAAATAGCCTACGAGGAGAGCGGACCCGTCGATGGAGACCCGATCGTCCTCCTCCACGGTTGGCCGGATAGCCCGAGGACTTGGGATGCGGTCCTCCCCGCACTCACCACCGCTGGTTATAGGTGCCTCGCACCGTTCTTGCGTGGGTTCGGGGCTACTCGTTTTCTCAATGACTCGACCCCTCGTAGCGGGCAGGCTACCGCTCTGGCCCAGGATGTCGTAGACTTCGCCGACGCAATCAACTTAGGCCGCTTCACAATAGTCGGCCATGACTGGGGAGCCTTCGCCGCCTATCTCGTCGCTGCGAATTGGCCGCAACGCATAAAGCGCATTATCATCCTGTCCGTGGGCTACGGGATCAACAACCCTAACCAGATCCCAGCGTTGTCCCAATCCAAGTGTTTCTGGTATCAATGGTTGTTTCAAACGCAGCAGGGTCAGTTGGCCCTCGAACAGAATCGCAGGGCGTTTTGCCGGTTTATCTGGGAGACCTGGATGCCGACGTGGGTGTTTGAGGAGAATGCCTTTGAAGAAACGGCACCTGCATGGGATAATCCGGATTGGATCGCGGTCACTCTTCACTACTACCGCCATCGGTGGGGAAATGTGCTCGGCGACCCACGCTATGACGCGCTCGAAACGAGCCGTATGCAGCCGCCGAACATAAGCGTCCCGACATCCCTTCTTCACGGCGCTGAAGACACATGCCTCTTACCGGCCACGAGCGAAGGTAAAGAACGCTTCTTCCTGAACGGCTATGACCGTATTGTCATCCCCAACGTTGGCCATTTCCCCCAGCGCGAGGAGCCCGCGGCACTGATTGAGACTGTCCTCAAGTAAGGTAGACCGAGACATATACTTCGCGTTCGGCAGCCACAAGTTCATAGATGTGGAGATCTGGAGACACCATACATGATTCGACGATTCCGACGCTGCCGCGTCCATCCGCTGTCCAGACCTCGACCTCCTCACCCGCATCTTCATCTCCCCGATATCGAGCTCCATCATGTCAACGGCCCCGCTCAGATCGCCGTCGCTGAGGGTCTGGTAAAGATTCTGGAGGGATTTCTTTTTCTCCCCGTGCCCCAGAATCGCATCGTCTATGTACCCGAGACCCCTGCACTGGACGGCATTCGTGAATCAGCAGTGCCGGAGGTCGTGGACCGTCGGTTTGGGGTCGAAGACAATGGCTTCTGCCGCCGTTCTCCAATATCGCCTCAGCAAGTCCCCAAGTGGATTCCCGGGGACATGACCGCCTCCTCGTTAAGGGGATTCTGCTTCCTCACTTTCCGGCCTCCCCTTGCTCAGCGCTGCGCCAGTCAGCCTCTTTACTGGTTCCAGAAATCCTTCATCCGACCTTTGATGGTGCTACAAAGATTGTCGTTGCTCCGCAGCGGAACGCGCTGTAAGATACTACCAGCGCGAGCTGGTAAAGGCACTCAAAAGGGAGGGCGAGGAAGAGCATGGAAGATTCCAGTATCACGGGGGATGTCCTCACTCTAAACCACCCAGCCGGCATCGACAAGGCAGAACATGAAATATAGGATTCTCATCGAACAAGGTGAAGACAGGATCTTCGTCGTAGAAGTACCGTCGTTGCCAGGCTGTTTCTCCCGGGGTCGCACCCGGCAGGAGGCCATCGACAACGCCAAGGAGGCCATAGCCGCTTATCTGGACAGTCTGGCTGCCCACGATGAGCCTATTCCACCTCCTATCACCGAAGAGCTGGTCGAGGTAGCCATTTCACAAGGCTGCACCAACTCTCTGGCCGTGAGGTCGTTCGCGCACTGAGAAAGCTCGGCTATGAGAAGGATCGCCAACGGGGGAGCCACATCGTCCTGAGAAGTTGAAAGCCAATGGGCCTTCGGTCGACATGTGCTCATAATCGAGTAGCAGTTTTCCCATCAGTGCCTGGGGAGTTCCTGACTTGTGGCCGACACGATAGTGGAGCCCTGCCATTGCCTTCACGCTGTCGTTAATGACTCGGTTTGCGAATCAGGTTCCGACCTGTTCTTAATGCGCTCCACTATATTTTGACCGTGCATTGGTATCAATCCTCTTGATTCGGTTTGGAGAGAGCTCGGATCTTCCAATAGTCCGGATCTCGGTGCAGGTGCATCACCGCAAGAATGAAGATCATGTCCTGATGTTGCGAGTAGATGACCCCGTAAGGAAAACGGCGAAGCTGGCTGCGTCGCATGTCACCTTCAAGAATGGGCCAAGCCGTCGGGAATCGCAGAATGTTCCCAACGGTCGAACGGACTTCGATGGCGAAATCGAATCCCAGACCTGTTTCACGCTCCTCATAATAGTCTATGGCGGCAAAGAACTCCGCTTCAGCTTCGGGATGAAACACGTATTTCACTTGGCAAACCGTGCAAGAACCTTGGCGAAAACCTCGTCCCCGGGAATTGGCTCTACTGCTCCGGAACGAAGCTCTTGGAGTCGCCTCTTTGCCACCTCCGCCCACTGAGCATCCATGGAAATCTCAGGGGCATTCAAGCTGCGCAACAGAGTATCGGCCATGAGCGCCCTCTCTTCTACTGGAAGAGAAAGCGCCTCTTCGATAAGTTCCTTAGTCGTCATCATGATCACGCTCCAACATTGATATGCCCCTCCACAACTTACAACGGCCGGTTTCTATGGGCAAAGGAAGCACCCGCTCGGCTCCTACCATGAGGCATAGGGTGAAGGCCTCTTCGATGTTTTTCAAAGCTCTTCTCTCGTCGCCCCCGTGGCTCCCGCTCACCAGAGTGGCTGGGTATTCTACGGCCCCAATTCCATACTCGTCTCGGTCCATGGTCACCCCAAATTTCATCGCTCGCCTCGTTTGGCCACTGGCACACAACGTTCTGCCAGCGCAGACCCAGAAGACCTTCTGCCTATTTCTCGTGATACCGTTTCCCCTCGACCGCGTCAAGTCCTCGAAATGAACAGGTCGACAACATGCTGCCCAACAAGAGAGCTGGGCATTTCTCTTTGTGTTCTGTCCTTTCCAGCAGCGGGGCCCGTTGCCGCGGCTTTCACTTCTTCACCCGCGTGTCCGTCTCCCTCCTGTCGAACTTCATGTTGTCCATCGCCGCCAGAAGATCCTCGTCCGAGATATTGAGATAGAGCGCCTCCAAGCACTTCTTGCTGTCCCCATGCCCAGACAAGTGTTGGCCTGACAATGCGCGGCAAGCGTACCTATGATTGTTTTTTGTCAAGAAGCTTTTGAAAGAACCTCGGCTGCCCACTGATTTAGACTCATTCCATGCGCTTCGGCCATCATCGCCGCACGGGCATGAACTTCAGGCGGCACTCGCAGCATCAGCTTGCCTGAATATGGCTTTTGCGGCGCACGTCCGGACTTTTCGCACGTGGCCAGATAGTCGTTTACAGCCTCTTCAAAGGCAGCACGCAATTCTTTAACGGATTCCGCGTGGAAGCCGATGATATCTTTGATTCCAGCAATGTGGCCGATAAAGCAACCGTCTTCATCGCTATACTCAATCCTGGCTGCATATCCCTTGTAAGTCATTGTGCTCATGGTTTCACTCCAGCGCTCTCCAGGAATCTTCTTGCGTCACGAACCTGGTATGGCTTCGCTTCACTGGAAGAGCGGGGTCTGTGAAATGTGGCGATTACGCCGTTCAGAAGGAATCGGACCCGTGACCCCTCGGCCTCGACAATCTGTGCACCAAGCGCCACAAACAGGGGCTCGATGCGCCGCCATTCCAGGGTCGCTGGAACCGGCTGTGAGAACATGGCCTCAAGTGTCCTGAGTTGCGCATTGTTCATGAAATGACGATGACACGCAGGTCGCTGCCTTGCAATCATTTTGTGATAGCATCTGGGTTCGGTGACTTCTGTGTGCATTAAGACGATGCGTGATTCCGTGTGAATGAAACGTCCGTGGAAGCAACACAGCGCTAGCGTCATGTTGCGATGAGCCAGCTCGTTCTCAGAATTACTGATGTCTTGACATCATTCGCAAGACTGCTATGATGACTCTATGAGAACGACGCTGTCAATAGATGAGGATGTGATCGACAGGGCCAAAGAGCTAGCGGCCAAACTGGGTAAACCGTTCAGAGCGATTGTGAATGAAGCTCTTCGTGCTGGTCTGGACCGGGTGGAACAGCCTGCGAAGCAGCGGGACTATAGAACGGAACCTCACGCCATGGGCCTCCGGCCCGGTCGCAATTTAGATAACATACAGGAATTATTGGCCCAGATAGAAGGCGAGGACTCCCGTTGATTCTCGTCGATGCCAACATCCTCTTGTACGCGGAAGACTCGCTTAGCCCCCGTCACGACCAAGCCCGTGAATGGTGGGACGCCCAATTATCAGGCACTGAAACCATTTGTCTATGCTGGACGGTTCTGTGCGCATTTATTCGAATAGGTACGAACCCACGGGTCTTCGAGAGTCCCCTTTCTCTCGAACAAGCCCGTGCCCGTGTACAGAGTTGGCTGGACCAGCCGTGTACACGGATCGTTCGTCCGACCGAACGACATTGGGCTATCTTTGAACAGATGCTCGCGAGCGGTCAGGCCGTGGCCAATTTGGTTACGGACGCACATCTAGCTGCTCTCGCTGTTGAACACGGCTGTGAGTTGGCTTCTACCGATTGTGATTTCGCGCGATTTCCCAAGCTAAAGTGGAGGAATCCGCTCACCTGACCGATTCGCTACCACGTACCTTCTCTCCATGATCACCGTAGAGGACTCATTTTCTGGAAGTCGAGCACCTAAGTGGTCGACGGCACAAATACGGTACCGTATCTGCACCGCGGTGTACGTGGTGAGCGCATCGTTGGCAATGTAGGGGCGGGCCTTGTGCCCGCCCTGGGCACCCACAAGGAAAGTGTCTCAAAACTCGGGACACACCAAACATCGTAGCACGATTGGGCGTCGCTCCGTGAAAAGGCACCCTCACCAAAACCCTCTCCCAGAGGGAGAGGGAGCGGGAAGAACCCCCTCTCCCCCGCTTCGGGGGAGAGGGTCAGGGTGAGGGGTGTGCCACGATTATCACGGACTGCACGCTTTTGAGACAGTTTCCAAGGGGTGCCCCTACGTCGTGGCAGATTACGTGACCGTATTTAGGAAATGGAGCACCTAAGGTTCCCCCATTCGCGAGAGTTGTGGTACGCCCCTTGCCTATCCAGGAAAAAGGTCGTTCACACGGATGACAGCCAAGCACTTACGGGGCCACCCATGCCTCGTTCGATCGGAGGCTGTCTCGATCTGTACCGAGTCCATTATTGATCCGCATTCAGGTCGCTCCCATGATATACTCATGCCAGGGAGATCCGTCATCATGAAAGACCAGGGCAAATCCCGGGCAGTACGTGTCCGCAGCTTGTCGTTACAGACCAAGTTCAGTTTGGGCATCATTCTGATTCTCGGCCTTTTTACCGGGGTGCTCTCGTATGGGCTGCACAAGCAACTCGAAGACTCGCTCATCAGGAACGTGTATGAGAAGTCTGAGATTATCCTGGCCGAGCTTGAAGCCACACGAAACTACGTCGCGTCCAATCTGAGGCCACGGATTTCGTCTCTTATTCCGGCCGATGAATTTGTCCTGGAGGCCATGTCAACTTCGTACGTTTCACGGCAGATCATGGACCGGTTCGAGAAGGCATTTCCCGAATTCCATTACAAGAGAGCGGCTATTGATTCCCGCGGTCACCGTAATGAGGCAGACGCGTTTGAGCGAGAGATCTTAACTCAGTTCAGGCAAAACCCTCAGCTCAAGGGTTGGCAAGGCCTTGTGACGAGAGACAACAAGCGTTTCTTCGTGCGCATGGTGCCCATTCGCATGGAAGCAGGCTGCCTTCGCTGCCACGGAGATCGGCGCAACGCTCCAGCAAAGCTCATTGCGATGTACGGATCCGACCGCGGATTCGGAAGGTCGGTCGAGACCGTAGCCGGGATGGATGTGCTCTCATTTCCTGTGGAAAATGCTATGAGCCAGATCACGCAGCGCACCGTGGCAATTGTAGGACCTGGAATAGCTGCCATCATGGCTGCGGCGCTGTTGGTCATCGTGTTCTTCAGACGGCTTGTCGTGAACAGGATTGCGCTGCTCAAGGGGTTCTTCTCCGAGTTTGTTTCCGATGGGAGCGACCTGAGCCTCAGGCTCAATATCGCTCAGCAGGATGAAATTGGGGCGGTATGTCAGGCATTCAACAAGATGGCGGACAAGCTCAACGCCTTGATGAAAGAGAGGACCGATCTCCTTCAGGAGTCCATTTCCCAGCGCGAAAAGATAAGATCCATCTTTGACGGGATAACGGACAAGCTTATGCTTATCGCACCCGACCACACGGTGCTCATGGCCAATTCCGCGTCAATGGTAGAAAGAGAGGACCTGCAGGAACCACCGAAGTGTTACGACCTCATACACGGGTTGGACGAACCGTGCAGCGGCTGCCTTTTGGAACGCACCCTTCGGGAGAAAATCCCCACCTTCGGAGAGCTGAGCCTCCCCGAGGAGGAGACGTATCTGGCACATTTTTATCCGATTCTGGACAAGCAAACCGGCGAAGTGGAAAGCGTCGTCCATTACTGCAAGTCCATCACGGAACAGAAAAGGATGGACCAACAGATGATGCACGCAGAAAAGCTGGCGTCGCTGGGCCAGCTTGTTGCCGGCGTCGCACACGAATTGAACAATCCCCTCGGTCTGATCCTGTTTTATGCGGAACTGCTCAAAGAGGAGCTTCCACCGGAATCCGAGCACCGGGCCGACGTGGAGGTCATTGCACGGCATTCCGAAACTTGTCGGTCCGTGGTTCAGGACTTGCTGGAATTCGCGAGGAATGTAAAGACAGTGCGAGTCCCGGGACGACTCAACGACACCATCGAACGAGTGATCTCGGTCCTGAAGAAACAGTTCGACAAAGAAGGGATTCGGATCGAAACGTCCTTTGCCCCCGACCTGCCCACAATCAACCTCGACGAAAGCAAGCTACAACAAGTGTGGATGAATCTGTTGCTCAACGCGAAACAGGCCGTGAAAGAATCTGAAGGTCTGATTTCGGTCACCACGAAGTACGACGAGGCTGTGAAAACAATATCGGTGACTGTCGAAGACAATGGTGAAGGTATGTCCCCCGAGATCATCCACAAGATCTTTGATCCTTTCTTCACCACCAAGAAGGATGGAGAAGGCACAGGTCTCGGGCTTTCGGTAAGTTACGGCATCGTAAAGGAGCACGGAGGAGAAATCACAGTCAGGAGCAGGCCATCGGTGGGCTCCGTGTTCGAGGTAACCATACCGGTGACGATGAAGGGACGAGACTATGGGGAAGGCTGAAACAATGATTGACGGTTTGCCAACCGTGCTGATCGTTGACGATGAACCCGATTTTCTTCGGGGGTTAGCTCGGAGTATTCCGAAGGAGATCCCGTCCAGAATTCTTGCTGCCGAACGAGCGATCGACGCTCTGAAATTGTTGGAGAAGAATTCTGTGGAGCTCGTCTTGACCGACGTCCGCATGCCCGACATGAACGGGCTTGAGCTCCTCGAGCAGATAAAATCCAGAAATCCTTTAGTTACCGTGGTGATCATGACCGCGTACGGAACCATAGACGCGGCAGTGGACGCCATCAAGAAAGGTGCATACGACTTTGTTCAGAAGCCTTTCAAACCCGATGAGATCAACAGAATATTGAAAAAGGCGTTGGAGCGAAGTAGTCTCATTCACGAGAATATTCGCCTTAAGAGCCGCCTCACCGGTATGCCCGATCTGGATTCATTCCTTTCCGGCAGACTTGGGCTTACGGAAGTGCTCAGAACGATTCGAGCCGTAGCGTCCATCAACGTAACCGTTCTGATTCGAGGAGAATCAGGTACAGGCAAGGAAATGGCTGCGAGGGCCATTCATATGCTGAGCCCACGGCATGACCGCCCCATGGTCACGGTGAACTGCCCGGCTGTTCCCGAATCGTTGCTCGAATCCGAGTTGTTCGGCTACACGAAGGGAGCCTTCACCGGCGCCAACAGCGATAAGGAAGGGCTGGTTCAGGAGGCCCACGGAAGCACCCTCTTCCTCGATGAGATTGGGGACATTGCTCCAACGGTTCAAACCAAGCTCCTGAGACTCCTCCAAGAGAAGGAAATCAGGCCTCTTGGCAGCTCGCATTCCAGATCGGTCGATGTTAGGATCGTGGCTTCCACCAATCGCAACCTCGAAGCCAAGATGGCCGACCATTCCTTACGGGAAGATCTTTTCTACCGGCTGAACGTTGTCACGATTTTCATGCCTTCCCTCCGTGAAAGTCCGGACGACATCCCGATCCTGGCTCGGAGATTTGTGCAGCAGGCTGCGTCGGACTACGGAATTGCGCCCAAAGTCATATCGGACGATGCCCTCGCGTTTCTCATGGCTCGTCCTTGGCCCGGCAACATCAGGCAACTCCGAAATGCCGTGCAAAAGGCGATGATATTGTGCAAGGGAGACACCCTGGAACCAGGTGACTTCGCCGAGGATCGGGCGAGTTACACCTCTGCGGTGGAGGAATCCACCCGTTTTCACCGACCGTTTCGCGTGGCGCGGGATGAAGTGCTTGAGGACTTCACGCGCCGGTACCTGACCGAAGCTTTGGCCCGCAACAACGGAAACATTTCGGCCACTGCTCGCGATAGCGGTCTGGAACGGCAACATTTGCAGAAGCTGATGAGAAGATTGGGCCTGCATTCAAGCACGTTTCAGTCCGGCTGAGACGCGGTCCGCCAAGGTGTGATTCCGTAAGCATTCACTCTTGAGCGGGAGGAGAGGATCGATTAGCAGAAATCATTGACGATTTTGTTCTGTCCGCCGCGCATAAGTGAATGCTTACGTGATTCCCCTTCCCTCTTCACCCCTGACAGGATTGCGGATCTCTTCCAATCCTACGCATGCCGCAAAAAACGTATCCCATGGTGCATCCAGGAGTTGCACTGCAGCCATAAGTTGCAGCGGTGAAGAATAACTTCTGGAGCCGATAATCTCAAGCGACCCGAAGCTGCCAAGCCCGAACCGATCCGGGTTCACTCGAACCCGCCCCCACGGATTCTCGGTAACCATCCGATTTCACTGCACAACACCGTCATTTCAAAACTTGGCAAGGTCGTTGCAAAGCAGTGTCGTGAAACTCCCACAGAGTAAAGCCGTCCGCAACACTCTGCGCCACTAGAAGCAGTTTTTTCTCGCTGGAGTCCGCGGGCGAAATGACAAGACACAGAAAGCACGTGAAAGGAGGTTGCCATGGTTGAGCAAGGCGGTGCTCATCTTTACCAACAGAAGAGCATGTTGGAGAGCGAGGACTGGTGGGCCGTATGGCTGGGGGGATTCGTATTTCTCTTGGGCCTCGGCCCGATTTACGGAATGGACTTGCTGGGCTGGGTGGTGAAGTTCTCGGTCTGGACGGACGTCTCGAAAGCTTTTGCACCGGTTTCGGCCGGTTACAAGGGCTTGTCCGGAGTCACTTCGAGCGTTCTGACGTATCTCTTCCTTCTAGCCATTACCACTGTCGGCGTGGTCGGCATGGGCGGCAACGTCAGGAAATACGTCATTGGGTTTACGATCATCTACTGGATCGTATTCTTTTGCATGGTATTCGGCAACAATGCCTACATTGCAGCTCCTCCGGCAGCGCGAGAGAAATTCAAGCTCGCGTGGTCTCTGGGCCTGGGCGAGATGGGGTTGGTTATCGCCATGATTATCGGACTTATCATCGGCAACTTCATCCTGCCCTTGTCCAGATTTCTCGAGGAAGCGGCCAAGCCTGAATGGTTCATCAAGACAGGTATCGTTATTCTGGGCGCAGCCATCGGCATCAAGACCGTCGAAGCCGCCGGACTTGCGGGTACCGTAATCGTCCGAGGCATGTGCGCTGTAGTGGAAGCTTACCTGATCTATTGGCCTGTCGTGTACTTCATATCTCGGCGGTGGTTTAAGTTTACTCCTGAATGGGCCGCCCCCCTGGCGTCAGGCATTTCCATTTGCGGCGTTTCGGCAGCCATCGCCACGGGCGGCGCTATTCGAGCCCGCCCTGTGATTCCTGTCATCTTGTCTGCCGTAATCATCGTGTTCGTGGCAGTGGAGCTTCTTTTGCTCCCGCCGTTGGCCAGTCAGTTTCTTTATCACGAGCCTATGGTTGCCGGCGCCTGGATGGGGCTGGCGGTGAAGAGCGATGGCGGTGCGGTCGCGAGCGGTCAGCTCGTGGATTCCCTGATCTTGGCCAAGGCAGCGTCGGTTCTCGGGATCAAGTGGGAGAAGGGGTGGATGCTAATGGCCGCAACCACTACGAAAGTCTTCATCGATATCTTTATCGGAGTGTGGGCGTTCGTCCTCGCAGTCATATGGAGCGTCTGCGCCATTGACACGAAGAAGCCTGCTGTGGAAGGCGAAGCCTGTGCCCCCGTATCGGCAGTGGAAATCTGGCATCGGTTTCCCAAATTCGTCATCGGTTTCACAGCGACCCTTCTGATGCTCCTGGCCATCGGCCTCATCTATCCGGAAGCCGTGAAGGGGGCAAAGACAGGAGCCTCCCACGCTAACTTATTGAGGACTATGTTTTTTGCCCTGTGCTTCTTCTCCATCGGCATGGTTACCAATGTCCGAAAGCTATGGGCGGAGGGCATGGCCCGCATCGTGTGGGTGTATGCGATCGCCCTGTTCGGGTTTATTCTCTGGGTGGGCCTATTCATTTCTTGGCTTTTCTACCACGGCATCGTGCCGCCGGTCGCACAGGGCTGATGACAAGTCTGATTGAAAGGAGTTGACAATGAGAGAACAAGGAGAATTCCGGCAGGCGCAAACCGGCGGAGCAGTAGAAACAGCGCTTCCTCAGGAAGAATGGTACGACCTTCTTCCCGTGGAAAAGAAGCTCATGGGCTACTCACTGGCGCTTGGAATCGGTTTGCTTATAGTTTTCATCTTCGCGTTCGGCGTTTTCAAGTGATTGGGCCCCAATCGATAGTTTTGGCTTCGGTCCCCGCACGTCCGTGACGTCAGCGAGAACCGATGCAAGGGCCGCCTCCCGGACGGAATTTTCCACCTACCCCGGTCTCTGTTTCCCACGCTCAGAGCCGTTCGTCCTGGTCTCGCGGCCCTTGCGACTTTTCGACCCGGCCACCACGAGCCGTTGGTGTGACCGCATAGGCAGTCTCTCTTTCGCTCACCACGCCACGGCCTCACTCCACGAGCTTCGCGGTTCGAAACCTCTCTATGAGACTGGTCTTGCGTGCATGCTCGCTGCACATGGCGGTCATTCGCCTGGAGAACTCCTCACGGGTGCCCTTCATATTTGCCACGTCGCGCAGATCTTTGAGAAGGGAGACAGCCTGGTCATACCGTGCAGCGTGTTTGGCGGCAATCAGGGTCTCAACCTCAGCCCATACGGCATTCTCGCGGCCGGCCAGCGATTCCAGGTGCCTCCTGCGTTCCTCGGCCTGAATCCGCTCGAGCTCAGCCTTCTCCAGCGCCCGCCGCTCGGCCTCACGTTTCTCGCGTTCTTCGCGAATGGCCTCCCACCGAGCGATAAGCTGCCCGACGGTTCGGCGGCCTCCCTCTTTGGCATCGCCGCCAGGCTTTCGTTGGATGCGAATCTCGCTGAGAGCTCGGTGTCTGAGCTCCGCGACAGCCTGCGAATCCTCTGCCTCCAGCAACTTCGTGAGCACAGCGTCTTTGTCCGCCAAAGGCAGCTTGGCAATCCACGTGGAGATCTCCACCGATGACAGAGCGCGGGCGGGTCCTTTTCCGCTCTTCTCCGCGGCTGCGGCTATCAAGTCATTGTCGATATCGAGGAAATCCACGAGACTCTCGAGCTGGGTGTTCAACGCTCCCAACCCGGGAGGCACAGGAGGCTCGAGCTCATCGTCTTCCAACTCCCCGGCCTGGACAGCGAGGAGCCATCCGAGGTAGAGGCAGCGGTAGTCTCCGTGCATCACATCCGACCGTAATGGAATGAGAGACCCCAGCCAGCCCTCTCCTTCGAGCCAGTCGTCTTCGACTTCCTCGGCCCGGCAAGAAAAGATGATGTTGCCACCAGCGGTGCGAGAGGAAAAGCCCTCGTCGCTGCAGTATGCTTCTACCGCGGCGACATCAATCACTCGGACTGGCACCCTGAACATGAGCCAGCGGGTGCCCCAGTTGGCAAGATAGAGAAAGGCATCGAAATATTTCTCCATCCACTTGTCCGGACTCCCCTTGAAGTCACCCCAGTTGTATTCGTTGACAAAGCTCTCAGGCGTGATCCGGGCTCGAGAAGAGACTGCTCTCAGCTCATCGATCTGCGCCTGTGTCAGGAGCCGATCCACAGCGCGGAACTCGTAGTACTGGTACTCACTCATGAGTCGTTTTCCTCCGGCAATGACTTCTCTGTTGCGATCTGCCGAGCCTGCTGCTTGGGCTCGCGCTTTTCTGCCTTCTTCTCTTTCTTGCCACGGACCTGTTCTTGGATAGACAGGACCGTCTTAGGTTGCTCTCGCCCGAAACGCTTGAGATAGAGGCGTTCGACGTACTGCTTGAGCGGTACCTTCCACGGCTCCTGGGAGTGGTTGTCCAGGCTTCCCAGATTTCTCGGATTCATCCCCATCTCGCGTGCCATCTGCACTTGAGTGTGGGTCAAGCGATAGCGCTGGCGGGCGTCTATCCATGCCTGGAGCTTCTGATTCGGTTTCGTTCCCTTCTTGGCCATCACTTGCGCACTTCCTTCAGGAACTCAAGGTCCTTCCCTCTCGGTCGCACACCTTCATTCACGGAGGCCGGCCACAGTCGCGGCATCCCGCTATGCCAGTCCAGGTTTCGGCGAACTGTGGCAGACATACGCTCGGCTGTCAAGGGCAAAGCCTCTGCTGCGGTTTGCCTATTTGGGTGTTTGGGATTAGGAGCGAATACACGCACGGCACTCCGGAATTCATCGCACCGGAATTCCGGGGACAAGAATTCCGGGGACACCATACTCAATTCCCATCTCAGATGTCTCTCGCTGCTCATCACGCTGTTCAGCGACGCCATCGTCGGTGGTAAGGACGTCTCT